>Ga0126307_10001445_pt1 | contig 15671 bp, 13 predicted proteins | sample Plot28_FD_89955 | JGI IMG/M metagenome (GOLD analysis project Ga0126307, IMG submission 89955) | Serpentine soil microbial communities from UC McLaughlin Reserve, CA, USA - Plot28 | ecosystem: Environmental > Terrestrial > Soil > Grasslands | place: USA: UC McLaughlin Reserve, Lake County... | reverse complement strand
CCTGTCCGTCTCAGACATGGCCGCGCGAGCCGGGCTATCAGCCTCGCGGTTCTCGCAGGTCTTTAGCAACCGCTTCGGCAGGCCGCCACATCAGTTCCTGTTGCACCTGCGGGTACAGCGCGCCCAGGACCTGCTCCACCACACTAGCCTGACGATGCGAGAGATATCGGGCCAGTGCGGATTTTCGGACGTCCACCACTTCGCCAAAACGTTCAAGAGGCTCTCGGGCCAGACCCCGGGTTCCTACCGCCGCACGAATCAGTCGCCACGCTGAGCAGCGAACCCGCCATCGAGTCGAGGCCCGGACCGAGTAGCGCTGGGTCGGCGAGGCTAAGGCAGTCCACGGCGGTCGCGCAAACGCTGTGCCCGCTCGCCCAGGGCCACCCTGTCTGGCTTCATGCCTCCTCGTGTCTCCTTGTGCCACGGGTGGAAGGAGATGGGAATCTTGAATCGTGGCAAGACAGGCTCGAGCTTGCGCGCAAGATTCCCCGGCTCTCCATTACCCATCCGGACGAAAGCGACGGGTCTTGCCCCGAACTCCTCGTCTGGCACGGGAACGACCACCGCCTCATCAACCTCCTCCAATCGGCAGAGGGCCGCCTCTATCTCCTCGGGCTGGACGTTCTCGCCGCCCGAGATAAACAGGTTGTCCACGCGTCCTCTGACCCTCATGTAGCCGTTCTCGTTCAGCTCTCCGAGGTCTCTGGTATGGAACCAGCCGCCCGCGTCCAGAGGTCGATCCAACTTCTCGCCCGCGACGTAGCCCGTGAAGAGCGTCTCGCCCCGGACCAGGATCTCCCCTCCCTCGGAGGTCGAGACCTGGCGGTTCGGCAAGACACGGCCCGCGGTGCGCAACTCCTCCATTGAGGCGCCTGGCGATGTCGTCGTGACCTGGGAAGCCATCTCCGTGAGGCCGTAGCTGGTGTGGATCGGCAGTCCGCGGGCCAGCGCCTCGTCTACGAGGGAAGGTGGGATCGGACCTCCCCCCATAAGTAAGGCCTCGAGCCCACCCAGGTCGGCGCCATCTCGAAGCAGCCTCGAGAGCTGGGTGGGGACGAGCGAGACGTGCGTGGCGCCGAGGTCGGCGATGTCTGTGCCGAGTGAAGTTCCTGGCTGCGGGAGCGCGACCGTCGCCCCTGCGAGCAGGCAACGGAACAGTATGGAAAGCCCCCCGACGTGATAGAGCGGCAACGAATGGAGCCACCTGTCGCCGGGCCGGAGCGCGATGTTGGCGTTCGAGCCGAGCGCGCTGTGGTAGTGGTTGCCAAACGTGTGGAGCGCCGCCTTCGGTACACCGGTACTCCCCGAGGTGAAGATAATGGTCGCGGGACGCCCTAGCGGAATGTCTATCGACTCCGAACGGTCGGAGGAGCTCTGGGGCACCTCTTCGAGCAGGGCTTCAGGATTTGGCTTGAGAAGGTCAGCACCGGCCGTTTGCAGGAGTTCTTGGTCTTCAGAGATCAGTGCCGAGCAGGCCGTCCTCGTGAGTAGCTGTGCGACGCCCCGTGGTGGGAGACGGTCGCTGACGGGACAGGCAACGTGGCCGGCCCGGATCAGGGCGAGCACCAACGCCACATAACGTTCGTCCTTGGGCAAGTACAGCGCCACCCGGCTCCCCGGTTCGAGCCCTCCGAGACGGAGCACCGCTGCCGAGACCATTCGGTCCAGTTCCTCGTAGGAGGTGGGGCCGTGCGCGCCGACGAGGGCAGCAGCGCCTGGGGCGGCGAGGGCCATCGACCGCAAAGGACAGGGTACGGATGGGGTAGTGTTGCTCACGGCTCTATGTTAGCTCGAGCGTCAGCGTCTCTGTCGCGAGCTGTTCCACGAAGTGGCGGTCGTGGGAGACGAACAGTATCCCGCCAGGGAAGTCTCCCAGCGCCTCAAGAAGTACATCCTGAGTCTCTATGTCGAGGTAATTCGTTGGCTCGTCGAAGATGAGAAGGTTGTTGTCACCGAGGATGATCCCGGCCAGAAGCACTTTGGCGCGCTCGCCCGAGCTCAACTTCGCCACCTTCTTGTTGACTGTCTCCTTCCTCACGCCCATCCTGCCCATGACGGTCCTGGCCAGGGTCTCATCGCGCCCGGTACCCGAGACCGCCTCCAGAGCCGTCACGCCAGAAGGCACGAGGCGGTTGTCCTGGTCGAAGTAGCCCACCCTCGAGGATGGTGCGAGACGAACGTCGCCGCGCAGAGACGATATCTCACCTAGCACGGTACGCAGGAGCGCGGTCTTGCCGCAACCGTTCGGACCGAGGACAGCGAGCCTGTTCCCCGCCCAGAGATCGAAAGAAAGCTCTCGAGTCAGCGGACGTTCCTTGGAGTAGCCGACCACGAGTCCTTCGGCGCGCACGAGGCTACGCCCCTTCGAGGACCCGAACTCTATCCTGATCGCGTCCTTCTCGAACGGCTTCTCCGTCCTGGCGTTCTCGGCGGCCTCCTCCATGCGGCGGCGGGCGACGAGCGAACGCTTCATGACCTTCGCGGCCCTGTGGCCGACGAACCCCTTGTCCGCCGCGCCCCGCTTTTCCTTCTCGCCGGCGGCGGACCACGTCTGGTAGTCCTGGGCCTGGCGCTGCAGCTTCTTCGCCAGCTTCCTACTCTTGTCGTACCTGCGCCATCCCTCCTGCTCGGACTGCCTCAGTTGTTGCCTGAACGCGGTGTAGTCACCCGAGTAGAGCGTTAGCTTGCCACGGTCGAGGTGAGCCACCTTGCTGGAGACGGCGTCGAGGAAGCGCCGGTCGTGGGAGGCTACGACGTGGGCGGTATCCATCCCGGCGAGGTGTCCCTCCAGCCATTCGCGGGCGGGGACGTCGAGGTGGTTGGTTGGCTCGTCGAAAAGGATCAGGTCGTGATCTTCGAGCAACAGTCTCGCGAGCGCGAGCCGCACCCTCTGGCCAGCGGACATCTCGGAGACCCTGCGGCCCCAGAACGCCTCGGAGAGGCCAAGGCCCGTCAGCGTGGACTGTGTCCTGGCCCTGAACTCGTAACCACCCGAGACCTCAAAGCGCTGCTGCGCCTCGCCCAGTTCGGCCAAGAACTCCGAGGTTCGTTCCCCCGCCTCGCCAAGCTCGGAGGCCAGACGCTCGATGCGTTTCTCGAGTTCGATCAGGGTCCCGAACGGCTCCAGCGCGACTTCCATGCATGTACGCTGCGGGTCCTCCTCCGTGCCGGCGAAGTCCTGCTGCAGGTACCCGATACGCACCCCTCTGGCAAACGAGACCTCGCCCGAGTCCGGCATCAGGCGTCCCTTCAGCATGCGGAAAAGGCTCGTCTTCCCTGCGCCATTCTCGCCCACGAGAGAGATCCTATCCCCAGGATAGATGGTGAGGGAGACATCTTCGAATATCTTCTTGTCGGGGAACGAGAGCGAGACGTTTCTGAGTTGGGCGAGCACGTAGAGATCCTTTGCAGAACGGGAGGACGAGGGAGACTTGTTGCAAAGGAAGCTCGCTACATGCCCGAGAGTATACTCCAGCGCCCTCGAACTCGCACAGAGGCGCCCGAGGAGCAAGACCGAGAAGCTAGAGTCTCTCCAGCCTGCGAACGTCGATGGCGCGCGAAGTGGCCGCCGTCTCCCCGACATCCACGCTCGGGGCCGGCAGGCTCAGCGGTATCTCGAGAACGTCTCCCGCCGTCGCGCGGTAGGTGTCCAACCCGGCAGGAACAGGCCGATCTCCGATGCCGCAAGCCAGCGCCACCAGGGCCGCCGTTCCGACGCCACTCTCGTAAGCCGAACTGACGACGGGCGTCACGCCGAGGCGGAGCGCCCGCTCCGCGACCCGCAACGTGCGTGAGATGCCGCCGAGCAGCGTCGGCTTGAGCACGAAGGCCCGTGCGTACCGGTAATCTTCCAAGGCCTCCGGCTCGACCCCGACAAGCGACTCGTCGAGTGCCACAGGAACTTCGAACTCCCGGACGAGCCTGGGCAGCTGCGCCGGGTCGACGAGCGGCTCCTCAACGTACTCGAAGCGCACCCCCGCCGCGCGACGAACGAACTCAGCCGCATCCTCGTAGCCCCACGCCCGGTTCGCGTCGAGACGCAGAGAAATATCCGTACCAAGCTCTTCCCCTAGTTCGCAGACGAGGGCGGCGTCATCAGCGACGGCCCGTGCGCCGACCTTGACCTTGACGCTCAGGTAGCCTGCGTCACTCATGCGCCGCGCCTCTTCGAGAATTTCCACAGGAGCACCCGAGAGCAGACCGTTTACCGGTACCACGGCTCTCGGAGAGGGTGTCACCAGCTCCGGAAGCGTCTTTCCAGAAAAAGCCCCGTACAGGTTCCAGAGGGCAAGCTCGAACCCAAACCGGGCGGATGGGACGGTGCGGTCCAGCTCCCGAGCAAACGCTCCGTACGGGTCGATCCAATCATCGGAAGCTTCGCGGTCCATCATGGACGCGGCGAGCCGGCGTAGCTGCGCCGTGGCTTCGACCAGATCCTCCACGCTGAAGCTCGGGAGCGGAGCGCTCTCGCCCCAGCCCTCGGAACCATCGTCGCCTGATAGCCTCAGGAGGAGGCCTTCGCGATGATGAAGCGTAATGCCCTCGAGCGTCAAAGGTCGGGAGAAGTGCAGGCTGTAGCGGTAGAGGTCGAAGCGAACAAGCTTCATCCCGGTAGCGGCAGCCCAGGTTTCGGCACGGCGTGGGATAGGATCTTCACAGCTTTACCCCCGAGGACTCCGGAGAGGACGATGACTCTGAGGTCAGGGACGGTGGGGGAACCTCGAGAAGTCGGGCTTGCGCTTCTCTCTGTAGGCGTCACGGCCCTCCTGGGCCTCCTCGCTGCCGTAGAAGAGGAGGTTAGCGTCGTGGGCGAGTTGCTGGATGCCGGCGTAGCCGTCCTCGTGGGCGTGGAAGCTCGCTTTCAGGAGACGCAGCGCGAAAGGCGAGCGATCCAGCATCTCGCGGCACCAGCGGACGGTCTCGTCCTCGAGCGTGGCGAGCGGCACGACCGTGTTGACAAGGCCCATCTCTAGCGCCTCTTGGGCCGAGTACATCCTGCAGAGGAACCACATCTCCTTCGCCTTCTTCGGTCCGACCAGGCTCGTAAGGACCGAAGCGCCGAAACCGCCGTCGAAGCTGCCGACCTTAGGACCGACCTGCCCGAACTTCGCGTTGTCGGCGGCGATGGTGAGATCGCAGACCACGTGCAGGACGTGGCCACCTCCGACGGCGTATCCCGCCACCATCGCGACGACCGGCTTGGGGCAGCGCCGGATCTGGACGTGCAGATCCGTGACGTGAAAGCGCCCGATCGATTCACCTCCTGGGGTGAGCTGCGGCGCATCCGGGTCTTCGAGGTATCCCGCATCTCCCCGTACTTTCTGGTCCCCCCCCGAGCAGAAGGCATCAGGACCTTCTCCGGTCAGGATGATGACCCCGGTCTCGTGGTCTTCGCGGGCGTCCTCGAGGGCCCTCTGCATCTCGATGACCGTCAGCGGACGAAAGGCGTTCCTTACCTCGGGGCGGTTTATGGTGATCTTCGCAATTCCCTCCGCCTTCTCGTACCTGATGTCCTCGAACTCTCTGGCCGATTCCCACTCAATCGTAGTCATAGCGGAGATTATATGGGATCCCAACACTCTGATGGAGGTTCTTCATCGCACGAACTATTCTCCATTAACGCCCCTGGTTCCCGGAGTACGGCCTGTGCTCTCTACATGCACCCTCAGACGAACGATTCTACGGGAACGAAGCCATCGTGAAAGACAACTCAGGGAACTGGTTCAGCCTCATCCAGCCCAAGAGATAGTCTGTCCAGAAAACCCCCGAGCAGGGTGACGTACTCTGCGAGAGCCTCGTCGTGCACGTTGTGCCCCACTCCTCGAACCAATTCAGATTGTATTCGTGGGCTGATGCTCGCCATGCGCGATGAGGCACGCGCGTACTTCTCATCTAGCCTTCCGGCGACGGCGAGCACAGGTACACGTAGACCTTCCAGCTCTCTCCATAATGAGGGCTGGTTCCCCACCCCCATGCCCCGCAACGAGCGCGCAAGCTCTTCTGGATCATTGCTCCGGCGCGCCTGGACGATCCGATGGAGCAGGTTCTCATCCCGCGCCAGAGGCGCGAAGAGCGGCTGGCGGTACCAGTCCCTAAGAAACGCTTCGAGGTCTCCCGATTCGAGGCGCTTCGCCTTCGACCCATCCGCCGCGCGGCGCGCCGCCCGCTCGCTGGCACTCTCCAGGCCTGGTGAGGCCGACTCGAGAAAGAGCCCTGCGCACCGCCCCGGGTAACGCAGCGCGAGGAAGAGCGCCAGCCGCCCGCCCATCGAGTAACCAACGACTACGGGATGCTCGACATCCAGCCGGTCCAGGGTATTGATCACCGCTCGCGCAGACCCCTCTATGGTGTACGCTTCTGTGCTCAGTCCTAGAGACGCCCCGTGCCCCGGCAGATCAGCGGCGACACAGAAGGCCCGGTCTCTAAGCGCCGCCGTTACCTCTCGCCAGTCGGCGGACGAACCCATAAAGCCGTGTAGAAAGAGGACTGCAGGAGACCGGCGGTCGCCCGAGACCTCGTAGTTCAGATTATCCGGCAGACGCATATCGTGTGATCAGAACAACACCCGTCACAAGCCTTCTCTACTCGGGCCGCCACCTCTTCGAGAACCCTGCGGTGCAGCGACATGTTCTCGGCGCGGTCGGTCTTGACCTCGATAAGGGTCGAGGAGCCGCGGGCACACGCGGAGCCGTACGCTTCGACGAACTCCTCCATCGTGGCAGGATGCTCGTAGCCGAGTCCGAACATCTTCGCCGCGGGCTCGAAGCCCACACCCTGCGGCGTGCCGAAGTAAGGCTCGAAGAACTCCTCTTGGCTGGCGATGGGGAGGAAGGAGAAGATGCCGCCGCCGTCGTTGTTGAGCACCACGACGATGACGTGCACGTCGCGTAGCATGGCGAGCGAGTTGAGATCGTGCAACAGCGCGAGGTCCCCGATGAGGAGCGTTACAGGCCGTCCGAGGCCCCTCGCGAAGCCTGCCGCTGTGGCGACGGTGCCGTCTATGCCGCTAGCGCCCCTGTTGGCGGCGACTGGGACGGGCACGCCGTCGGCCGCCGCGAAGGTATCCAGGTCCCGCACGGGCATACTGCTGGCGACCACGAGCCCGTGGCCTGAGGGTATGTTTCGCGATACGGCCCGAGCCACGAGCGGCTCGTTCGGTTCTCTGGAGGAGATCCCATCCAGATGGCTACCCACCACATCCGAGGCGTCCCGCCAGTCCACCGTCCACACAGTGGCGTCCTCCGACGGGTCTTCTGTGGCGGCCCGTGCCAGCGCGGCGCAGAAGTCCACGACGTTCGCCTCGACGCTGTGGGTAACGCTGTGGGTCGGGTCGAGCCTGAAAGGGTTCTCGCGCACGACGACGTAAGGGTCGGGGCGGCTGCGGGCGAGGAACTGCTCCAGGCGCTTGGAGAGGGCCCTTCCTCCGACGTGGACCACCGCCTCGGGCGCGTGCACCTTCGCGAACGATTCACCAGCCAGAAGCGCGTCGTAGTGGGCCACGAGGCCCCCTGCGCCGAGACGGACCTGGGAGCTCACGTCAGGGAGGAGTGGCCAGCCTAGAGCGTCGGCGAGGCGCATAACCGCCTCGCCCTGCTTGCGGGAGGCCAGCCGGCCCGCCACGACGAGACCCCTTCTCACGGGGCGAAGCGTCTCCCAGAGGCCTTGGATCCCCATCCAGTCTACGGTTGGTTTCGTCGCGGCGTAGCGGGTGTACGGTTCGTCGCTCCGCGCCCAAGAGGATGGTCCTGATAGCACATGCTCGTCCTCCGGGTCGGAGAGGAAAGGCTCGCGGAACATCAGGTTCAGGTGGACGGGGCCCTGTGGTGTAGAGCTCGCGCGGTAGGCGGCCTGATCCACGGTCGTCAGGACCATAGCGGGGTCGATGCCAGGGTCTGGGGCTGGAAGGTCGAAGCGCCAGCGGACGTAATCGCCGAAGATATCGGGCTGGTCTATGGTCTGGTTGGCGCCCGTCTGGCGGAGTTCGGGAGGACGGTCGGCGGTGAGCAGGATCATGGCCACGCCGTCGGTCGCGGCCTCGACGACGGCAGGAAGTCCGTTGGCGACCGCCGTGCCCGAGGTAGTGATCCAGGCCGCAGGACGCCCTGTGGCGCGCGCGTAACCGAGGGCGGCGAAGGCGGTTCCGCGCTCGTCGAAGTGGATGAGGCTTCGGGCCTTCTCGTTCGCGGCGAGCGCCGCGACCAGGGGTGTCGAGCGCGAGCCAGGGGCGACGCAGAAGAGGCCCACGCCGCAGCGGAGAAGCTCTTCGACGGCCAGGTACACCCAGAGGCGGTTAGCGCGCGGTGTGTCCCTGTTCAAGCCCGAACATCTCGGTGAAGTCGCCGATCTTCTGCTCGATCTCAGCCCACTCCTCGGCGGGCACCGAGCCGGCGACGATGCCAGCCCCCGAGAAGAGGGCGAGCGTTTGTCCCCGCACGAGCCCGGAGCGGATACCAACGGCGAACTCGGACTCTTCGGTTCCGATCCAACCGACGGGACCAGCGTACCAGCCCCGGTCGAACGGTTCGAGAGCCCTTATCTCCTCCAGCGCCTCGCCTCGCGGGTGCCCGCCGACGGCTGGCGTAGGGTGCATCGCGTCGAGCAGCGCGGCGTCGGTCACGCCCTCCCGGATCGTCCCACGAACCTTCGACCTCAGGTGCCTTCTGCGCGCCAGCTTCATCTCCGAGACGTGCTCCTCGATCTCCAGTTCCTCACAGAGCGGCTCGAGCGCCTCCCTGATGCCTTTGCTCACGTAAGAAAGCTCGGAGAGGTCTTTGGCGCTGTGCAACAGGTCGTAGCGCAGCCCTTCGTCGTCGGCCGTGGACACCCCACGGGGCCTGGTCCCTGCCACGGCCTCGCTCTCCACCGAGCGTCCGTCGCGGCGGAACAGGCGCTCGGGAGAGGCGCCGAGAAACGCCCTCCCACTCTCGGGCTCGGCGTAGAAATGGAAGCATCCCGGCGTAGCCGCCTTCAGGCTCTCGAGTAGCAGCATGGGATCCAGGTTTCCATCGAAACCGAACTCGGCCCTGCGAGCGAGCACGACCTTACCCAGGCGCCCTTCCGAAAACGCGGAGAGGACCCGCTCGACGTTCTCCCTCCAACCCTGCAAGTCGGGGCTATCCTCACGCAATACGGCTGCCGGCAACACAGCGCCTGACGCCCCCTCGGGCAACGGGAGGTCTTCGATCTCCTGCACTATCTTCGAGGCATCGTCGGTGTCCCGTGGGAGCACCAGGTTACAGACCAGCGTCGTCTCTGTGTCATCCTTGTGCAGCTCGAAACGCGGCAGTACGAATCGGTAAGCGCTGAAAGCGGACCATTCCTCGTCGGGCTTCCCAAGCGGATCGAAGCGTGCTCCGCCGTAGTAACGCGCCCCCGAACCCCCTGGATCGGGCAGCGACCCGAGCAGCTTGGACAGAGATCCGTCACCCTCACAGACGTCCGTTTCCCGCAGGTCAGCGGCCCCCACGGCCGCGACCCCGGCTCGGTCTTCACGCCCCGACCAGTAGACCTTCGGGAATACTCGCTGCTCTGAGAGCCATCTGAAAGGGTCTATCCAGCCCACGGGTACGGCGAGACGCACGATCCGCTCGACCGGGTCCGCAGCGTTTTCCAGACTTGCCCCCGAGAGCGTACGGCTCACCCTGTCGGCAAGCAGCCAGCGGGTGCCGGAGGCAGCGCCGCTCTCTCTAAGGGACCCAGAGTATCCCCTGCTCAGCAAGATCTATGCCACCTCATCATCTCAGGGTGTAGTGTAGCAAGGAGTATCTAGCAGCATAGCGGCTTCGCTCACAATTGCGAGCATTTCAGCAATCGGCTTTCAGTAGTCAGCTTTTTGTATTCGCTCGTAGCCGAAGGCGCAGTGGGTCATACGTCTACGAATCGCTCTGGCTTCAAGCACTCAACTGTAGAGCCTCGGGTAGAGTTCTTTGTAGCGTTCGTAGGCGGTTTCGTAGCCCGCTTCACCAGGCCTTATGGTGTATTCGGGTTCGGGGGTGAGGGGGAGCGTACCCTCGGCTGCGGGGTAGACACCTGAGGCGAGGCCGGCCAGGAAAGCGGCGCCGCGGGCCGAGGCGACGGAGGAGATCTCATCGGGCAACAGCCACAACGGGCGGCCGAGCACGTCGGCCAGCAGTTGCCGCCAGGGCCCGCCCGATCTTCCTCCGGTTCCACCACCTCCTGCGAGGCGCAGTTCGGGGGCGGTGATTCCCTGATGCTCCAGCGCCTCGAGGGCCTCACGCAAGGCGAACGCTACGCCTTCGAGGGCGGCGCGCAGGAGGTGCCCGCGCGTGTGGTCGAGGCCGAGGCCGGTCCAGGCGCCGCGGGCGCCTGGGTCGAAGCGTGGCGTCCTTTCTCCGCTCAGGTACGGTAGGAACGTGACGCCTCCTGAGCCCGGCGGCACCGCGAAGGCCTCCTCGTAGACATCCTTCCAGGAGGCGCCGAGTACTTTGCGGACCCACTCCAGGGCGAGGCCCGCATTCTGGACGGCCGCCATCGAGTACCAGAGTCCCGGTACGGCGGCCCGGTACAGGTGGGTGCGCCCATGCGGGTCGGGATCCGGCCCATCCTTAGGCGTTACGATCTGGCTCCCCGTGCCGACCGTGAGCTGTACGGGACCGGGCCGCAACAGCCCGGCGCCTAGCATGGCGCTTGCTGTGTCGGCCGCTCCTGCCGCGACGGGCAGTCCCTCCCGCAACCCGAGTTCGCCGGCGGCCTCTGCCCCTAGCGTCCCGGCGACGCAGGCTGAGGGGACCAGTGGAGCCAGGAGCTCCGCGCGGAGGCCCAGCCTCTCGGCCGCCGCGTAGGACCAGTCGTCGGCGAGTAGGTCGTAGAGCAAGGTAGCCGAGGCATCCGATGGTTCTGTGGCGGCCTCCCCCGTCATACGCATGCGGAGCCAATCCTTCGGCTGCAACGCCCACCTTGCGGATGTATACGCCTTGGGCTCCCGGTCGCGCAGCCACATGAGGCTTGGGCCTGCCATGCCCACGGCCGGCGGGTTTGCGAGCCGGTGGCCCAGGTCCACATCGAGCCGCCGGTAGTCCGCCAGTTCATCGCCGGATCTGGTGTCGGCCCAGAGGACGGCGGGCCGCAGGGGAACGCCCAGCTCGTCAGCGAGGACAACGCCGTGCATCTGGCCCGAGAGCCCGAGCGCCGTCACCTCGGCCCCGTGCCTTCCCACAGCAGCACCCGTCGCTTCCTGAACGCCCCCCCACCAGTCCTCCGGGGAAGACTCAGCCCACCCCTGGCGCGGCGCACGCACCGCGTAGGAGGCGTAACCCTCTCCGAGGATGGCGCCGTCCTCGGCCAGTAGCAGCGCTTTGACGGAACTCGTCCCGAGGTCGAGGCCGAGTAGCATCAGCGAGTTCTACGCCTGTCCGGGGGAAGAACTAGAGGGCCGGGGCAACGCCCCGGCCCTCTACTATTATCCGTCGCTCGTGGCTTACGATTTCTTGATGTCCTTGATCTTGATGTCCTTGAGCACGGCCCGGTAGATGACACGCTTCGTGTAGTCAGGCAGCGTGCAGGTCTGCAGGCTGACGATGTTCTTGCCCTTGATCGGGTTCAGTACGTGGAGGTCCGTGGGCTCGACGATGAGCTTCCTAAAGATCCTGTACTTGTACTCTCTGCCCTTCGCGTCCTCCAGGTAGATCTTGTCGCCCTTCTCGAGGTTCTCGAGATCGTAGAAAGCAAGGTTGCTGTCCGTCCCCGGGAACCCGATGCGGTGCCCCGCGATGTAGACGTTGGCAGTCCTCTGCCAGGGGAAACCCGTGGCCTTCAGATGGACACCGGCGTAGTTGCGAAACTTCGCCGCCTCGGTGCCCACGCCTGTTGGTATCTTGTCGTCTTCGATCTCCTTCATCTTCGGAACCGTGAGCTTGAGGGTCTTGTTCTTGGGAGGCTTGATCGCGTTCTTTATTCCACGCAGCTCTTGTACAGGTCCCTTCTTCGGCGCGACCTGCTTGCCCTTGGCCTCCTCCGTCATCTTCTTGGGAGGTTCCTTCTTGGGGGGTTCCTTCTTCTGCGCCTGCTCCTCGGAGGATTTTTTCTCCGCCTGATCCTTCTTCCCATCACCGGAGGATTGGCCGGAAGTGGAGCACGCAGTCAGCGCCACGACAACCATCAGGGCCGCCAGTATCAGCAACATATTTCTCAAACGCATCTCATCACCTCTCGCTGTCTCAACCAGGCGTCGCACTCAGTGAGCATATAGATTAAAGATAACAAGGTGGTAACGGTCGAACCACACCTCCGTTACAAGCCTCGCCACACAAGACCTCTCATGCCACATCACGACGCCCGCCGCATCCAGATCATATCGCCGGACGGTCATATTAAGGTTTGCAACCCCAGGTTTGCAACCCCGGGCGTGAAGGCCAGGATCCAAACCCCAGATAAAGCCGACCCTCGCCTGAGCCCATATCAATAGACACTACAAAGCGGGTCAACAGGACTGCGGAGCGGCTGACGAAGACGACCGGCGGCTCCTACAAGACGGTCATAGACCACGTGGTAACGTGGCAGGAGCGCAACTTGAGGTTCGCGCAGGAGATGTTCGGGCGTCACGGTGCGTGAGATCGGGCACCAGGCGGAGAGCAACAGGGCGCTGACCCGGAAGCTCATCGAGCGGGCCGAGATGCAGCGCGACGGTTTTCGGACGCTGGTTGGCGAGTCGGTCGACGCCTACGCGGGGTTGCTGTACGCGCCGCTCGCCTTCTACAGGCAGGGCCTGCGCCTTGTCGAGAGCGAGGGTGCGGGGTTCCCGATCGAGGGCTACGACGAGTCGAACGTCGAGGAGACCGGTGATCGCCTCGATGGCATGTCTGCGGCGGAGATCCGCACGGTCCGCGAGTACGAGAAGCGGAACAAGAGCCGTGAGACCCTGATCGAGCAGTTCGACCGCAAGCTCAAGGCCGCTTCCGCGTAAGTAGGTTTCAGGAAGAAGTCGGCAGACAGGCGAAAGGGCCGGGGAGGTAATCTCCGGCCCTTTCGCCTTCCAGCGGCGTCATGCCCGCGCCAGATCGGCCTGGTTCAAAGCCTGAAACCTACTTTAAGAGATCTTTCAGGTTGCCCTTCTTCTCCTTCAGTTTTCCACGGCGCTGGTCTGCGCGGCCCTCTGACTTCGTATCCTTGTCGTTGGTCAGGGCGCCGGCCGCTTCCTTCATCTGGCCCTTGGCCCTGTCCATGGCTCCTTCGTCTTTGTCCTGCCGGCCGCCTCGTCTAGCCACCTGTTCCTCCTCGTCCCGGGTACATTCGTTACTTTACTTACCCGAAGGTGCGGCGATAAAACACCTGCGGACAACTTCCCAGCCGGAAACCAGCGACTAACGGTGGTAAAAGGTGGTTCGTACCGACTGACGGTCACAGGAGTTATCGACCTTTCACAGGAAGGCTGGCGGTCAAGACATCCACCATAACCCGTGCGGCGTTGATGGCGGCGGTGACGGCCGCTGCGGCCCAGATCACCATCCCGCTCTCCCCTGTTCCTTTTACCCTGCAGGTTCTTGCCGTCATACTCTCCGGGCTCCTGCTCGGGGTGCGCAACGGGGCGCTCGCGCAGGCTGTCTACGTCCTCGTCGGGGCCGTTGGTGTCCCCGTCTTCAGCGGTTTCACGGGCGGCCTTGGCCACGTCTTCGGCCCTACGGGAGGGTACCTGATCTCCTACCCCATAGCCGCAGCGGTAGCCGGCCTCGCCGCCAGGACCGTCGCGAGCGACTCCCGCAGTCGGGCGCTGTGGATCGGCACCCTCTGGGGATGCGCCGGCCTCGCGATCATCTACGCCCTCGGAGCCACCTGGCTAGCCGTGGTCTCAGGCCTCACACCCAAAGGGGCCATAGCTACAGGCGTCCTGCCCTTCATCGTCTTGGACCTCATAAAAGTGGGGTTGGCCGCGCTCGTCGCGGTCGCAACAGCGCCCGCTATCGCCAGTTCACGAACCTGAGAGAGCGCTGAGCCCGCAGCGGGCCGGGAGGCGCGGGCACATCGTGGGCGGAGATCGGGGAGTTCTGGATCGTGGGCCTCCCTAGCGAGCCCGTGACGCGTTTCACTGGTCCGCAGAGGGCTACGGGTGCGCAGACCAGGTGCGCCGCGGGCGGATGCTGGAGTCCACCGCGCTACCCGGCCCCGAGCGTAAACGAAGTGCTCGGCTGATTCGTCCGGCCCTCAGGCTGCGGCGTCTACGGCGCGCCCGAGAATGGCCAGTCCCTCATCCAGTTGCTCGTCGGTGATGACGAAGGGCATCAGAGTACGGATGCAGTTGCCATACTGGCCCGCGCTGAGGAGCAGGAGCCCTTCCTGGAGGGCGGCCTGGATCACTTTCGCGGTTCGCTCCTTATCGGGGGCACGGCTCTGTGCATCTTTGACGAACTCAATAGCGGCCATCGGGCCCCTGCCACGCACGTCGCCGACGAAGTCCGGGTGACGGTCCTGGATCTCGCCCATCGCGGCCATGACGCGCTCGCCGACGACGTTAGCACGCGCGAGGAGGTCTTCCTCCTCGAAAGCTTCGAGCACGGCGAGGGCGGCGGCGCAGGCTATCGGGTTGCCACCGTAGGTGGTGCCCAAACCCCCGACGTGTACGGAGTTCATGATCTCCGCCTTCCCCGTAACACCGGCTATGGGGAGTCCACCACCCAAGCTCTTGGCCGTCGTGATGATGTCAGGCTCGACCTCCGAGTGCTCGATGGCGAACATCTTGCCCGTCCTGCCGAAACCAGTCTGGACCTCGTCCACGATCATCACGATGCCGTGCTCGTCGCACAGCTCCCGCAGCTGCCTCAGGTAGAAGTCAGGGAACGGTATGAACCCGCCCTCCCCGCTCACCGGCTCGACGATGATCGCGGCGACGCTGCTCGGGTGCACCGTGCTTACGAACGCCTTCTCGATGGATGCGAAGCAGTCGCCCTGGCAACCGCCGGAACAGTCCTTGCCAGCCGGACAGCGGTAGGCGTAGGGTGAAGGCACCCTGTAGACCTCGGGGACGAAAGGCCCGAAGCCCTTCTTGTAGGGGTCCGTCTTGCCTGTGAGGGTCATCGCGAACATCGTGCGACCGTGGAATGAGTTCTCGAAGGCGATCACCGCAGGACGTCCCGTATAGTAGCGTGCTATCTTGGCAGCGTTCTCGACAGCCTCGGCCCCTGAGTTGACGAAGAACGAGCGCTTCTCGGTGCCACCGGGCACCAGCGCGTTCAGCTTCTCGGCCAGCTCTATATAGTCCTCGTACTCGGTGACGTAGAAGCAGCTGTGGGTGAGTCGCTCGGCCTGCTCCTTGACCGCCTCGACCACCCGCGAGTCCGTGTGCCCGACGTTCATCACCCCGATGCCGCCGCCGAAGTCTATGAACGTGTTACCGTCGACGTCGGTAAGCAAGACGCCCTTCGCCTCCTTGGCGACCATCGGCGTCGCGATCCCAACCCCCGAGGAAACAGCATTATGCCGCCGCTCCATCAAAGCCCGGCTCTCCGGACCCGGTATCTCGGTCTTGATCCTCGTGGACTCGAGCATAGTCGCCACCTCTTCTTGTCGGGCTAATTCATTCCAGTATACTCGTCGTCGGCTCCCGAGCGATACCCCCGAGCGAGACGTGCCGTCTTCTTCGAGAACGCGAGCAGGCTGAGGAACTCGTGCGCCACGTTGGCGGCGAGGAGGGCCGTGATCTGGGCGTGGTCGTAGGCGGG
>Ga0126307_10001443_pt1 | contig 15674 bp, 15 predicted proteins | sample Plot28_FD_89955 | JGI IMG/M metagenome (GOLD analysis project Ga0126307, IMG submission 89955) | Serpentine soil microbial communities from UC McLaughlin Reserve, CA, USA - Plot28 | ecosystem: Environmental > Terrestrial > Soil > Grasslands | place: USA: UC McLaughlin Reserve, Lake County... | reverse complement strand
GCCTGGGGCAACCGTTCGCCGGGGCCGTGGCCGACCGCTACGGTTCGGCCCGCATCCTCGCCGTCGGTGGCGTTGTCTACGCTGCCGGTGTCGCCCTTATGGCCGTAAGCCCGACGCCGCTGGCCTTCAACCTGACGGCCGGCGTACTCGTTGGCCTCGGGCTCTCCGGTGCCTCGTTCACCATCGTCATCGCGGCTTTGGGACGGCTTGTTCCCCCTGACAGGAGCTCGCAGGCCATGGGTCTTGCGACCGCTGCGGGTTCGCTCGGGCAGTTCGTGTTCGCGCCCGTCGGTCAGGCCTTCCTCACGGACTACGGTTGGCAGAGTGCCCTACTCCTGCTGGCTAGTTTCATGGTGGTCGTTCCTGCGCTCGCCGTGGCCCTCAAGGGGGGCGGGACAGGCCGGCAGGGCATGGAGGAGCCTGCCTTGCCCGCCCGCGACGCGGTTCGGCAGGCTTTCGGGCATGGTAGCTACCTGCTGCTCGTTGCCGGATTCTTCGTGTGTGGCTTCCACGTGGCGTTCATAACAACGCACCTGCCGGCACACATTGCCTCCGTCGCGGGGCACTCCCACGGGGGCATGCACACCGCCGGCCCCGCGGTGGCGGCGTGGGCCCTGGCGCTGATCGGGCTCTTCAACATCGTGGGGTCATACGGCTCGGGAGTCCTGGGCGCACGTCATAGCAAGCGGCGCCTGCTCGCCGGAATCTACCTCGCCAGGGCCGTTGTCATTGCGATCTTTATAACGCTGCCTCCGACCCCGGCGGTGGTGCTCGTCTTTGCGGCCGCGATGGGGATTCTGTGGCTCTCGACGGTGCCGCTGACCTCTGGACTCGTCGCCGTGATGTTCGGGACGAGATGTCTAGGGACGCTCTTCGGGATCGTCTTCCTCAGCCACCAGGTCGGTGCGTTTCTCGGGGTGTGGCTCGGCGGCCTCGCCTTCGAGCAAACCGGCTCTTTCATGCCGGTGTGGTGGGCCGGCATCGTCCTCGCCATAGTGGCCGCTGGCCTGCACTGGCCCATCGTCGAACGGCCCGCACCAAGCTTCGCAGCCTCCGTACAGGCTCGATGACGCCTTCGGCGCGGGCCCGGCCACGGGTCTCAGCGTCTGGTGCCTCTGACGAGCAGGACGAGCAAAGCAAACAGCAAGACAGGAAGGACGACCGGCGTGGCGGTGACGAGCGCCCTCACCGCCTTGGTCCCGCGTCGTATCCTGGCCGCGTCGTTGATGTGCGGAAACGGCTCTTCCGGCTCGGGTACGCCGAGGAACTCGCACAACGGCGCCCAACCCTCCTTCACCTCGTAGACCAGCAACCGTTCTGGCGGGACGCGGCGTTTGACCTCATCGTTGTGTTGGTTGTAGACCTCAATGGCGTAGGCCTTGTCCTCGAAGTGTCCGTGGAAGGTGCCCTGCCAGATTATGTCGTTCACCAGGCTGCTTCTGCCCCCCGCGAAACCGCCGAAGACTAGGAGACTGCCCAGGCCGAAGATAAGGCGCGCCATGGTGGAGTTATCGAGGAGCTTGCTCAACTCGTAGACGGTGGTGCGCGTGCTCTCGTACCAGGATTCCGGATCGCGCACGCTCAGGAGCACCTTCGTCCCCGGATTTTGCTCCATGAGCTCCTCGTAAAACGTGCAGGCCGGCCAATCCACGGTGGCTTCGTAGTTCCCGAGAACCCCTTCCCAATCCGCCTGCTCCCCTCGCCAGGCCGAGACCCAGAAATCCGCGTGCCCGGGATGGGCGAAGACCTCCGTCATGTGGTAGCAAGGGTCGAAGCCCAGCATCTCGAGCGCCACCTTCAGCGACCAGGTGCCGGTCCGGCCGAAGCCGGCCCCGATGACCTCCACCTAGCTCTTCGGGGACTCGTAGCCCTCGAACTGCTCGCGAAGCTTCAGCTTCTGGAACTTGCCCGTTGCGGTCATCGGGATGGCCTCGACGAACTCGTAGGCGTCGGGCAGCCAGAACCTCGCGAAGTCCTCTTCGAGGTGGCCGTGCAGTTCAACTTCCGTGGCGTTCTCGCCTTCCTTGAGGACGATGGCGGCCAGGGGCCTCTCGTCCCACTTTTCGTGGGGGATAGCGATCACGCAGGCCTGGGAGACGGCGGGGTGGGCCATGAGGGCGTTCTCGAGTTCGACCGAGGAGATCCACTCCCCCCCGCTCTTTATGAGGTCTTTGCTGCGGTCGGTGATCTTGATAAACCCGAAACGGTCTATAGTGACGACGTCGCCCGTCTTGAACCAACCGTCGTCCGTGAACTTGTCGTCCCCCTCCGGCGCCTCGTAATACGAGCTTGCCACCCAGGGACCGCGGACTTCGAGCTCGCCCAGCGCTTCTCCGTCCCACGGGATCAGGCCCTCGTCGCCGCGGGCCCTTATCTCTACGAAAGGCACGGGATAGCCCTGCTTGGCCTCGTACTCGAGCTGCTCCTCCTCGGGGAGCTTTTTCATCTCCGTGGTCAGGTTGGTCACCGTCCCGATGGGGCTCATCTCCGTCATGCCCCAGGCGTGGACGACCTGGATCCCATGCCGCTCCTTGTAGGCGCTTATGACGCCCTTGGGCGCCGCCGACCCCCCGATAACCATCGCGCGCAGCTTCGACAAATCGTACTTCTCCGGCTCCGCATCGAGCTCCTGCAAGACGGCGAGGAAGACGGTGGGGACGCCCGCGGTCAGGGTTACCCCTTCCTGCTCCAGGTCCTCGAGAAGGCTCGCGGGATCCAGATGCGGGCCAGGCATCATCAACTTGGCCCCGACGAGTACGGAGGCGAAAGGCAGGCCCCACGCGTTGACGTGGAACATGGGGACGACGGGCAGCACGCAATCACCCTCGGATAGCGCGAACGTGTTGCCCATCGCCGCCATCATAGAGTGGAGTACCGTCGAGCGGTGCGAGTAGAGGGCCCCCTTCGGGCGTCCTGTGGTCCCCGAGGTGTAGCACATCGCCGCCGCCTGCTTCTCGTCGAAGTCGGGATATTCGAAAGCGGCCTCCTCGGTACCCCCGATCAGGTCCTCGTAGGAGACCATGCCTTCGGGTACGTCCCCGCTCTCCGTCACGACCACGGCGTGCTCGATTCCCGTACGACTCCTGAACTTCTCGAAGACGGGCACCAGGTTCTCGTCGACGAGCATGACCTTGTCCTCGGCGTGGCCGGCGATGTAGGCGAGGTCGTCCTCGTGCAGCCTGGGATTGAGGGTATGCAACACAAGCCCGGAGGACGGGACTCCGAAGTACGCCTCGAGGTGCTGGTAAGTGTTCCAGCCGAGTGTGCCGACCCGGTCACCGGGCTCGAGCCCGAGGTTTCCGAGCGCCACGGCGAGCTTCTTGGCGCGGGAGACGAAGTCGGCGTAGGTGTACCTGTGAAAAGATTTGTCGGGACGGCGGGTGACGATCTCGCGGTGCCCGTAGAGCTGTTCAGCCCGTCGCAGGAAGTAGGGCAGGGTGAGTTGGAAGTCTTGGACAAGTCCTTCTAGCATTACGTCTCCTCTATAGGTAGGGTGCAAGGCCCCTCACGGAAAAGGCCCCGATCACCTGTACTCCCTCTCCCGGAAAGCATTGTTAAAGGCGATCTTAGCAGGCAGAATGAAAGGGGGTCAAGACGGGAGCAGGGTGGAAGAGGAACGTTTCGAGGTGGTGGCAGTAACGCTCTTCGGGAAGATCGTGGTGGCCCGCTACGCGACGCTGGAGCAGGCCGAGTGGAGGGCCAGGGAGCTGGGCGAAGAGGCGGAACGCAGCCCGCGCGGCTACATACAGTACCTGGCGCGACCGGCGGGAGGACAGACCAGCGAACGATAACAGGACCGCTAGCGGATACCAGACTCCGGCCCGACGGCGAAGTCTGCGCTGCTATCGTAAAATTGTAGGCGAGACGATGGAAGGGTTGGGACCCGAAGGGGGTAGGATGGCGACGGAGTACCTGCAGTTCGCCGGGGCGCTGGTTTTCTTCCTGGGGTTACTAATAGGGTCTTACTGGTTTGTCTACGTGCCGAACCAGGGTGAGGAAAACAAAAGCGATGAAGGTTGAGACTAGAGGGTACAGCCTTCTGGGGAGGGTGAGATAGATTGCAGGTTTCGGCCAAGACGGACTACGCGCTCAGGGCAGCCTCCGAGCTGGCCAGGGCAGCGACCGAGGAGGCGGGCCCCATAAAGGGGGATTGGATCTCGGAGACCCAGGGCATCCCGAAGAAATTTATGGAGAACATCCTGCACGACCTGAAACGCTCCGGGATAGTCCGTACCAGGCGCGGCGCCTCGGGCGGCTACTGGCTCGCGCTTCCGGCCGAGGAGATCTCACTCGCCACCATCATCCGCGCCGTCGAAGGACCCCTCGCCAACGTCAGGGGCGAGTGGCCCGAAGCCGTCGAGTACCAGGGCGCGGCCGTGCACCTGCAGGAGGTCTGGATCGCCGTCCGCGCCAATCTGCGCGCCGTCCTGGAGTCCGTAACCCTCGCCGATATCGTCGACGGAGAACTACCTTCCTCGATCACAAAACTCACCCGCGACCCGGAAGCGTGGGTGCATCACTAGCTGGTCAGCATTTCAGCACGGCGCATTTGGCGCCTAGTCAGCACGCTCCAGCTTTCGGCTTCCGCTCGTCAGCGCTTCAGCTTATCAGCCCGAGGGCGTCCGTCATCCCCGCAGCCCCCTCCCCCCTCATTCCCGCGAAAGCGGGAATCCACGAACCGGCAGCATCTCTCGGTAGTCGACTACAAGCGGTTTGCGCAGCACGCATCCTTCGAGCTGGTCGACCCATAAAGGTCAGCATCGCTCGCCGGCCCAAACCCGAAACCCGGCACCTGAAGTCGCTATTCGCGTCGCACCCCTCTCCCTACCTTGATTTTCGATGTAACCGTGGTTACCCTAGGACATTGTTCACCAGACGAATGGAGATGGATTGGAGACTCGGGAGTCGAAAGAGGGGATAGAAGTCAAGCCCGTCGGCTTCTGGGAGGCGTTCTGGTTCTGGGTGAAGCTTGGTTTCATAAACTTCGGGGGGCCTGCGGGTCAGATCGCGATCATGCACCGCGAGCTGGTGGAGAGGAAACGCTGGGTCTCTGAAACCCAGTACTTGAGGTCGCTCAACTTCTGCATGCTCTTGCCTGGTCCTGAGGCCCAGCAGGTCGCGACGTATATCGGGTGGAGGTTACACGGGACGGTGGGAGGTATAGTGGCTGGTTCCTTCTTCGTGATCCCCTCCATCTTCGTGCTCTGGCTCCTCTCGTATCTGGCGGTGGCCCACTCGGACGTGCCCGCCATCACGGGACTCCTGTACGGGATCCAGCCTGTGGTTATCGCCATCGTCGTCGAGGCCGTTCTGCGAATCGCCAGGCGCGCCCTCAACCACTACCTGCTCGTAGGCTTCTCGGTCGCGGCGTTCGTCGCCCTCTACTTCCTGTCGGTGCCCTTCCCGCTCGTGGTGCTGGCCGCCGGTCTTGGTGGGCTTCTTCTGGGCCGCGTGTTTCCCGAAGCCTTCGAAAGTGGCGGGCATGGCGACTCGCAGGAGGAAGAGTCGGCGGTAGACCGGGTCGAATCCGGGGGGGTGCCCTCCATGCTGCGTAACCTGAGGCTCCTCCTCACTTTCGCGGTGCTCTGGGCGGTCCCGGTGGGCGCCCTTTTCCTGTGGCGCGGCGGGAACGATGTGCTCGTCGACCAGGCGTTGTTCTTCACGGGGGCTGCCTTCGTCACCTTCGGCGGCGCGTACGCGGTTTTGAGTTACATATCCGACGTGGCTGTGGGCCACTATGGGTGGCTGACGGCCGACCAGATGGTGCAGGGACTCGGCCTCGCCGAGTCCACGCCGGGGCCATTGATCATGGTCACCGAGTACGTGGGGTTTATCGGAGCGTACAACGACCCCGGTCCCTTCGCCCCCTTGCTCTACGGGACGTTGGGGGCTTTGATCACCATCTACGCGACGTTTCTGCCTTGCTTCCTGTTCATCTTCTTGCTCGCCCCTTACATAGAGCTTCTGGCCAACAACCGAAAGATCAATGCCGTCCTCGTGGGGGTCACCGCAGCCGTGGTAGGTGTGATCGCCAACCTTGCGGTGTACTTCGCCACGCAGGTGCTTTTCCCCGAGGGTGTCTCTTTGGGGGGCCTCGACATCTTCGCCCTTGTCGTGGCAGTTGCGTCGTTTGTCGTACTGCAGAGGTTCAAGGTTCCGATCTACCTCATGGTCCCTGTCGGTGCCGTTGTGGGTATGGTATGGACACTCCTCTAGGGGACCCGCGCAAGACGAGGTGGCTTATCCTGATCTACCATCTCCCTCGTGAGCCTTCCCGGCACAGGGTCGCCGTGTGGCGCAAACTGAAGGCTCTGGGGGCCCTCTATTTGCAGGATGGGGCGGCCGCGCTGCCGGATGATGCCGTTATCCGCGAGCAACTGGAGTGGCTACAGCTCCGCGTCAGGGAGGCGGGGGGAGAGGCGACGCTATGGGAGGCCCTGCCCAATACCGTCGCCGAGAACAGGGCCCTCGTCGAAGAGTTCCGCTCCCTGCGCGAGGCGGTGTACAAGGAGCTTATCAACGCCGCGGGCAAGCTCAGAAGGAAGGCCGCGATCGGGGCTGGCGAGACGGTGCTTCTCGAAGAGCTCGCAAGGATCGAACGCGCTTTCCGGACCGAGCGCCGGCGCGATTACTTCAAGTCTCCGCTGCGTAAGGTGGCGGACGCGGCGATCCGCGAGGCGCGTCGCGTTGTGAAGGAGGGCACCGGGCAGGCGGTGCGGGAGGACGCCGGGTAGTGCTCTGGGCAACCAGGCGAGGATGTCACGTAGACAGGACGGCCTGCATCTGGTTGATCCGTCGCCGCATAGACCCGGGCGCCGAGTTCCACTTCTTCAGTGATGCCTCCGAAGCGCCGGCAGGGGCGGAGCTCTTCGACGTGGCAGGGGCCAGGCTCTCCCACCGTGGGGACGCCTGCTCCTTCGAGACCATTCTCGAAGAGTACGACCTGGGCGACCCCGTCCTGCGTGAGATCTCCGAGATAGTCCACGACGCCGACCTCATGGAAGATAAGTTCGGCCGTCCCGAGTCGGACGGGTTGGATGCCGTGATCAGGGGTATGCAACTCGCTCTGCCCAACGACGAGGTCCTCACGCTCCACACAGATACCATCTTCGACGGCCTGTACGCATACCTGCGGAGGGAGACACTCTAGTGCGCCCCTGAAGATAGAAATCTCCGGCCTCGGCTAAGCAGCAGGCGACATGGAGAAGCTGAAATGCTGACAAGCGAAGGCGAAGCCTGAGCGCGCTGACATGCTGACGAGCCGCCTGGCGAAGCCTGGCGGCGTGCTAGAAAGGCCGGCTGGTACCTCCGGTCGGGCGTACCACCAGGACCGGGCAGTGGGCGTGACGGACCACCGAGTCGGCGACGTTTCCCATGAGGGCGCGTCTCATCCCTCCGAACCCGCGGCTACCGATCACTATCATGCCGGCGTCGATGTCTTCGGCGAGGTGTACTATCGCCTCGTCCCTCTGTTCGTCCATCTTCAGGTGGGCGATCGCGACCGTGCCGCCCGCCTCCTCGATCTTCGCGACCTGGCGGTCGAGGGTCTCCTGGGCTTCACGCCGGAGATCTTCGCGCCGCGTCTCGGCGTATTCGTCGTAGACGGCGGCGGGAAACGTACGTCCGACCGCGACGACGTGTAGCCGCGAGCCGGTGCTCTGGGCGAGATCTAGGGCTACCTCGGCCGCCAGATCCGCGTGCGGAGAACCGTCAGTGGCCAGTAGTAAGTGCGTCGGAAAAACACTCAACTTCCTCTCCTCTCATCGTAACTCAAAAAAATCCTGAAGCCTGATGCCGCGGTTTGCATTGCAAACCGCTTTAGACCGGCTCGTCGCAGGGTTCGACCAGTACCTCGTTTACGGCGACGTGCTCCGGCTGCACGAGCGCGTGCACCACAGACGCGGCCACGTCCTCGGGGTCGAGCACCCTACTATCGCCCGGCTGTCCGTACTCCTCGAGGGCTTCTTCATCCGCGCTCATCGAGATGAGATCCGTCGCCACGTTGCCTGGCTGGATGGTCGTTACCTTCAAACCCGTGCCCGCTGTCTCGAGCCGGAGTCCCTGCGAGAGCGCCTCCACGAAGAACTTGCTCGCCGAGTAGACGGCGAGGCCGGGAAAGACTTTCCTCCCGGCGTCCGAAGAAACTGTGACGATGTGACCCCGCCCTCTCTCGAGCATCCCTGGCAGCACGGCGCCCACGCAGTTGAGCGCACCCTTGCAGTTGACTTCGACGGTACGCTCCCACTCCTCCTCGCGGACGTTCTTCATCAGGGTGTAGTACATGACGCCAGCGCAGTTGACGAGGATCTCCACGGGACCGAGCTCCTCCCCGGTACGCCTCACGAGCGAGTCGACCTGCTCGCGGTCCGTCACATCAGCAGGCGCCACGATGCTCATCTGGCCATCACGGTCTTCGAGACCGGCCTGGATCTCCAGGAGCGCCTCTTCCCGGCGGGCCGCCAGCGCCACGCGCGCCCCCTCCGCGTTCAGCGCCCGGACCACAGCGGCGCCGATGCCGCTCGAAGCCCCGACAACAACAGCTACCTTGTTCTGGAGAGACCCCACCTCCACAAACAGATTATCCTCCCACGACAGCGTTCACGAGAACCATTCCTACAACCCCAAAGAGCTGAAATGCTGACAAGCGAAGCCCGAAGGGCTGAGCGTGCTGAAATGCTGACCAGCACGGCAGGGGGAAGGCCGGAGGCCTTCCCCCTGCCGTTATCAGCGAGAGCTCTAGTTGTACTCCGTCTCCTGCGCCTCCCGGGGCCAGAGATATCCGAAGAATTCGAGCTTCTCTATAACCTTGCGGGCGCTCTCCTCGGGTTTTTCCTCGTCGGTTTTGAGGACGAGGTCGGGGGCGGCGGGCGGCTCGTAGGGATCTGAGACTCCGGTGAACTGCTCGATCTCCCCGGAGAAAGCCTTCTTGTAGAGGCCCTTGACGTCCCGCTCGGCGCAAACCTCGAGCGGGGCATCGACGAAGACCTCGACGAAGTCGACGATCCTGCGCCGCACCTGGTCGCGCGCCTCCTTGTAGGGTGAGATGGCGCTGACGATAACACCAACCCCATTGCGCGTGAGTAAGTTCGCCACGAAGCCGATCCTCAGGACGTTTATGTTGCGGTCGTCCCTGGAGAAGGTAAGGCCCTTGGAGAGGTTGGTCCTCACGATGTCCCCGTCGAGCACCTCCACGTGCCGCTCCCGCTCGCGCAGCTCGTGCTCGACGAGCTCGGAGATGGTCGTCTTCCCCGACCCGGATAGACCCGTAAACCACAAAGTGAAGCCGCGTTCTTCGTTCATATACATTCCTTTCGACGCTACGATTTGCTCAGGCCGTAGTTTACAGTTCCCTACGGGCTCTGCTCACACGACGATCGTGGGATCGTTGGGGGAGAGTCCATCAGGGTCGTTGAGCTCGGCGCCTTCTGGCGCGGGCACGTCCCCATCGAGGAGCGGGTCTTTGGTCTCGACCATCCATGCCTCGAGTTTCTCGCGCAACTCATCCAGCGTCTGTGCGTGGGCGGGATCTCCGGCGAGGTTGTGCGCCTCGTTCGGGTCGAGCACGATGTCGTAGAGTTGTTCTTGGGGAATGGTACGCTCTCCCCAACCGTATGAGAGCAAGAGGTCCTTGCTCGGGCCGTCATCCGTATTCGGCAGGACTGGCCTGGTGCGGTCTCCGAAGCGCCGGATGTACTTCCAGCGGTGGGTGCGTACGCACCTCTCGGGTTCGTAGGCGACGTGGTAGGTCTTCTCGGCGAAGATGGCGTCCCTGACCTCCTCGGCCTCCTCGTTAGCGAGCGGGAGCAGCGACTCGCCCTGCAACCATTCCGGCCTCTCTACACCGGCCAGGTCACAGACCGTCGGAAACAGGTCTATGTGGGAGACGAGGGCGTCGCTCGCCTTGCCGCCGGTGAATCCGCCGGGCCCGCGCAGGATAAGCATCACACCGAGCCCCCTGTCATAGAGGGTGGCCTTCGCGCCAGGAAATGCTAGGCCGTGGTCGGTCGTGCAAATAACGAGCGTATCCTCGGTCAGCCCTTCGGCGTCGAGGGCGTCGAGAACGGCTCCGATGCCCCGATCCAACGAGCGGGCACTCTCCTGGAAGGCGGCCATGTCGAGGCGTGTCTCGGGCGCGTCGGGCAAATTGGCTGGAGGCATGACGTAGTTGGCTTTCTTCGGAGAGCTGGGGCGGAACCACTCGCGGTGGGTCTCGAAGAACCCCACGGAGAGGAAGAAGGGCCTGTCGCTCGCCCGCTCCAGGAGGTCGAGCGTCACGGGCACGACGTCGTCAGTGTGGCTGGTGCTGATCTTGACTACCTCGTCGTAGCCGATGACGTCGGGCTTCTTGGAGATGTGCTGCTCGCCGATGAGCGCCGACCAGTAGCCGAGCTCATGCAGGGTGTGCACGATGTGGTGCCTGTAATCCTTGAGCGAGAACCCGCGGTGGGCGAGGCCGACCATACCGTTGGAGTGGGCGTACTGTCCCGTCAGCAAACAGGCCCTGCTCCCCGAACACGTCGGGGCCGCACAGAACGCCTTCCGGAAGAGCACACCCTCTTCGGCAAGCCGCTGGATGTTGGGCGTCCTGACGGAGTAGCCGTAGGGCCTGACCCACCGCCCGGTGTCGTGGGAGTGGATGTACAGTATGTTCGGAAGTTCCGGCAACTCTATCCTTTCTGCACGGTTCTCGTCGCTGCACCCTCATCGTACAGACGGACCCACTCCTCGGAGAGCTCGTCGGCCTGCCGCCTCATTTTAGGCTCGGCGACGCCAAAATTCTCGGGCGTGGAGATGCCGATGCCCTCGAGCAACCACAACACGGTCCCCCGATAATCTTCGACGAGCTCCTCGTAGACCACCTCCATGGGCTCCGTGCCGCACGCTGCGAAGAAGTCCTGCCAGGCGGCGTTGTGCTCGTCGATACGCAGCTTGAGGTGGTTTATCGCCGCAAAGCTGAACCGAAGTCCCTGCCCGCGCACGTCCTCGTCGGAGTCCTTACGCCACTGCTGGGTCTGGAGGGCCTTCCACAGCGAGACGGCCTGCCTGGTGGTGTCAGCGCGTCGCATCCACACGAACTGCCGCAGGTTGGGTAGCACTGCCGCGGGAACCTCGCAGGGACTCACGTCCTGCAGTCCACGCCTGCGCGCCAGGCGTACGAAGTCACGGAAGTAGGCCCACATGATCTTGGTGCCCAGTACCCCGTTCTCGGTCGTGCCCTCGTGCAACGCCCTCCCCACCAATCTCTCGAAGTCGGGCGGCCTCCAGGACGGGTCCCTACGCGCCGGATGCTCGGAGTACCTGCCACCGTACTCGCCGAGAACGTCCCTGAACTCGGGGTCGTCCAGTAGCGCCCACACCTCGGGGTCGTTGGAGCGCTGGAAGTAGTCGCGTGGCTGCCTGGCCTGCCCCGTCTCCAGCAAGACCTCGAAGTGCTCCGCAGGATGGCCCGCAATCCCCGTGTCATCGAGCGCCGCACACAACAGCGTGCTCCCGCTGCGCGGCGTCGCACAGATCAAATACGATAGCACCGGCTCTGCGAGCCCGGATCCAGCACCCATGCAGCCTCCCCAATAAGTGGCCATTGTCCAAAAATAACTTTGTCTATTACGATGGTAAAGAATACACGAAACCTTCTTTGGATCAACAGGTCTCTACAGGCCGGATACTCCCATCTCCCGCCCGCCGAAGAATGCAAAAAGAAGCCGCCTCGCTTGACGCCGTTGGAGCGGTCATATACCCTATTGTATACTTATAAAGTAGACAAAGAACGACTGGAGTGGCGGTAGGAGTTGAAGTGGGAACTGGATCTCTGGTACGAGCTTTGGGACAGGGCGGGCAGTCAGGGATTGGATACCTGGTACGACTTGCGGGCTGAAGAGCAGAATGGCACATATCCTGGACCTGCGCCCGACGCTACCGGGCCGGATACGATCGAAGAGAAGCCCTTAGAGGGGGCTTGATCGGTCTCCGGCACAAAGCGGGCGCGAAGGGCCGGGCCCGCGGAGCACTGGGGCCGGTAGCAGGATCGGTCCTGCTGGCCTCGCTGCTAATCTGCGAGGTGACGTCCGCCATGATGGGGGCCGGGACGGTATTCTTCGCGTCCGTGGTGGTCGCCTGGCTCGTCTTCCCCGCCGTCGTAGGGCTCGAGAACGTCCTCGACGCCGGATGCGTCTTCATGCTCGTCTCGCTCGGAATAGTAGTGGTAGTCGGCGCTGCGAGTCACGGCGCCGGTTCGCTTCTGACGTAGTTTAGCGGTAAGCAAACAGAGAGCTGATCGCTGAAAGCTACGTGCTACCTACTCTTGACCCGCTGGCCTTCCATAAGCACCTCTATGACTTCGGGGCGGGAGAACTCGGGGGGTGGGTATTCGCCCCTGGAGAGCATCTCGCGGACCTTGGTGCCGGAGAGGAAGACGTGCGAGTCTGGGTCGTGCGGGCAGGTCTTGGAAGAGCCCATGCCCTGGCACTCCGTGCAGAAGAACGCGTGCTCGAAGAAGAGGGGTGTGATCCCGAGCTCCTCCGGCTCGAATTCTTCGAAGATGTGCTGGGCGTCGTAGGTTCCGTAGTAGCTACCGACACCGGCGTGGTCGCGGCCCACGATGAAGTGCGAGCAACCGTAGTTCTTGCGGCAGATCGCGTGGAAGATCGCCTCCCTGGGGCCCGCGTAGCGCATAGCCGCGGGGAAGACGGCGAGCATGGTCCGGTCTTCCGGATAGTACCTCTCCAGGATCACCTCGTAAGACCTCATCCTGACGTCAGCCGGGATGTCGTCGGACTTGGTCTCCCCGACGAGCGGGTTGAGCAGGAGCCCGTCCACCGTCTCCAGCGCGCTCTTCTGGATGTACTCGTGCGCCCGGTGAACCGGATTCCTGGTCTGGAAGCCGACGATTCGCTTCCACCCTTTCTCGGCGAAAGCCCTCCTTAGCTGCGCCGGGGTGTAGTAGTAGCCGGGGAAACGTCCCTCGTCGGGCGCACGCAGGAGCTCGACTTCGCCGCCGAGCAGAACGTCGCCTCGCCGGTGGATGGCGGCGACGCCGGGATGATCAGCGTCCGTGGTCCTGTAGACCAGCCTGGCCTCCCGCTCCTTGTCAAAGCCGTATTTCTCCCTGAGAAGCATGGTCGCGACAGGTTCTCCCGCGCCGTCCACCAATGCTATCTCGGAGCCTTCCGAGAGTTCGTTCGCCTGCTCCTCGTCCGCGGACAGCGTGATCGGCAGGCTCCAGGCGAGACCACTCCCGAAGCGCATGTCCTCGACCACGCTCTCGTACTCGTCACGCAGCATGAACCCTTCCAACGGGCTGAAGACGCCGGTCGAGATCATTTGCAAATCGGAGAGGGTCCGCGGACCGAGTGGCACCCTCGGCAGCTCCGCGGCCTCCATGGCACGCTCCCTGCGCTCCTCTTCGGGTACCACCCGTTCTATGAGTTCTCCCCCGTGTGGTGCTATCTGGGTCTCCGTCTGTAGCAAGATCCTCTCCTCTCTTCCGTCCTTGCGGTCTCCGGCACGTCCCGACCGCCGCGCCACGGATGGGATCGCATGCGCCGCCAACTCGTAGTAGTAGGGCAAACAGTGCTCGTAGGCAGCCTCCAGCTCCTCGGGCAGCTCGGGGTCCCTGCGGGTGGCCGGCTCTATGCCCGTGCTCTCCTCGGCATCGGCGTGCCAACCCTCCCAGTTGTCCCATCTCTGTACGTCCCTCGACTCCCACGTGAGGGAGCCCGACGTGAAAGGCACCTCCAGGTGCTCGCAATAGGCGGCCAGCACACCGCTCGGGTTCTCCGAGAAGGTCATCGCATCGACGACGGCAACATCCTCCCCCGCGTCCGTCGCATAACGGAAGAGTCTGTACAGGTCCTCGTAGCCGGTCTCCTCCAGCGTAAAATCTGGCCACATCTTGTACAGCGACATCAAGACGTACTTCGGGTCCCTCACGATAAACGTGTTGGCGAACCGCGAGGCGAACTCGGGACTCAATACCTTCTTCGCCTGGTAGGCCATGTCCTTGAGGAAGACGCGCTGCTCCCGCGGCCTGAAGACATCCTCGAGCACCCTCTCGTAACTGTACTCGGCCTTCGGCTCGGCATCCGCAAAGCGGTTGCTCAGGCGGTCCTCCCCATAATAGTAGGAAGCCGAAAACGGCTCGTGCAGTACCTCGAAATCATCCCTCTCCACAAACACCCTCTCGAACGCCGTGGAAATGGAGCGGGGTACGGCCCACAACGCAACGGGTTTGCTGTTGTCTGTCACACGCGCCTTTCTCTCGTCCTCTACCCAGGTGTACGTCCGACCCCCGCAAGCGCTACCGGCACGTTGCCAGGCCGAAACACCATAAGAGCTTACCCGCCAGACCGATTATCTATTTTGCCTACTCACTTTATAGGCATCAGGAGACTGTAGACCAGCATCGATTCGGGGTCAAGCCACACTGCCGATTTTTCCTTCAGGGATCAGAGCCGAAATGCTGCCTAGCTGAAACCGGGAAGCCGACCTGCGGCGTCTTTCTGGGCGTACTCCTCGAACATCATCCTCACCGTCTCTGGCTCGGCTTCGGCCAGGTCCCTAGTCTGCCCCACGTCGTTTATGGCGTCGAAGAGGTTGGCGTCGGCCCCGTCGGTACGGCAGAACATCACCCTGTGCTCGTCGCGGCAGCAGAGGTACCGGTAGTAGCCCTGGGTGATATGGTCCCTGGGCCGCTGTGGATCCTTCCCCTGCAAGATGGGTGCAAGGTCCTGCCCGTCCATGGGCTCGGGCTGCTCCACCCCCAGGAAGCCCAGGATCGTCGGCGCCACGTCGTGGGTGGAGGCGTAGAAGTCGCTGCTCTTGCCTGCGCCCTTGCCCTCGGGGTGCCTCACCATGAGGACGGTGTCCGTAAGTTCGGGGTAGAGGGCGTAGGGGGGCTTACCCGTGTAGCCGTGCTCGCCTAAGAGGTGGCCGTGGTCGGAGACGACCACGAGCAGGGTCCTCTCCATCACCCCGAGCTCGTGCGCCCTCTCGATGAACTTCCCCAGCCAACGGTCCATCATGGTCACCTCGCCGGCGTAGAGCGCCCTCATCCTGAGGAGCTGGCGGTCGGTGAGGTAGTCGTCCTTCCCGTAGTTGTCGTCCAGGGGCTCCTTGCCCCTGTATCCCTCGTCGTAGAGACTAACGTACTCCTCGGGCGGGTCCCATGGTTCGTGGGGATCGTAGCAGTCTGCCACCAGGAAGAACGGTCTGCTCCCTCCTGCCGCATCTTCGAGCACGTCCATGGCGTCCGAGAACACCCTAGGGGCGAACCAGTCCTCCTCACCCCGGCGGCCCTGCACGTTGGCCAGGTACTGGCGGGCCTTGTTGCCTTCTCCCAGAATAAGGTAGCGGCGGCGCATCTCTTCCTCGGAGATGGAGGAGGGGTCCTTGTAGGTGTCCCTCTCCTGGCCCCGGATCCTCTGGTAAGTTCCGAAGCCCCGCCCGAAGTTCATGCCGGGCCGGAACTGGACGTAGGTGTCGGTAACCAGGTAGGTGCCGAAGCCCTCTTTCGAGAGTATCTCGGCCACCGTGGTCTGCCCGGTGGGGATCGGCTTCCACCCGAAGTAGGGTGGGAGGGTCGGCCAGGTCCTCATCCCCGTGTGGATGGCGCGCCTGACCGGCAGGGTCGGCATGGCCTCAGGCTGGGCACGGGTGAAGAGCAGGCTCTCCTCGGC
>Ga0126307_10001442_pt1 | contig 15676 bp, 13 predicted proteins | sample Plot28_FD_89955 | JGI IMG/M metagenome (GOLD analysis project Ga0126307, IMG submission 89955) | Serpentine soil microbial communities from UC McLaughlin Reserve, CA, USA - Plot28 | ecosystem: Environmental > Terrestrial > Soil > Grasslands | place: USA: UC McLaughlin Reserve, Lake County... | reverse complement strand
CGGACAAGCCTGATCACCGGGGCGGACGCGAGCGGCCAGGCCACCGGCACGGCCCGCTCCACCGGCTCGGCGCCGCGCTACACGGCGAGTTCGTCGTCAAGGACAGGGACGGCAAGTTCGTGACCATGGTCAGCGCCCGCGGCGAGGTCACCGCTGTGAGCGCCACGTCGATCACCATCGAGGCGGAAGACGGCTTCATCGCCACATTCGTCATCAACGGTGACACGAGGGTCCGTGGCAGGGACGTCGACGGCATCGCGGACATCAAGGTGGGCGATCAGGGCGGCGCCGTCGGGGTGAAGAGCGGCAACACGATCACCGCCCGAGCCGTGATCGTCCGGAAGTAGCGAAAACCAGAGGCCCGGTTCCGCCGAGCGCGCGGTGGAACCGGGCTCGGCCGGTGTCAGCCCAAGCGCAGCCGCAGCGCGTCCAGCTCGTCCTGCATCCCGGTCGGCAGCCGGTCGCCGATCCGGGTGAACCACTCCTCGATCTGCGGCAGCTCGTCGCGCCACTCGTCCGGGTCGACCCGCAGCACCCGCTCCAGGTCCTCGGCCCGCACGTCGAGGCCGGTCACGTCGAGCGACCCGGGCGCCGGCACGTACCCGATCGGAGTCTCGACGGCCGCCGCCCCGCCCTGCATCCGCTCGACCGCCCACTTCAGGACGCGGATGTTCTCGCCGAAGCCGGGCCAGAGGAACCGGCCGTCGTCGTCGCGGCGGAACCAGTTCACGTAGAAGATACGGGGCAGCTTGGTCGAGTCGGCGCTCTTGCCCATCTCGATCCAGTGCTGGAAGTAGTCGCCGGCCGAGTAGCCGAGGAACGGCAGCATCGCCATCGGGTCGCGCCGCACCACGCCGACCGCGCCGGTCTGCGCGGCGGTGGTCTCGGAGGAGAGGGTGGCGCCGAGGAAGATCCCGTGCTGCCAATCCCGCGACTCGGTGACCAGCGGGATGGTGGTACGCCGCCGACCGCCGAAGAAGATCGCGGAGATCGGCACGCCGCGCGGGTCCTCCCACTCCGGCGCGATGATCGGGCACTGCCCGGCCGGAGTGGTGAAGCGGGAGTTGGGGTGCGAGGAGGGCTCCGGCGAGTCCGGCGTCCAGTCGCGGCCCTTCCAGTCAGTGAGGTGTGCGGGCGGCTCCTTGGTCATGCCCTCCCACCACACGTCGCCGTCGTCCGTCAACGCGACGTTGGTGAAGATCGAGTTGCCGCGGGCGATCGTCCGCATGGCGTTGGCGTTGGTGTGCCAGCCGGTGCCGGGCGCTACCCCGAAGAAGCCGTACTCCGGATTCAGCGCGTAGAGCCGCCCGTCGGAGCCGAAGCGCATCCAGGCGATGTCGTCGCCGAGTGTCTCGACCTTCCAGCCCTCGATCGTCGGCTCGAGCATCGCGAGGTTCGTCTTGCCGCAGGCCGAGGGGAAGGCGGCGGCGACGTACGAGACCTTCTGCTGAGGGGAGGTCAGCTTGAGGATCAGCATGTGCTCGGCGAGCCAGCCCTCGTCCCGCGCCTTGACGCTCGCGATCCGCAGCGCGTAGCACTTCTTGCCAAGCAGCGCGTTCCCGCCGTAGCCGGAGCCGTACGACCAGATCAGCCGCTCCTCGGGGAAGTGGCTGATGTACTTCGTCTCGTTGCAGGGCCACGGCACGTCCGCCTGGCCGGGCTCCAGCGGGGCACCGACGCTGTGCACGCCCGGCACGAAGTCCGCGTCGTCGCCGAAGAGCGGCAACACGCGGCTACCCATCCGGGTCATGATGTGCATGGAGACGACGACGTACGGCGAATCGGTCAGCTCGACGCCGAGCTGCGGGGACTCCGCGTCCAGCGGGCCCATGCAGTACGGGATCACGTACATCGTGCGGCCGCGCATCGAGCCGGCGAACAGCTCGGTCATCACGGCCTTCATGTCGGCCGGGGCCATCCAGTTGTTCGTCGGGCCGGCGTCGCGCTCGTCCACGGAGCAGATGAAGGTCCGGTCCTCGACTCGGGCGACGTCCGTCGGGTCCGAGGCGCACCAGAACGAGTTGGGCTTCTTGCTCTCGTCCAGCCGCCTAAAGGTGCCGGCCGCGACGAGCAGGTCGGTCAGGCTTCGCCACTCCTCTGGGGAGCCGTCGCACCACTCCACCCGATCCGGTCTCGTGAGCTCGGCGACCTCCCGCACCCAGGCGAGTAGCCGGGTGTGTCGCGTCGGCGCAGTCTCGGTGCCGGGGATCGCAGAGATCGTCATGGCGCAATCTCCTCATGGTCGCCGTTGACCGGGTGACGCGGAGCCACGGCGCCCGCCGAGCGGCCGCGGTGGTGGGGATCCCAAGAAGCTTACCGCCGCCCGCTCCCTATCCCGATGGGCCGGCTTGTCGACTCCCTCACAGCGACGACTGCCGGTGCGTCTGGGTCCGTTGCGCAGGCAAGGACTTAGGTGCGAGGCTGGTCGAGCTTTGCGGTGAGGAGGGGCGAGCGTGCGTAGAGCGGTGATGACGGTGCTCGGGGCAATTATGGTGGCGCTGGCCGGGAGTGCCGTCGCGGCGGCGCCGGCCGGAGCGGCCCCTGGGGGTCACCTCTTCCCAAGGGTGATCGCGCTGCCGGACGGGTGGCAGCCCGAGGGCATCGCCACGGGCCGGGGCACCTCGTTCTACGTCGGCTCGCTGGCCAACGGCGCCATCTATCGCGGCGACCTGCTGACCGGGCAGGGTTCCGTGCTGGTGCCGGGGCAGGCCGGGCGGGTCGCGGTCGGCATCGAGGTCGACTGGCGCAACCGCCTGTGGGTAGCCGGCGGGGCGACCGGCACCGGCCGGGTCTACGACGCGGCCACCGGCGAGCAGCTGGCGACGTACCAGTTCAGGACAGCCCCCACGTTCGTCAACGACGTCGTGGTGACCCACGACGCCGCCTACTTCACCGACTCGGTCAACCAGGTCCTGTACGTGGTGCCGCTCGGCCCGGGCGGACGGCTCGGCGAGCAGCGAACGTTGCCGATCACCGGCGAGCTGCGGTACACGCCGGGCTTCAACGCCAACGGCATCGAGGCGTCGCCGAACGGGCGCACGCTGCTCGTCGTGCAGTCCAACACCGGCAAGCTCTTCCGGGTCTCGGCCAGCACGGGCGAGGCGGTGGAGGTCGACCTCGGCGGGGCGACGCTGACGAACGGCGACGGCCTCCTGCGCCGTGGGAACACCCTCTATGTCGTCCGTAACCAGCTCAACCAGATCGCGGTGGTCGATCTCGGCACCGGCTACGGCTCCGGCACCGTGACCGGCACGATCACCGACCCCGCATTCGCCGTCCCGACTACGATCGCCCGCTTCGGGCCGTATCTGTACGCGGTCAACGCCCGCTTCGGAACGGCGCCGACTCCGGACACCGAATACACGATCGTGCGGGTCCGGGCGCGGTAATCGGCAGGGCCCGCCGGGCGACGGGCGTCCCGGCGCGGCCCGCCGGGCTCAGGACGCCTGGCTGATGGTGCTCATGTTGAAGTCGGAGATGCGCAGCGGCGGCATCGCGGTGCGGTTGAAGTAGTCGTTCCACTCGCGGGGCAGGCACCGCTGGGTGCGGCCGATCTCGGCGATCCGGCCGTACAGGTCGACCGGCGACTCGTTCCAGCGGAAGTTGTTCACCGCGCCTGTGACCTCGCCGTCCTCGACCAGGTAGACGCCGTCGCGGGTGAGGCCGGTGAGCAGCAGGGTCTGCGGGTCGACCTCGCGGATGTACCAGAGGCAGGTCAGCAGCAGGCCGCGGCCGGTCCGGGCGACCATGTCCTCGACCGAGGCGGTCGCGTCCGGGGCCTCGACGATGAGATTGTCGATCATCGGAGCGGGCTGGGCGCCGGTCTTCGCCGCCCACGCCCGGGTCCGGATCAGCTCGGCCAGCTTGCCGTCCCGGATCCAGTCGGTCGCCCCCAGCGGGTAGCCGTTGTCGAAGACCGACACCAGGCCGCCGTAGGAGGCAGTCGCGGTGAGGAACGGCTCGCACTCCAGGCCGGGCCGGGTGGGGTCGCTTCGCATGCTGATCGGCTGGGACGCGAGCGGCTCGCCGATCCGGGTGCCGCCGCCGGGCTTCGAGAAGACCGTCCGGCCCTCGTCGGCGTCCCGCGCGCCCGCCGAGAAGTAGAGGTAGAACATCAGATCCGCGACCGCGGTCGGCGGCAGGATCGTCTCGTACCGCCCGGCCGGCAGTTCGACCGACCGTGCGGCCCAGGCGAGCCGCTGGGCGAGCTGACCGTCGAGCGCCGCGACGTCGACGTCTGCGAAGTCGCGGGTCGACTGGCCGACCCATGCCGACCGGGCGTAGTCCTCGGACTTGCCGTTGACCTCGATCTTGCCGGTGGGCTGCGTGTGGCGCAGACGGAGCCCGGTTGAGGAGCCGAGGTACCTCGACTCGAGCACATGCTCGGCGAAGCCGAAGAGCAGCCGCCGCTCCGCCCGCGACCGGGCGAAGGCCTCTCCGAGGTCAGGCGCGAAGCCTGCGAAGACGGCGATCGAGGTCTCGTCCGGCTCGGCATCCCACCCGTCCACGGCGGCGCCGTCGGTGGGCTCGAGCAGCGGAGCCGCGTCGTCCGCGGGGCCCGCGTCGCCCGCCGCCTGCTCGCTGGCCCGGACGAGGTCCTCGAGGGTGTCCGCGGTGACCGCGCTGCGCGCGATGACGCCGGCCGCCGTTCCCGACGCGCCATCCACGACGCTGATCACCGTGACCTGGCGGGAGCGCATCTGACCGTTCGTGGTCAGCGTGTTGCCGGCCCAGCGCAGGTTGGCCTCGGACCGCTCGTTGGTGATCACCACGCAGCGGTCGGCCTTCGACAGCGCGAGCGCCCGCTCGACCGTCTCCTGCGGTGTCATCGTCCCGCCTCCCGGACCGTGTTGAGGATGTTGACGCCGCGGAAGAGGGCGACCGGGCAGCCATGGCTGACGGCGGCGATCTGGCCGGGCTGACCCTTGCCGCAGTTGAAGGCGCCGCCGAGCACGACCGTGCCGGGCCCGCCGACGGCCGCCATGGAGCCCCAGAAGTCGGTCGTGGTGGCCTGGTACGCCACGTCGCGCAGCTGCCCGGCGAGCCGGCCGTCCCTGATCCGGTAGAACCGCTGGCCGGTGAACTGGAAGTTGTAGCGCTGCATGTCGATCGACCAGCTCTTGTCGCCGAGCACATAGATCCCGTTGCTCACACCGCCGATGAGCTCCTCGACCGACGGGCCGTCCGGCGCCGGCTGGAGCGAGACGTTGGCCATCCGCTGCACCGGGATGTGTCCCGGCGAGTCCGCGTACGCGCAGCCGTTGGACCTACCGAGACCCTTGAGCCGGGCCATCCGCCGGTCGAGCTGGTATCCGACCAGAACACCGTCGCGCACGATGTCCCAGGCCTGGGTCTGCACGCCCTCGTCGTCCCAGCCGACGGTGGACAGCCCGTGCTCCACCGTCCGGTCGCCGGTCACGTTCATCACCCGAGCGCCGTAGCCCAGCTTCCCGAGCTTGTCGAACGTCGCGAACGACGTCCCCGCGTACGCCGCCTCGTACCCGAGCGCGCGGTCGAGCTCGGTCGCGTGGCCGATCGACTCGTGGATCGTCAGCCACAGGTTGGACGGGTCGACGACCAGGTCGTACCGCCCCGGGTCGACGGACGGGGCTTTCATCTTCTCGGCCAGCCACTCCGGGATCCGGGCCAGCTCCTCGTCCCAGTCCCAGCCCGTGCCAGTCAGGTACTCGTAGCCGCGGCCGACGGGCGGCGCCAGCGTCCGCATCGTCTCGAAGGCGCCGCTCGTCCGGTCGACCGAGGTCGCAGACAGCGCGGGCAGGAGCCGGACCCGCTGCTGGGTGGTGACCGTGCCCGCGAGGTCGGCGTAGAACTTGTTCTCCAGGACCTGCTCGAGGGTCGCGTCGACGTGATCGACTCCGTCGGCGGCCAGCAGCCGCTCCGACCACTCGGTCAGCCGGCCGACCTTGTCGGACTCCGGCACCGAGAACGGATCCACCTCGTACGACGACACATACGTGACGTCGGGATACACCGGCTCGTCGGCGAGCTCGATCGGCTCGGAGTTGACCGGCCGGCTCACCCTGGCGACCTCGACCGCCTGTTCGGCGACCCGGACCGCGGCCTCCGGGGTGAGGTCGACGCCGGCGGCGAAGCCCCAGGTCCCCTCGTGCACCACCCGGACGGCGAAGCCGAGGTCCTCCCCGTCGCGGGAGGAGTCGAGCTTGCCGTCGTGCAGCGAGAGGTCCTGGGTGCGGTTGCGCTCGAAGCGGAAGTCCGCGTGCTGCACGCCGAGCGACCGGGCCCGCTCGAGCGCCGCGTCGGCGACCCGGCGTTGCGGCAGGGCCAGGAAGGCGGGATCTACATCGCGGGCTGAGCCTCCGGCCACTTCCCGGCCTCCTCCGATGCTGGGCGAGATCGACGGACCCGCCCACCCTAGTCCGAGGCACCGACGGTTTTCGGTTGCCGGGGCGCCGATGCGGTCAGCGCTTGGGCAGCGCCCGGCGGGCCAGCGCGCGAGGCGCGCCGAGCGCGGCGGCGAGCCCGAACGCGGTTCGCGGCTCCCAACCCGCGTGCCAGATTCCGCCGTGCGCCGCCTCGGCGAACAGCAGGTGCTCGACGCTGTCCGGTCCGGTGCCCGGGTGCGCGGCCGAGCTGGGATCGCGCAGGTCGTGCACGAGGACGGCGGACATCAGCGCGAGCGTCGTCGCCGGCGGGAAGACCGTGACTCCGAAGAGGCCGGCGCCGTCGTAGGCGGCGGCGAGCGCGGGATTCCTGACCACCGAGACCGTCCGGGTCGGCGGAGCGACGTGGACCGACGAGACGTGCCCGTCGGCTCGCGCGACCGCGGCCCGCCACCGCTGCAGCCGCTTCGCCAGCGCGTAGTTAGGACCCTGCTGAAGGATCAGGCTATCGACGATGCCGACCGGGCCCGCTGCGGTCTCGACGAGCTGCCGGTAACTGGGGACGAAGGCCCGGCCCCGAGTGGCGAGGCAGGCGAGGCCGGTGAGCCGCCCGGCCACCCCCCTTCGGCGCCCGGTCGCGGCCGAGACACAGTGTGCTCCCACCGCGTAGACGTCGGTCGGGGTCGCGAGGTGCGCGAGCGACGTGTCGGACCGCTCGTCGAGCAGGGCCGCGGTGATCGCGTCGATCGCCATGCTCACCCGGACGAAGCGCTCGCCATCGGCGTAGCCGTAGTTGCCCAGGACGAGCGGGCCGTCGAGCGAGCCCAGCCAGGCTCGAGCGGCCGGGGCCTCCACGAGCAGGTCAAGGCCCTCGTCGCCGCCCGGGCGGACGGGATGGAGCAGGCGACCGGCTCCGGCGGCGGCGAACGCCCGCAGCCGCTGCCAGATGCGCGGCCGGGGCAGGTCGACGGCCGCGACGGTGGCGCCCCAGCGAAGCAGGGGCGCGGCCGGGCTGAGCTCGGCGCCCGCTCCGAGCAGCGCGACGGTCGCATCCCGCAGGTCGAGCAAGGACGGGCTGTCGACAACCCGCCGGACGGCCTCGGCGAAGGCCGGCTCCACCGCGCCCCGGCTCTCCCACGCGTCGAGCCGCCGCTTGAGCGCGTCGCCGTGCAGGACCTCCCGCCCGTACGGGACCTCCAGCCGCTCGGCGCGGGCGCCGCCGCCCTCGTGTGTGCGCATCGCGGGTGCGGTCGCGCCACCATCGCGAACGGCCTCGGCGAGGTCGCGGGTGCCGCTGGCGTCGGTGAACGAGAAGGATCCCGCCGCGGCTTCGAGCCCAACCCTGGCCGCGGTCAGTCCGGCCGCCGCGTCGCGTGCGGCAAGGGCCGTGACACGGCACAGGTACGCCGGATAGCGGTGGCGCCAGTCCTCCTCGCACCGGATGGCCGCCGCCAAATCTGGGTCCACCGCGTCGTGCGCGGTGGCGAGGATGTGCTTCGCGGTCGCGGTCGTGCTGACCCTGCCGTCGACCGGCCGGAACCGGACCCCCTCGCGGTCGGGTACGTCGGACGGCACGGGCGCTCCCCGGGATCGGACCGGCGTCGCCGCGCGGCGACGCGCCCATGCTCGTGCCCACGGCTGTCTCCGATCAAGCGCTCGATGGCCAAGCGGCCCGGCTCCGCTAGCTGCGCGCGGCGAGCGGGGCGGATGACCCGGACAGATCCGCTGGCAGGTGCCCGCTTGGCGACACGGGTGAGCCGCCGTCGCGCCCATCATGCGGGTGCCCGCGGCGACCGTGAGCGGATGACCCCGGGGACCGGACCCCGCCGACGCTGGGCCGACCTACGCCTAGCCTGGTCGGCGTGCCAACCGCGCCCTACCGGGTCTGCTTCGTCTGCTCGGGCAACATCTGCCGGTCCCCCACGGCCGAGGTTGTACTGCGCCGGCTGCTCGCCGACGCGGGCCTGGCCGACCGGGTCCGCGTGGACAGTGCCGGCCTCGGGGACTGGCACGTGGGCCAAGGTGCGGATGCGCGTGCCGTGGCCGCGCTCCGCGCCCGGGGCTACGACGCCGAGCTGCACCGGGCACGACAGTTCGGGGCGGCCGACCTCGCCGAGCGGGATCTCGTCGTCGCGCTCGACTCCGGACACGAGCGGAACCTGCTCGCCCTCGCGTGGAACGCGGCAGAGCGGGACAAGATCCGGCTGCTCCGCTCGTACGACGCCGAGGCGTCGGCCGGCAGCGGTGACCTCGACGTTCCCGACCCGTACTACGGCTCCGAGGACGGATTCGAGCACGTCCTCGACCTGATCGAGTCCGCCTGCCGGCGGCTGCTAGCCGAGATCCGCGAGGACCTCTCCGAGCGGAGCGAGGAAGCTGGCTGGTCACGGCGCAATGCATGACGCGTTCAGGCACCACTCGCGAGTGGATCTCCCCGATCGGGTGGCATCGCTGCTCAAGACCGATGCCGTCCGGACCGAGCCGCGTGGCGGAGCGATCACTGGCGATCGCTGGCGGGTCGAGCTCGCCGACGGACGGGAGGTCTTCGCCAAGACCCGGGTCGGAGCGCCGGATGGGTTCTTCGCGGTCGAGGCGGACGGGCTCGGCTGGCTGGCCGACGCGGCGGGCGGCCCGCCGGTGCCGGAGGTGCTCGCGCACGACGACGAGGTGCTGCTGCTGCCCTGGATGCGCGAGGAGGAGGCCGCCGCCGACGCCCCGGAACGACTGGGCCGCGAGCTGGCCGCGTTGCACTCCGCGGGGGCCGCGAGCTTCGGGGCCGAGCGGGACGGCTGGATCGGCGCCGCCGGCCTGGACAACCGGCTGGCTCCCGACTGGCCGGAGTTCTACGCCGACCGCCGGCTCGACCCGTACGTCCGGACACTGCGCGAGCGAGGCGAGCTCGGCGCCGGCGAGGCGGCGGTTTTCAGCCGCCTCACCGACCGGCTGGAGGAGCTGGCCGGACCCCCCGAGCCACCGGCGCGGCTGCACGGCGACCTGTCGAGCGGCAACGTGCTGTGGTCCGGCGGGCGGGGGTGGCTGGTCGACCCGGCGGCGCACGGCGGCCACCGGGAGACGGACCTGGCCATGCTCGCGCTCTTCGGCGCGCGGCGAGCAGCCGGCCTCGACCGCCTGCTCGCCGCGTACGACGAGGTCGCGCCGCTCACCCGGGGATGGCGCGAGCGTGTGCGGCTGCACCAGCTGCACCCGCTTCTCGTGCACGCCGTGCTCTTCCCGGGCGGGTCGTATCTGTCGACCGCCCTGCGGTACGCCGCGGCCTACGCCGGAGACCGACTCCCCTAGATTCTCGCTAGATCGACGGGCGGGCGATGTCGTCATCCGGCGCGGCGTCGGCCCGGTCGCCGAACTCCCGGCCGACCGACCCCGGATCCTCCGCGCGCCGCTCCGGCGACGGCCCCGCCGACACCTCCCCGCCCTCCGCTCGCGGCGGCGCGGGCTCGGCCGAGCCGGCCGCGGGCGAGGGTCGCGCCGCCTCGTCGCCCGCGGGCTCGCGGCCACCGAGGTCAGGGTCGGCGCCCTGCTGGCTCTCGACCCGGCGCTGCTCCTGCTGCAGGTAGCTCGCGCCCTCGGTGCCGGCCTCGCCGCCGTCGGCCACGCCCGGCGAGCCGTCGGTCCCCGGCTGGGCGATGTCGTCGACGTCGCCCGCGCTCCGCTCGGGACGTGGATCCAGCGGGTTTGTACGCCCGGCCGGGGAGGCGGTGCCCTGCCCCTCGCCCGGGTCCGCGTCCCTGCTGGTCGCGGCGTCCGCGCCGGTCTCGATCCGCTGGTCGCTCATGAAGCCGCTCCTCGGCTGGTGCTCGCCTCGTCCGTCGGGTCCGGAATACCCCCTCGAGGCCGCGGCTACCGCCGCATGCAGGGCCACGGCCGGGGGTAGGGACGACCACATGACCGGCGACCTCCCGCCCGTCCGCCCCGCCGATGGCCCCGGCGCGGCCGGCGCCGGACCGGTGCCTCCGGGCAGTGGCGCGGGTCCCGGCACCGGCGGGCTCGATCCCGGGGACCCGGGAACCCCGGCCGACCGGCCGGCGGTGCTGGAGCCGGCGCCGCCGCGGACGGACGCCCGTGCCCTTCCCCAGCACACAATCGACCGCACCCGCATGGGCGGCCTGTGGGTCGCGGTCACCGCCGCGGCGATCGTCACCCTCCTGCTGCTGATCTTCACTCTGCAGAACACCGCGCAGGTCGAGGTCGCGCTCTTCGGCGCGAACCCGAATCTCCCGCTGGGCGTGGCGCTGCTCCTGGCCGCCGTTCTCGGCGCGCTCATCGTCGCGCTCATCGGCACCGCGCGGATCGTCCAGCTCCGCCATGTCGCCCGGCGGCACCGGGACGAGGACCGCGGGGCGCGTCGCTGAAGAGACGCCGCGCCGATCGGGGCCTGTGCGGGTACTCACAGCGACGCTGGGGAACACCCGGGCGCCTCGGCGCGTGCAAGCCATAGATGACCGACAACACCTCGACCAGGACCAGGCCCGAACTGAAGCCGCTCGAAGTCGGGGTCGGCGCGGGCGCGGCGGTGGTAACCGCCTTCGCCTCGTCGTACCTCGGCACCGCCGGAACTCTCACCGGCGCGGCCCTAGCGAGTGTCATCGGCACGGTGAGCACCTCGTTGCTGCGAACCTCGGCGGAGCAGACGAACGAGTCGCTGCACCGGACGGCGGTACGGCTCCGGCAGGCCCGGGCCGGACCCGAGCTCGCTGGCTCGGCGGCCCGGCTGCCCGGGACCTCGGCGGGGGGCGGCCCCGGAGCCGACCCGGCTCCCGACGACGAGGAGGCGGCGGATGAGGAGCCCGCGGCGGATCGGGCAGCGGATCAGCACCAGGACGCGGTGAACGCGGTCCTGGCGCAGCCGGCCGTCCGGAACGCCCGCCGCGTGCGCTGGCCGGTCCTCGCCGCGGGCGCACTGATCGCCTTCGTGGTCGCGCTGCTCGCCATCACCGGCGTCGAGTCCGCGCTCGGGAAGCCGCTGGCCGCGCTCGTCGGCGAGGACCACGGCAGCGGCACCTCGGTCGGGCGGACGCTCGGCGAGGACTCGGGTAAGACCACCGAGGCGCCGTCCTCCCCGACGCCGACCCCGTCGACGGGCTCCTCCGCCACCACGACCGAGCCGGCCGGCACCCAGTCGGGCACGCCGAGTCCGACCGCCGGGCCCTCGCCGTCGGCGTCGGCCACCCCGCGCGTGACGCCCTCGCCCCCTGGAGTGCCCTCGCCCGCTCCATCGGCGGGCGGTGGCTCCGCTCCCGGCGGCGCTCCGTCGCCCTGACCGGTCCCCATCGTCCCGGTACGACCCGCCGCGGGGCCGCCCGAGGCCAGGCGCCAGCATGTCCGGGTGACGCGCGCCGGGCCTGCGCGCGGCGGTGCGGCTCTGCGGCGCCGCTGACGGCGGCGCGGCTCGGCGAGCTCAGTGGGGCAGCTTGACCACCGTCACGAAGAAGTCGTCGATCTGCTGGACGACCCGGATGAAGCGCTCGAAGTCGACCGGCTTGGTCACGTACGCGTTGGCGTGCAGGTCGTAACTGCGCAGCACGTCCTCCTCCGCCTCCGACGTGGTGAGCACGACGACCGGGATGGTGCGCAGCGACTCGTCGGCCTTGATCTCGGCGAGCACCTCGCGGCCGTCCTTCCGCGGCAAGTTGAGGTCGAGCAGGATCAGGCCCGGCCGAGGCGCGTCCGCGTACTGCCCCTCCTGCCGGAGGAACGACACCGCCTCGACGCCGTCGGTGACCACGTGCAGGGCGTTGCGGAGCTTGTGCTCCTCGAACGCCTCGCGCGTCATCAGCACGTCGCCCGGGTCGTCCTCGACGAGCAGCACGTCGATCGCGGCGGGCGGGGTGGCGGTCGGGTCGGTGACGTCGGTCAGCTCGGTCATCGAGAGATCTCCGGGTCGTCGGTGGGCGCGGGCGGGGCGGGTTGGTCGGTCGGCTCGGGACCGGGAACGGCCGCCTCGGCGTCGACCGGCGGCTCCTCGATCTTCGGCAGAGTGAAGCGGAACGCGGTGCCCTCCCGGACTCCGGTGTCGAGCCAGATCCGGCCGCCGGAGTACTCCACGATCTTCCGGCACATCGCCAGCCCGATCCCGGTGCCGGGGTAGACCTCCTTGCCGTGCAGCCGCTGGAAGATCACGAAGATGCGGTCCGCGTACTCGGGCTCGATCCCGATCCCGTTGTCGGTGACCGAGAACTCCCACCCCCCGCCGGCGTCGCGCACCCCGACGTGGATGCGCGGCGGCGCCTCGCCGCGGAACTTGATCGCGTTGCTGATCAGGTTCTGGAAGACCGCGGTCAACAGCGAGGCGTCGCCGGAGACCCGCGGCAGCTCGTCGACCGTGATTTCCGCATCGCTCTCCTCGACCGCCAGCGAGAGGTTGGCGACCGCCTGGTCGACGAGCTCGGCCGCGTCGATCTCGACGTGCTCGCGCACGAGCCGGCCGACCCGGGAGAAGGCGAGCAGGTCGTTGATGAGCACCTGCATCCGCTTGGCACCGTCCACCGCGAAGGCGATGTACTGGTCGGCGCGCTCGTCCAGCTGCCCCTTGTAACGCCGCTCCAGCAGCTGGCTGAAGCTCGCCACCTTCCGCAGCGGCTCCTGCAGGTCGTGCGAGGCCACGTACGCGAACTGCTCCAGCTCCGTGTTGGACCGCTCCAGGTCCCGGGCCTGCTCGTCGAGCCGCTCGGACGCGGCGCGCAGCGCGCCGAGCTCGGTGACGATCTGTCGACGCATCGCGTCGACGTCGGCGCCGAGTTCGACGACCTCGCGGGGCCCGGTGCCCCGGACCTCGGAGTCGAAGTCGCCCTCGGCGACCCGACGCACCTCCGCGGCGAGGTGCGAGATCGGCCGCAGGACCACCCGGCGCAGCCCGACGGCGAGGACGATCAGCAGCGCGAGGAGTCCGGCGGAGATCAGGCCGAAGACCCACTGCAGCGTCGACGCCGCCCGGCGCAGCTCCGCCCGGGAGGCGGCCGCCGCGGCCTCGAGGTCCGCGCGCAGCCGGTCGAGGGGGCCTCGGACTCGCTCGAACAGCTGCCGGCCGGCCTCGGCAGGGACCGGCGGCGCCCCGTCGGCCCGAACCACCGCGATGACCGGCTCGGCGTACCCGGACCGCCACTGGTCGGCGGCCGTCTGCACCGCCGCGAGATCGCCTGAGAGGTCGAGCTTGGGGCTGGCCAGCAACGGCTCGAGCGCGGCCGTCACCCGGTCCTGTTCGGCCCGGCCACGGACGTACGGATCGAGGAGGTCGGGGTCGCCGCCGATGAGGTAGCCGCGGACACCGGTCTCCTGGTTGAGCAGTGCAGCGGACAGTGCGCTGGCCTCCCGGACGGCTGGGTCGATCTGGGACACGACGCGCTCGCGGGCATCGCCGAGCTTGACCAGCGCCAGCGCGCCGCTGCCGACCATGACGAGGGCCACGAGGCACGCGACCACGCCCAGCACGGCCAGCGAGCGGCGCAGCGGCCACGCTCTGCTGCCCAGCCGGCTCCGGTACTCCCGCGGAGCGGTGGCCAGCCGCGGCCGGTCCGCCGGCGTGACGTCCCCATCCTCCGCCGGCGGCGACGTCTCCTGCCGTGGGCCGCCGGCGACGGCGACCGCGGCGCCGGCGTGTTCAGTCACGGCGGCCACCCAACCCGAGGTCCGGGCAGGGCGCCGACGAGCAGCACGGCGACGTCGTCGACGAGGTCGCCGCCGTTGAGTGCCTCGGCTCGGGCGATGACGGCGTCCACGAGCAACCCCGGGTCCGCCCGCCAGTCGGGATGCTCGCGCATCTCCGTCCCGACCAGCTCGGCGAGCCCCTCGCCGCCGAGCCGCTCCGCGCCGCGGCCGATCCGCCCGTCGATGAGCCCGTCGGTGTGCAGCAGCAACGCCCACCGCTCGGGCAGCTCGAGCTCCGTCGACGGCCACGAGGTCCGCGTCACCACCCCGAGCGGCGGGATCACCCGCGCCTCCGCGAGCAGCCGGACAGCGCCGCCGTCGAGGGCGTCCCCGTCGATCAGCACCGGCGCCGGATGGCCGGCGAGATGGACCCGCGCGCGGCGCCGGTCGGCCGAGACGGTCAGCGCGCAGACGGTGGCGAAGATGTGCTCCCGGTGCCGCTCGGCAACGAGGACCTGCTGCAAGGTGCCGAGAATCTCCTCCGGCGGCCGGGCGGCCAGCACGAGCGCACGCCACGCGATCCGGAGCCGCACACCGAGAGCCGCCTCGTCCGGCCCGTGGCCGCTCACGTCGCCGACCATCACGTGCAGCGCCCCGTCGGCGTCCCGGATCGCGTCGTAGAAGTCCCCCCCGAGCAGCAGCCGGCGCCCGCCGGCCTGGTAGCGGGCGGCGAAGATGACGTCCGCTCCGGTGATCAATGGGGACGGCAGCAGCCCCCGCTCCAGTCGAGCATTCTCCTCCGCGTGCAGCTGCTGCTCCTGCAGCGCCCGCTCGGTGGCCTCGCTGCGGCTGCGGCCGATCGCGTACCGGATCGCCCTGGTGAGCAACTGGCCGTCGACCTGTCCCTTGACCAGGTAGTCCTGAGCCCCGGCCGCGACCGCCTCGACGCCGCGGTGCTCGTCGGACAGGCCGGTCAGCACCAGCAGGGCGACCCCGTCGGCGCGCGCGGCGAGCCGGCGGAGGCCCTCGAGGCCGGTCGCGTCCGGCAGGCCGAGGTCGAGCAGCACGCAGTCGACGGTGCGCACCGCCGCCTCCGCCTCGGCCAGGCTGCGGGCTCGCAGCAGCGTGACCGGGGTGACCACCTCGTCCAGCAGCTCCCGGACGAGAAACGCGTCGCCGTCGTCGTCCTCGACGAGCAGCACCCGGACCGAATCGGCCGGCGACGTGGGGGCGCCCACGACCGGCAGCAGGCTACTCACTAGGGCCCACCCGGGCGCGAAGGGCGGTTCAGTCGACTTCCCCCTGTCCGTGCCCTGCGAACCGTCCCGTCTCGCGCGGGTCCGGACCCTGCCTGCGGGGAACGCGGCGCGCTCCCCTCCAACGCGGGCGACTGTACTTCCTCCGCCTGCCCCGAATCCACCGGATGCGACTAGCGGGACCCCGCTTCCCGAGGGCGTTGATCAGGACGTCCGTCGCGCGGGCAGAGCCGGACGTCTCGGTCATGATCGGCCTTACCCGATAGAGATGCATCACACAGTCCAGGGGCGCGGCGCACGTCCGCGCCGGAGGCGGCCGCGCCGCTCACCCGCTCACCGGCCGGGTCCGCGGCCGAGCCGTAAGCTGTCGTGATGCGGGACTCGGACGAAGTCCGGCGGGACCGGTCGGACCAGATCGTCACCGCGCTCCGGGACGCCTTCAGCGACCTGATGGAT
>Ga0126307_10001441_pt1 | contig 15683 bp, 9 predicted proteins | sample Plot28_FD_89955 | JGI IMG/M metagenome (GOLD analysis project Ga0126307, IMG submission 89955) | Serpentine soil microbial communities from UC McLaughlin Reserve, CA, USA - Plot28 | ecosystem: Environmental > Terrestrial > Soil > Grasslands | place: USA: UC McLaughlin Reserve, Lake County... | reverse complement strand
TTACGATTAATAATGTTTTTAAAATATTCTCTCTCACTAAAATCACCATGGGGCGAATTCATATTTTCTGATGTCCAGTTGACTTTTTCTTTGCCGCCTGGTGACAGCCAGTACACCTGCGTGATACTGGGATCTTTCACCAGGTTGTATAAGGCTATCGAATCTGATGAGTTAATTCGCATCTTTGGCAGAGATTTTTTTTGGAACTCCGTGCTGTCTTTTGTCGTGAAGTTTTGATAGAGTAAAGCATGAGACCGGACAACGGTATCTATGAATTGCAACTTGCGATAAACAGTTTCTACTTCATTTAAAAAGGCCGCTGAAATTTCTTTTGCAAGTGTTTGTTTGGAATCGGGTGCATCGCCTGGCCGCAAATGGCTGTTGTATTTAAAAAATCCAAAGAACAACAAAGACATCAGCAGCATAGAGACTACAATAGATGCAATAGCATCCGATGTGGTTAACCGGTCTTTGCTGCCCATGTGGTAAAGCTTGATCCATGGAAAAGATATAACGATGGCCAGGATAAGCGTTATTAGCAATAAAACGATGCTGGAAGGCAATCGAAATCTTTCCTGCTGGTAGCGATTGTAGGAGAGCAAGCCGGCAACCACCAGATCATTAGCCGCGATAAAACTTACAGGTTGTAAAAACAATTTGTATTGCGTTCCGCTAACCGTGCAGGTTTTTACAGCACAAGAGGTCTGGCCGGAATTTTTTCCAAACAAAGAATCCTTCAGGTAATTTACACCAGACCGGATGGTCGTATAAAGCGCTTCGCCATTATTGAATACTATATATTCATCAAATACATTTTTGGGAAGAAATCCAAAAAACTGTTCAAAGCTAAAGCTCATAGTTAAGCTATAGGAGATAGTGTCACGTTGGGTCTTTATTTTTTTTATCCATGACAGGGTCATACGTCGTTTCAGATGATCTATACTGATAGAGTCTAAACTGTCAATCGCATTTGGTAAAGCAAACTTTGGTGAACCTATTTCAGGGTTCAGCGTCAGAGTAAACTTATCGCTGGAGCTGGCGCTTAAATGGTTAATATATTTTGTATCGATGGTATCTTTCAACAAAAGTTTCATCAGGGACAGGCAATTGTCTATTTTTTCATGGATGTTCTTATCAATATTCTGCAGTGACCTGAAGCGCTGCTGCTCCAGCCTTTTTTCATTCTGCGGGATGTAAACAAAAAAATACATGGCTCCCAATAGCAACATGAAAAACAGCGTGGTCCATACAGCTATATAGTTTCTATGGAAGGAAGGAAGTTTCATTTTATTGTTTCATTATGTTGCTCCTGTGTCATTTTGTAGTTATAACAGAAAGGCTGGGTTTATAGAATTTGAATGAGCGATTGCAAACACAGTAGGTTTATTGAACGAAGCCGTTGAATACCGTTTAGTAGAGTGAGTGTTATCCCTTTGGCAAGGAAAGTCTTTCAATAATCCGTTCCCTTGTAAAAACAATGCCCTGGCATAGTAGTTAGAAATTGTTAGTTATGGTTGCGACCAATTATCATGGTTCCCGGAGCACGGCTTAATGCAGTTTTTCTGAAGATTCTTTACTAAAGTTTCAGATTATTTTCAGTCTATAACAACGGTGAAAACACGGTATTTAAAGCAGGGAAAACACGCTATACTTTCCGTTGGACAATGTTGCCATTGCTACGTCAAGCGTTCAACTTTGCTTTATTCTTTTAAGGATTCTTGCTTTCCAGGATCTGGCCACAAGGCTGCTGTATAGCTTGTTATATTTGACTATTATTTACTAAAACAATTTATTATGCCAACTCCAACTCGTAACCCGGGTCCTCCTTCCTGGGTAGAAATTAAAAAAAGTGTATTAAACTACCAGGCTTACTTAAAAACGTTGCCCGTCGATCCTCAATTGAGAAGGAAGGCTTTTGTAATTGATAAAGAAACAATAGACCGTTTATTTAGACTAGGTACAGGAAGTCCAAAAGCAATCCGCTTTTATGTGGGCTCAGAACCTGACGGCACAGCGTTGAGGCTATTTCCCGTAGCATGTGAACAAAAAACTGATGCCTCTGGTAGAACCTATTTTCATGAAATCGACCTTCCTAAAACATTGCCCGACGATAGTACACCAACCACATTGTCCACTCGTACCACCACAATGGAAGTGACTACTGATTCTTTACCTCCCACGGAGGAAGCAAGGCCTTGCCCCAGCGATTGTGGCAGTGATAATTTTTTAAATCCCACACCCTAAAAGATGTATGAGTGGTTTTGGGATTACTCGGATACCCTTATACCTGTTCTTAGTATCCTGGCCTACCTCAGCGTAAACAAGGTACACATGCAGGAATGGCTCCTGCTTGTGTATTCTTTTGTATGTTTTTTTATATTCGGCCTTTCCAATTATTTGGCAGACAGGTCTATTAATAACATGTTCCTGTATCATGTGTTCTCCCTGTTTGAGTTACTTACTGTAATGTTTTATTCTTTTTCCCTGTTCAGCAGTAATAGAATCAGATCAGTTCTTACCACTGCCATCATATTTTATCTCACTTATTGGTGCCTGAACATCGGTTTATGGGAGCCATTAGCGGATTTTAACAGCAACTCTGCAAGTATTGCTTTGTTGTTGATTATTGTTGTATGCGGACTGTTTTTTTTGTCCCTGAATGACAAAAAAGAGTTACTCTATTTTCAAAAGCTTCCACAGTTCTGGGTGATGTCAGGCTTTCTTTTTTATTGCGCCTGTAGCATACCTGTTGTGTTAGCTTATAAGTACAAGGAGATTTTTTACGATCTCGATATTAATACTGCCTGGAAAGTGCAGGTTGTGGCTAATTTTATTAAATTCCTTTTCTTATCTTATGCTGCGCTATGTTGCTACAAATATCAGGGTGGTTCATCGTAATTGGTTCGGCCAGTCTATTGGTAATACTTACCTTTTTTTTCTTATTGTTTCTTCAAAACAGCCGCAGGAAATTTCATCATCAGCAGGAGCTTCAAATGATTCAAACCCGGTTTGAGCAGGAAATTCTTTTGGCCCAATTAGAAATTCAGGAACAAACCATGAAGAACATTTCACAGGAAATTCATGATAACATAGGACAAACATTAAGCCTTGTTAAGCTGAACCTAAATACAATTGATATCCAAAAACAAGATATTGTGCCGCAAAAAATTGCCAATTCAAAAGAACTGGTTACAAAGGCTATTGCTGACCTGCGGAGCTTATCGAAATCGCTACATACAGATTCTATTTTATCAGTTGGATTGATGAAAGCTATTGAGCTGGAGTTACGAACAATTGATAAGACCGGAGTGTACCAGACAAAATTAAAAATAACCGGCGACTCAGTTTCAATGGATCCTCAAAAAGAACTGATCCTCTTTCGCATAACGCAGGAAGCTATGAATAACATTATTAAACATGCCAGGGCTACCAGCATAAGTATAACAATGGAGTATGCAGATAAGATATTAGTATTGTCCATAGAAGATAATGGTTGCGGTTTTGAAATGCAAGCGGAAACCGGAAATAGAGATTTAGGTATCGGGCTTCGAAGTATGCAGAACCGGGCACAACTGATAAATAGTAAATTTGTTATTCAAAGCCACCCATCAAGCGGTACGCGAATTCAAATAACAGTTCCAGTATGAAACCAACAATTGCTTTAGCTGATGATCACATACTACTCCGCAATGGCCTGGCCGCCCTGCTTCAGGACCTTGACTACGAAGTTGTGTTTGAAGCGGACAATGGAAAACAGTTTATAGATAAACTGAAAACGCATACACCGCCCCAGGTTGCCCTAATGGATATTAATATGCCGGAAATGGACGGATATGACACAACCCTTTGGCTTAAGAAAAATCATCCCGAAGTAAAAGTGCTGGCACTTTCTATGTACGATGACGAAAACGCTATTATCCGAATGTTAAAAAATGGGGCTAAAGGATATATCCTTAAGGACAGTGACCCTTCCGAGTTAAAGGCAGCTATTCAGGCGTTAATTACAAAGGGATTTTATCATTCCGAACTGGTTACGGGTACTTTAATTCATACTATTAACCATCTGGACGATCCTGAAAATTCTACTGCAAAAGATGTTCTTGGATTGAATGAAAGAGAGCTTGAGCTTCTTAAGTTTATATGCACCGAAATGACCTTTAAAGAGATTGCAGACAAAATGCACTTAAGTCCACGAACCGTGGATGGTTACCGCGATACTTTATTGGAAAAACTTCAATGTAAAAGCCGCGTAGGACTTGTCATATTTGCTATAAAGAATGGTATTGTTGTGGTATAAATTTCTCCTATATTTTCTTTTTTGACGCTTTTGAAATAAACCATAAACTCTTCTTAAATCAGCCTTGTACTATAAACTAATCCTATTTTTGCCGCATGGAACGTAAGCAGGAAGTACTACAAGATGTAGTAATCAAATTTGCCGGTGACAGTGGTGATGGCATGCAATTGACCGGCACCCAATTCACTAATAATACCGCTATGTTAGGCTCCGATCTTTCGACCTTCCCGGACTTTCCGGCGGAGATCAGGGCTCCACAGGGAACCTTACCAGGAGTTAGTGGGTATCAACTACGTTTTTCTAGTGACAGCATATATACACCCGGCGATGCCCTGGATGTACTGGTAGCTATGAACGCCGCTGCACTTAAAACAAATTTAAAGAGCCTTAAAAAGGGAGGGAAAATAATCGTCAATACAGATGGTTTTGATGCAAAGAACCTAAGGCTGGCCAATTATCCCGACGGTATTAATCCAATAGAAGATGATACACTACAAGGTTACGAAGTGATAAAAATGGATATCACTAAAATGACCCGTGAAGCTTTGAAGGACTACCAAATGGGAACTAAAGAAAAAGACCGGGCAAAGAACATGTTCGTGTTGGGGTTTTTATATTGGATGTATGGCCGGGATATGAAGAATACGGAAAAGTTTATTGAAGAAAAGTTTTCGAAGAAACCTGATATACTGGAAAGCAACTTAAAAGCTTTGCGGTCTGGCTACAATTACGGCGATACCACAGAGACTTTCACCACCCAATACAAAGTAGAAAAAGCAAAAATTGAGGCGGGCAGTTACAGAAGCATCATGGGTAACCAGGCACTAGCTTATGGTTTGATTGCTGCTTCCGTAAAAAGTGGATTAACCATTTTCCTGGGTACTTATCCAATTACACCGGCCTCCGATATACTCCATGAGCTGAGCAAACATAAAAATTTTGGTATTAAAACATTTCAGGCTGAAGATGAGATTGCGGGCGTAACAGCAGCCATAGGCGCCAGTTATGGCGGGCATTTGGGAGTTACTTCCACATCGGGTCCAGGCCTGGCTTTGAAGTCAGAAGCAATTGGACTGGCTATGATGCTGGAGATTCCATTGCTTATAATAGATGTACAAAGAGGCGGTCCTTCTACCGGGCTGCCCACAAAAACAGAGCAAAGTGACCTCCTCCAGGCGTATTATGGAAGAAATGGTGAATCACCTATGCCAGTAGTTTCTGCTTCCACACCAAGCGATTGCTTTGAATCGGTGTATGAAGCTGTTCGCATTTCTGTAGAACACATGACACCTGTCATTTTTTTGAGTGATGGTTATATTGCCAACGGCGCAGAACCCTGGAAGTTTCCATCAACAAAAGATTTACAGCCGATCCATGTAGCGTTCAAAACCGAACTCGGTCATGGCGAAACTAAATTTCAACCCTATCAACGAAATGAAAATCTAGTTCGTCCATGGGCTTTGCCGGGAACAGCAGGATTAGAACATCGCATTGGTGGATTGGAAAAGGAAAATATTACCGGTAATGTTAGTTATGACCCTGAAAACCATCAATTGATGGTTAAAATCAGGCAGGAAAAAATAGATAAAATTGCCTTTAATATTCCAGAACAAAAATTAGATAACGGACCTGAAAAAGGAGACGTATTGGTGTTAGGTTGGGGTTCAACTTACGGTGTCATAAAAACAGCAGTACAAGAATTATTGAACGAGGGGCATAGTGTAGCACATGCTCACCTGCGTTACTTACGTCCTTTTCCTGAAAATTTAGGGCAGATACTATCGAATTACAAAATGGTATTGATTCCGGAAATTAATAATGGCCAGTTGATAAAAATTATTCGCGATAAATATTTAGTAGATGCAAAGGCGTATAACAAAATTATGGGTGTGCCCATTACAAAAATGGAGTTGATAGAAGCGATAAAACGCCTTAATCCCGTGCACGCTTAAGAAGAAGCGACGATAAAAAGCCCAACTTCTTTAAATATAATATAGTTCTTAACTCCTAAGTTGAGAGCTTCTTTTTATGAATATCGTGGACTAAGGTGCCTATAAACTGCATTCTTTCCTTCAACCAGCGCAGACACGTCTTAGTAATCAATCACGGGAGATGAAGTAGTATCGCTTGTACCAGTGGCTTCTGTAGTAATAGCAGCAACAGCAAAGGCAATAACAGCTACTATTAATCCATACATAAAAATGGTATAGGCTATGCGCAGGAATCTGTATTTCTTTGAAAGCACTACTCCCAAATAATAAATATCCATCATCATGGTGTTATACAAATACTCCTTGTCTTTGATCATCTGGTTCATGCCCCATTGGTAGTCTTCCAGCTGCATACGATAGAAGTTTCCAAAAAACAGCAGGTTTGTTTTCTTATTGCGGATGTCTTCTTCTGTGAATTGTCCTTTAGATATTGAAGGCCTTGTAGATAAGATGGCGAATGTAACAGAGCCAAGACAGGTAACAACCAATATAATAGTTGGTATTATATACTGCGGGTAGAAGGATAATCTTGATATAAGAAAAGATAAAGTAACAGATATAATGATAGAACTGACAGAAATTAAAATATGCGCCTTGCTGTCTGCCATGGAACTTAGCTCAAGATGATTGTGCGAGGTAGTACGGAACATCGTTTGAACTCCCCGTTCTGCATTTTTTACATCATCTTTATTCCCGCGTTGGTCACCTCTTTCATAGACGTACGGAAACGCTTCCTGTTCTTCCTCTTTTTCTATTTCTTTACGATCCTTCTTCTTTCGAATGTCATTCAGGTTTTCTATTTTTTTCGGTTCTAAATGTTGCTGACCGTATTCAGTGAAATATTTATGACCTTCCAGGAATTGTATATTGCCTTTACGCCATTCCTTCCTGGATATTTTTGTGCCTAAGATATTTTCTCTTTCCTGTTTTAATAATTGATTTCGTGCTTTAAAATCTTCCGTGGCAAGGTGCATAAGGTCCGCGTCACATAGTATTTTTTCTACCAGGCTTAAAGGCGATTGAGGCATACGGGTGGCCTGGATAGCCGAATTAACCCGTTGAATGATGGGATCATCCACAACATGTTGATGTAAAAAATCTGTTGCTAACTGAACACTTACATCTTCATGCCCGTCTACGTGTCCTGAAGTATAGCCGGTATCATGAAACCATGCGGCGATAGAGAGAACAAACCTATCATCACCGGTCACTTGAAAGTGGTCTGCTAACCTGCTACAGGCATCTGCTACGTCTTCAGTATGATCCAGATTATGAAAAACAAACATTGGATCCAGCTTATTTGTAAACAGGTCAGTGACATAATTTCGAACAGCTGCCAATATTTGTTCATGTGTTTCTGTCATGAGTTGGTGCATTGTTTGTATTAAAGGTATTAAATGATGGAAAAGTTATTTCAAACTAAATGCCCGGGATTATGGGTGCTCATACTCGTTTATGCTGTAACGTTACACAGTGGCTGTAAGGAGCATGGTTCGGAGTCTCCTGAAGGATATGATTTGAACAAGCCCCGGCAGATGCAATTGGGAAAAGTTCTCAACGAAATTTCAGGTTTATATTATAACGGGGAAGATCATAATTTGTTAGCGATATCCGATAGCAAGGAGAAAGTCTTTCAAATTGGGCTTAAAAGCAAAAAGCTTAAAGATGTAACCGGTAAGGTGGTAGCGCCTGATAGTGATCTTGAAGATTTGGTAAAAATCGGTGATACCCTTTATCTTTTGTCAAGTTGGGGGGAGATCAAGCAAATAGCCATGGGTTCAAAAGATAGCACGGGTCTTAAAAGCTATGACCTTAACCTGCAGGGTCAGAATGATTTCGAAACTCTTTATTACGATCCTTCCGCTAAAGGGCTGATATTAATTTGTAAAACCTGTGCCCATGAGAAAGGTCATGGCATACGTACAGCTTTTCGGTTTGACCTGCAAACTAAAACATTTGATTCCACTGCTTTTTTTACTATAAAAAAGAAAGATGTGGAGGATATTTTAAAGGATAAGGATGCTAAAATTGATCCGTCCGGCGCCGCCATCAATCCTATTAATAAACGGTTATATATCTTATCATCAGCCGGTAATTTGGTAATTATAACCGATACGCGGGGTAAGGTTATCGGAGCGTATAATCTAAACCCGGACAAATTTCCACAGCCGGAAGGCATTGCTTTTGCACCCAATGGTGATATGTACATTTCAAACGAGGGTAAGAATGGAAAACCAACCTTATTGTTCTTTCCCTATCGCGAAGACAAGAAAACTAAATAAGCTGTCATGAAAAGAAGTTTCAACTTATTCTTTGCCCTTTTGTCTTATTCTGTGATTACAGCACAGGTCGATAGTATTAATCAACGCATTTTTTTGATTGGCGATGCGGGTGAACTCCTGGGAAACAAGCAGCCAGTAGTTGAGTGGGTTAAACAGCACGTGGATATGAATGATGAAAAGAATACTGTACTGTTTTTAGGAGATAACATTTATCCGCTGGGTTTACCTATGGAAGGTGAGCCAACCTACGTTGAATCAAAAAAAATACTTGACGCACAGATTGATCTGGTTAAAGGAAAAAAAGCAAAAGCCTTTTTTGTTTTAGGAAATCATGACTGGAAAAACGGAAAGCTTGGGGGCTGGCACCAGGCAATGAACCAGGAAAATTATATTAATGGATTAGAACAACCTAACATTCAAGCCTGGCCACAGGAAGGGTGCCCTGGCCCTGTAGCAGTAGAATTAACTGATAAGATAGTAACCGTATTTATTGACAGCCAATGGTTTTTATATGTTCATGAAAAGCCCGGCCCTGGCTCAACATGTGATGCCAAAACAGTTGAGGAGTTTGCTACGGAACTAAGGGAAATTATCGCCATGCATCCAAACCAACTCCTGGTGATAGCCATGCATCATCCCATGTATACTTATGGTATTCATGGAGGCGATTACGGCTGGAAGGAACATTTATTTCCCCTGACAGCAGCAAGGCCAAACCTATGGATACCTCTTCCAATTATTGGGTCTATATATCCTATCTCGAGGGGGGTTTTTGGAAGCCTTCAGGACATCCGCCATCCTTTATACCGCAATCTTGTTGACATTGTTGAAAAGGCAATGAAGGAACACCCAAATCCTGTTCATGTAGCAGGTCATGAACATAGCCTTCAAATGGTGGTAAACGATAGTATTCCTTATATAGTAAGTGGTTCAGGTATTAACCTGAGCCGTGTGAAAAAGGAAAACCGTAGAGGTACACTATTATATTCCACCGTAACGGAGACTGGTTTTGCTATGCTGGAAGTAAGAAAAAGCGGCGCGGTACAAGCTAAGTTTTATACGATGAGCAGTGCAGATTTGAACCATCCCAAGTTTACACACAAGTTAGATTCTGTGAAAGTATTACCCGAAAAAATTTCAAAAGACAGTATTCCAACTTTACCTGATTCTATTGTTGTGGTAGCAAATCCTAAGTTAAAAGGCAATGCATTTAAGTACCTGTTTATGGGAAAGAATTATAGGCAGGAATGGACAACACCGTTAAAAGTGCCTGTTCTGGATCTGGGAAAGGAACAGGGCGGGCTTACACCAGAAAAACAGGGCGGTGGTAAACAAACCAGATCACTGAGGGTAGAGGATAAAACTGGCAAAGAGTGGGCTTTGCGTTCGATTCAAAAATTTCCTGAAGCTGCCATTCCCCCAGATCTGCGCAGCCCTTTTGCTATCGATTTAGTAGAAGACGGTATTTCAGCTTCCTATCCATATGCTGCTCTTTCCACCGGAATTTTGGCAGATTCGGTCAACGTTCCAAATTTGCGCAGGAAGCTGGTTTATATTCCAGATGATCCAAGGCTTGGGCGGTTCAGGTCTACATTTAAAAACAGCCTGGCTGTATTAGAAGAAAGAGAGCCCGAGGGCGTTAAAAAATCTGACAATACAGACGAACTTGTTTTACGCCTGGCCAAGGACAATGATGACCACGTGGATCAAAAACAGGTATTAAAGGCCCGGTTACTTGACAATTTTTACATGGACCTTGATCGCCATGAAGGGCAATGGAATTGGGCAACCAGAGACACCGGGAAAGGAAAAATTTATTATCCCATTCCCAAAGACCAGGACCAGGCGTTTTATACCAACCAGGGAATTGTACCCTGGTTTGCGCGTCAGGCCAGCCTTGTTCCCGAGTTACAGGGTTTTAAGGCTAAGACGCGAAATATTAATACATTCAACAGGGCCGCCCGCAATTTTGACCGTTTCTTTTTAAATGAGCTTGATGAACAAACATGGAACCTTCATATTGATAGCTTTCTCGCCAAAATGACTGATGAAGTGATTGATAAAGCTATGGCTCGTCAACCGAGAGAAATAAAGGGTTTCCATGCAGACGATATAGCCGAAACCTTAAAGAAACGCCGGAGCTTCTTTAAAAATGACATGCTTAGATATTACCGGTTCATATCCAGGGAAGTAAATATTGTTGGCACTAATCAGAAAGAATTCTTCACAATTGATAAAACAGATAGCGGCAAAACCCATGTTGTTATAAACAAAATTGATAAACAAGGGCAGGTAAGCTCAAAGATTTATGACCGCGTGTTTGATCCGGATATTACAAAAGAACTGCGTATTTATGGGCTTGCAGACAACGACAGTTTTTTAATAAAGGGAGGGGCGTCGCCTATAAAGATCAGGATTGTTGGCGGGCCTGGTAAAGACGACTTTATAAATGAAGGTAGTGGAGGTAATGTGATTGTATATGACGTAACTTTTGAAGAAAACAATTTTTCAGGCAATACAGATGGATTACGTAAACGGCTAAGTGCAGATCCAAGGAATAATGAATACAGCCGCATTTTTTATAAGTATAATATTTTTAACCCGGGACTTGCCTTTGCCTACAACATAGATGATGGCTTTTTCCTTGGTGCCAAATTCCGATACACTTCTCATGGTTTTCGTAAAGAACCTTATTCTACGCAACACGACCTGGCTGTCGGCCATTCTTTGCGAACCGCTTCCTGGTTTTTCAGATATGAGGCGGACATTGTAAAAGCACTCGGTAGTAACGACCTTTTGTTACGTACAGAGGTAAAAGCGCCGATTAACGTAACTAATTTCTTTGGCTACGGAAATAACACCGTTATAAACACAGACAAAATATTTTATTACAGAACGAGATACAACATTGTAAACGCTTCTGCATTAATGCGTAGACAACTTCAGTCGTGGATGCGTGTTCTTATTGGCCCTACTTTCCAATACTTTAAATTACCGGAGGAAGAAAACCAGGGAAAATTTGTAAACTTTCCCGTGCTTAGTGGGTTAGACCCAGCTACCTTGTACCTGCCTAAAGCCTACGTTGGCGCTGAAGCCATTCTTGACATCAACTCAAAAAACAACCAGGTCATTCCAACCCGGGGTTTTGTTCTGGATGCAGGCCTTCGTCATTTATTTGGAGTGAATAGTCAAAGCCATGCAGTTACACAATTCCGTTGGGACATGAGCATATTCGCTTCCTTTGTGCCTCAATCGGTATACGTATTTGCCACCAGGTTTGGTTTTTACCACAATTTTGGACAGTTCGAATTTCCACAGGCAAATTACCTGAGCGGCACTGATAATCTAAGAGGTTACAGGAGAGACCGCTTCGCTGGCAGAACAATGTTTTTCAATAATTCGGAACTGCGGTTTAAGTTGACAAACTTCAACACCTACCTCTTTCCCGGGTCATTGGGAATACTCCTCTTTCACGATATAGGAAGGGTTTGGATGGATGATGAAAGTTCAAACAAGTGGCACAATGGTTTTGGTGGCGGATTGTGGATATCACCTATTCAACGCTTTGTCATTACAGCCTCTGTTGCCCATTCTAAGGAAGATGACATGCTGCCTTATTTAACTTTGGGCTTCCAGTTTTAGCTGGTTAAAGGAAAATAATACCCAATACACTTTAACCAATGCTGCTACTTGTAATAAGCTTAACCGTTGGCTTGAATTTTTCATGTATACTGTTCAAAGCTGAACAATGATGAAAAACAAATGTTTTACGGCGCAATTTGTTATTTGTACCAGCCTTTCATGTGCCTATTTGTTTTTTATTTCAAATAGTTTTGCCCAAACTTCTGTCCAAACAGGCGACAGTATTACAATTGCCATTGCGCCTGAATACGACCAGGTTTCCGGTGTTCACAGGGCGCTTTTTGGTGAAAGCTACCGCAAGCTTTGGGCTACACCAGTAAAGATGAAAGTGCTTTACCTGAACAAGGAAAAAGGTGGGTTGACCATCACCGAAAAAGGCGGGGGACTACAAACCAAATCCTTGCGTTTAAAAGACACAAGTGGAAGAGAGTGGGTATTGCGGAGCGTTCAAAAATATCCTGAAAGAGCCCTGCCTAAAAAATTGAAAGGAACAATTGCTAAGGATATTTTACAGGACCAGGTAGTCACAAGTCATCCTTATGCTGCGTTGACGGTGCCCTTGTTTGCCGAAGCATTAGGAGTTTTACATACAAACCCCCAAATTGTTTATGTTCCGGATGATCCTGCTTTAGGTGAATACAGAGCAGATTTCGCCAATACAGTATTGCTCTTTGAGGAAAGAGAGCCGGATGGAGTAATGGATACAGATAACACAGAAAAATCTCAAAAGAAAGTTGAAGAAGACAACGATACCCGTTTCGATCAAAAACGCCTGCTGAGAGCCAGGCTGTTGGATCTTTTTTTAGGTGATTGGGACCGTCATGAAGACCAGTGGCGGTGGCAAAAAATAGAAGATAAAGACCAAACTTTATATGAACCTTTTCCCCGTGACCGGGATAAGGTGTATTATACTACCTCGGGTTTATTTCCCGGTCTACTTTCAAACCAGTTTGGAAAAGCAAACCTTCAGGCTTTTAAGGGAACAATAAAAAAAATAGGCAACTATAATTTTAACAACCGCTATTTTGACCGCTACTTTCTGAATGCACTAAGTGAACAGGATTGGAAAGAAGAAACGGCCTATCTACAAAAAACCTTTACCGATGATTTGATACAAAAAGCAATTAAAGCATTGCCTGGGCCCATCTATAAACTTTCCGGAGAGAAGATAATTAGCACCTTAATAGCCAGAAGAAATGGCTTGCACGATGCGGCTTTAAACTACTATCGTTTTTTATCAAGAAATATTGACATTCCAGGGTCAGATAAACCAGAGCTTTTTGAGTTGAACGTTAAAGAAGGCGGCCATGTTGATGTCAGCATTTACAAAATAACGGAAGACGGCAGCAAGGGCAAAGCAATTTACCAACGGGATTTTACTCCTGAATTAACAGAGGAAATCCGTCTATTTGGACTTGGTGGAAATGATGTGTATTCCGTTAATGGAAATCACAAGTTAAAAATCAGGCTACATATGATTGGCGGAGATGGGGTTGATAGCTTTTACATAGCCCCAGAATTATCCAATAGAAGAAAGGTGTATATCTATGATCGCTCTGATGAAGAGAATAAACTGCCTTCAAAATCGGTAGCGCGGCTTCGTACTTCGACAGATACTACTATTAATTTTTTTGACAGGAAGAGTTTTGAATATGACAAAGTAGGACCCGTTATCTCGGCTCAGTATGATCTTGATCTAGGTTTTATGATGAGAGGAGGAGTGGTATACGAAAGGCAAGGTTTTAGAAGAGAGCCTTATGCAAAAAGGCATACGTTTTTTGTAAATTATGCACCTGCAAGAAAATCTTTTTTATTCAGTTACAGTGCCGATTTGAAGAAACTGTTTGGTAAAAACGACCTTGCTGTCAACCTCCTTTTAAGAGGCCCGCATAATGTAAGCAGTTTTTTTGGGGTTGGTAACGAATCTTTATTTCAAAAAAACGATGGCCAGGATATCTCTTATTACCGCAACCGCTATGACTATTTTGCCGGAGATGTAAGGGCGCGGCGGCCACTATCAAGACGTTTACGGGTAAATTTTGGTTTGGGTGTTCAGCATTATAACAGCTACCAAAAAAATAACGTACATCGTTATTTGAATACCTACAATGCACTGGAACGTGGTGAAAACGTTTTTTCAAGGCAGGTTTTTGCCGGCTTTGTTGGTGGAGCAGAAATTAATTCTCGTAGCGAAACCTTGCTTCCTACCAAAGGCTTCTATTGGAATATGCAGGTGACAGCCATGCGAAAAATAAATGGTGTTCAAAAATCCTATGGCCAGGTTCACTCGCAGGCAGTTTTCTATTTGCCGCTTATTACCAATTCTATTGTATTGGCAAACCGTATAGGTGCCGGAACCTCTATCGGAGATCCTGCATTTTTTCAACAGTTTCAATTGGGCGGCTATAATACCTTGCGAGGTTATTTTGTAAACCGCTTCACTGGCAGAAGTGTAATGTACAATAACCTGGAGTTGCGTATAAAACTGTTTGACTTTACATCTTATCTTTTTCCCGGAACTGTGGGTGTGATTGCGTTTAACGATGTAGGAAGGGTTTGGGTGCCTGGTGAAGTATCTAAAAAATGGCATAAAGGTTATGGAGGTGGAATTTTCATTATTCCTGCTGATTTAATTCTAATACAAGCTGCTTTTGCAAAATCAGTGGAAGGCACGCAACCCTTTGTTTCAATTGGGTTGAGCTTCTAATAATTATATTCCCATAATGCCGGACAATTTGAAAGAATCTAATAGCTTATTACATATTGAATGTTGTAATTAACGGAACATGATCGCTGTGCCGGGACCACAAACCGTAATCACCTACTTCTACAGATTCAAGTTTTTCAGCAAAGTCTTTTGAAACAAAACAATAGTCAATATGATAGGGTTTGTTATTGTGGCGATACATATAAAGAGTTGGATGTACTTCCTGTCCTTGCTGTTGTTTTAGATGTGTATGATAACAACTGTGTATTCCTTTCTTTTCTAAATGTTTTACTACCGTGGTATGATTTCCTTCTCTCTTTGGTTTGTCCCAAATGCTGTTACTATTGAAATCGCCAACTAATATCGTTCTCTTATTTTTTAAAAGATTATCATAATAATGAAGCGCTTTCCAGATCTGTCCCACGTATTGAAATCCCTTATCCTGGGGGTTATTAGCCCAGATAGCAAACAAGGTAAACTTAAAAGAACCGCCGGTAACAGATATAGGAATGATCGTTCTAAGTGCGGGATCATGACAAGGCAGTAATTTAAATTTGAAATTGGTATAAGAGAAGATACCGAGACCTTTATTTTGATTAGTACCAAACCAAAGAGTATCCACTGGCTTTGGCAGGTCGTTATGAAATTTTAATTTTTCAGGATGTTCACATTCAGGAATGATTAAGATGTCGGGGTGATAGGTAAGTATATATGCGGCTTTTCTGCGAAAGACCATATTGCAATTCCAGGTTATAATTCGCATG
>Ga0126307_10001440_pt1 | contig 15694 bp, 14 predicted proteins | sample Plot28_FD_89955 | JGI IMG/M metagenome (GOLD analysis project Ga0126307, IMG submission 89955) | Serpentine soil microbial communities from UC McLaughlin Reserve, CA, USA - Plot28 | ecosystem: Environmental > Terrestrial > Soil > Grasslands | place: USA: UC McLaughlin Reserve, Lake County... | reverse complement strand
GAAGGAAACGACGAATCATCAGATGAAGGAAACGACGAATCATCAGATGAAGGAAACGACGAATCATCAGATGAAGGAAACGACGAATCATCAGATGAAGGAAACGACGAATCATCAAATGCAATTCAACAAAATCAAAATAACGAACTACAACCAGTTGTAAAAAATCAAAATAACCAACCACAACAAATGGCTGAACAATCTCAACCAGTTCAACAAAATCAAAATAATGAACCACAGCCACAACAAACGACAGAAAAATCTCATCAACAAGGAAACAATCAATTATCAATTATTAGTCAAGAAGAAATGCAACAACAACAATTTGAAAACTTTAAAAAATTATATGAATCAGTAAAGCAAAAGCACAAAGAAATCGAAATTCTAAAATAATAGACTGCATCTACAATTCCCCAACTTTTTTCTTTATTCTAAAAAATAAATTAAAATTTTTATTGTTACAATAACTTAATTTATAGAAATATCTTGACTATATCATCATCATAATTATGTTATACTATTATAATTTAATTTTTCTTAAATGAGTAGTCCTTCTATTTTACTCCATATTTCTTATTTCTGTAAATGCTTTTAATGTTATCTCTAGTTTATTCTCCTTTCCGCCCATTCCAGCAACTGCACCAACGATTTTAATTCTATCTCCTACATTTAGCTTTGAAATCTTAGAGCTTTGTTCTCTCCATCCTGTTAGTCGTATTTCTCCTGTATCGTCTCCAATAAGTGTCTCAGTAACAGTTATGTCTTCTCCACTTTTAGTAGTGATGTTTGAAGTGTTAGGGGGTTGTAAAACAATTGCTTCCACAATATATGGTTTATCAGAAACTTCAATATTTTTTATTTTTGTTTCTATCTCTGACTCATCTGGAAATGCATTTTCATAAGTTTCAGTTACTATTCTAATATACGAACTTTCATTAGTAAAATAGATGACATTTCCAAATACTCTATTTGGTATTCCTTCAATAATAGTTCCAGGAGAAATTTTTTCTTGTATTAAACGTGGATCAATTACTACAGAAAGAAAATTATGATTTTCTTTATCGATGGCCAAAAAATTATCATTTACTGAATTTTCAAATTCACTTCCTTTGGAAAGAACCTTCAAAACAACTACTTTGCCTCCATCAAATTCATCTGCTACTCCTTCTCCTCCTCCTCCTCCTTCTTCCTCATCATGACTTATTTGTTGAACTTGAATTATTGTACCTTCATCTCCGTGTATTTCAAATTCTTCATTGCTATATTGAGGATTTCCTTGCTTCACTTTCACACCAATCAGTTTAATCTTTGATCCATGTGTAAAAATTTCAGGAATTCTATCTTCATTTATGTTCCATATTATAGCACGTAAAGTCTTTGTTTCCTCTTCATTTGATAATGAGATATGAAGAGATTTTCCGGGCTCACTCCTAAAATTGACATATCGTGATACCCTAGGATTTGAACTAATGACCCCTGTTACAATAATATTATCAACTGGTTCTTTTATATCATCGATTGTTTTTGTAATAGAATCTATAGAAGGAATTTCTAAATTGTCATTACCATCATTGTCAATATTGCTACTACTACTTTTCTCTATGATTCCCTTTGAACCCAAATTGATGAAAGGTTTATTGTCAAATCCAGATTTTGTATAACCATGAGAGATTTTTATCAAATCACCAGGTTTCACATCATTATCTTCAGGAAATCTAACATGTTGATCCCATAATCGTAATTTGATTGAAGAGCCTTTATCATAAAGTGTTAAAGTTCTATTTTGAATTTCTTCATTTGTATCTCTTTTAGTATATTTTTTAATTGGAAAAATCGTGAGTATTCGGGCCGTTAAATTAACATCATTGGCGCCAATATACAAATCTTTTATAGAGGACTGTGCACTTTGGTTGTTTTCAAATGATACTCCTAGGTCAGCTGCAACTAGAAAAAGAGCGCCCTGATCCGTTAAATATCCAGCTCCTATCTTTCTCTTTTTTTCATCAATTAGTTCTCTTACATCTTCTGCACTAATTTCTGGTTTCTTTTGGAGCACAATCTCTATCATTTTCTTAAAGTCTAAAGACAAAGCAGTTATTACCCTCTAGCTAGTTATAATATAATTATCCTTCCTATATGTTTTCCATATCTTTCTTACTTTGATTAATTAGTTAAAATTTTAACTTGACACTTTGAGTATATCCTCATTATCATTTTTATTTTATTATGAAATAAAACGTTAGATATTCAACAAGTATAATATTTTGAATTAGTTATTATGTTTAGTTCATGACTAGTAAGAATAATGTTATATAATTTTATTATATTCTTTCCTTAAATAACTCTCTTATAGTCTAATCTCGTTAAACAATGTTAGGCACTGTCTACAGGAAATATGGCGAAAGTTGTTGCTGTTGAATAGTGTGGTATTAGCTGACTTGTGCAAATGAGCTATGCCAAAAGTTGTAAACGATGGGTAACGAAGGGCCAATTGATTTGGCCCTTCGTAATTTTAATAAATTTAATTATCTTATATAGTAGAAGTCTTTTAAAACGGACTAGTAGTTGAATTTTTCAAATTAAATGTTAGATATTCAACAAGAATTATTAAGATTGTAATATAGGTTATTGATGTTTAGTTAATGACTCGTAATAATAATAATTCTTATTGCATTTCAGTTAAAAACCTTGTAAAAACATATGAATCTTCTATTTCAAAAAGAAATGTAATAGACGATATTTCTTTTGATATCGACTATGGAACAGTATTTGGGTTTCTAGGGCCAAATGGAGCAGGAAAAACTACAACAATAAAGATTCTAACAGGAATTTTACAACCCTCACAAGGCTCTATAAAAATACTTGATAAAGAGATAAACAAAAATAATAACTTTAATGAAATCAAAAAAAGAATAGGTGTTATTACACAAAATCCTAGTTTCGAGTCCAATTTAACAGTTGAGCGTTCCATGGAATTATATGGTTTTCTATGGGGAATGACTGGAAATAAAAATAAAGATAAAGTAAGAGAACTGTTAGATATTTTTGAACTAACTTCTGTGAAAGATGTACGTAATGAAGATTTATCGATTGGTCAAAGACGCCGTGTACAAATTGCAAGAGAATTTTTACATGAAATGGACCTTTTATTTTTAGATGAGCCTACTGTAGGGTTAGATCCTCGAGCTAGAAGAAATCTTTTAAATTATATAAAAAAACAAGTAAAGCTTGGTTTAACAGTTTTCTTTACAACCCATATTATGGAGGAAGTTGACTATTTGTGTGACCAAATATGTATAATTAATAATGGTAAAATTATCGAATTTGATACACCTTATCTTTTAAAACAAAAATATGGTTCAACAAAAAAGATTGATATTACATTACAAAATCCTATTTCAAATAATTTACGCGATTATTTTCAAAAATTATCTTCAAATTCAATTGATGTTGAGAATATTGAAAGTACAGAAAATACATTTTCAATAACTTCAAACAATCCTCAAAATATTCTCTTACCTACAGTAAACTATCTCTTTCAAAATAATATCCAAATAGAAAATATTGCATTAAATGATCCCTCTATTGAAGATATTTTTTTAAAAGCATTAAAGAATAATAACAAAAGTTCTATTGACTAGATTCTCATTTTATACATAGAGAGAGTGGCTATTAGAAAGGTAATTCCTGATATTGCAGTTAATACTAGAACTTTAATATTTGTAAGTGTGTTTACTGCTGAAAACATACCTTCTCTTATAATATCTGCAATATACGTTAATGGATTAATGTAAAAAGCATATTGCATTGATTCAGGTAGTCCATGAGGCGGATAAAATGCAGAACTGGCAAAAGCAAAAAATAAGAAAACACTATTTATAATAACGGTAAAACCCTCATTGCTCTTTAGTCTTGTTGAAATAATAATTGCAAATGAACCAAAAAATACTGAACCCATTACTAAACCAAAAGTAAGATAAATAACACTTGTTATATCAATAGTAATATTTCCTGCAACTATGGGTAGTCCAGCAATGAGAATAATTGTAGCACTAGCCAAACCCATAATTATTATGGTCAAAAGTGTACTTGCGATATAGTGAAGTTTTGAATAGGGCATTACCAAAATTTGCTGTAACATTCCATTTCTTTTATCATTCCAAATTATACTTCCAGCTACAGTACTGCTATTCATGACATTAAAACCAATCATGCCTACAGCCAAAAATACATTGTAAGAAATAGTTTTGCCACCTATCACTATCTCATTTTCATTAATTAAGGAAGAATATGCATATCCTGCCACAAATATATAGACAAGAGGGAATAATATTTGCCAAATTAAAAAAATTTTGTCTACTACAGCTACTATATTTCTATATGTTAATATTATAACAGCAGAAAGCATAAACGATATCTTCTCTAAAAACAATAAGAAATAGTTCAATATTAAATAACACTGATTAAAGATAAGAATAAAAAAAAGTATATAAGAAAAATTAAAGAAGAAACAAAGAAACAAAGAGAATTGAAAGATTAATGAAAAACATAAAATAGTTATAAAAAAGATTCTAGTGCTTTTTCTGCTATTGATCTTTGGTTGAAACGAACCTAAACTATTAAGAGTTAATTTAGGTTTTGCTAGATGTGAGTTATAGTAATAAAAATTATATAATAGTTCAAGACAAATGATTTTCCTTTTTTTATTTTGAAATTTAGAGTTACAAAAAATTTTGGTATAAGATGAGACTATTCTTAAATACATCACTAGTTAAGTATCAAAAAATTTTCAGTATTTATCATAAAGTAAAACTAAAAAGCACTAAATTAAATATTTTAAAAAAAGTCTGAATAAAAACTTGTATGATTACTCCAATTAGAGAAACGATAATGAAAGCAGAAATAGCAATAATAGCAAAGAAATAGCAATAATAGCAAAGAAATAGCAATAATAACAATTAACGAATCTAATTTTTTTTAAATTGATCGAATCTTTTAAATAAAAAATTTTTTTAGTTGTATATGGGACATCTAAACAAGCAAGAAAAACAAAACCTTATTATAAAATTATTAAATGAGGGACATACATATCGTCAAATTCAAAAAATTGCTCACGTTACTCCAAATTTTATTTCACAAATAGAAAAAGAGGAATTTGGAATGCAAAATATAATTACAAATTCAACTACAGGTCTTTCAAAAAATTCAAAGGCAATCCAATTGTTTTGTAACAATAAAAAACCGATTGAAGTAGCATTAGAGTTAAACATGCATGCAAATGACGTGAATAAAGCATACTTAGACTTTATGCGATTGAGTGGCCTCGATAGGTTTACTGATCTAATTATGGATGAAAATAAGCAAAAATTAATTTTAATGCTTAAAGTCATAGATACTTTTAATAAAAACGGAATTAAAAATATAGATTCAATTAATAATGTGCTAATAGAAATTAAATATTACGAAAATATAAAACAAGAAATTAATTGTTTTAGTAAAGTTTTAGATGATGTTAAATTTCAAATTATAACCGGACAAAATGAAATAAATGAAAAAAATAAAATTATAAAAATAAAAGAAGATTGGTTAAGATTCTTAAAATCAAAACAAGATGAATTAAAAAAAGAAATTTATAAAAAAGAAGAGAGATTGGGTGAACTTCAAAGATTATCCAAAGACATTTATGATATGGAAGCATTTGAACATTTACAAAATAAAATTATTGCTAATATTGAAACGTAATTTTAGAAAAAGGACCAAAAATTACTTTTAATTTTAGTTGCATTATTTGAGGCTTACAAGGAGGATCCGCAAAAGAAAAAATTGTTAAAAGAATCTTGTAAGAGATTTTGCTATAAAAAATTATCAATAGATGACTTGGAAGAGAAAACAGTATCTCAATAGTAATGAATTTTGGAATAATATTCCAAATTATTTCACAAACTTTGTGAAGTTTATTCAAAAGCTTTTTTTGTATTTATTTTAAAAAAGTATTACAAGTCTTATAATAAACCATTAAAGAATCAAAATAGTATTGAGTAGTTCAATATCTTTTTTTAAAACTATTTATAGAATTTAACTCTAAGCAATTCATAGACTTTTGCAGCATCACTATCGCTTATTATTAAAACTATTTCATTGGGAGTAAAAAATGCATTATGCAACAAAATCTCATGATTGTATAGAATGTTTGAAATCATGGATAACAATTGGTATGTTTTTCTAACTTCATTTCCTTGCCATGGCAGAGCAATAGTAATCATTGATACCCCTTCTTTTACGCTGCTGAGACCTACAATCTTTTGAAGATCATTACTAAGGATCTTTTTGATGTCACTGATATTTTCTATGAATAATTTTATGTGATTTTTTGATTGAAATATATTAAATCGGATGTCTGATTCTCTGTCAAACAGATCAAAAATCTTTTCAGTATTTTCCATCTCTTTGTCAAATTCTACATCTAGTATACTTCCAGTTAATGATATTCTTGCGCCATTTATCATTTCTTTTTCATCTTGAGATATTTTGAGGTCTTGCTTACTTTGTTGTTGTTGTTGGATTGTATCTGCTATTCTCTTTATAGAAACGACTATTGTATTGATATTTATTTGAGATCCGACAATCTTTTCAACTTCTGGTTTTATTTTTATAGCTAAAGCAGTATAATTTGCAATTCCTAATTTCAAAGAATTCATATAAATAGAATTAGAAAAAAGAATATCTCTAATAGCTCGTGAGACACTTGGAATGTTAGAATACATATTTTATTACATAATGAAATATGTGTTACAATAATTAATGTTTATTGAATTTTATTATGTTTATTCAAAAGAAAACCAGAACCACAAATTAAAGAAAAACAGATTATTTTCGAAATAAACGAAATGGATAGTTTCTTATTTTGTATATGCTTCGTAATGGTAAATAACTTTTCATATATCAATTCTACATACTTGTAACATTTACTAAACTTTTTAAATTATTCTAGTTTATTTTTTTTAGTTATAATTATAAAGTAAATTAATATTAACTAATTTTTTTAATTATCAAAGTTCCATTTATCAAGAATAAAATTAATTTCCTTTATATGTAAATTCTGGATTTCAAATACTAGTAATATTTTGGGCCCAAAAAAATTCTTCACTACACTTTAACAGATTTTATAAATATTTGTATTAGGAAGTAACTGTATATAGAATAGATCATAAATATAACAATTAATTTGCCACAATAGAAACGATATTTGGCAACTCTATAAGATATTTATAATTCCTTAAAGAAGAACTTTTAACAAATAGATTTACATCTACAGTATGAAAAAGCTTGTTCTATCACCAAAGTATTAATATTCTAATAATAAACTCTTTTAGAATAGAATATTCTAACAAAGATAATCAAAGAGCAATAATGATACTTATGAATAGAATATACTAACTTAACATATTGAAATAAAATAAAGAGTATTAGTTCACTTAATTATAAACATAGATTTTGAGTCAATTTGATAGTTTAGAAAATTTTAGAATTTCATTTTTATTTCTGTCTGTAACATAAATCTTATCATTTGAATCTATTTCAATATCTTCAAGACTACCAAAATTAAAATTGATTTTATTTAAAAATTTTCCTTCGTTTGAAAATTGGTTAATAGAGGAAGTAGCCTGATCAATGATGAATATATGTCCTTTAGAATCAATCCCTATTCCAAGAGGAAGCCTAAATTCTCCATCTTCATTACCTTCAGTTCCCCATTTTGTTATAAACTTACCATCACTAGTAAATTTCTGAACTCGATGATTATTCATGTCGGATACATATACATTTCCATGGCGATCAATTATACTGCTATGTGGTTCATTAAATTGTCCAGATCCATTTCCAAATGTTCCCCATTTTGTTATAAACTTACCATCACTAGTAAATTTCTGAACATTATTATTGAATCTATCAGTTATGTAAATGTTATCAAAAGAATCTTTTGTTACACCATGTGCATGTGAAGAAAACTCTCCATCTCCACTACCTTCAGTTCCCCATTTTGTTATAAACTTACCATCACTATTAAATTTCTGAATTCGATTATTACCTGTATCTGCAACATATACATTTCCATGAGAATCAACATCTATCCCTTCTGGAAAAGAAAACTCTCCATCTCCACTACCTTCAGTTCCCCATTTTGTTATAAACATACCATCACTAGTAAATTTCTGAATTCGATGATTTTCTCTATCTGTTACATAGATATTACCTTCTGAATCAAATACCATACTATGTGGAATCATAAACTCGCCATTTTCTGTTCCCTCTGTTCCCCACCGTAGTTGTAACTGATAGTCGGATTCTGAATAACTTGCAAAGGAAAAATTGAGGGAAAATATTAATAACGAGAATGAAAATGAGATAAAGAAAATAAACAAAAATAACATTAAGAACCTCATTATAATACTCCTTTTTTCAATAAATAAAAATGTATTTCTATATTGTAGATAATTATTTTTTACAAATTGCTTCACTTACGTTTAAATTTATGACCGATTTCTAAAATTCATATCAAAAAATATGTAATCTAATCTTATTCTCGTTTTCTCAGCAATACTAGATACTAAATTGACGTTAAAATTATAAAATATTGACTAAAAACAGAAATATTACTAATACATCAAAATAATATATTCTCAAATATCTGAAAATTCATTGTAGTTTACAATATGTACTTTTAGGAAGGAGGCTATTTATAAATTCTAATAAATCGATCAAAAGAGAAATATCATTTGAATTAACATAATAGAAAATAATTTTTTTTATATTTAACCATTATAAAACTTACAATCTTGTTCTTTTCAATTTTTTTATATAATTAATAGAAATATACTTGCAGGAATTTTTAAAAATGAACCAGGATTTTCTAATGTGTCTTTTGTAATTAAAATTGCATTCTCAACATCATTAATCTTTTTAAAATTGATTAATCCGTCAATCTCTCTGATGAAATATTCTTATTTGAAAATTTTACTTCAATAGTTACTTTGTTATTTGTGGTATATAAAATAAAGTCCACTTCTTTTTGTTTCTTATCTTTCCAATAAAAAATATTATATAAATAATCAAATAACTATTTATTTTGGATTAAATGAAAAGCTAGTCTTATTAAATTATCTCCTATAAGTTCTTCAACTAATATAAGGTATATCATAGTTATTTTGAAAATATGTGATAAAGATCTATAAGTATTGATCAAAAGAAATAAAAAAATTTATTAATATAACCTATTCTAATATAAAAAATATATTAGAAATTATGAGAAGATACAGAAATAACCGGAAAACAGGTAATAATAGTCTACTAATGCGATTACTAGGTTATGCTCTAAATACATTTATTATTCCATTTGTTATTCTACTAATGAGGTTACTAGCTTATGTCATAGTTACATTTGTCATTCCGTTTGTCATTAAGAGGATAAGAAAGAAAGTAGGTGACCAACAACGCCTCTCATGTAATAAATGTCATGGAAAATTACAAATCGTTGATAAAGGTAATTTTTATTGCAAAAATTGCAAAATAATTAAATTTGATAGCGATTAATTATCAGTAACTCTAATACAATCCATTAATCAGTATACTTTAAAAATATTTTCAGTTTTCCAATTAAAATAGTCTACTCATCTGTCATGGATATGATGATGTATCCACAATTTATGCAACAACCATTTTTCCTAGGGATCGACCCTAGACAGCGATTTTTGAAAGCTTGAAAGCCTCATTGACATCAATAGTTTGTAACTTTAATTTTACAATAATAATAAATCCTTAACTAATATGTAGAAGATACTATACAAATGGGACGAAAAGGTAAAGAAATAGTTAAAGCAGATGTTCAAGAAGTTATATCTGATCTTAACAAGGCTTATGCAGATGAATGGCTTGCACATTATCAATATTGGTTGACTGCACAATGGATTAGAGGAATGGATGCAGATACATTAAAACAGGTACTTGTACAACAATCAGCAGATGAGTTAACTCATGCAGAAACTCTCGCAAATAGAATAATACAATTAGGAGGAACACCCGTTATGCAATTTGATCAACTTACTGCTACTGCAAAATGTGGCTTCAAAGAACCCCCTTCAGACCCTGCTAATTTAAAGCAAGTTATACAAGATGTATTGGCTGCAGAAGCATGTGCTATAGAATCATATAATGAATTAAGTGAAAAATATAGAACAACTGATATTGTCACTAAGGAAATTTTTGAAGATCTATTAGAAGACGAAGTAGAAGATGAAGAAAAATGGGAAAATATAGGATCTAATATGTGATAGTATTAGAGATACTTCACTTCTCTTCATATTTCACTTTTAATTAATTAGTTTACTAAATTTATTTTTGTTATATCAATTTTCATTATAAAGATTAATATGCTTCTTCACAAAGAATAAATTATATTATTTTGTATACATAATTATTCTCTTCTTTATCAAACAGATAGAAATAGCATAAAAATAAAATAATATAACTATATAGTCCAAAATTTTTTAATAAATTAATTGAAAGCTATTATAATCAATAAATTTTTTAATTTAATTTAATTTTAACTCTAAATTATAAAAATAAAAAAAAAGAAGGTTTAGGGCCTCAATGTTGGATTGTCAAAGCATATAGCAACAGCTTGTATTGTATCAGCTGCATTACCTTGTGATAGTACTTGAGCAAACCAGCCTGTAAAACCTGTCAATGGTAGGGACGAATCTGGGATACCAGGTTGGTTAGTTCCGGCACTTGTAACGTTGAAGCCACCACTTATTGCAGTATCATTTACGTCACACGGAGCAGTAGATGTAGTCCCAAATGCTCCAAATGTTGCATATATACTAGTAGCATTTATTTGATTGGGACCGGCTGGACCCCTCTCTCCTGTATCTCCTGTATCTCCTGTATCTCCTGGAGTGCCTGCAAGACCTCTTGGACCTTCTGGACCCCTAGGTCCTGCTGGACCTGTTGAACCAGTTCCTGTTCCTGTTGATGGCACATTATCATTATTATTTATACAGTCAAGGTCAAATTTGCCATTTTTTGTATATCCATTGTTCGTTTCCCATATCCAACGACACTTGCTGATCCTTCTCCTCCTCCTTCATCTTCTTGAGTATCTGTATCTCCTACACCAATAAGAGCGCCAAGATCTGGAGTGTCCTCTACTCCATTTAGATTTGAATTAATATTATTGCATTTTATTTTCTTTATAAAGTCACTATTTTCAGTATTATAATTATTATCGTTTGTAGCTGAAGGTGATTTGTACTCATCATTTCCATATTCATTTGCCATCTCCATTCCATATGTGGTATATTCATTTGCTTCATAAAATCCTTCTTCTTCTTCGATAGCCATTGCCTTTGAAAATAAATTGGAATTTGGATTTCCAAACATGGCCAATGGCGATGCTATCAAAAGTAGGGCTATTATTGATATTGGTATTAACTTATGCATTAAAATTCTATATTGTCTTTAGTATATTTAAAATAGGACACATTTTTCTCCAATCATGGTAAAAAAGATTATTTTTATTAAATGACTTAAAAAATAAAAATGCTATTTAATAATGATTTTAAGATATAAACGAACTAATTCTAATTCTAGAAAATTATATTTGATTAGTTAATTTTTCAGATTATATGTGATCTAATCTTAACTTAAACCTATATTATATTTATAGTATGTTATTATTTTCTACTACATTGATATTAATTCACTAATAAGTACATTTGCCAATTTTAAATAAATCAAGATAATTAACTAATATAAAAATTTAAGTTATAATTTATCTAAATGTTATTAGTTCTTCTTATAATTAAATAATATGTAATATACTCATAATTCACTATTAATAACAATTCTATAAATTTACTTCTCTTTATTATATTTATTCTAATGAATACATACAAATTTATAGAATTCTATTATATATTCTACTCATATGGATTCTGATTTTATTTATTTTATATTGACACTTATAAATAATATAGATATTGTCAACAAAAAGAGGAACTTAGAATTAATTGTTGATTTGTATAACTTGGATAGAGAATTGTTTTATATGATAAATCAAATCCAATTATTCTATAATTTTCAATTTACTATATTTATGATGAATTAATAGTAACATAAAATATTCTTTATATTACTTTCAGTATACTAATTTTAAGAAATCAACTATTATGACTAATACAAACAATAACCATTATTATTCAGTCTTTAACTGACAGATCTAATATTCTAATTTAGAAATTATTAAATTTAGCCATATTTTTAAATTTGAATTATTATTTCTTTCAGATAAATCTTTTATTTATTTTTTAAAAAAATTTTATATAGAAATAAACATTATATTGTAGTATATAATTTCTTATGTTAACTAGTAATAAATTTCTCTAATAATTTAAGTATTATACTTTGAAATTGTGATTTTTTTAATTTGTGAGAGGAACATGAATATATAGATTGTATTAAAGCGATAATTTAATCATAAAAATGTTTATTATGGTCAAGAAAATTTTTTAATTTAATTTAATTTAATTTAGACAAAAAAATTTAGGTTTTAAAAAAAGGGGTTACTGTGGGCTATTATCAAAGCATACAGCAATAGCTTGTATTTTATCGAGTTGATTACCTTCACCTTGTGATACTATTTCGGCATACCAACCTTTTGAATCAGTTACTGGTTGTGACGAAACAACTGTACCAGGTTCTCCTTGATTGATGACGGAGAATCCGCCGCTTATTGCAGTATCCCCATTTTTACACTCAGCAGTGGATGTTATTCCAGCATCTCCTACATCTGTGTAAATACTTGTACCTACGATTTGATTGGGACCTGCTGGACCTTGTTCTCCTATTTTACCTTGCGGACCTGGTGGACCCTGTGCACCTGTCTCTCCTACTGGACCCTTAAGCCCTGGTGGACCCTGTGCACCTGTCTTGCCTACTGTACCCTGTGGACCTTCAGGACCTGGTGAGCCTGGTGGACCCAGTGCGCCTGTTTCACCTGCTGGACCCGGTGGACCTTCATCACCTGCTGGACCTGGTGAACCTTTCTCGCCTATTGGACCAGGTGGACCTTCAGCACCTGCTGGACCTGGTGGACCAGGTAGACCATCAACACCTGGTGATCCTGGTGGACCAGGTAGACCATCAGCACCTGGTGATCCTGGTGGACCTGCTGGACCTTCTGGGCCTGGTGAGCCGGGTGATCCTGGTGGACCCTGTGGACCTGGTAGACCCTCTGGACCATCTTGACCATCAGCACCTGCTGGACCTGGTGGACCAGGTAGACCATCAGCACCTGCTGGACCTGGTGGACCATCTTGACCATCAGCACCTGCTGGACCTGGTGGACCTGGTGGACCATCAGCACCTGCTGGACCTGGTGGACCCACTGGACCATCAGCACCTGGTATTCCTGGTGGACCCTGTGAACCTGGTGGACCATCAGAGCCTGGTATTCCTGGTGGACCTTGTGGACCTGGTGGACCTGCTGGACCTGTTAACCCTGTTGCTTGACTAGTTGTAACTTGTTGATGTTCTACTGGAGCTGCCAATCCTGTTCCTCTTTGTCCAGCATTATCTTTAGTATTTAGAGCGGCAAGGTCAAAGTCTTTGTCAAATTTCTTTAAACCTTTGTTGTTATTGTTTATTTCACCATTTCCAAAGGCACTTGTTGATACTTCTTTATTTCCTTGATTAGATGCCACTCCTGCTGCACCATTAGGACCCTTAAGGTCATTGTTGTTTAATGTTGCTACATCAAGCTCTTTCCCATTTGTGTTTGAATTGGTATAATAAGATTTGACTTTCTTTAAAAAGTCATTATATTTAGATTTGTCATCATTATTATGGTTTGCATGTGATGATGATGATTTGTAATTGTCTTTAAATTCATTTGACTTCATAATTATATTTGAGTCAGACCCATCTTCTTCTTCGATAGCCATTGCCTTTGAAAATAAATTGGAATTTGGATTTCCAAACATGGCCAATGGCGATGCTATCAAAAGTAGGGCTATTATTGATATTGGTATTGACTTATGCATTGAGATTCCTTAATATCTTTAGTATTTTTATCATAGGACAAATTATTAGTAGATAATAATAAAATAGAATTCAGTTAAATAAATTTATATAAAATAATTAAAATAGAATGAGATTCTTAATTCTTCTATAAGAATCTAATTATAAGATAAAATACGCTTCTATCATATAATAATATTAATATGTAACCATATTATTGAAGGTTATTAATTTTTCTATAAATAGATATCTAATTCTAATATAAACACGATTTATTATCTATTATTAGTAAACCCATGGATTTCCTTCTGCTAGTGTATATTATTGCCTAACTCCTTAACTTGAGATTTAAAGACTAATCTATCTAGCTATCCAGTAGCATAGACATCGTTAAACCTTTGTATTGGATGGAGATTTAGGTAACAGAGACATTGTCAATAGAATAGATGGGAAAAGAAAACCAATTTATGGTTTATGTATAATTATTGGAAATTTATTAATAGATGTGAAAATCAAAAGATGATGAAGAGAAGTATCGTAGTCTAATCCAACTAGATAGTATCAATTTGTTTATATGAAAGTGATTTTGAAAATTCTCTTTATATCTTTTTTGAGATTATGCCTAACAGAGTAAAGTAATAAGAAATCAAGAACACCATTAAAAATGAGAGGAAAGGCAATATAACACAAAAAAATTTATAATTCAAGCAAAACCAGAGATGTATAACTTGAATTATTATATATATAATCATCATGGAGGATCATTATTGCCATAAAATCCGCTAAGGATATCTCGATTTAATGTGTCGGTAATAGTATCTATTTGTTCGGTTCCGTTAATTTCATCAGCCCATACCATAGCTAAAACATTATGTTACCTTATTAAGTGCCAATTTCTAGAAATACTACAAAAAACCAAGCAAATATATAAAAGATAGATAGATAAAAAATAAAATCATTTAAAATAGTATAATAAGAAACTTACATAATCCATATACAGAATCCATATACAGAATCCATATACAGAATCCATATACAGAATCCATATAAACACTTTTTGTGCTATATTATTGATGAAATACCAGAATATTATTTTCTATTCCCTAATTCCACTTGCTCTCTTGTCTATTCCATCATTGCTAGAAAATGTACTAGCCCAGACCAATTCAACCAGCCAAATAGCACTACAACAAAACCAAAACACGAATATCACTGCTCAGGCATTAATGAAATTAGATATTTTTGATTTAAAGAATAAGTTGATGGATGCAAAGATGGCAGTAGTTGATGAAAATTTCGAAGAAGGATTAACAATTGTTAGAGATGTTGAAACAGATTTGTTACTAGTAAAACCTACACCTACGAAATTTCTAAATGATTTACATAAGATTACAAATGCAATAGCTAAATCAGACATTAATAAATCATTGGACACACTTACAAAAGTTCAGGTTGATACATTAAAAGCAGAAAATCATATATTTAAAGCTGCAGTAGTCAATCCTCAATTGATGCAACAATTTAATAATATGGAACAAGCACCAGAAGAAGAAGAAGAAGAAGAAGAAGAATACTGAAATATAGAAAAAACATATATTTTTCTTTTTGTTTTTTATTG
>Ga0126307_10001439_pt1 | contig 15698 bp, 12 predicted proteins | sample Plot28_FD_89955 | JGI IMG/M metagenome (GOLD analysis project Ga0126307, IMG submission 89955) | Serpentine soil microbial communities from UC McLaughlin Reserve, CA, USA - Plot28 | ecosystem: Environmental > Terrestrial > Soil > Grasslands | place: USA: UC McLaughlin Reserve, Lake County... | reverse complement strand
GTGATGGAAAGCAACTATCGATCGCCAACTAAAGTATTGGGTCTACCTGGTGCAGGCAGATAATAATAATTGAGAAAATGTATACGGTTCTGATGACTCTGTTCAATCTTTGTTTCAGAAACGTTGTAATGCCATCCAAATGGAAAAGGCTGCTAAGAATATTGATCGAACACTTTGTGGCTGACAAGTGAGAGGGAAGGCATTAAAGATGTCCACATCCGGCAAAAAGAGAATAATATTTTTTCTATTAAAGATTCCAATAATAATGCAGATCTTGTTTTGGACTAGAATAAATTTTCATCTGCGTCCCACTATATCTGCGCAGTAGCAATCTATAACTATTACATATTTTTAAGATAACTAGACTTGACACCGATTTTCATTATGTGCGGCCACTATCTGAACATTGGGTCTATCTTTTGAAGTTTTTTCTCTCGGAACCCTCTGGGCCCTGGTTTTCTAACAATGGTATTCGTAGTGGATGAACTGACCTAGCATGCTAGATGATGAAGCACAGTAGAGAATTTGTCCAGCGCGTTATTAAAAACAATTTCACACAAAATACCACAGAATGTCAAGCACTAGGAGTATACGTATGTGAAAAAGCAGGAAAGGGAGCTCACGTCGTAGCTAAAATTAATGATAATAAATAGAATGTCTGACTAACATAGTATCATCAAAGTATAGAGCGTATGACATATCTTGTGAATAAGGACAATGTCGTCATTTTCAAGGAATTCCTGCTTAAGCCGCTTGTTCTAACAAGACAACTAATCAATGGGGGTATGTAAGATGCACGTAAGCTATCTAGTAGATAGTGATAAATAGATGACCAAAGAAAGAAGACCGTACTACTCCTATGTTAACATCCGAGTTCATAGGTCGTGAGGCTCAACTTCAACAGCTTCGAGATTTATCTGTACATGCGATGAATAATCGGGGTAGTACTCTTTTTATCAAAGCTACAGCCGGAATGGGAACAAGCGCACTGCTGGGGAAGTTTGAAGAGGGTATACAAAACGATCCAGAACTAAATGAGACAGTGTTGATTAATGTCGAATTAGATATATTCGGAACTCAGGATCCATATTCCCCTTTTGTAGAAATACTAGACAGCTTTGAGAAACCCAAACTCAAAGGCAAGGATATAGCTCGAAAAGCACTAACAATCATAAAAGAAACTGGTCCAGACTGGATAGATATCCTTCCAGCAGTTGGTCCTGCGATAAAGGCTATAGCCAAAACAGCCGCTAAGGCTGCAGATATTACTTTTGCGAAAGGAAATAGTTCACAGGCCGAAAAAGGTATAATCTTAACTAATCAATATGTGAATACAATTTTAGCAATTGCTTCTAATTGCAAGCTTCTAGTACTCGTTATCCAGGACGCACACTACATAGATAATTCCTCCTGTCAATTGTTATTGCGCTTAGGTCGTAAGATACAAGAACGAAACTTGGCTATTATCCTTACTTACAGTCCAGAACATGTAGAGGAGGGTTCCCTCCTAGATGAGGTTATATCCGAAATGCAAAGGAGAGAGATTGCAGAAAATATAACTTTAGAAGGTTGGAGCGTTGAGGAGATCAATGCCCATCTTTTTGCAACTTTTGGTGAAATACTGAACCCACATTTAGGAGAATGGTTGCGAGACTTGTGCAATGGAGAGCCTGCATTTATTACAGTATATCTTACTTTACTTAAGGAGAATAACATTATCGAATACTCTAATGGCAAATACAGATTAAATGGTGAGATAGAATATGAAACAGGAGAATGGAAGGTCGGAGGTCCTCTCAAAAATGTAATACCTTCTAGAAATATTAACAGCCTAATTAAGCAGCGCATTAAGACTCTGCAACAAGAAGAACAGCAAATTCTAGAAATAGGTGCTGTGCAGGGCAAGCGTTTTATGTCTGCTGTGCTCGAGAGGTTACTCTTCAAACAAAAGTATGAGATCATGAAACATCTAACTGAAATTGAAAAACGGCACCAACTTATTTCTCAGTGTACTGATGATGAATCGCTAAGAGTAAGATCAGACGTATATGCATTCGTCATAAAACTTATGCAACAAAGCCTATACAATGACTTGCCACCTGCATATCGTAAGGATCGCCATCGTGATATTGCTAAAACCTTAGAGGAGATGGTAAATGAGATTTTAAATGAAAATCCGCAAGCTATTCTATATCGAAAGTTGATGCTTCAGATTGCAGAGCATTACGACCTTGGAAATGAACCATCACTTGCAGCAACTTATTATCTCAAGTCTGCACAGTCTACTTATTATAATGGTGCTCTCAAGGAGACGTCAGAACTTTGTCATCGAGCACTTGCAAAAATACGCGCTCTCCCTCAGGGTATAGCCGATTACGATAGAATGCATGCAGAAATAATTCAGCTTCTGCTTCTTGCATCTCGAATATGGTGGCATGGTAAATCAACATCTGAGCAGGGACAGTCAAAAGAAGAAAGTTTGATAGAAGAAGCTGAAGAGGCTGCTTCGCGTACTGGTGATAAGGCCCTTCTAGCGAGGATAAAACACCTAAAAGGAAGAATCTTTGTATTTACGTATAACTTGGAGGGTGCCGTTAAAGAAATGAATGAAGCTTTACAAATGGCTCGAGATACTAATGATTCTTTGGCAGAATTTTTTATTATGATCGATCTAGGACATCAGCTTGTCGGCAAGCGTAGTATAGATGTAAACACAACCTTTGAGGATGGTTTAAATCTACAGTATAAGGCATATGATCTTTTTGAAAATAAGCTCAGATATGAGCTAAAGCCAGGCATAGTTGACGACATAAATCAACATTTACATAAACTTCAAGCTAACATTGGCATTGGCGAGTTTGATCGTGGAGACTATGGTAAGGCTCTCGAGATGCTACAGAAGTCTATTGATGGATTAGAAAAATCGAAAATGTATGAAGAGCTTTATTGGGCAAGAAGCTACCTTGGTCAAATTTACATTGCCATCGGTCTATTCGAAGATGCTGAAAAAGTATTGCGCGAAGCAATATCTTTGAATCAGGGTGAAGAGTGTCCTAGTGCAGTAAGGGGTCAGAGCCTAGCCATACTTGGAAAGCTCTATTTGGAATGGGGACGTATCACAGACGCAGAGAAACCACTTTCGGATGGTTGGAAGGAAACTCAGGATGCAGGAATGGTTGCCATGGTGCCGGTTGTAAGAAATTATTATGCAGAAATGCTTATGCATCCTGAATACAGGAATCAAAATTTGGCTGAGGCAAAAGAGCTCCTTAAGACCAGTGTGGATGAGGTGGAGACAATAACTAAATTTTACCGTAGCGGAATTGTTGCTTTATCCTTATTGGGTAAGCTGGCTGTAAGAGAGGAGAATATCGACTCGGCAATAAAACATAGTTCACGCGCAGTACAGTACTTAGAAAAAATGGGTACCATGCCACTAGTCCGGATGGAAGAGATATTCTTTAATCATTATTGTATTTTGAAAGCTATGAAACATCCAGATGCGAAGAATTACCTTTATCATGCATATGAAATATTGCAGGTAAAAGCCAATTCACTCAAGAACCAAGAGCATAAGCACAAATTCCTTGATCGAGTATCACTTAGCTATAATATACTTAGTGAGTTCAATAGCTTGAATAAGAATAATGTATAAAATACAGAGTATTATAGCTGACAAGAGAAGAATACAATTAAAGCATAGAGGGATTACATAGCTGCCGACATGACGATCGACTTGAGTTTACTCTGAATAATTATTTAAAAATCCTTTAGGACTTAGCCTCTAGTTGCTGTATTTGGGAATCTACTTTTAGGATAGATATTAGAATTAAATGTACTGACTTATACGAATGTTATTTAGCATGCCTCTGTTGGAAGGTCAAATTGAGTCAGATTTTCAGCTGCATTTTACTGAACTCACACCAATCGTAATCTACAATTAATACGGATAAGGGCAAAAATAACTACGCATTAATTTTAATTTTGTTTGTTGCACCGATCTACTGAGTCCTTTTGTTGAAGTTTTTTTCTGCCGGAACCCTCTGGACGTTAAGGAAAATATATGTGAAAATTATACCCATACTACCTAATAGAGCAGGAGTCTCTTGTTAATGGCTGAAGGGAAACTCAGCGCAAAGATGACTGCTATTGTGCTCTTCTAAGAAACTATTATGCCGAACCCTTATCTGTGCGGATTACAAAGAGTGAAATACTGTGCTATTTCCGCATGATCTGAGTTATTCTCTAATTTAGTGACAAAGCTTCTTTAAGAAAGTTTATGTGTTCTGGACTCAGCTATGTTGTTGCTGAAGGTTATCATTAATTTTGCTTATGACGTGGGCACCTTTACTTGCTCCTTCATAAACATATGCTCCCAATGCTTGAACATTCTTAGGCATCTTAGGTGCCATGATCTTTAATATCTCTCCTGCAAGGTTCTCGACAGTAGCTTCATCGTTCAATACATACGCTGTATCCTTTGGTACTTTTATGTCAAATGTTCCTCTCGGTCCTTCAAATGATACTTTGTAATGCTCGTCATCCTCCTCCTCCACCAGATAGTTCCTATTTATGAAGAATTTGTGGTCAATTGTATCTAATGCCTCTTTGACTATTTTCTTTGCTTCGCCAAAATCTATTACCATGCCGCCTTTTGTAGATCCTATTATCTCAACCATAACACTTGAGGTGTGCCCGTGTAGAACGGAGCACTTTTCTACCATGGGTAATGCATGAGCATAATCAAAGTTTAATGTAGGGTCCTCAATAAAGATAGAACGCAAGTCTGATGTAGCACTATCGTAAAGGAAAAGTGAGCCAAGTTCACTAATCCTTCCTGCATGTTCTGAATTCCCTATAGCAACTATTCTTTCACCATTCTTGGCAGAGATTTTCTCAAGCTTTGATGCTTCCTCTTGGCTATCTATGACCTCTATTAACCCATTTTTCGTTCTAAAATCTACAGGGACGGTAGAATCATTATCAACCTTGACCTTGGTATTATATTCATAATCAATCCCAAGAAATTGCAGTAATCCAGCAATAGATAACTCTGTTCTCGAATTCAGTAGATTTCCTTTAGTATCAATATATTTTAAAGCCTTATCAGTAATGAGCTTGTCTTCAACCATAACCAAAAGTAGATAATCATGTATTTATAATTTCATGTCTAAGTGCTAACGAGCAAAGATGGACACCATTGCATATCGGTAAACGATGGCATTCCGCAGGTTAATGTTCCCATCTTTAAGCACGAACTTTGAACTTAGATTACCCATTAAGCTTTATGACTGAACATGTTCAATCAAAATATCACTAACTATTTCTAAGCAACGATATGAAAGCATGGAGTCTTACGATAACATTTCCTGAGCATAATATATATTTAAGTTCTATTTGCATAATTTTGCAATCTTGTTCGACCGATTTTATTTACACTTATTGTTGTAACGATTACCGGAGCCTGCTCCTTTATTAGGATGAAGTATTAAAAGCTATAGCTCAACTTGTAATTAGAAATATTAGAGCCTGCACCACTAAAAAGATCTTGTGATAATATTGAGCTATTTTCCTTATTATTTGCTCATTAAAGCATATATAGATTTAAAGACATTCAATCCTTTTCTTCCTGTTTCACTTTAATCTGTCTATGGGCGTATAATATTGTTTTTCCTTTTTCTATTTGTCCTTCTTCACTTGCCATTACCATCACATATGTCTCCCCTTCTTTTTTACCCTCAATTTTTCCATAAACGACTCCATAATTGTCGGTTTGTTGAGGGTAATCTTGTTTAAGTTCTGCAATTCTTGAGTCACTCACTGAAAAATATGCTTCAGCATTTTCTATACGACTACAATCTTTCCTAGATAATTCTGCTCTTACCTCAAGCGATCCTTCAGGTCTGATCTTATCCGTCCGTGAGATTAATTGAATTCTTGGTTGATCCACAAATTCCATCACTGGATTATCGATTCTTTTCTGTTTATCTTCAGATAATAACTGAAGCCTCTGTTTAAACTTTTCATACTCTTCTACATAGACCTTTTCTCTAAATCCGCTTTGTCCCAGATATCTTCTATTATGGAAATCAAAATACTCGATACCTTCGTTCTCTTCGTCTTTTTTTATCTTCTCTTCGGTATTGCTGCGATATGACTTATTCCATATAGCACGTTTGAGAAAACTTAGATGATGTACCAACGGCAGCAATCGAGATTTATTGATCATCCTTTTACTATATGTTAGAATGCCATACTGATTTATATCAAAGGGAATTTCCTCTTCTTCCTCCATAATCATAATAGCTGGAAATTGCAGTGTATGACGGACCCCTAACTCGTACCAAACATTAGCATTTTTATCTGTAAGTATAGCCATAACTAAATCTGCCTTCTTTAATTTACCGACTACGTCTTTCATTATGTTTTCTCTCCCTGCTTTAGGTTGTTCACATTCATACTTAATCCAAGAGCCTTTAAGATTCCTAATCGGCCTCTCCTCCATGGCCTTTTTTATTATATACGTATAAAAAAACTCCCAATATTTTTTATGATGTTCCTTTGTCGTACCGCCTATTGGCATTATGACAAAACATTTCTCTTGGTGATTTTGGCTATCTATTGCGGACACTTTCCACTATATGATAGTTTGTTAATATTTTTACTTTCTCTTTAGACTCTTTTTGTATATTTTAATCTTAGAGTCTCTTGAAATGGCTAATAGTGTATAATTAGTTAATGTGCCAATAGTACAGATGCACATAATTATATTACAAATATGTTCTACATTTTAAAATAACCATCTGCTATTTTGACTTCGATCTTTTCTCTAAAGCTTCTTCAATCTGTTTTGTCCATTCAACTACGTCTTGCCGTCGCTCCCTGGCTTCATGGATAAGCCGTAGGTTTCTGATAGTCGTTTCAGCCTCCCATGGCTCTCGTAACAGAGCAAGAGCACTAGAGGTCGATCTAGTGGCTGACTCTTTATCCTTGGCTAAAACTGCCAATTCAAGTCGAGTGGCGTAATCCCAGTAATCAGGCTTACCCGTAGCAATCCTCCTATCAACAGCATATTCAACTACTGGAATAATTTTTGTACGTCTTGCATCTGGAGGTTCCTTTATTTCCATTAGAGTGACTGCGTTGACTCCAGGATAAGCATCACGCCAGTCAGCTTCAAACCCATGCATATAGGCTTCAGTAGCGTGATCAAGCAAGCCTGCTGCAAGCAGTTCATCGCCTCTCTTATATGCCGCTTCCCATCTGTCTTTGTATACACGCCCTAGAATTCCATAAGTTTCACTACTTGGTCCACGCTTTTTAATGAGATCTAGGAGTACTTTTTCTGCCTCTTCTCCTTTTCCATCTCGATTAAGCGCTAATCCAAGCTGTTCTTGAACCAGAACTGTATTTGCTAGAGCTGGAGACATATTCTTAACCAAATTAACCATCTCTGACCATGCTTTGACAGCTCGGTAAGAGAGGAAAAGATCTATTACTACTCCTGATTCTAAGTTCTTGATATCTCCTAGTTGCTTTTCCAAGCTCAATAATGCTGCTTTTCCTTGTTTACGTGCAGCGGCAATTTGTTCCTTGATCTTAGCCGAATACTGCACACGGTCACGAAACACATCTGTCTTAGTATGATCGATTTCGGGAAATCCTTCAACAAGTTGGAATAGTGGACTATCTATTGCAGAATTTTGAGCTTCTTTTGCTTCTTTAAGACGTTTTACTAATTCTATTTTAGTAGTTTCTATATCTGCTGTCTTACCCTCCGTAGTGAACTGGTAGGGCATGGCTCGTAAAGGTGCTACGTCAAACGGTAGCTGTCCGCTGCCTTTGGCATACAATAAAACAGTACTCCATGGACGTACTGCATGACGGACACCCAATTCGTAAAATACGTTAGCATTGGCAGTGGTCAAATCAGCTACAGCATATTCACAGAGAATAAGACGTTCAAACATTGGTTTATGGATTATCCCTCCGGTCATCTCTTCATCGGCACGCAGAGGTTCAAACCCAGCTTCTTCAATCGACGGCGCAATAAGGTCTTTGTATATAGAGTCAAAATTAATCAAAGCTCCTGTGATGTCTCTTTTTTCTCCAAAGGGCATTAAAACGAAGCAAAGAGGGTGGTTCACTGATATCATCATTTCCTTGAATGAATAATAACGTTTTGCGCAGTGTGCTGATTGTGCATAGACGCATTACTTTATTAGTTTGTACCCTCATTTTTAGCGATCCAATATATGGTCCTGACTAGTCTATAGCAATTCTGAATCGGTGAATCTTAGAGTAAAATAACCTAAGGAATTACCGCGTGAATAATACCATCATACGAAGAACATCTCCACCAAAGGCAAATTGAACGCAAAGCAGCTGCAAGATTAATGGAGATATCCTATGAAAGTGGAGGTATTATCTCCACCATTAAGCAGATATCTCCACCAAAAGACCGCTAAATTCATGCTCAAAATAATCAAGAAGTGGAGATAGTGGAGATGTCGGAGATAAAATAATGGAGCTGAGATATTGGATTGAGCTGTCTAAGCCCCCCCTACGATCAGAAGAAGAGCTCAAAGAATATTTTCCAATGCTGACTCGAAAGATAGTTAACATTAGACCAGCAATCAGTAGACAATTACTACAATTTATGCGTGCCCAAATGGATATAGCAGATGCAACAGCTAGGCTCCATATTCTATACCGGCCAACTGGGAATCTTGATGAGAATGCAACAGAAATAGTAAGCGTTGCGGACAGATCTAACAGAACCCTATCAAATTTTATGAAGAAACCAAATGATGAGATCTCTACCTATGGTCTCTTTTTCATCCATATTTTGACAAATGAATCTGTAACGAAACATATGCTTAATGGGTTTGGCGGCCTACTAAGAAAATGCAATCTTGAGGCTAAATACAATGCATCCGGAATATTTTCAGTAGACTTTTCGATTAAGACCAAAAACAAAAATGTGCAATCAGATGCTGAAATAATTAGGCACTGTCTAGCACACAATAAATTTGATATTAGTTTCAAAGATAAGTCATGGTAAATTCACTTTGAGAATGTGGCGAAGACATATGTCTTCCGCAAAACTTACACAAGGGATCAACTCGTAGAATATCTTTACAATTATGGCATTTTATACAGGTCAACTTGGATGTTAACAGACATAATAATAGCTAAAGAAGTCATATTGCATCATCTCATCGAGAAAATTTAGGCTTTTGTACTTTCCAATAACTACGAATTGGGACATAGTCCTTATAGATACATTTGGCTCAAATGTGGCTGGAGAGTGTCTGTTTTTAGCATATTGACCGTGGGAATTCAAACCCGATCATGCGCCTGTGATCCATGACCCGATCTGCCCGTCGTCTGATCGTCCATATGATATGAAGACAGAACATCTACTGTCCACATCTGGATCTAATTCTGAGACAATGTTGTAATACTTAAGGAAGAGGTTATTGACTCTGTAGACGTAGCATAGTGGCTACAATTTTGAAGATATGTTTAATTACAACTGCACTTAGATATCCTATAAGATAGAATGTCGAATTCCGGTGGGACTGTTGTTTTTTATTCATACTCTCATAAAGACGAAAGATTTCGTGAGGGATTGTGAGATCATCTGTCGATACTTAGAAGAAGCGGCCTAATCACGGAATGGTATGATCGTGATATTACAGCTGGAGAAGAATGGCGCAAAGCGATCAATGAAAACCTAGAAAAAGCCGACATAATCTTACTTCTAGTTAGTTCTGATTTTATTGCATCCGATTATTGTTGGGGCAAAGAGACGTTGAGAGCCTTAGAAAGGCATGATAAACAAGAAGCCCGAGTTGTTCCAATTATTGTCAGACCGGTAGATTGGAGTGGGGCGCCATTTGGCAAACTACAAGCGTTGCCGGAAAATGGAAAGGCAATTACGCTTTGGTCAAACCGCGATTCTGCGTGGGTTAATGTGACTAAAGGAATACGGAAAGATATCGGCTCAATAAAAATGTCTATCCCAGCAGGTCAGACTTCTGGTGGTAGATCCATCATTGAATCTACAACCCAGTTAACCAAGAAATTAGAAGAGTACTTCGTACAACGTGCGGGTGGCCAGCTTTCAAGAGTGATATACAATGCTCGCAATAAGTTGGAAATCTCGGAAATCGAAGTAGCCAGAAAAGAAGGCGATCCGCCTACCGGAGATAAAGCTGTAGACGAGGCTTATGAATGGATGGGCGTTACTTATAACTTCTTTTGGAATGTCTATGAACGCAACTCTCTAGACAACAAGGGAATGCCTCTTGAAGCCATAGTCCACTTTGGTTCAAAATATGATAATGCTTACTGGAATGGAAGATATTTGGTATTTGGAGACGGAGATGAAGAGATCTTCAATCGCTTTACGACTGACCTGGATGTAACGGCAAATGAATTAGTTAAGGGTGTGATTCAGTATGAAGCTGCGCTAGCCTATTGGGGACAATCTGGGTCACTTATCCAATCAGTCGCAGATGTATTCTCATCACTAGTAAAACAATATTCGCTTAGGCAAACCGTTGATAAAGCTGACTGGCTAATTGGAACAGGCTTATTAGCCTCTGCAGTTAGAGGCAGGGCACTTCGTTCTATGTCTGAGCCAGGATCAGCATACGATGATCCACGACTTGGTAAAGATCGGACGGTTGGACATATGCGAAATTATGTGAATACTTCTGATGATAATGGAGGGGTGCAAATAAACTTGGGGATACCAAATTACGCATTCTACCTTATCGCAATAGAGCTTGGAGGCTATGCATGGGAGAGAGCAGGACGTATCTGGTACGAATCCATCCGAGACACCCGACTTAAGTCGGAAGCTAAATTTGGAGATTTTGCCAAGATTACTCTAGCAAATGCTCTCAGGTTGTATGGAAATAAGAGCAGAGAAGTTGAAGCTGTTAGGAAAGGTTGGAAACAAGTAGGAATAAACTTGAAAAAATGATTCATCTAACGAGCACTGCAAAGTTACCAGATTATGAACAACGATTCTACTCTCAAATCAACTATCCCACTTCTACCTCTTGTATAGTATATAGCTTTGGCGGGCATTCGAAATACGTCTGTCTTTGTATGGTCAATGTTGGGATAACCTTCAATAAGCTGATAGAGAGGACTATCCGTTGCAGTACTTTGTGCTTCAACAGCTCTTTTTATGCGCTTGACCAGCTCCGCTTTTGTCGATTCATTATTATTTTTTTCAATTCCTCCTTCTGAATTAAGGCCATAGGGCAGTGCACGCATAGGGATAGATCAAATGGTAAACGGCCGCCGCTTTTTGCATAAATTAAAACAGTACTCCATGGACGAACTGCGTGGCGGACTCCTAATTCATAAAATACATTAGCATTAGCGGTAGTTAAGTCAGCTACAGCATATATATTCACACAAGATTAGACGTTCAAACATTGGTTTATGAATAATTCCTCCGGTCATTTCTTCATGAGCACGTAAAGGTTGAAGACCTGCTTCTTTAATGGATGGCGCAATAAGGTTCTGATAAATGGAATCAAAATTAATTAAAGACCCTGTGATATCTCTTTTTTGCCCAAAAGGCATTAAAACGAAGCAAAGAGATCGATTCATGCTCGTGATCTTCATAATACCCCTACAAAAACTAATAAAAATATATTGATCTGCTTAGGGAGTGGTTGTTTTTGATTCTAGCTTATTCCTAACCATACTTGCAGCTTTAGACTTATCGCACTTATCGCTATTAGTCCCCTCCTCAACTAGGTTGTATACTGTCATCCTACAATAATGGCAGAATTGTCAGTGTAGGCTATAAAGTTCATACATTCCCATCTTCAGGCTCTTGTCTGTCTTTTATGCTATCAATTTTTAGCTCGATATGAGAGAGATACAATTTGGCATTTGCTTCCGTCTAATTTTATTTGGCATAACCTGATGGCAATTAAGGCGCTACTATTTTGAAAACGAAAACCTGATCAAATACGTGTTAGATCTTCAACAATGTGACTAGAATTCTGCACTATGGTTGACTTTTAAAGGTATATTATGATGGTAATGTATAATGTATTATTAGAAAGTACTTAGATTTATTTATATTTGAGATTATAAATAAATTTACAAAGGAGCGCAGGGTCGTAAAGATGTACAACAAAAGGTGAGGAATGATCCCTTCACCAATAATAATAGAAAATCCATCACTTACTACATCGCCTAATCCATCACTAAAATACGCATGGCAAGTATTTGCGGAGTATGATGAAGACGCTAAACGACAACAAAAGGACTTTAGTAGACTACAGATATGGATACTAGTTCTAGGGGTTATAGCTACAGCATTAGCATTAAGTCAGACTTATTTTGTAGATTTTTTTAAGGCAGATACTTTACAGGATAATGCTATTTCGTTAGCAATACTAATACTTCCTATCACTATTTCTATATTAGTTGCTGCAAGGAACCAATTCAAATTTGGTAATAAGTGGGTCTTGCTTCGTGCTGGTGCTGAGGCCATGAAGCGTGAAATTTTCACTTATAGAATGCATGCTCTGCATTATAGTAATAATCAAAGAGGATCATTATCTAGAGAACAGGTGCTAGCTAATCGAACTGATGCCATCACTAGGCAGCTGTTACAAACTGAAGTTAATCTTTCTGCAATCCAGCCATACAACGAATCTGCTGAAAAACCTATTCCACCAAAGATGTATGGCGCTGCTGCTGACGACAATGGTTATAGTGACCTAACACCAGATGATTATATTAAGATTAGAATAGGTGATCAAATCAACTACTACAAAGGATACTACAAAGGAAATAATTACTACAAAGGAAAAATAGCACAGCTAGATCTTAGGTTGAGGATATTTCAATGGCTAATATACATAACAGGTGGAGTAGGTACATTTTTGGCTGCTGTAGGCTTTGAACTATGGGTAGCATTAACTATTGCACTAGTAGCACTTTTTACAACATTTCTAGAATATAGGCAAATTCAAAACACACTAATCCAGTATAACCAAGCACTAACGAATTTAATAAATTTGCAAAATTGGTGGACAGCATTGCCTGCAGATAGTAAAAATAAGCCTGAAAATATAGACAAGCTAGTTGATTCAGCCGAGACAATTCTTAGCAGTGAACTTACAGGATGGGTGCAACAGATGCAAAGTGCAATGGCAAAGATATACGAACAAAAACCTACTGCAGCTTAATAGTTGAATGCGTTTAGTTATAATAATCGTACGTGCAATTACAGTTGATGAAATTAGGGACATCACGGACAAGATATTGCAATAGTGCCAGGCTATCACTTGCATAAATTTGGTTTAGTTCATTTAATTTTGTGCCGTCGCTGTAAAAAAATATGAACTCATTGTGGGCCTTTTATCTCTGCTGCTTGCTTCCTGAATTCTAGGTATCTGCTATTTATGAAATCAAAATGGTAGCACCATGTCCGTTAAGGCCAGCTATTTTATTTTCAGTGGCGTTGAAAACTCTATAACGTATGAGCTTTGAATTTCAGTTTTAAGTACAGGTTTCAAGCTCATCTCAGAACGCAGCACTAGTTTTCTATGCAATGTCAGTAAATGAAATAACGAAGTAACAAATCAGGATCCTATAATAGACGCGCCCAACTCTATAGTTAAATTATTTTTAATCTTTATTATTTTGTAATTCTGCCTAAATAAGGTAGATTTTTATGTATGTTTTTCTAAACCTATGATACTTGCCTAAAAAACAGTTATCGAGCAGTCAGGTAACAGGAGGCGGTGCTGTCACTCAAAAGACTAAGATATTTATTAGTTATTCACGGGAAGATTATAATGCAGCCCAAAGACTTTACAAAGAGTTAAGCAAGTCAGGCATAAACCCATGGCTGGATAAGCAATCTCTTTTACCTGGTCAAAATTGGCAAAATGAAATTAGGAAGGCCATAACAGATAGCAATTACTTTATACCATTATTTTCCTCAAACGCTGTTAAGAACAGAGGGTTCTGGCGGCGGGAGGAGTTGGAGTTTGCATCGAAGGTTCTTGCAGAAATTCCTAAATCCGAGATTTATGTAATTCCTGTTCGATTAGATGAATGTGAAATACCTCTTAAAAAGTTCAGGGAATATCACTATGTTGATTTGTTTCCGAATTGGAGAGAGGGGTTGAAAAAATTATTGCAATCATCAGAAATTAGTAAATATCCGAGCTTTCAGGCCAAGAAACGTTTGCCAAAAAAGAAGATTAATAGAGGATCAAAAAATTTCATCAGACAACATCTTCCTAATGCTAATTTCTTTGATACCAACTTGCGGAGAGCTGATTTCTCTGATGCTTACCTCAAAGGAGCTGATTTCAGCTATTGTAAACTGCAGGAAGCTAAATTCTTAAGAGCTAACTTGCAGAACGCTGATTTCTTGGAGGCTGAATTGCAGAGAGCTAACTTGTCCGATGCCGACTTGCGGAGAGCTGATTTCAGCTATGCTAACTTGAAAGGAGCTGATCTCACTAATGCCAAAAGAACAGGCGCTGATTTCGGTGAAGCTATTTTCACATAATACTTGTAAGTGGCAGTTCATACCAAGATCAGCAAATTATGTTGTAGATGAAATCGTAAGATAAGCTATATCCGGGTCAGAGGATACAAGCAGGAACTGCAAAAATAGACATATGGAGATTTGAAAATAATTATTGGAGCCTTTTGAATGCACTAAAGAGGCCCATCTGAAAAGAGAGAAAAAATATTGGAGCTCAAGCAAGTTATGGATTGTTATTACTACTATCTCAATTTTATTCAAAATGAGTTCAAGTCAGCAATAGCTGTCAGCGCCAATGCTTCAACTAGGTGATCCTGAAATTCTTGACCTTCGGGGTTTGCCAAGTCAACGTCTTCAGGAGTAATTGGATCAACACCTGGTGTCATACCATTCCACAATCTATCAATCTTGCCCAACCCACCAGCTATCAACATATTACGTATAGTGTAAAATGCTTCAACGCCATCGCCCAATCCATCTCTCCATTGGGCCCTTCAATAGAGCCGTCCACCGATACCTGTAGAGCCGCGATTATCTTTCTACGCTTTTTGTTGTTACTCACATGTGAGCTATGAGTAAGTAATATGAAAAGCATTACTCCCTAAGGGGTGGTTGGTTGGCAACAATCGGAGACTATCACTACCCTATAATAGTGCAGCAGTGTTCAAATATTCCACCGTATGAGGGGGATATCTCCATGTCGTTATCGTGAAAGCTCCTAGATGTGTATATACCAGAAATCTTTTTAGCTCGCCTTGTTATTCGAATGCTAACAAAGAATCCACTTTTTGGAGTGAGATATCACTTTGCGGCGCGATGGGCCCGCTACCTTATCAGTTCTTTTCTTTACTTTCTCCTACTTCGTTCCATCCACTCAGGTCTACCTCAGTAAATATCGCTTCATTTCCCTTTGCAGAAGCGATCCATTTCTTTAATTTCTGTTTCCAATCTATTTGCTTTTCATCCACTTCTATCTCATCCAAGGCGTCAACAAATCTTGTGTAAAACTCATCCACTTTTGTCATTGCTCTAAAATTCTCATCTTCCTTTAAGCCAATAGCAAATTCATTTCTGGCTCCATTTGTATATATACAGATTAATAATTTTCGATGCTTATTTTTAGTCGTTGTATTTGTCATTTTTCATT
>Ga0126307_10001438_pt1 | contig 15707 bp, 13 predicted proteins | sample Plot28_FD_89955 | JGI IMG/M metagenome (GOLD analysis project Ga0126307, IMG submission 89955) | Serpentine soil microbial communities from UC McLaughlin Reserve, CA, USA - Plot28 | ecosystem: Environmental > Terrestrial > Soil > Grasslands | place: USA: UC McLaughlin Reserve, Lake County... | reverse complement strand
GCTCGCGGAGGTCGCCCGTGTGCACCTCGCAGCCCTCGCGCATCCAGCCGGGCGCCGGCCGCTGGTCGGAGACCCGCACCTCCCAGTCCGGGTCGCGCAGCAGGCGGCGCACGACGGCGGCGCCGATCGTGCCGGCCCCGCCGGTGACCAGGACTCGGTTCATCGGCAGGGAGAGGCTAGCGGGACGGTCGCGACGTCGGTCAGGCGGCTACGACCACGCGTGCACCGACGGCCTCGTACGTGGCCTTGGCACGGAGGTCTCGGGTGGCCAGGTCGGCGCCGTGCTCGATGGCGGCCAGTGCGCTGATCGCGTCGTATACCGCGCCGCCGGCAATCCCGAGATCGCTCAGCACCTCGGCCAGTCGCGTACCGGCCTTCGGTCCGAGGAGCAACGGGTCGACGAACCGTTCGCGGATCAGACGAGCGGCATCGGCAGGCGCGACTCGCAGGTCGCCGGGCAATCGGGTGAGCACCGAGTAGGTCTCGGCCAGCGCGTGCCCGCTGAGCGCGACTTCCCGACCGTCCCACCAGGTACTGACTTCGGCGTGCGCTCGATGGGTCCGCACGAGCAGCGGGACTGCCACGCTCGTGTCCAACCCGAGCGGAGTCAACGCCGCCCGGAGTCGATCAGCCCGAAGACGTCGGCGTCGTCAATAGCGGTGTCTCCCGTCGCCACCAGTACGCCCGACTCGTCGATCAAGCGGGCCGTGCGCCCTGTCGGAATCAACTGGAGCCCAGCACCGTAGCGCGAGATGTCAACGGTCGAGCCCGGCGTAAGACCCAGGGCATCGCGTAACGGTTTCGGAACGACGATCCGTCCAACGGAGTCGATCGAGGTTTCCATTGGGAGAACGTTACCATCCGCCTACCAATAGCGATGCGATTTGACCGCCCGCGTCGGGGCCTACGGGTCTCGGGCGCGCGCCAAGGCGCCGAGTACGGGCAGGCCGGTCGGCGTGACGGCCTCCTCATCGGCGTCCTCCGGTGCGGCGGCCCGTTGCCACCGGGGCCGCAACTCCGCTCGCAGCGTCGGGTCCTAATACAAATGCTCCTGCTGCGGCGCGTTCTGTTCACCGCCATCATTCTCATGCCGCTCGCCGGCGCGCCCGCAGGCGCGCAACCGCTCGTCACCGGGATCAAGGACCCCGCAGGCCCCGGGTTCGACGAACCGGATCTCGCTACTGCCTACCGCACGATCGCAGGCGCCGGAGCTACGACGGTACGGATGCCGGTGGCCTGGACCGAGATTGCGCCGAAACGGCCGGCGAACGCCGCGGATCTGGGCGACGCCGCGTACCGCTGGACCTCGCTCGACGCCCGGGTCACGCAGGCCGCCACGGCAGGGCTCCACCCAATTCTGAGTCTCTACGCACCACCTCAGTGGGCGATCGCGAGCCCAGGGCGAAAAGGGTTCGGCGATTGGCCGGACCCTGTGGAGCTGGAGCGGTTCGCGGAGTCCATAGCCCGTCGCTACAACGGCGGCGCGCTGCCCGCGGTCCGCCACTGGCAGGTGTGGAACGAGCCGAATCTCGACGGTTATCTCGACCAGTCGGCCGGCGACGCCCCAGCCCGATATGGGCAGTTGGTCAACGCCGTCGCGGACGGCGTCAAGCGCGTCGCCGCGGACAACCTCGTCATCGCCGGTGGGCTCGGGCCTTTCGGAGGGCCGGGTACGTACGGCAGCCGCAAGGGAGCCTACGGCACGAGACCGCTCCCGTTCATGCGGCGGCTGCTCTGCGTTCGCGCCGGGGCCGGCCGCGCAGCGGCGTGCAACCGGAGGACCCGCTTCGACATCTGGGCGCACCATCCCTACACGTCCGGAGGTCCGACGCACCAGGCGATCCAGCCTGGCGACGCGTCGCTCGGCGACCTGCCCCAGATGCGGCGTATCTTGCGGCGCGCCGAGCGGTCAGGATCGATCCGGCGCTCCGGGCGCGTGCGTTTCTGGGTCACCGAGTTCTCGTGGGACTCGAGTCCCCCGGACCGTGAAGGGCTGCCACTGCGACTTCACGCCCGGTGGGTCGCCGAGGCGCTATTTCGCATGTGGAAGGCAGGGGTGTCGCAAGTCACGTGGTTCCAACTACGCGACATGCCGCTGACGAGCATCTGGCAGTCGGGCCTGTATCTGCGAGGTCCGGGTGAGCTCGCCGACGCGCCAGCGAAGCCGGCGCTGCGCGCCTTCCGGTTCCCGTTCGTCGCCTATCGGGCCGAACGAGGTGTCAAGGTCTGGGGGCGAACTCCGGCAAGTGACGCCCGCACCGTCGTGATCGAGCAACGGCGGAACGGACGTTGGGTGCGATCGGGCAGTCTCCGGAGCGGCTCGGCCGGCATCTTCGCCGCAACGGTCCGTGGGAGCGGAACCGGTGCCGTGCGGGCGCGCCTCGCCGGAAGAGGCGACAGCACGGCGGCGTTCTCGCTGCGCCGGCCCCGAGACCGGTTCGTCAACCCGTTCGGCAGCGAAGCCGCCCCGGAGGACGCATGAAGTCGGGCTAGGGCGGGATCACGCGGACCGGCCCCTCCGGGCGCGCGCCGCTCCAGCCGCCGCGGCAGCAGCCACGAGCAGCACCACGGCCGCCAGGGCGCCGAGCGGAACGCCGGCCAGCGCGTCGCGCGCCCGGAACTTCGCGACCGAGTCCACAGTGCCCGAGGGCGTCGAGCCGTCGACGTCGCGACCGTCGGGCGGTTGGCGCGATGCGTCGTCCGGCGTTCCCCCGCCAGCCGCGTGCGAGCGCGCCGGCGAGCGGCCATCGGCGGGTTTCCCGGACACCGGCGACGGCTCGGGGCCCGCAAGGATGCGACCGAGCGACGTCTGACGCAGGGTCGTCGCGGTGCGATCCGGGATCGACCGGTCGGAGGAGGGCATCCGGGACTCCCCCGGCTCGTCCGCAGCACCCTGCCGCCCACCGGCCGTGGGGACCGTCTCGCAGTACTGGTCCAGCGTCGCCCCGGTGGTGTCGCCGGAGCACGGTTCCTGAGCTGCGGCCGGGGGTAAGCCGGTGAGCGTGCCGGCGATGACGACCAGTGTCGTGAGGCCGGTGGAGCGCAACCGGTGAGCGGCGCGTCCGTGAGCTCGTGCCTTCTCGCTCATCGTCTCCTGTCCTCGTGACGACGCGGCGTCGCTGGCGCCGGAGCCTGCGTGCTTCCCGGGGTCTCGCCGCGTTCGGGATCACGGCCGCGACGCTGGTCGCGGTCGCGGCCGCGGGCGGCGCCTACGACGTCGCCGTGCGCCAGGAGCTGGCCATGCTGGTTTGGGCGGCGCTCGCGGCCGGCCTCCTGTCGGGCGTCCTTCCACGGGCCCGGCTGACCGCAGCCGTCAGGTGGGCGGCAGTGGGCCTCGGCCTGCTTTTGGCGTTGACCGCCGCCAGCCTCACGTGGACGGAGAGCGCCGAGCGCACGGTTCCGGAGATCGCTCGAATACTCCATGTCGTCGGGATCCTCCTGCTCGTCGCCCTGGCCGTGGACAAGTCCACCGTAGTACCCGTTCTGGGGGGAGGCCTTACCGCCGGCGCGATCGTCTGCGGGCTTGCCCTGGCCAGCCGCCTGGTCCCTGGCGCATTTCCATCGCAGCACTCGTCGGGCGTGTTCAGCCCGTCGCGCCTGAGCTATCCGCTCGGCTACTACAACGCCGTCGCCGCCTGGTCGACGTTGACGATCGCGCTGGCTCTCTGCCTGAGCGCCCATATGGAGCGGACATGGACGCGGGCGGCGGCGCTCGCGGTCGCGCCGCTGGCAGGACTGGTCCTGTTCCTGACGTATTCGCGCGCCGGGATCGTCGGCGCGGCGTGCGCCGTCATGCTGACCGTCGTGGTGGCGCGGAACCGCTGGACGGCGCTCGCTCACGCGATCCTTGCTGCGGCGGCCACCGCGCCGGTGATCCTGCTCGCGCGCGAGCACCGCTCGATCGCCGACGCCACGGGGACGGCCGGGGCCGACCTGGTCGCTGCCACTCTCGCGGCCGCCATGGCCGTGTGCGCCGCGTTAGCCGCCTCATCCTGGAGCCACCGCCTCGACTCGAGCCGCGTCCGGAACCGCTATCTGCAGCTGGGCGCCATCTGCGCGATCGTGCTGGTGGCCGCTGCGACGCTGCCCGGCCTCGCCGATCGCGCGTGGACGAGCTTCACGGCACCCAAGGAAGCCACGTCCGGCGATCCCGTGCAGCGGCTGGGCGACCTCGGCGGCAACCGCGACGAAATCTGGGCGGCTGCCATCGATGCCTTCGAGGCGCATCCCCTGCGGGGGACCGGCGCGGGAACGTTCGAGTTCTGGTTTAACCGCAACGGCGGCGAGACGTCCTTGAAGGACGCGCACTCGTTGCTGCTCGAGCCGCTCGCGGAGCTCGGCATCCTGGGACCGATCGGTGTCATCGTGTTCCTGAGCGCACTGCTGACGGGAGGTTGGCGTCGCCTCCGGAGCGCCCCTGCCTCGGTGGAGGCCGGCGCAGGAGCCGCGGGCGTGGTGACTATCGTCGTGTTCACCCTCCACGCGGGCGTGGATTGGACCTGGGAATGCACGGCCGTGACCGCGCTCGCCGTCGTCGCCGCGACCGCGGCGGCGTCCGGTACCTCCGAGTTCCGACGACCGGCGGCGCTGGGCCCGCGGCTTGCCGGAACAGCGGCGGCACTGGGCGTCGTGGCGCTGATGGTGCCCGGGATCTCGTCGCAATTGCTCCTCCGCGACAGTCGAGCCGCCGCAGCGGCGGGTGACATGGCGCTGGCGCTGCGCAAGGCAGACGCCGCCGCGGGCGCCGAGCCGTGGTCGAGCACGCCGCTCGTGCAACGCGCTCTCGTGCTCGAGCAGCTAGGCCGGCTTCGACAGGCCCGCGCCACGATGGCCGCTGCCGCGTCCCGCGAGCCGACGAACTGGCGCCATCCGTACATAGCGGCCCGAATCGAGGCGGAGCTGGGCTCCGCCGAGCGGGCGCTTGCCCAGCTCGAGCGCGCACGGCGGCTGCGCCCGTTGGGCCGGTTCCTGCAGCCTCCCCGCGCAGAGTCCGCGCCAGGTTCGCCATGACGGTCCGGACAGAGCCACCGGGTTCTGACGCGCCGGAGCAACGTCCGCTGAGGATCCTGTTCGGGCTCGCTTACTTCCACCGCTACAACGGCGCGCAGCGCGGCCTTCACGTCATCGCCAGCGGCATGAGGGCTCGTGGACACGAGGCGGTCGTCGTGGTCACCGGCGAGGGTCGTGCGACGTCGGCGTTCCGGGAGGACGGCTTCGACGTCCGGCGCCTGCCCGTGGCGCCCGAGCTCAACGTGTTCGGCCGGGGACTGGCACGCAGCAGCGTGCGCAGCAGGCTGCGCGCGCTGGCCGGAGTGGTTCGACTGAACCTCCGCGTCGCCCGGCTTGTCTTCATGGAGCGCATCGACGTCGTGCACTGCGCCGAGGCCCGGTCGGCCGTCTGCATAGGGCTCGGGGCGCGGCTCGTCCGCCGACCACTGATCGTGCACGTGGTCGGTGGCCCGGGGACGTTCCCCGCTCCGCTGCGTTATCTGAGCGCGACCCTGGCCACGCGACTGATCCTCGTCGCCGACGCGCTGCGCGAGACGCTCCCGCCGTGGGCACGCCGCAAGGCCGTCACCGTACGGCGAGGCGCGACGCGCCGGGCGCTGGAGCGGCCGTCAGGCGCCCCGTCTGGAGATCGGCTCCGGCTGTTACAGCTGGCATCCCTCGATCCGCACAAGGGTCAGCACCATCTCGTCGAAGCGGTGGCGCGACTCCCCGAACGCCTGCGCGAGCGGGTCGAAGTGGTGCTGGTGGGCGACACGGTGGACGCGGCATACGAGCGTCACGTCCTGGCGATCGCACAGGCCTCCGGCCCCGTGCTCGTGACGCGCCTGGCCTGGACCCCCGAGCCCGAGTCCGTGCTCGTCGCCGCCGACATCGTCGTGCATCCCGCCGTGGAGCACGAGACGCTCTGGCTCGAGGGGCGCGCGGTCGAGATCCGCAGCGGCGAGGGCATCCCGAACGCGCTCATCGAGGCGGGGCTGGCCGGCAAGCCGTCGATCGGCACCCGGGTGGGCGGCATCCCCGAGGTCATTGACGACGGGCGGACCGGGTTGCTGGTCCCGCCAGGCGATCGAGCCGCGCTCGCCTCGGCGATCGAGCGCCTGGGGGACGACCCCGCGTATCGGGAGGCGCTGGGCTCGACAGCCCGGCCCGTGGTCAAGGCGCGCTTCGATCCGCGTGCGGCGCTTGACGCGATCGAGTCCGTGTACCAGGCGGCGGCGTGGCGGGGCGCCGGTTCAGCCGCCACTGGAGCAACGCGAACAGGCCGTACGACAGCACGGTGGACACGGCGGCCCCCGTTATGCCGATCCCCGGAACGAGCGCGAGGTTCGCTCCCAGGTTGAACAGCAGGCAGGATCCCCACAGGATGGCCAGCGTGCCGGTGCGCTTGCGGACGAACATGGTGAGGCTCAGCAGTCGCCCGATGCCGTAGAGCCCAACGCCGATCGTGGCGATCAAGAAGACGAGCGGAAGTCGGGCGATCTCGACCGGGTCGTCGACGATTGCGCGCAGGATCGATGGTCCAGCGACGGCCAGGATCGCCGACTCGACCGCGACGGCCGCGCCGAAGAGCACCGCGGCCTCGCGCATGATCCTCCGTGCGCGGACGGGGTCCGTCGCATCGAGCCGCACGCGCTTCGGGAACAGCACATCCGTCAGCGGCACGTTGACCATCTGGAGCATGCTCGCCAGGGCGTAGATCGCGCTGTACGTGCCGGCGGCCGCAGGTCCGAGGAATCCTCCGACCACGAGCCGGTCTGAGCGTGCGAGCGCCTCATCGGAGAGCGCGAGTGGGACGAGGGGCAGCGAGTAGCGAAGGACGGGGCCGACGGACCGGGACGGGCGTTCCAGTCCACCGACGTCACGCGCCGCCCTGGCGCTGAGGATGACCGTCACCGCCAGCAGCGCAACGGCGGATCCCGCGAGCGCCGCCGTGATGCTGCCGAACAGCAGCAGCGCGGCGCTGGAGCACACCAGGTCCGACGTCTCCCCGATCACGATCCAGCGCGAGTAGGACGCGATGTCGTCGCGCGCTCGGAGCCAGTTGACGAAGAACAGGCGCAGCTCCGAACCGACGACGAGCAGCGCGCCGACGCGGAACGCGTCGGCGCCGTGTCCCGCGCCGAACAGCTCCGCCAGGGCCGGCGCGCCGACGAACATGAGCAACGCGCCCGCGAGCGCGGTCGCGGCGACCAGGCACCACGTCGAGGAGAGCAGGGTCCGCCGCTCAGCCCGGGTCTCGGCGGCCGGATAGAAGCGGACGAGGGCGTTCGAGAGGCCGAGGCCGCCAAGGATGCCGAGCAGGTTCGCGAGGACTACGACCTGCGCCCAGATCCCGTACTGCGGCAGGCCGGCGACTTGAGTGATCAGGATGATCGCGACAAAGCCGCGCAGCTTCACGGTCGCGTAGGCCACGGCGGTGCGGAGGACCTGGCTCCTGAGCCTGACGCTCGGCCGTTCGCTCACTGGTTGCTTGGCGCGCGATCGAAGGGCACGGCAAATCCGCTGCTCAGCGCGAAGCCGGTCGTGGCGATCTGCGCCGAGTATAAGGTCGTGTGCCGGCTCCCTTGCCGTACGATCGGGCGCGTGTTGCGGCGCCCCTCGTTCCGGCCGGGGCTCATGAGGCGCGTCGGGCTCGTGCGCCAGTTGATCCGCCTGGCACCGGTCGGCCATGGGCGCCGCGGGCGAGCCGAGGTGCTCGCCGTCGGCGCCGAGACGCTGCTGCGGCGAGCGCTCTCGCGCACGCTCTCCCCCGAGCGTCCGCGTTTCGTCACGCTGGACCTGGGCGGGCGTCCGTACCGCACGGCGGTGCGCGAATTCAGTGACCTCGACGTCGCGATGCACATCCTCTGCGAACGGGTCTACGACGTCGAGCTAGAGCCTCCCCCGGAGGTGGTGCTCGACCTGGGCAGCAACATCGGGCTGTCGGTCCTCTGGTTCAGGCACCGGTTTCCGGCCGCGACGATCGTCGCCGTCGAGCCCGACCCGCGCGCGTTCGCGCTGCTGGCGCGCAATGTGGCGGGACTGCACCGAACGCACCTGCTCCACGCCGCCGTCGCCGGGGAGCCGGGCAGACGGACCCTCGCGTTGGCGGGTGCGACCGTGAGTTCGGCGCTCGGCGACCGGGGCGGCATGGGCGTGCAGGTCGACGTGGTGACGATCGAGTCGATCGTGCAGCGCTTCGACCTGCCGCGGATCGACCTCGTCAAGATCGACGTCGAAGGGGCGGAGTGGGAGGCGCTGAGCGCCTGGAGCGGCGTGGGCGAGCCGGCGGCCATCGTCGGCGAGTTCCACCCTGATGCGCTGCCGGTGCCGCTCGAGCGGATCCTGAGTTTGCTCGGCGGGTACGTGATCGAGCCGCGCGGGCGGGACGGCGGCGATCACTTCGAGTTCGTCGCCACGCGACGGGGATCAGCGCTGCGCGAAGACCAGTAGGTTGCGTGAGCCGCCGATTCGCGCCGCTGCGCGGGTTCGCTGCTGACCGAGCCTGCGCTTGAGGCTGCGCGTCGGACGTCGGCCCCGCATGCGTCCGACCACCGAGACCTCGATGTTGCGGAAGCCGGTAGACGCGAGAGCGATGCGCATGGAGGCCGGCGTGAAGAACTGGATGTGCCCCGGCAGGTGCAGGAGGGCGCGCTGGAGCGACGGCACCCACTCGACGAGCTGGAAACCGCGCCGCGGGACGAAGGGCGTCTTGATGGCGATCCAGCCGCCGTCACGGACGAGCCCGGCCGCCGTCTCCAGCATCGCCACGGGGTCGACGACGTGCTCGACTACGTCCCACAGCGTGAGGAAGTCGTACGGCGAGTGGACGTGATGCGCGTCGATGTGGGCGACATGGGCGTCGAGACCTCGCGCCCGGCAGGCGGCGACTCCTGAGCGGGAGATGTCGATCCCGACCGACGCGTAGCCGCGCGCCGTCGCGGCCTCCAGGAACTCGCCGCTCCCGCAGCCGACGTCCAGGAGCCGTGCCGGGGGAGGGATGCGCGGGACGAAGCTGCGGTCGAGCTCGGAATCCACGCGCCGGCGGAACTGAGGGTCCCGCCAGAAGCCGGCGTAATCGCCCTCGTACAGCTCCTCCACCTGGTCGACCTTCAGATCGCCGGACCGGACGAACTCGTGTCCGCACGACGGGCACCGCAGGAGGTCGAGCCGGAGCGCGGTGGTGAAGTCCGGTCGCGCGGCGGAATCGCAGATCGGGCAACGATCACCGGCGTCCACGTCCGCGAGCATACCCGCGCTTTTGCAGGCACGACCGGCGGCCCAAGGGTGAGGTTATCCTCCGGCGCGTGGGGGAAATCGTGGCCGCGTTCGGCGCGCCTGCATCGACTCGTCGGCGGTCCATCACGGGGTGGTCGGCGCTCGCCGCCGTGGCGGTGGCCACCGTGCTGGCGACGCTGTACGTCGCCGGCCGGGTTCCCGACGACAAGACGCCACTCGTCTACGGGATCGGCCTCTGTGTGCTCATAGCGCTTCCCCTGGTGGTTGCGGTGCTCACGCGCAGGTTCGGCCTGTTCGACCCGATCTGGCCCGTGCTCCTGTTCCTGCTCCTCCAGCTGCCGGCGCAGGCGATCTATCTCGCCGGCGTCTCCGACTATGGCAACGACCTGCTCGAGGACCGAGCCCGTTGGGTCGAGCTGATCAACCTCTCGCTTCTCCTGACGGCGCTCGGCGTGGCCACGTTCGTGGCGGCCTACTTTCTCGGACGGCGGCCGGCGCAGTGGATCGCCGGCGCGATCCCTGCCGCGCAGCAGGTGAGCATGGGAGCGGCGCTGACCAGGGTCATCTGGGCGTTCTCGATCCTCGGCGTGGTCGGCTACGTCTCGTTCTTCGCCTCGGTGGGCGGTCTCGGAGAGTTCGTCTCGAACCTCTCGAAGCACAACGCGAGCTCCGCGGGGAAGTTCTACCTGCTCTGGCTGGCGAAGTTGTTCCCAATCGCGAACCTGCTCTGGTTCATGCAGCGTGCAGCGCGGGGGCAGCGCTCCGGGCGCCTCGCCTACATCGCGCATCTCGCCATCGCGGTGTTCATGCTGCTGTCGTTCGGCGGTCGCGCGCAGGTGCTCTATCTGATCGAGCTGCTGATCATCGTCCGGTTCTTCTGCGTACGGGACATCAAGCTCCGCCACATCGCTGCGTTCGCGGTTGTGGGGCTGCTCTTCCTCGCGCTCTACGGGACGTTCCGGGAGTCGACAGAGAAGCGATACAGCCCACGGGAGTTCCAGCTGCTGAGCCCCGAAGGCCAACAGATCGTCCGTGAGCGGGAGGCGAACCGGTATCGCAAGACGCTGACCCCCCGGGGGCTGGCGGACCAGATCTTCCAGTACGACTACTCGCCGCTGGACACCATGGTGCTGGTGCTCCGCGGCGTACCCGACCAGTTTCCGTACCAGTACGGCGCGACGCTTCTGGACGTCTTCGTCCGTCCGGTGCCAGGAGCGCTCTGGGACGACAAGCCCAAGCCGCTGAACACGCAGTACAACCAGCGGCTGTTGGGCGCCGAGCGATCGGGCAAGAAGGCCACGATCCTGGGTGAGGGATACGTCAATGGCAACGTCGCCGGCATCGTGCTGCTTACGGCCGCGCTGGCACTCTTCGCACGCGCGATCGTCGTCTTCCGCGACCGTCACGCCGCGCTGGCGCCGGCGATCGTCGTCTACGCGATCCTCTACAAGTTCGTCTGGTCGATGACCGGCGGCGGTTTCGGCGAGGTCGCCATGGGCGCCTTGATCTACCTCATCCCGGTGATGGGCGCGTTCGTCTACGCGACGCCGCGCGGTCAGCGCGGACTCGGAGCGCTGTTCGCCTCGCCCAGTGCGCGCGACGGCGCTGCGCGGACCGTGGTCGAGCCGGCCGACGACGCAGACGGGCGCGACGCCGATGTGCCGTTCGCGGCGGTGAGCGAACCGCCACTCAGGGCCGAGCACCGTACTGGCGCCGGGCGGTCCGTCCCGGCACCCAACGCGGCGTCGCGAAGGCCTAGCGTCGTCTTCATCGCCAAGCAGCTGGCGCTCGGCGGCGCCGAGCAATCGATCGTCACCGTCGCCGAGCAGCTGAGTGGAGACTGGGACGTCCGCGTCGCCTTCTGCTTCGGGCACGACGCCCACCGGGAGCGGCTCGACGCCTCGGGTATCTCCGTGATCCAGTTGTCGCCGTTCCCGTCGGCGCTCTCCGTCGCGGCAGGCATGCGGCACATGCTGCGCACCGTCGAGCCGGACGTGGTGAGCGCGCATGATCCCTATTCGGCGATCCTGGCGCGGCTCACCGCGCCGCGCGCGACCGCGGTTGTCGCAACGCATCAGAACGTCGCCACTGTGCAGCGGACCGAGGTCGCCGCGGCCGAGCGCCTGACGAGCCTGATCCGTGGCGGCGGCACCATCTCCATCTCGCGCGAGGTCGAGCGGACCTGGCTGCGCGGCCCCCTGGGCGGCGCATTGCGCCGACGCCCGCCGCGCGCGATCATCGCCAACCCGGTGGATGCCGTGCTGCTGGCACGTGCCCGAGGTTCGGACCGCGGTGAGGTCCGGGCGCAGTTGGGTGTGCCGGACGACGCGGAGCTGATCGTCAACGTCGGCCGGTTCGTCGAGCAAAAGGGTCAGCGCCACCTGCTCGACGCGTTCGCGCGGGTCCTGCCCGGGCGCCCGCGGGCCTGGCTGGCGCTCGTAGGCTACGGCGCGCTCGAGCCGGAGCTCCGCGCGCTGGCGCAGCGGCTCGGCGTCGCCGGCCGGACCACGTTCGCGCTGCACCGCCGGGACGCGCTCGAGATCGTGCATGCGGCCGACGTCTTCGCGTTCCCGTCGCTCTACGAAGGTCTCGGCGTCGCGCTCCTGGAGGCGATGGCGCTCGGGCTCCCGGTAGTCGCGAGCGACGTCGCCCCGCTGACGGAGGTCGTGGAGCACGGGCGCACGGGTATCCTGACGCCCGTGGCCGAACCCGTGGCGCTCGGACACGCACTCGATCTCCTGCTCGCCGACACGGCCGCCGCGGCGGCGTTCGGGATGGCGGCGCGGGAGGACGTGACCCGGCGATTCGCCGCGGAGCGCGTCGCCGGTGTGTACGACGCGTTCTTCCGTGCGCGGATTACCGCCTCGGGCGATTACCGCCCGCGGACGCGGGCGGCGGTCGGCTGACGTGCACGTCGTCGGCCGGGCGAGGAGCGGCTCGCGTGTCCTGCGGAGCAACGTCGGCGGGCCGGCGCGCGATCGCGTCGACGGCGGTTGCGTCACACCGGTGCGGCGCGAGATCAACGCTCGCTGGCCGGAGCTCGCCGCCGCGGAGCTCAGGCCCGGCGCGGATCACGCGACCTGGCTCGACGTCGGCTGCGGGGTGGGGCAGGGGCGCGACCTACTGGAGCGTGCCGGGCTGCGCGGACTGTACGTGGGGGCCGATCTCGCCGCCGCGCCGGATTGGGATCAGCCCCGCGCGCCTGCCGGCGCGCTTGCGACGCGGTTCATCGCGTGCGATGTGGTGGACGTGCCCGCCCGGCTGGGCGCCGGCACGGTCGACGGCGCGATCTCGATCTCCGCGTTCGAGCACTTCCCCGACGACGTCGCGGCGCTCGTCGCCGTCCGCCGCGTGCTGCACCCCGGGGCGCCGCTGTTGCTGTGCGTCCCTGCGCCGCCTGGACGGCTGCTCTGGGGCCCGCGGCACGGGTTCCGCTGGTACTCCGCTGAGCGCCTGCGCGGGCTCGCCGAGCGAGCCGGCATGGAGGTCACGCTGATCGAGCCCGTCGGCGGCGCCGGGTCGTTCATGCTCGGCCTCGTGTGGTTCTTGCCCGCATACGCGGCCAGCAAGCTCGTGACGGTGGCGCTCCTGGTTCGGCACCTGGGCCGGCGCGGCGCCGTGCGGTCGCGGCACCCGTGGACCGTCCACCTCGTGACGCGTCTCCAGTTCGCGCACTGCGCGACTCCTCGCGGGCGCCGTGTGCACCAGCGCGTCGTTGCCGGCGTCAACCGGCTGGACCGCCACGTGCGCCATCCGGTCTGCGCCTGGGTCGCGGTGCTTCGCAGCCGTCCCGCCGGAGCGCCCGACGGTGACTGAGTCGTGCGCTGCCTCAATGCCGCGGCCGCCGCTGGCGGATGCGCGCGTGGTGACGTACGTCTTCAAGGCCCACGTCGGCGAGGTCTACGGTGGCGAGCGCAGCTGCGCCGCCCTAGTGGCGCGCATGCCGCACTTGGACCGTGCAGTCGTCGTCAACGTCGAGGACGCCTTCGCCGCGACGGTGCGCAGTGCCGGCGTGCCGGTACGCGTCGTCCACGGCGACGATCCCTTTACCGGCTATCGGCGCGCCGGGTGGCCGGAGCGCTTGCGGCGAGCGGTTCGCTGGCTGTCGCACAACGCTCGCCTCTTGCGCGTACTGCGGCGAGCGCGCCCCGACGTCGTCCACGCGAACGACGTTCGCGAGGTCGTCATGGGCGGCCTGGCGCTCGCGCTGCTTCACCGGCCGGTCGTGACGCACGTGCGATGCGAGATGCGCATGCGGCCGCTTCACCAGCTTGTGCTGTGGCTGTCGACCGCCAGCATCAGCGTCTCCCAGCTCGTCCGCGACGTCCATCTCGGGCGATGCCACCCGTGGCTGAGGCGCCGCATCGGGCGTCGGAGCAACGTGATCTACAACGGCGTTGACCTGGACAATGTTGACTCCCACCGGGTCGGAGCCGACCGGGATGGCGTGCGTGGAGCGCTGGGATGCGCGCCCGACGACGTCGTGGTGCTCCTCGTGGGATCGCTCGAGGACCGCAAGGGTCAGTTGGAGTTCGTGGACCGGATCCTGCCGGACGTGCTTCCACGGGTTCCCTCGCTCCGCGTCCTGCTGGCCGGCGGGTCGAAGGCAAGCGCGGCGGCGGATGCGTCGCCGACCGGTTACGAGGACCTCGTCGCTCGTCGCGTCTCCGAGCTGCGCCAGCACGATCGAGTCCAACTGCTCGGCTTCCGCAACGACGTCTACGATCTCTTCACCGCAGCCGACCTGATCGTCCTGCCGTCCAAGCATGAAGGGCTGCCGCGGTCCATACTCGAGGCATCTGCGTTCGGAGTTCCCGCGGTGGCCTTCGGTGTGTCCGGGACGCCGGAGTGCATCGACGACGGCGACAGCGGTTACGTAATAGCGCCCGGCGACTACGCGTCCTTCGCCGACCGCCTGATCGCCGTCGCGACCGATCGCACGCTCCGCGAACGGCTGGGCGGCCACGCGCGCCGGCTCGCCGAGGAGCGCTTCGACCTCGTGCGCACCGCGGAGCGGACCGCGGCGGTGCTCACCCGCGCAGGAGCCGTCGACCGTTCGGCCAGGACGCGCCGATAGGCGGCGTCGACGCGCGCGACGACCTGATCCTCCCGCCATTCCGACTCGATGAGCCGGCTCCCAGCGTCTGTCAGCCGCTCCGCGAGCGCCCGATCCTCGAGCACCCGGACGAGTGCGGCTGCGAGGGAATCGACCGCTCCAAGAGGAACGAGCAGCGCCGTCTCGCCATCGCGGGCGACCTCTCGGGTGCCGACCACGTTCGTGGCGACCACGGGGACGCGCGCCGCCATGGCCTCCATCACCGAGCGTGGAACGCCCTCGCGGCGCGACGCGAGGACGAGCGCGTCGCTGGCGTGAAGCAATGACGGAACGTCGTCGCGGTTGCCCAGGAACCGGACGGTGGACGCGACGCCGGCGCGTTCAGCGCGCAGGCGGAGCGCCGGCTCGTCCGGACCCGTGCCGACGACCAGCAGCTGGAGGTTCTCGATGCTCCGCCGGGCGACGGCGAACGCGTCGATCACGTCGCTCTGGCGCTTGCGCTCCTCGAGGCGGGCTATGCAGCAGACGACCCGCGCCTCATCCTCGAGGCCGAGCTCTCGACGCGTCAGAGCCGGGTCGGTCGGCGGGGTCCGGTAGAGCTCGGTGCGGATTCCGTTGCGCACCAGGATCGCGCGCCCTGCCGGCACGAGCCGCGTACGGGTCGCCTCGCAGAGGTCGTCGCCGTTCTGGAACAGGACCGCGTCGCCGAGGCGTGAGGCGAGCGCCTCTGCCGCGGCGAACGCCGTACGCACCGCGAGACGATCGGACGCGTCGAGCGGGTTGTACCGCCACGTGTGCACCGCCGGGATCCCGCTGGCTGCGGCGACCAGGCGACCTACGAGCCCGTGGTGGGCGTTGTGCGTGTGTATCAGGTCCGGGCGTATGCGCCGGATGACATGGAACACGTCCCAGGCGCCGCGCGCGAACGCGTCGCGCGACGGCCGGCGGCCCATGCGCACAGCCTCCAGGTGGAAGCAGCTCCGGTGGATCCGCGCGGCCCAGTGATCGTCGGGGCACGAGACCACCACGTCCCATCCCGCATCCCGCAGTCCGCAGAGCTGGTGCAAGACGACGCTGTCGATGGTCTGCGAAGCGCCGACGTGCAGGACGACGGGCATCATCCCGTAAGGGTGGCGCTCTCGCGGACAGCACGCTCGAGCACAGCCGACTGGAACTGCAGCGCCAGCCCCTCGGCGAGCGTCGTCTGCGGGCGGAATCGCAGCTCCCGAGCGGCGAGAGCGGTATCCGCGGCGGTGTCGTGCACATCGCCGGCCTCCGGGTCGCGGTGCTCGACCGCGATGCGCTGACCCACGACGCTCTCGAGGATGCCGACCGCATCCATCAGGCTCACGCGCGAGCCGCCACCGATGTTGTACGGACCGCCTCCGAGGCTCGGAATCGACGCTGCAGCGCGCGTGGCGCG
>Ga0126307_10001437_pt1 | contig 15707 bp, 15 predicted proteins | sample Plot28_FD_89955 | JGI IMG/M metagenome (GOLD analysis project Ga0126307, IMG submission 89955) | Serpentine soil microbial communities from UC McLaughlin Reserve, CA, USA - Plot28 | ecosystem: Environmental > Terrestrial > Soil > Grasslands | place: USA: UC McLaughlin Reserve, Lake County... | reverse complement strand
GAACGCCCGGAACGTTCAGGCCCTTATGGGCATGGACGACGCCGCCGACCACGACCGTGCTCATGACGCGGCCTCCGTCAACTTCGTCGACGCGAAGGCGGACGCGCCCGTCGTCGATCAAAACGTCGTGGCCGGGCCGGAGAACCTGCGAGAGAACCGGCGGGCTCACCGGAAGGTCGCCGGACGAGCCGTCGTCGTCGCCTGTGAGTGTCAGCCGGTCGCCCGGCGCGAGCTCGAGTGGCGCCTCGAGCTCTCCGATCCGGAGCTTCGGGCCCTGCAGATCCGCGATCAGGGCAAGCGGGCGCCCGGCACGAGCTTGTGCCTCGCGGACGAGGCAGGCGCCTTCAGCGTGATCTGCATGAGCTCCGTGCGAGAAGTTGAGCCGCGCCGCGTCCAGCCCCGCGTCGACGAGCGCGTCGATCATCTCTGGAGAAGAGGAGGCGGGGCCGATCGTGCAGACGATCTTCGTGCGACGCTGGCCGCTGTTCACCCGGTCACCGTAGCCGAGCGGGCTGAAGGCGCCGGGCCGGGCGGGAGCCCGGTGTGCTCCCCCGGGGGACCCCCTGATTACTGGCTCCCCGCGATCAGCGTATTTCGCCCAGGTGCGCGCGTGGCGAGCGGTTCCTGCCAAGAGCGTGAAGCAAGCGCGACGGATCAGGTTGCAAGGGGAAACGCAGACCAGCCCGGGTACTCGGCCCGGTCGCCGAGCTCCGCCTCGATCCGGAGCAGTTGGTTGTACTTGGCGACGCGATCCGTGCGAGACGGCGCGCCCGTCTTGATCTGACCGGCCCCGGTGGCAACGGCCAGGTCCGCGATTGTCGTGTCCTCCGTCTCCCCCGAACGATGGGAGATAACTACCGCGTACCCGTGAGAACGCGCGAGCTCGATTGCGTCCAGCGTCTCGGTCAGCGTCCCGATCTGGTTTACCTTGACGAGGACCGCGTTGGCGACGCCCTCCTCGATCCCGCGTTGGAGGCGGGTGACGTTCGTGACGAAGAGATCGTCCCCGACGAGCTGAACTCGGGCCCCGATCCGATCGGTTAGCTTGCGCCAGGCCGCCCACTCGTCCTCGGCTAGACCATCTTCGATCGAGACGATGGGATGGGTATCCGTGAGGCTCGCCCAGAAATCGACCATCCCGTCAGGATCCGCTTCGCGCCCTTCGAATCGATAGCGACCGTCCTGCCAGAGCTCCGTGGCGGCGGGGTCGAGGGCCAGAGCTACGCGGTCGCGGTGGCCTGCGCGCTCGGCCGCCTCCAGCACGACGTCGATCGCCTCCTCGCTCGACCCGAGGTCCGGTGCGAAGCCCCCCTCGTCCCCGACCGCCGTCGCAAGGCCACGCTCGTGCAGGAGGTCCCGAAGTGCATGGAACGTTTCCGCGCCGATCTCGAGCGCCTCGGCGAACGAATCGGCGCCCGCCGGGACGACCATGAACTCCTGCAGGTCGAGCGTGTTCTGGGCATGCGCGCCTCCGTTCACCACGTTCATCATCGGGACCGGCAAGAGGTGTGCGTCCTCGCCGCCTATCCAACGGTAGAGCGGAACCCCTGCATCAGCTGCGGCGGCCTTCGCGACAGCGAGCGAACAGCCGAGGATCGCGTTGGCGCCGAGCCGGCCCTTGTTGTCCGTGCCGTCCAGCTGAATCAGAAGCTGATCGATGGCCCGCTGATCTCCGGGATCCCGGCCGGCGAGGGCGAATGCAATCTCGCCGCCAACATGCTCCACGGCCTGGAGAACACCCTTGCCGCCATAGACGTTTTTGTCACCGTCCCGGAGCTCGACCGCCTCGAACTGCCCGGTCGAGGCCCCTGAAGGGATGGCAGCTCGGCCCACGGCGCCGGCCTCGAGCACGACCTCTACCTCGATCGTGGGGTTCCCGCGAGAGTCCAGGATCTGGAGCGCATGCACGGACCTGATCGGCGAGCTCACCGGGCGCCACGCTCCTTGGCCCGGTCGAAAAGGCGATCCTGCTCCTCGAGCGGAAGCTCGCCGAAGGTGCGCCCCTCCGCCGCCGCGAGCCGCTCGGCTTCCTCGACTCGCTCGACGAAGCGCCTTGAGGCGGCGCGAAGCTCGAGCTCGGGGTCGACGTTCAGACGCCGGGCGACGTTTACCCAAGAGAAGAGCACGTCACCGAGCTCGGCCGCGAGGGTGGGGTCCGGCTCGGTCTCGGGTGCCGGGCTGGGCAAACGCGCGAGCTCGTCCCTCAACTCCTTCAGCTCCTCGTCGAGATCGGCCAGTGCGCCCGCGAGGTCTGGATACTCAAAGCCCACGCTCACCGCACGGCGCTGCACCTTGCGAGCGTAGACGAGCGCCGGAAGATTCCCGGGTAGGTCGTGAAAAATGCCCTGCCGGCCTTCTTGCTCGGTTTTCAACTCTTCCCAGCGGGCCTTGACGGCACCCGGTGACTCGAGGGAATCCGCAGCGAATACGTGCGGGTGCCGGCGGACGAGCTTCGCGTGCAGGCCGCGCGCGACCGCCGCCAGATCGCCGGCGCCGCGCTCTTCGAGAAGCAGCGAGAGAAAGACGACCTGGAAAAGCAGGTCGCCAAGCTCCGCGACGAGCTTCTCGTCGTCTCTGGCTAGCGCGGCGTCCGCGACCTCGTAGGCCTCCTCCACCGTGTGCGGAACGATCGTGCCCACGGTCTGTTCACGATCCCACGGGCAGTCCTTGCGTAGGCGCTCGGCGAGCTCCTGGAGCTCGGAGATCGCTTCCCCGAGTCCCTTGCCGCCGGTCATTGGCCTAGATGGTCGATCGGTGATCGGCGAGCCCGGAGGGACGCGCTCATCTAGCCCGTTGTCTGAGCCTGCGTCTGCGTCGCGCCGGGAGGCGGCTTGTAGCCGGCCGCGTACACGACGTCGTTCGCGTACTTCGCCTGTGTCTGCTTGAGCCACGTTTCCATGGCGGTGCTCTGCCTCTGCTGCTTCAGCTGCTGTTCGATCGTGGGCTTGGCCTCGCTGAGCTGCGTCACCTCGATCGGAGCGAGCGCCTCGATGATGTGCCACCCGAACTGGGTTTTGACCGGCTCGGAGATCACGCCCTCGTCGATCGAGAACGCGATCTTGTCGAAGGGCGCCACCGTCTGACCTTTGCTCACGGTGAGCTTGCCGCCTTCCTTCGCGGAGGCCGTGTCTTGCGAAAACTTCTTTGCCAGTGCGGCAAAGCTCGCGCCTCCCTTGAGCTCCTTGTGGAGCTCGTCGGCCTTCTGCTTCGACTTGACGAGGATGTGCCGGACTTCCCGAGGCTTCGTGAACTGCTCCTCGTTGTCCTCGTAGTACTTCTCGATCTCCGTCTCCGGCACCTTGATGTTGCCGGTCACCTTCTTGAAGATCTTCTCCTGCAGGAGCTTGTCCTCGATCTCTTCGCGGGCCTGCTCCAGGGTCAAACCTAGCTTCTTGAGCTCGGCCTGAAGCTTTTCGTCGCTCCCGCCGAAGTTCGTCTTCTTCAGCTCGTCGAGTCGCTTGTCCACCTCCCCTTCTGTGACCTTCACACCGAGATTCTCGGCTTCGCTTCTAAACTCGTAGCGCTGGACGAGGAACTGAACCGCCCTGACCTTCAGGTCGTTGTACTCAGGAGATCCCACCTTCGGGAAGGGCCGCTTCTGTGCCTCGTAGCTCTGCTTCGCGCGATCGAGCAGCGCGTCATACTCCGCCTTCGGGACCTCCTGGTCGCCAACGAGCGCGATCGCGTCCACCGGGACGTCTTCGCTGGTCTTCTCGTCAGCGCCCCCACCGCACGCGGCCAGGCCCAGAACAAGCGCACAGGCGAAGAAGACGGCGAGTGTCGTACGGAGAGGAAACCTCATGAAAAAGCGGCTGTCGCTAGGCGGCGAGCCGGAGTTCAAGCATAGCATCGACGAGCTGGAGCGCTTCCGCGAAGGAGGCAGTGCGGCGGGTCACCTCGCGGCGAGAGCTCGAGTACACGGCCGTGTCCGCGAGCCGGCGAAGCTCGCGCAGCTCGCCAGAGCCGAGGACGAGGGGGCCAACCGAGGCACGCCCGCCGCGGAACACGAGGAAGTCGGCGCCGAGTCGCGCAACCTTCAGCTTCACCTCCTGGATTCGGAACAGGTTCTCGACCGGCTCCGGGACCTCGCCGTATCTGTCCTCGACGGCCGCGTGGATCTCCCGCAGCTCGTCCTCCATCTCGGCAAGCGCAAGACGCCGGTGCAGGTCGATCTTTTGCGCCTCTGCGTCGATGTACGACGCCGGTACGTACGCGTCGATCTGGGCATCGACCCGAACCGGGCGCCCGACGGCGCGCCGGGCGCCGGAGAGCTCGGCGACCGCCTCGCCGAGCAGCTCGAGGTAGAGCTCGAATCCGATCGCGGCGACGTGCCCGGACTGCTCCGCCCCGAGGAGATCGCCGGCTCCCCGGATCTCGAGGTCCCGCATGGCGATGTTGAAGCCGGCACCGAGCTCGGTGTGGTCCGCGAGCGCGGCGAGACGCGCCCGCGCCTCGGCTGTCAGCTCCTGGCTGTCGGGGTAGAAGAGATAGGCATGGGCGGGAACGTCGCTCCGGCCCACCCGGCCCCTGATCTGGTAGAGCTGGGAGAGCCCGAGCGCATCCGCGCGCTCCACTACGAGAGTGTTCGCCTCTGGGATGTCGAGGCCCGACTCGATGATCGTGGTCGAGACCAGGACGTCCGCGTCTCCTGCGAGAAAGGTCAGCATCTGCTTCTCGAGCTCCCGCTCAGGCAGCTGGCCGTGCGCGACGATGAACCGAAGCTCCGGGCAGATCTGACGGAGGTGCTCGGCCGCGTCCTCGATCGACTCGACGCGATTGTGAAGGTAGAAGGACTGCCCTTCCCGCTCGTGCTCGCGGCGGAGGGCGAGCTGGACGACCTCCTCGTCGAACTCGCCCACGTGCGTTCGGATCGGGCGCCTGCCCTCGGGCGGAGTCTCGATAACGGAGATGTCGCGGAGCCCGGAGAGCGACATGTGGAGCGTGCGTGGAATCGGCGTCGCGGTCAGGGCGAGCACGTCGACCTCGAGCCGTAGCTGGCGGAGAAGCTCTTTCTGGGCGACACCGAAGCGCTGCTCCTCGTCGAGGATCACGAGACCCAGGTCCCTGGCGGCGACGTCGCGCGAGAGCACGCGGTGCGTCCCGATCAGAACGTCTACGCGCCCGCCGGCGAAGTCGGCCAGGATTCGCTTCACGTCTGCCGGTCTGCGGAACCGCGAGATCATTTCGACGTTGATCGGAAAATCGCGGTAGCGCTCGCGGAACGTGTTCCAGTGCTGCTGGGCAAGAATGGTCGTGGGGGCAAGGAAGAGCGTCTGCTTCCCGGCGACAGCAACCGCGAATGCCGCCCGAATGGCCACCTCTGTCTTTCCGAAGCCGACATCCCCACACACGAGCCGGTCCATCGGCCGGGGAGTCTCGAGATCCTCCTTGACGGCCTCGATTGCCCGCTGCTGGTCAGGCGTCTCGACATAAGGGAAGCTGGCCTCGAGCTGCTCCAAGAGGTCGCCCTCCACGTCGTAGCCGAACCCTTCTGCACGCTGGCGCTGCGCGTAGAGCGCAAGCAGCTCGCCCGCCAGCTCTCGGGCACCCGCCCTGGCTCTGGTCTTGACGAGCTGCCAGGCCTTGCCTCCGAGCTTGGAGAGTGCCGGCTCGGCCGCGCCTGCGCCGACGTAGCGCGAGACCTTGCCGATCTGCTCGTGCGGGACGTAGAGGCGGTCGTCCCCCCGAAAGGCAAGGAAGAGGTAGTCCCGCGTGACCCCCGCGACGGTCTTCGTCTCGAAGCCGAGCAGCTTCCCAATCCCGTGGTCCTCGTGGACGACGTAGTCGCCGGTCCGCAGGTCGGCAAAGCTCTGAAGCGCGCGCCCGAGCCTGGCGTCGGCGCGCGGCGGGCGCTTGCGGAAGACCTGTGTGTCGGGCAAGAGCACCAGCCCGAGGTCGCGCGAGACGAACCCGCGCCGCGCGGGAGAGACCGCGAAGACGAGGCCCGGCACGGCGGGCAAGGGGTCGCCCTCGTCGAGAAGCACGGGCTCGATTCGGCGCAGCAGCGCTTTCGTCCGCAACGCCTCTCCGCGGTGGGCGAACGTCACGACGACCCGGTTCCCACCGCGCACGAACCCGCCCAGGTCGCGCTCGGCCTCGGAGAGCCCCCGCGCGGCGACCGCCGGTCGCTGCGCCTCGAAGGCGTACGGCTGTCCCGACGGAAGCTCGCTCAGGTCGACCACGCCGCTGAGCGAAACCCCCTCCACGAGCTCTTCCTCCCACACCTTGCGAACCTCGTCCGGCTCCCACACGAAATCGGGTAGCCCGAGCGGCGAGACGAGGTCGTTCGGAAGCTCGAGCCCGTCCTGGTGGCCGAGCTCGGAGTCGGAAAGATCCAGCCGCCGTTCGGCGGCTGGGTGAATCGTCGCCTCTTCGAGAACGCGTAGAGCTCGTTGTGTGAAGGCCGAGAACGCTCGGATCGACTCAACTTCGTCCCCGAAGAGCTCGATGCGAATCGGCTCGCGCCCCGTGGAGGGGAACACGTCGACGATCCCGCCGCGCACTGCGAACTGGCCGCGTTCCTCGACGCGCTCGACCCGCTCGTAGCCGGCGAGGGCGAGCTCCGAAACCAGCTCTTCGGAGCCCGGCTCCGAGCCGACCTGCACGTGCATGGTCTCCGGGCGCGACCTGGTCGGAGGCAGGAGATCAGCCACCCCCAGAGCTGAGGCGCACACGAGTCCCCCGCCTGCGAGGATCTCGAGTGCCCGCGCTCGCTCGCCCACGAGGTGCGGAGGGGGCCGGAGACCGGTCTCCCACCGGACGCCGCGCGAGGCAAGGAGGCCGACCCTGTCCTCGCCGAGATACCACCCGGCTGCCTCGGCGACATCTCGAGCATCGGCGTCGTCTGGGAGCAGGCAGGTGAGCCCGCCCTCCCGGGTGGTCCAGACAGCTGCAAGGAAGAGTGGCAGGAGCGCTTCGGAGACGCGCGCGCAGTCAGGGGCAGCCGCGAATGCCCGCAGGCGATCGGTCTCCGCGAGAGCGCGGGCGAGCGGGTTCAGAACGGGAGTGTCGGTGAGGGTCTTCAGGTCCATAACGAGGGACGGAACCGCGATTCCGCGGACGCAATCGTAGCCCCCGGTTAGGCTCCCGCCGTGGCCGGAGAGCTCGTAGACATCGGAAAGCGGCCGCTGCTCGTCGCGTCGTTTGAGCCTCCCGGCGCGGCTGATCGCTACAACGCGTGGCGCGAGGAGCACGCCGACGCGCTCGCTGCCGTGCCCGAGGCAGCCCTCCGGGTCGAGTACGGCCGCACCGGCCAAGGCCTTTTCGTCCGGGTTCGGATCGACGAGGAGCACGTCCCCCGCGATCTCCTTCCCCCGCCGGCGGCCGCGTGAGCCTGAACTAGACGGGCTCTAGCGGCCCTTGCGGTTCCGGAGGCAGTTCGACGCGAATCGGGTCTCCGGGCCGGACTTCACCGTCGGCCACGACGATACTCATGACTCCGGTTTTCCGGACGAGGCCGCCCTCTTCGTCCCGCCCCAGGGTGGCGGCCATGAGTCCGGGCTGGAGCCTGTCCAACTGGACGCACGGATTGCGAAGACCGGTCACCTCCACCACGGCTGTGTCGCCGAGGTGCAGGTGCGTGCCTGCCGGGAGCCCCAGCAGGTCGACGCCTCGCGTTGTCACGTTCTCACCCATCTGGCCCGGTACCACCGTGAAACCGGCCTCGCGAAGCTCCTCGTGGAGCTCCTCGTGGATCAGGTGGACTTGGCGCAGGTTGGGCTGGCTTGGATCGCGCCGGACGCGCGAGCGGTGCTTGACGGTCTCCCCGAGATGGGCGTCGCCCTCCACCCCAAGGCCGCTCAGGACGCGAATGCTCTCCTGATTCGGCTTGGCCATCGTGTGCGAGGCGCTGCGGCTCACCGCGGTCACAATCGCGTCCATGGGCTAGTCGTTGTAGAGCCGCTGCGCGGCCTCGAGGCCGTCTCGCGCGATCGTCTCGACCGAGTCGGCAGCGCGGGCCACGAGCGCATCCACGTCGAAGTCCTGGTCAAAGGGCGAGAGTACGTAATCAGCCACAGGCCGGACGTCACCGCGCTCCGGCCGCCCGACGCCGATCCGGAGCCGCAGGAACTCCTGGGTCTTGAGATGCTGGGCGATCGAGCGCAGGCCGTTGTGCCCGGCGAGACCGCCGCCGGCGCGCGCCTGGAGGCGGCCGGGCTCCAGATCGACCTCGTCGTGCACCACGAGCAGCGACCCGGCCGGAATCTTGAAGAAGCGAATGGCTGCGGCCACGGCTCGCCCTGATTCGTTCATGAAGGTCTGCGGCTTCATGAGCGCGAGGCGGCGGCCGTCGAGCCGGAGCTCGGCAACGTCGGCAGAGAACTTCGACCGCCACGAAGCATCATGGCGCCGGGCGAGCTCGTCGCAAACCATGAAGCCGACGCTATGTCGGGTGCGAGCGTAGTCACGCCCGGGGTTCCCGAGGCCGGCAACCAGCAGGTCGAGCGTCGAGGCGGCCTGGCCTCGACGAAACAGCCGCACGAGGATCTACCCCTCGGAGTCTGTGGTCTTGCCCTCGCCCGCCGTGTCGGCATCCGCCTCGACGGCTTCGTCGGCGGTACCTTCCGCCTCGCCCTCGGCTGGAACCTCGCCCTCGGCGAGCTCCTCCTCGGATACCTCTTCCTCGGGCTCCTCAGGCTCCAGCGTCGGCGGGATGACGCTCGCGATCGTGGTCTCCGGGTCATCAAGGTACGTCACGTTTTCGATCGGGGGCAGATCGCTCACACGGACGTTGTCGCCGATGTTGAGCGCTGTTACGTCGAGCTCGATCCGCTCCGGAACGTCCATCGGAAGCGCCTCGACGTTGACCTCCCGCAGCGACTGCTGCAGCACGCCGCCCTCGGTGACCCCCTGCGCCTCTCCGGTGAGCTCGACGACCACCTGCGCGTGGATCGCCTGATCGAGCCGAACCTCCTGGAGGTCAACGTGGAGGAGGCGGTTCTTCACGGGGTGAAGCTGGTACTCCTTGAGCACGGCGTGGTGGGGCTTCTGGGTGCCCTCGACGACGACGTCGATGATCGCGTGGAGGCCGTGGGAGCCGGTGAGGACCCGGCGGAGCTCCCGCTCGCCGACGCTGAACGGCTGCGCGGGCTTCCCGCCCCCGTAGAGAACGCCGGGAATTGCCCCTTCGGCGCGCAAACGGCGGGCAGCCGGGCTTCCACCGTTCTCCCGCGGCTTCACTTCGAGCTTGACACGTTCACCAGCCATACCGGCTCGCCAGTGTAGCTAAGAGCCTCTAAGAGCTTCATCGCGTTAGGGCGCTAGCCAGGAGTTGGTTTCCGCCAACGCCCCTCCGGCGGGGGATAGGCGATGTGCTGCACCGAGGCAATGCTAAGAGGGAAGTTCACTGCGCATGCATGAGGACCCGCTCATCGAAGCCGTCCCTGACGGCGAGGCGACCCCCTCCCCGGCGAGGCGAAAGCCCGCGCGCAAGCGGAAGTCCGGCTCGTCCGCCCCGGTCGTCCGCGTCGAGATCTACACGGATGCAGCGAGACGCCAAGCGGGGAACGGGAAGCCCCAGATCGAGGCCCATGCATACGCCGCCGACGAGGAGGAGTCCGTCGAAGCCGCCCAGCTCGTCGAACTGACGTCACAGCTCGCCGCGGCCCAGATCGACTTCGACGAGCGCGAGCGGCGCCTCGCGGCCGCCCAGACCGAGCTCGACGAGCGCAACCGGCGCCTCGCGGACACGGACACCGCGCACGAGGAGCGCGAGCGCCGTCTCGCGGCGGAAAACCAGCTGGTGTGCGAGGAGCTCGAGCGCCTTGCGGCCCGGGAGCAGGAAATTGCCGAGCGCGACTCCGAGTTCATCGCCGTCGAGATGATCGAGTCCGAGCGTCTCCGCATCGAGCGCCGTTCCCGCTACCTCGACGACCTCGAGGAGAAGATGAGAGAGCGGCTCCAGGAGCTCGCAGGAGCGGAAGCCGACTTCGAGCTACGGCTGGATTCGCTCGAGCGGCGCGAGGATGCAGTCGAGGAGCTCGAGCGGCGGATCGAACAGAAGGAGACCGACCTCTCCGCTTACGTCGCCCAGCTTCAGGGTCAGTTCGGCCGCAGCGGCATCTCGGCCGTCTCCTAGCCATCTAGGGTCAGAGTCAGAACGACCAGAGATGGTCGTCCGCCGGATTCTCCTTCTCTGCCTGCCAGAGCCTGGCGTAGACACCGGCCGCGATCAGCGGCGCCCCTGGAAAGAGTTCGAGGAGGATAACCACGATCCAGAGCGCGGATCCGAGTCCACCGACGACGACGGCAGCCACGACCGGGAGCGCTGCAAGCCCGAGCGTCCACCACTGCGCGACGACCCATCCCAGCCACGCGTGAAGCGCGAGCGGCACGAGGAAGAGCACCGCGACCAGGAGGCCGGGTGGCTCACTCTGGGAGTTCGCGACGACGCCGATCCAGAGCGCCATGAGCGCTCCGTAGACGAGAGGGGCAGTACGAGGGTTTCTGGCGAGTGCAGACACCGAAACATCCTTCGGATCGGGGCGGGCCGCACCACCGTGTGTACGTATCTGCACCGATCCTGGCCGAGACGAGCCTCTCGCGCATCCCCCAAAAAAGCGAGAAGGGGCGCGCCTACGCCCCTTCTCGAGCCAATGACTGCCCCTCACACCAGATCGGTGGAGTTCCTGACCTCAGTATCGCCCCTGCCGCCCACGTTGCATAGTGCTCGGGCCGTTGAACTTCCTCAACGCTCGTCGAGGAGGCGAACGGCTGCATCGCGATCCGGAACCCGAAGTTTCTTGAGAACCGCAGAAACGTGGGATCGCACGGTCACGTCGGCGATGAAGAGGCGCTTGGCGATCTCCGCCGTCGACAGGCCTTCGCGCAGGAGCTCCAGCACCTCCCACTCCCGCTGACGCAGCTCCACCGCCGGCTGGTGAGCCAGAACAACGCGCTTGCGGCGCCCCCGCTCGCGGAACTCTTCGATCAGACGTGTGACGAGGTTCGCAGGCAGAGGAGCTTCGCCTGCGAGCGCTCCCCTGAGCGCGGCCGGGAGCTCCGAGCGCTCGACGTCCTTCAGAAGGTAGCCGCATGCCCCGGCGCGAAGTGCATCGAAGAGATCCGCGTCGTCACGCGACGCGGTCAGCATCACAATCGCGGTTCCCGGCAGCGCGCTCGAGATCCCCGCCGCCGCGGCGATGCCGCTGCCTGGCATCCGGATGTCGAGCAGGCACACGTCAGGCTTCTCTGCCAGAGCGGCGTCCACCGCCGCTTTCCCGTTGCCGACCTCCGCACAGACCACGAAGCCGTCGCTCTCCAGGACGTCGCGCACGCCCGCGCGCGTCTGCGGATGGTCGTCGGCGATCAGGATCCGGATCGGGACGCTCGTGGCGGGGCTCACGGGCCGGCCTTTGGCCCGTGAGCTTGTGAAGGGGGTGTGGCGGGACCGGGAGGTTCCCCCACGTTGGACTGTAAGAAGGGGGCTCGCGGGGGAAACATGGTTTCCCCCGCGTGAGCGAGCCGGAGGCAAGCGACGCTCATGGGAGGACGACCTCGATCGCGGTTCCGGCGCCGGGCTCGGACGAGAGCCTGAAGACGCCGCCGAGGGCCTCTGCCCGCTCGCGCATGCCGATGATCCCGAAGCCGCCGCCACGGGGCGCCTCGGAGTCGAATCCGTGACCGTCGTCGGCGACGACCAACCGCAAGCCGTTGCCGTTCTCGAGCTCGACCCGAACCTCGCTCGCGCCGCCGTGCCGCGCCGCGTTCGTCACGGCCTCGCGAACGATCCGGATGAGCGCCTCGCGGGTATCCGCAGTCGCCTCCAGATCGGATGCGACCGCGAAGAGGAGGGTCGTGCCGACGCGATGGGCGACTTCCTCGGCTGCCTGGACGAGGGCAACGTCGAGCGGCTCGTCGACCGGTCGTGTGAGGGCCGCGATCGCACGTCGCGACTCGTCGAGCGCACGCTCCCCCGCCGCGCGGGCGGGCCCGGAGGTCTCGGCGACGACGAAGGCAAGCTCCTGAGCAAGCCCGTCGTGAAGCTCCCGTGCGATCCGTCGGCGCTCCTCGAGCACCGCCACCTGTGCGAGCCGGTGCCAGTAGGTCTGGATCTCTCGGCCCGTCCCGACGAGGATGAGCAGGTAGAAACCGAGGCGAAGGAAGTCGCCGGTGTACACCCAGTCGGAGTAGAGGGAAGGGAAGAAGAGGTAGTTCAAGTGCGCGAAGGCCGCGAGGGTCGCGCCGGTCCCGAACCACTGCATGAGCTCGTCGCCGGTCCGCTCAGCCCGCCGGAGAAACCCCACAGCCGCGACCGCGAGGAGGAGCGTGGCGATGAGCTGCACCGTCAGGACGATCGGGTGCCCCACTAGGAGCGGCCGGTCGGACGCCTCCGGGGAAAGCCAGGAGGGGAATCCGAGCGAGAATCCCAGCCCGAAGACGGCCACGACTACGGCCGTGCCGACCAGCGCCCAGACACATGCGGTCAGCGAGATGGAGAGACTGCGCACCGGTAGGCGGAGTCTGCGCCGGCTTGCGAAGGCGGCGGCGGCAAACGTGCCGGTCCCGAGTAGCGTTCCCACGAGCGAGGTCCAGATCGGGAATGCCGTTAAGTAGAGGTCTGGGAGAGCAGCCGGAAGCGCGAGGAAGAAGAGATCAGTGAAGGCGAACAGGGTCAGCGCACAGACGAGCACCAGATCCGACACGAGCGAGCTCTCCCGAAAGCGCCCGAGCACGAGGTAGGCGGCGAGGAGCGCGACGAGCGCGTTCGTCGTCTCGATCGCGACATGCAGCGACGGGCTCCGGTAGGCCCACGCGGCCGCCGGGACGAGAAACGCGAGCAGGCTGATGAGACCGGCTCCGCCGGCCGCCGCGACCATGAAGAAACGGGGGCGCCAGCGCACTTCATAGAAGTCGGCAATCGGCGTCCTCCTCCTTAGCGCCGAGATCCGGAAACCGAGGCGGTATGCACTTCCGAGTCGCGCGGCGAGACATTCGGCCGGCTCGATGCGGCCCGATCCCTTGATTCCGGTTGGCCTGTGCCTAGTCCCGGTTGTGGTTCACGACCTCGATGTTGTTTCCGTCGGGGTCGAGGACGAAAGCGCCGTAGTAGCCGTCGTGGTAGACAGGCCTCTCGCCGGGAGCCCCGTTGTCCTCGTAGCCGGCCCCGGTGGCTACGCGATGAAACTCCTCCACAGTTGCGTTCTCCTGGGCCGGAAAGGCCAGGTGGAGGTGTTCGGTGGGCGGCCCGAGGACGACGCAGAACGAGCCGCTCGCGCCCACGAACTGCGCCCGCTCGGGGGTATCCAGGTTAAGGCGGAAGCCCGTCTGCGGCGCTACGGCCTCGTAGAACCGCTTTGACGCCGCCACGTCAGCGACGCGGATCCACAGGTGGTCGACGCGGCCGTCACCGCGCATCGCGCCGTGGTGCACGGCCTCGGCGCTGTTTCCGTCGGGGTCGAGCAGGAACGACCCGTAGTAGTCGCTGCGGTACTGCGGCCGTGGGCCCGGCGAACCATCGTCGCGGTAGCCGGCCTCCGTCCCCACACGCCAGAACTCTTCGACGTGGGTCCGCGCGGGTGCAACGAAACCGATATGGAGGCCTCGCGTCGGAGGCTTCTGGTTGTTCGCCGGCGCGAGGGAGAAGTCGTCCCACTCGACCAGCTCGCCCCCCGAATACGTCTTCTCGACCCCGAGCGTGCCCAAAACGGTGTCGTAGAAGGACTCCGACGCCTCGCGGTCTTCAGCCCGAATCGTCACGTGGTCGAACACGTCGCGTTCATGCCCGCCGCCGCTCGGTCCGATGCATCTTGATGCCAGCGCGAGCGGTTGGGCTCCGGATCTGACCGGCGTCCCCGAATCGCTGCTACGGTGAACACAGCGCTTTGGGCTCTAGCGTTGAAGCCGCCGAGGCTCCGTCTGTCACACCTGGCCCTGAGCGCAGCAGGAGTTCGTTCGAACTTTCTGCCCTGTGAGATAACAGAAGGAGCATCACATGCATGCGACCATTCGCCGTTATGACGGTGTGGACCAGAACCGCACGGTCGAGCTGACCGACAAGGTCAACGAGACCCTCGTCCCGAAGCTGAGCAAGCTGCAGGGCTTCAAGGGCTACTACCTGATCGAGGCCGACAACGGCGTCATCAGCTCACTGGGACTCTTCGAGACTCCTGAACAGGCCGAGGAGTCGACAAAGATCGCCGCCAGCTGGGTGCGCGACGAGAAGCTCGAGACAGCATTCCCGAACCCGCCCAAGATCACGAACGGCCGGGTTATGACGCACAAGAACGGCGTCACCGCCTAGGCGAGCCTCGGAACCGCACCCGTCGGGAGGGCCGCCAGCCGGGCCCTCCCTTCGCGTGCCCTCGCTCCAAGCGCGCTGGCGTCAACCTGCCGACTGGAGTCTTGCGAGGCCTGCGGTCCTCTCAGCTCAGTGCCAGCTCCGGTACCCGGTGAGGACGAATCTTCCCTCGAGCCGCCTGACGTCGTCGGCGTCCGACCCCGGCTCGGAAGCCGCCCGGCGAGCCAGCGGGAGGCTGAGATCTACGCGCCAGGGCGCGCGGTGCGTTGGCTCGCTTGTTTCGAGAACAGCGAGCTCCGTTTGCACGGCGCGTCTCATCGTCTCGGGCTGGATGACCGGCGGATATGGAATGAGAAAACCCTTTCTTCTGCTAGCTCGCATGAAAACGCCATTTCGAACTCGCGGGCATACGGCTTTCCGGCGTCTCGAGGTGGGGCTAGCAGGCGTATTGCCGCGGTAGCGACCCGCGATCATCGACCGGGGGCGCGGCCTTGGCCTGCCGCGCCCTTGACTGCCCACCGTTTCTGACGAGAGTGAGAGGTACGCGCTTCGCCTGCGGCAACTCGCGGGGCGTGACAGCGGCAGTGACAGTTGAATTAGCAACCCAACCTTCGTTTACGACTTGATCGAATCTTTGCGATCGTCGCAATGCATCGTCGCGCGCATCGGGACGAAGACGCTGATCGTTCGCCTGGGATGGCCCTCCGTGAGGCGGACGCGCGGCTGGAACTCGACATGTTCTTACGCCTTGGGGCGCAAGACACCGTGGTGCTGGGCGATTCGCGGCTGAGGGGCAGGGAGGCGGCACGACCGGGCCATGCGGCGGCCTGGACGGACAAGCCGCCTCCCTGCTCGTCAGCCCCAAGTCGCTCGAGGCGCGGAGAGTCACCATGGTCTCCGGGTTTGAAAAGCAGTCGCCTAGGTCGGCGGAATTGGCTCCGCAATCTAGGCTAGTGTCGATGGGCGCGGAAGAAGCGGCGATCCGGGGCGTGACGTAGGATTTTCGTCATGACGCAGGCGCGACTACCGCCCGATACTGCCGGTGAGGAAGTCGTCGCCCACAGCATGATCCCAAGCAGGTCATATGAAGTCGTGACTGTCATGGGCGAGGGGATTCTGGTGGTGCAGGATGAGCGTGGTGACACGCTCATCGTCGAGTATCCGTCCGATCTACAGCCAGTGGAGATTTGCTGTGACTTCTGCGGAACCTGGTCGACCCATGCCGCTCCATCCCCGGCAGACGATGGCTGGCGTTGCCAAGGCGGGACGGGACCCTGCGGTGAGTAGAAAGATCTACTGGCCTCGCGTCACCTGAGCTGAGCTTGCGTCACTGACCGGCAGGGAGCAGCGGGTGCCTGACCGGGCAAACTGTCGCTCTTCACACCGCGCGTTGGCACGCGTTGGCACCCTGTGAGCAAATCGCTGGCAACGTGTTTGCTAGGAAGGTTAAAAGAGCTGGTTCTCGCCG
>Ga0126307_10001436_pt1 | contig 15710 bp, 16 predicted proteins | sample Plot28_FD_89955 | JGI IMG/M metagenome (GOLD analysis project Ga0126307, IMG submission 89955) | Serpentine soil microbial communities from UC McLaughlin Reserve, CA, USA - Plot28 | ecosystem: Environmental > Terrestrial > Soil > Grasslands | place: USA: UC McLaughlin Reserve, Lake County... | reverse complement strand
TCCTCCCAGCCTCGCGCGGCCTGTCCCGTCCGTCACCCGCGAACGGCGATCACCTGCGGTCCGAGGGTCGGAGAAATCGGCTCGCGAGCCAGCTCTGTCTGACCGAACCGGTCGTCGACGGGACCGTCGGGTTCAGGCGCGCGACGCGGCGAGCTGGTCGAAGTCGGCGAACGAGCTGGCGATCGGGTCCCCGGTGAACGTGCCGACCCACCCGTCCTCGTCGAGGAAGAAGCGGATCGCCGTGAAGTCCGGGCGGGTGCCCATGTCGAACCAGTGCGTGGTCAGCGCCGGCACGGAGAGCAGGTCCCCGGCCTCGCACAGCACGGCGACGACCTCATCGCCGAGGTGCAGGTAGAACGTGCCCGCACCTTGCACGAAGAAGCGGATCTCGTCCTCGTCGTGGGTGTGCTCATTGAGGAACTTCTGCCGCGCGGCGGTCGCCACCTCCGGCCAGGACGGGTCGTCGTTGGGGTGCAGTTGCACGACGTCGACGACCGTGTAGCCGCCTTCGGCGATCAGCCGGTCGACGTCCTGGCGATAGGCGGTCAGCACGTCGTCGTTGCTCGCGGCGGCGGTCAGTGTGTCGCGCAACGGCCAGCGCGCGTAGCGGATGCCACGCTGCTCGAGCGTGGCGGCGATCTGCTCGGGCTCGGCGGTGCGCTCGAGCTCGACATCGGGGTCGCTGACGGGCCAGCGGATGAGCAGGGTCATCGTTCCTCCAGCGGGGTGGTGATGGTGGGCGGACGAGGATCGGCGGTGACGTCGGCGGTGGCGAGGGCGAAGCTCAGCGCCCACTCCAGGGCCTCCGTGCGATGGCGGGCATCGACGGTGTCGGCGCCCAGCAGGAACTGGCAGATCCGCGGGTCCAGGGCGAGGAAGCGGGCCAGCCCGGTGGAGCCGGACGGGCTCTGCGGGTCTTCGATCGGGCACACGATGCCGGCCCGCAGCAGCGGCGCGGAGTCGGCGAGCATGCCCCGGGCGGTCCACCGCTGCCGCTCCGTGCCGCACAGCAGGTCCAGGACCAGCTCGACGCTGGGCCGGCGCCGGGTGAGGTCGTCCTGCAGGTAGGCGTACAGCCGGTCGTACTGGCGGCGCAGCTCGGGTGCCAGGCAGATCACCACCGCACCCAGCTCCATAGTGGACAGTCCAAGGAGCCGGCCGAGGGCGGCCAGGGTGAGGCGGACGCCGTCCGCCAGGCTGCGCTGCACCCGGCCGTCGATCTCGGCCGTCAGCCGGTGCAGCTCCGCCTGGACGCCGGCGTCCTCCCCGGCGGTGCCGGCCGGCTCGGTCGCGAGCAGCTGGTCGACCTCCGCCCGGCTGATGTAGACGGTCCGCGCCACCTGATCCTGCGGGGCCGTCTCGTTCAGCAGGCTGGCGGTGCCCAGCCTGAGCCGGATCAGCAGGTTCAGCCGGCGCAGCTCGTCGGCCAGGTGCTCGAGGCTGTCCCGGTAAGCCGGCAGGCCGGGCACCGCGCCGGCGGCGGTCACGGGGTCACCTCGAACACGAAGGTGCGCCGGTGTAGCCGCGCCACGTCCACCCGCACGTCGTAGAAGCCAGGCAGCAGGTCGGCCGGCAGGGTGGCGGGAAACGTGTCCCCGGTCAGCGGCTGCCCGTCCAGCACGGGCTGGTCACCGACCTGCACCCGAGCCTGCCAGCCGGCCAGGTGCTCCCCGGTGAAGGTGAGCACGGTGCCGGCCGGCCCGCTGGTCGGGGTCATACCAGCGACCGCGGGCGGGTCGAACGGCGCCCGGACGTCCGGGATGCCGACCTGCCGCACCCGCTCGGGCAGCAGTCGCTGGCTGGCCGGCAGCCGGTCCAGCTGGACGGTGGACACCTGGTAGAGCACCGACAGCCGGAACGGCTGGGAGAACGTGCTCCAGATCCGGCTCAGCTCCTCCGGGTCGAGCGCGTTGCTGGCCAACTGCAGCCGCTCACGCGCGTCGACCAGGCCAGGGTCCAGGTAGGTCCTCGGGACGACCGGGTTCTCGTAGAACACCCGCATCGCCTCGCCGAGGATCTGGTGTGCGGTGGCGTTGCCGGTCAGCGGGTCGTTCGGCGCGTACGGGGTGAGCAGGTAGTACAGGTTCAGCGACAGCGGCGCGTCCGCCAGCCTGTCCGGGGTGCCCGGCCTCAGCGCCCAGTCCTGGTTCTTCAGGTACGGGTTCTCGGCCAGCTTGTAGAGGAACAGGTTGACCCGGCGGGCGCCGCCCGCCTCGTCCGGCGCCAGCACGGTCACCTCGGGTGCCGGGCTGAGCCGCATCTCGCCGACCAGCAGGTTGCGCAGCGAGGTGCTGACCATGCCGATCGCGGTGGAGGCGCTCATCGCAGGATCCGCGCCCGCAGCAGGCCCAGGTGCCGGCGCTCCCAGAAGGCGGCCGCTCCCGCCGCCGGGGTGGCCCGCGCCCGGACCACGACCACCTGCGGTGCGGCGGGCTGGGGGGCCGCTGGCGAGGGTGCTTGCGGCACGGGTGCGGACGGCGGGCGTGGCGGGGTGCGGCGGTACGGCGGCGGCCCGGGCCGCCGCGCCGGTCCATTGTGGACCGAGACGCCGGGGGATGTGTCCGGGTCGGCCGCCCGGGCTCCCGCGGCCGGCGGCGTGGACCGGCGCGGCGCGGTCGCCTGGACCGGCCAGGCGACGGGATCCGGCCGCCCCGCGGTGGACGGCGCGGACGCCGTGGCAGGGGCACCGGGGTCGGTGTCCAGCCGGCGCCGGACGGCGGGTGGCCGGGCGGTGGACCCGGGAGCGGCCAGCCGGCCGGGCTGCGGATCGGGCTGGCTGGGACTGGCGGTCGGCTCCGCCGCCGCGGTGGGAGGGCGGCCCAGCCCCGGGGCCGGCGACGGCGGCCGGCCGGCCGCAGGGCTTGGCATCGCCACGCCAGCACGGCCGGCCGGTCTGCGCACCCGCTCCCCGGGGGCGTGTCCAGTGGACGGGCCTGGCGCCGGCTCTCCCGCAGGTGGCGCGGTCGGCAACGCGTCAGCCTGCAACGGGGGATCCGCGGCGCTTCCCGCCTCCGCACGGTCGCGGTCCTTCCGCGCGCCCGCCCAGCGTCCACTCGTTACCGCCGGGCTCCGCGGCACCGCCCCGAGACCACCTGCGGTGCCGACCCGGTCGAGGCCGGCGCCGGCGAGAGCGCCCGTACCGGAACCGGGGATCACCACCGTGCTGTCCGATGTAGACACGGTCGGGGGGTCGGGTTGGCCCGCGCCACGATCGGCTTCCGGGTCGGCCGCGGCAGGCGGGGCATCCGGGACGGCGGGCGGCGCCGGGGTTGCCGTCCACGGCTCGGCTCTCCCACCCGCTGCGTCCGCCGGCCAGGGGTCCGACGGCCAGGGGTCCGCCGGCGCCTCGCCGGGCAGGTACGCCGCCGTGCCGTACGCAGCGTCCATGTAGACGTGGTTGGTGCCCGGCGCGGTCGGGGCGAAGCTGACCTGCACGCCACCGCTGCCGGGCAGCCCAAGCAGCATGCGCACGCCGGCGCGGTACCGGAACGGCCGGGCCCCGTCGGCCAGCACGCCGCGCAGGTAGCCCTCAGGCGCCACTGTTGAGCACCTCGATCGCCTCGGCGAGCACGTCGATGTAGGTACGCCGCCGGTCGCGGGTCATCGCCATGATCTCGTGCTCGCTCCAGTGGTAGTGGAAGGCCAGGTAGTGCACGTCCCGGTAGAGCTGCGCGGAGTCGGTGCGCAGCTCGCCGAAGAAGAAGCCATGGATGTCGAACGGCGCGGTGAAGGGCCTGCCGCACTCCGCGCAGGCGACCTCCATGGCCTGCTCGACCCGCGGTGCCAGCTGCCCCATCCGCTCCTCGATCTCCGCCCTGGCCAGCGGGCCCAGGCTGGCGACGCGGTGCGGCCCCGGCGGCGAGTGCGGGCCGACGCGCCGCACGCAGCGGGACAGCAGCAGGGTCAGCGCCTCCGCCTCGTTGGCCTCCACGTGCCCGGACAGCTGCTCCTGGTCGGCGCCGGTGGGGAGCCGGAACTCGACCTCCGTCGGGGCGCCCCCGGCGGCCGGCGCCGACAGCATCATGGTGTGCACCTGCGCGCGGTCCCGGGCCTGGGTGACCGGGACGTCGGCGAGCGAGAAGTCGATCGACACCTGCTCCCCGCACTCCGGCCACGGGCAGACCAGGCTGGCCCGGACCAGGTCGCCGAAGGTCTCCCGGCGCAGCTGGAGCAGCAGGTACTGCCGGTCGGCCACGAGAAGCCCGCGGGCCACCTCCGGCGGCACCGGGCTGATCCCGCCCAGCCGCCGGACACAGCGGCTGAGCACCTCGGTGACCAGCGTGGCGGTCTGCGGTTGCCGCGCCCGCGCCAGCAGCTCCTCCTCGCGTCCGGTGAGGGCGGCCAGCTCCACGTCGCGGTGCAGCCCTCCCTCGGCGTCGAAGTAGCCGCCCGGCAGCCGCGCACCCATCAGCCGGCCCTCAGGTTTCCTTGACCTCGGTGACCGACGTGTCGCGCACCCAGCCCTCGTTCTCCAGCTTGATGGTGCTGATCATCACCGCGTTGCCGCCGGCGTCCAGCTGCGGCAGCGCCTGGTACTCCGACACCCAGCAGCGGAACGCGTTGTACGCCAGCACCTTCCGGCCCTGGAGGTTGTAGACCTCGATGCTGATGTCCTTGCGGAAGGTGGCCAGCGACACGGCCGCCTCGCCCTGGAAGTTGTTCACCTTGTTCGCCCACGCCTCGAACGTGGTGTCGTAGGTGACGCCGGCCTCCAGCGTGATCGGGTCGTACCTGGTCTTGCCTGGTATCTGGTGCGGGCCGCTGGCGTCGCCGCCCTCGTACCAGGGAGTCACCTCCGTGGTCCGCTTGAGCGCGCTGCACTTGTTCAGGCCAGCCACCGGCTGGCCGTCCACGACGACCTTGAACCGGAACCCGAGGTAGGGGTCGAAGCGGGTGGTGTTGACGGTGAACTTGGCCATCGGCCGTTCTCCTCTCGGTAGGTCGCCGTCAACCGGACGCCAGCCCGGCCTTCTGGCTGATCCGGACGACCACGAACTCGGCCGGCTTCAGGGGCGCGAAGCCCACCACCACGTTGACCACCCCGGCGTCGATGTCGGCCTGCGTGGTGGTCTCCGCGTCGCACTTGACGAAGAACGCCTGCACCGGCGTGGCGCCCTGGAACGCCCCCTGGCGGAAGAGGCCCATCATGAAGGAGCCGATGTTCAGCCGGAGTTGTGCCCACAGGGGCTCGTCGTTGGGCTCGAAGACCGCCCACTGGATGCCGCGGTAGATGCTGACCCGCAGCATGATCGCCGTGCGGCGGACCGGGACGTAGCGCCACTCAGGGTCGGCGGTGACGGTGCGGGCACCGAAGGCCACCACGCCGGCACCGGGGAAGCGGCGGATGACGTTCACGCCGAGCGGGTTGAGCCTGCCGTGCTGCACGTCGCTCAGCTCGCCGGCCAGGCCGAGCACGCCGTTGAGGCTGGCCTCGGTGCCGGCCGGCGCCTTCCACACCCCTCGGGAGGCGTCGATTCGGGCGTACAGCCCGGCGACGTGGCCCGAGGGCGGCAGCAGGATCGGCCCGCGGGAACGGCCGGTGGGGTCCTCCGCCTTGACCCACGGGAAGTACAGGGCGCCGTAGGAGTTGGCCGTGGTGAGGGCGTTGCGGAAGGCGGCCGCCTCGTCCGCGGTGTCGTCGTGCGACGCGGTCTCGCCCAGGTAGAAGGCGTCCTGCAGCGGCCGGTTCGCGCAGTACGCCATGCCGGCGTCCATCATCGCGGTCGTGCCCTCGCCGGGCACGGCGAGCAGGCTGAAGTCGGTGATGGTGTCCAGCCGGCCGAAGGCCCCGCTGAAGGTCGTCGCGGTCACTGCGGCGGTGCCGTCGGCGCCCGCCACGGCCGCGGTCACGGGCGCCGCCACGGCCGCGTCGCCGACCTGCACGACGGTGGCCAGGGCCGGCCGACGCACCGCGTTGCCGTCCTCGGAGCGGCCGGCGGCACCGATCCGCAGCAGGCCGGTGCCGTCGTTGGTGGCCGCAGCCTGCACGCGCACCGACGAGGTGGCGGCGGTCGTGCCGGACTGCAGCACCAGCCGGGACTGCGCGCCGGCGGTCTCCACCGTGCAGGTGAACCCGCTGAACGCGGCGGGGTCGGTGAAGGCCTTCTTCCTGGTCAGCGCGCGGACCGCGGTCTGGATCGCGGCCGCGACGTCGGCCAGCACCGTGCTGGTGCCCGCCGCCGCCGGAAGCGCCACCGCCTGGAAGCCGTCACCGTCCACATTGATCTGGAAGCCGACGTTGGCGCCGAGCGGAAGGGTAGGCCCCAAGCCGCCGCGGTGCACGCCGCGCTGCACGCTGGTGTTGCCGGACAGCACCTGCACGTCGATCAGAGTCGAGCCCTGGCCGACTGCGCTCACCACGTAGTCCGGCGAGCTCGGGTCGATGCTGAGGTTGTCGAAAACCTCCACCGGGGTGAGCGAGGCGAGGTCGGCCGGCACCACGGCCGGGTCGTCCTGGCGGCGGATGCTCAGCCGGAACGTGTTGCCGGGGTCGAGCGTGCCGTCCTCGACCTGCACCAACAGGCGGTTGCCCCAGGCACCCTTGTTCTTGGCGGAGAACACCACGCCGGGGACCGGAGTGGCCGCCCGATTGGCCACCGTCACGGTGGCGGCGGCGGCGTCGGAGCGGATGGCCCGCACGATGTAGCACTGCCGACCGCCGTTGTTTAAGTACTGGAACACGCTGTGGGCCAGGAAGCTGTCGTTGATGAACGACCCGTACAGGCGCTGGAACTCGGTCCAGCTGGTGACGCGGGTTGCCGCGTCCGGACCCATCTCGGCCAGCCCGACGAAGGCCGCCGTGGAGGTGGTGGCGGCCTCCAGCGGCCTGACCCCGCTGGCGACCTCCTCGACGTACACACCCGGGTAGCTCAGGGTCGGCATGGCCATCTCCTCTCGCGGTCGGCTGCGGTCGCCGTCACCCGGCGGACCCGGTGCGCTTGCGGGCGCGGGTGCGCGGCTCGCTACCGCCGCCTTCGCCCTCCCCGCCGCCGGCCTCGGCCTCCGCCGGCCCGCCGGGAGCTGCGTCGGTGTCGACCTCGATCACCCGCTGCCGCAGCAGCTTGCCCACCTTGGCGTTGTCCGCGACCTCCACGTCGGGCAGCTCGTCGGAGACCTCGCCAGGCGAGAGCCGCAGCACGGACCCGGTGTTCAGCGGGATCACGACCGGTCCCGAAACGAGCAGGCTCCTTATCCTGACAACCATCTACCCTCTCCTCGCTGGCTCCCGGACGGCTGCTGGCCGGTCCGGCTACTGTCCTGCGGCCGCCGACCGGATGGCGTCCACAAGGTGCTCCGCCCACGGGACGCGCGGTCTTTCCCGATCGGTGAGGCGCAGCTCCCGGAACCTGCCGCGCCGATCGGCCGGGTCGATGACCAGCAGACGGAGTCGCGGGTGCGCCCAGACGAGGTCAAGGTACGAGCGCAGCGGGCCCGGTCCGGACGCGGAGAGCAACAGGACGTCGGCGCCCTGACGATCGAGCACCCGGGCCGCCTGCACCGGCCCGCCCACCACACCCACGATCGTCATGTCCGATCGCTTCCCCGCTGTCCGTTGCACGATGTCGCGGTGGAGGGGGGCCATCTCCGCCACCAGAACTCGTATCGAGCTCATCTGCGGCCCACCGCCTCCTGCCCAGCCAGTCTTGCCACGGCCCGGCCACCGGGCATGAACCTCGGGGATCTGGAGTAGGTCCACCCGAGGATCTGGATCCTCTGCGGCCGTGAGGAACCACGTCCGAACCTGGCGGCCTCCGCACGGGAGCGGTGAGCCCGGTGCCGGGCGACGCTTGGTCAGCGGCGATGCCGGCGGGTCAACGCAACGAGGTCAGCGCCGCCGGCACCGCCACCGGTTGCTCGGGCAGCATCTGGTGCCGGCGCAGCCTCGCGGCAACCTCGGTTCGCCGGGTGGCGCCGAGCTTGTCCAGGATGTTGTGCACGTGATTCTTCACGGTGGTCAGCTGGATGCTCAGGCAGCGGGCGATCTCCTTGTTGGAGAAGCCGGACTCGATCAGCGTGATGATCTCCAGCTCGCGCGCGGTGAGGTTGGCCACCGGCGACCGGCGCCGATCCTGAGCGAGCGCCGCGAGCCGGGACACCAGTCCGGCGGCGATGCTGGCCTGGCAGCTGAACTCGCCCCGGGTCGCCGACCGGATCGTGCCGACCAGCTCGGCGAAGCTGTTCTCGTTGGTCACGTAGCCGGCGATGCCGGCCTCGGCACAGGCGACCACCTCGGCGGTCCGGTCCGGGATGCCGAGTACCACGACCGGCACGCGGGTGGCCTCGGTCAACGCGTGCAGCGCGTCCAGACCCCGCCCCCCCGGCGATCCGGTCATGTCGAGCAGGAAGACGTCGATGTCCCGCTGGTCCAATGCCGCCTCGACCCCCGGAGCGGTGCCGGCGAGCTCGATCCCGCTCTCTGCGGCAAGCAGGTGGGCCAGGCCTTGCACGTAGATCCGGACCGGTGAGATGACGGCGACTCGGATCGGCCTGCCGGCCCCCTGACCGTTCTCCATGCCGTTCATCCGGCTCCCCTGGACTGGCCTGGCACGACAGCCTGGATGGACCGGCCGGGACGCCACGGTCGCGCTGGGGACGACGCCAGCGTCGGCCGGGTACCTATTGCGAGCCAGACGCAAGACGACATCATTTACGTTCCATTACCGGATCGACACTGACGGTACCCGACCTAGATGCTAGTCCAGAGACGACCCAGGTGGGCCCAGTTGGTATCAAGAAATGAGGTCGCCTGGGCGTTCTCGGTGGTCGGGGTAGCCGTGCAGAAGGAGCGGGTCACGTCGGGACCGAACGTGCCACCCGGCACTGGGACGTCCGGCTGAGCGCTCGGCTGGAGCCGGTCAGCTCGACCGGTCCGCGACCACGTCGGCGAACGTCCCCTGCCCCGTCTGCACCGGACCCTGGACGGAGTAGACAGCAGGCGCTTGGCCTCGTTGGCCTCGGGGCGACGTAGTCGCGGGTGGCGGCCATGGCCGGGTCGGTTGGGCGGCGCCGCTGAACTCCGACCGCGGTGCAACCTGCAGTGCCGGCCGGCAGACTCATCGGCGTGACGGACCTCCTTCAGCGGTGCTCCAATTGTGGATCGAGCCGGTCGGTGACGATTCTACAGCGAACGCGGCGTTCGCCCAGGTATACGCAGATCCGCTCGTGGTCAACGGCATGCCGATGACCGTGATGAGCTGGCGGACCGGGCCCGGTCACTGCAGCAGTCCTTCCAAGGCCTGCGCCTGCAGATCCTGGACCAGGTCGAAACCTTCGACCGCCTCGTGATCGCCTTCATCATGCGCGGACGGCACGTCGGCCCGTACGCTTCACCGCTGGGCACCATCCCGCCCACCGGGGGAGAGGTAGAGGTGCGCACCATCGACGTCCTGACCGTCGAAGACGGCCTCGTGTCCGCGATCTGGGTGGTCGCCGACGACCTCGGCCTGCTGGCCCAACTGGACGCGATCACCCTCGCCGGCTAGCCCTGACCCCGGCCGGCTACCCAGCGCACGGCCGAAATGCTCGCCACTTGCGCCGGTCGAGCGTCAGGCGGCATGACGCGACGACCCAGCTTGTCCGGATCTTCCGATGTCGTTCGCGCGGCCGGCCCCGCTCACCTTCACCGCTCACGTCTCTTGCAGACGGTCGGCTCAGCACCAGAGGTTCAGTTCCCAGACGCCGTCGCCGAACTTGCACCCTTCACGCCTACCAGCGGGCCGGCGACAAGCGCGGAGAAGCGAACGCGGCGGCCGCGCTGAGTCTCGTCGCCATCGCCGCCGGAGCGGAGAACTCGGCCCGAGGCCACCTCGATGACGCCGAACGCCCCTACGCCGAGAGCAGGCCCGGTCAACCGCCCGATCCCTCCGGGCTGGCGCTGGTCGCCCGACGACGAAGGCTTGCCCGGCACCTCGGACTTACCGTCTAGTCGCTGCTGGCCATCTCCGGACGTGGGGACGGGCGGGTCGAGGTCGATGCACGCGCCCAGCGGACACCGCAGTCGAGCAGTAGTCGCAGCCGGTGCGGAAGCGTGTCCACGGTGCGGGGTGCTACCAGCGGCGCGACGCGATTCTACGGACTGCTCAGTTATTGCCGGGACGTACGAAGCCGTGCTCGTAGGCGTAGACCACGGCCTGTACGCGGTCGCGGCAGCCGAGTTTGGCGAGCATGCGGGCGACGTGCGTCTTGACAGTGCCCTCACCGATGTGAAGGCGAACGGCGAGTTCTTGGTTCGACAGGCCTGCGGCAACCAGGCGAAGCACTTCCCGTTCTCGTTCGGTGAGTGATTGCAGTTCGCGGGGCGGCTCGCGGGTGGGCGCCCCGGTAGAGAGGTACCGCTCGATAAGTTGGCGAGTTGTTGCCGGGCCGAGCAGTCGATCGCCGGCAGCAGCTGCGCGGACGGCGTCGATGAAACGCTCGGGTGCTTCGGTCTTGAGGAGAAACCCAGCGGCGCCGGCGAGGAGCGCGTTGTACACGTACTCGTCCAGTCCGTAGGTGGTGAGGATGACGACCTTCGTGTCGTGGCCGGCGCTGACGATGCGCCGGGTCGCGTCGATCCCGTTGAGATTGGGCATCCGGATGTCCATCAGGGTGACGTCCGGTCGCAGGGCGGCCACTTGTGTCAGGGCCTCAAGGCCGTCGGCGGCCTCTCCCACGACGTCGATGTCCGATGCGGGCTCGAGGAGGGTGCGCACCCCTGCCCGGACAATGGCCTGGTCGTCAACGAGAAGGACGGTGGTCATCGTGGCGTCGGAAACAGTGCCCGCACCGTCCACCCTCCATCCATCCCCGGTCCGGCGAAGAGCTGGCCGCCGAACACGTCGACCCGTTCCCGGAGTCCGATCAGACCGACCCGTGCGCTCTCGCTGCGAAGCTGGCTATCGCCGGCGTTGTTGCTCACCTCAACGGAGAGCGCTTGCTCCTCGTAACGGAGCACGACTCGTACAGGAGAGTTCACGGAGTGTTTCATCGCGTTGGTCAGGCTCTCCTGCACGACCCGGTACGCGGAAAGTTCGACCGCCGGAGAAAGCCGGCGCGGGGGACCTTCGGTATCGAGGTCGACCCGAGCGCCTACCGCACGCTGGGCGGCGACGAGCCGGTCGATATCGGACAAGGTCGGCTGCGGGTCCGAGCCAGAGCCCTCGGCGCGGACCAGGCTCACGAGCCGGCCCATCTCCGCCATCGATTCCTGACCGGTCTCGCGTATGAGATCCAGCGCGTCGCGAGCACGCACGAGATCGCGGGTGAGGAGGTTCTGCGCCACACCCGCTTGCAGGACCATCAAGCCTAGGCCGTGGCTGACGATGTCGTGGAGTTCCCGGGCGATCCGCAGCCTCTCCTTGCTGACCGCGTCCGCCGCCGCATCCGCCGCCAACGCCTCCTGTTCGCGTTGGAGACGCCCTGCCCACTCACTCAACTCCCGGGCGCGCAACCGCAACCGGCGGACCGTGAACCCGAGCACCAACGGCAGCACCAACATCAAGCCGACGAACATGGCCGCCGTGATCGCATCGACTCCCGACCGGTGCACCGTGCTCGCGACCACGTAGCCCGCGACGACCGCTGCGGCAACCCTCGGATGCGCGCCGTACGCACCGACGCTGTAGCTGGCGAGCAGCACGATCAGCAGCGACGAGCCCGCCTGGTAGTCGCCGACCGTAGCCGAGATTGTGGCCAAGGCACCGACGGCACCCACGAAGGAAGCGGTCGGGAACCGACGTCGAACGCTGAGGCAGGCGGCGGACACCGCCACCAACACCGCAGCGACCCAGTGCGGTTCCGGCCACTCCCCGCCGGTCAGCGCCGCTGCTACCCCGTAGCCACCGAGCAGCAGCGCAAGCACTGGGTCGAACAGCGGCGACCGGTACGCCCTCGCGACGCCGCTCCTGAAGGAGCCCATGTTCAAAGACTAGCGCCCGAATCTACGTCTAGCGTCCGCCGCGAGGAATACGCCGGCATCTGCCGTAAGGCCCCCACCGAGTGCGTCTGCGTGCTGACGACTCCGACGTCCCCGGCCCCTAGCCTCAAATTCCGTCAGCAACGGAAACCCGAAGGGGGACAACATGAACCGCAACAAAGATTCAAGTCAAACCGCCGGGGAAAGCCGCGAACGTGGCCCGCGGCCGCTGACAACGGGGACCGCACGGGGGCTCGTCGTCCAGGATCGCATCCTGGTCGGGGTCGGTGCCTGCGCCGGGGTAATTGCGGTGGCTTCCAAGGCTTTCCAGACGATCTACGAACAGGTCTCCGGGACGGCAGTCGAAATCGGCCTACCGATCTGGGGTAATATCGCCTACGCAGGTCAGATCACCCTGACGTCGTTCGTGGTGCTCGCGATCTATCTGGTCCAGCGATCAGCATTCGGCCGGTTCGGCACCGTGGCGTCGGTGATCGCGTTGGCGGGTAGCATGCTCTGGGCCGCCGTCTGCGTGCACCAGTTCCTGGACGTCCTGGCCGTAGACCCGCGCATCGCACCGGAGCCGCCCGGCCGAGTCGTCATCGTCATGATGTCATTCTTCGCGCTGCATGTGATCGGCCTGATGATGCTCGGCGTTGCCACCTGGCGCGCCCGCATCCTGCCGAAGACCGCCGCGATAATGCTGACCCTCGGGGTGCCGATCGGGCTCACGATCAGCGGAGTGACGCCACTCGCCCTCCTCGTGTACTGCTTGGGCGCTGCCTGGCTCGGACTGGCGGCGTTGCGAGTAGTGACTGCCGGCACCCGTGGCGACACTGGGGTCAGGTCGGTCGACGAGCGCGCTACTGCGTCGGCCCAGGCATGACTCTGAGAAACCGTCCGAAGCCCGAGAACCAGCGGCCGTGGAACAACACGTGGTTCGCGGCCGGTGGGGCACATCGTCCAAGCCGCCACGAGCAAATCTTCCGAGTGCTTACCGAGCCGTCCCGACCCGGGTCCGACGACGTCCGCGCCGCCCAGCGTCGCCCCACCAACAGCAACAGGGGCGGCACCGGCGACGACCCCGGCTACGGAGCCACCGATCGCCCCGGCCCGACGGCCGCGCCCACCGCCGCGCCGGGGCCGCCGCCGGTCCCTCGGGTGCACTTCACCACAGCCCAAGCAGCCAACGGCGCAGGTCACGGCTCGCGCCCAATTATGGAACCCCACACGGACCTGCAGCTCTACTGGTACGAGTCGATCAGGGGAGGGGCCACAGACCATCGGCCTTTCCCTGGTCGCCGGAGCCGCGTCAGTTGGCGGCCTGCACCGTCCCTCCCCTGGGGGATGAGGGGAGCCCGCGGCTTCGTCCAGAAGCGTGGCGGAAGGGGCCGCGGGCGCCCTCCCTTGACGGAGTTACTGGGGGCAGCGGTGAACTTCGCGTCGCGGTCGCGGATCAGCAGCTGGAACCGGCCGGCGTGCTGAGCCCGAGCACCCGGCGCAGCAGCACGAACCCGACACTGCCGATCACGACCGGGATCATGCCACGCCTGCATCCTCCCTGCTCAACGGCATGACTCGATGCTTGCACCCTTCAGGTGGGACCCACCCAGGCCTCGACTGTCTATGCGGCTAGACACTTGCCGCTCTACGCCACTAGACTTAGACTCATGGTGGAGGGGCGGAAGACCGCCAAACAGGCGCTGACCTTGGTCCGCCGGCACGCCCGCCGGCATGACTGGAGTGTCGAGCAGCTGCCCAAGCGGGGCAAGGGTTCGCACATCATCCATGTCGTGCGGGACGCCGACGGCCAAGAGATCGGCAGGGTGGCGTTGACCGGGCATGCCGGGGACATGTCCTGGACAGTGACCCGGTCGATCGAGCAGGCGCTGGAGCCGATCTTCGGCGAGGGATGGATGGACCGATGACGAGCTACACGGTGACAGTGTCACGAGAAGAGCCCTGGTGGGTTGCCGTGGTCCGCGGGCTACCTGGTGGAGCCACCGAGGCTCGGCGGCTGAACCAGTTGGAGACCGAGGTCCGTGACTTGATCGCTGGGCTCACCGACAGCAGCGAGGACGCCTTCGAGCTGGACTGGACCTACGACCTGCCACCCGATCTCGCTCAGCCGGTCCGCCAGTTCGTCGAAGCCCGAACACGGCGGCAGGCGGCCGAACATGACTACGCCGCTGCCCAAGAACAGGCCGTCGACGCACTCACCGCAGCCCACGTGTCGGTGCGCGACGCCGCCGAGCTGCTCGGCCTGTCCTACCAGCGGGTCGCCCAGATCCGCCCACAGCGCGCCGGCGGCAGCCGCCAGCGCAGAACCTTGCCGGACGCGCAGGCCAGCTGATCCGAGGTTCGCGACATTCGCCTACCCGAACCGACAGGCATCATTCCGAACAGGCATCATCCGGGCGGTTGCTTTGGCGCCGGTCCGGGCGATGTCGGTGTAGGACGCTTGACCCTGCGGCCCGGAGGCTGCGGACGGAAAGTCCGCGGGTCCAGCACCCTCAGCACTCCCCCACCCCGTCGCCGATGGAGCACCGACTGCCCGTCGCGGTGCTCGATCGGTGCTCGGTGGCCGCACGAGATGCCGACACCAGCCGACACAGGGCGACACCGCGATCCAGCGCTGACCTGCGGAAACGGCATCAGACGGCAGCCGTTGGACCGCGGCGACACCGACACGTTCGGGCTCTTAATCCGCGGGTTCGGGGTTCGAGTCCCTGGCGGCGCACCCGTAACAGGCCTCTGACCTGCACATATGCGAACGTGAAGATCGTTTGTCGGTCGACTGTGGACGTTGCGGTGCTCGAACGGTGCTCGGTGGCCGAACCCGGGGCGGCGTGAAGTCCGCTGGTTCGCCATGATCGTCTGATCCGGACGGCGGCAGGCCGCGTCCGGTGCTCGAGCGGTGCTCGGCGCTGCAGGCCTGTCTTGATCGTATCAGCAATGGGATTGGCGTTCGCCCTGGCCGGAACGGCCATCTCCCCAACCGAGGTCTCTGCCATAAGATCACGCTGATTGCCCAGGTTGTCCAAGCGACGCGATCCAGCTGTCGTCCAACGACCCAAGAGGTCCACGGTTCGAGTCCCGTGAGGTGGACCTAACGCACCACAATGCGAACCGCTGAGTCCTGGTCGAAGGTCCGGTCGTCGCCATCCGTCCGGTCGCAAGACGGCAGGTCAGGGCCGGTGTCCGAGTGATCGAGTCTGCAGGTGCGCCGGTTCGACTCCTCGGCAGGGCGCCCAGAAAAAGGGAAACTCGTGAATCCGCTGGTTAGTGCGCCGGCTTAACCGGCAGCACGACCGTCGAGCTCGGTGGACAGCGGTGACGAACGCACCGCAACGGCGTCCGAAAGCCACGTCAGGGAACCTGCGTCTGGGTCTACTCCGCCGTCGCGACGGAACTCCACCACCTACTCGAGTGCGGCCTCGACCTCCGACACGGCAGCAGAACGAAGCCGGCCAGCTCAGAGCATCTCCGTCGCCGCGCTACCGTCTTGATGCAGGTTCAGCGTCCCTCGTCCTTGTCCACACACCCTGATCGTCAGGCCCATCCTCGGACCCAGGCTGAACGCCGTGTCGCCAGACGATCACCATGCTGCATGACGAAGAGCCGGCAGGGGTCCTGACCCGGCCCGCCGCCGCGCCTTACGGGCGCCTCATGGGCGTCGGGAGCCCGACCCGACCGGGCGGGCGGCCCCGGGGCAGCACCCGCTGCGCGCGGAACCCGACAGGGCATCCCGGCCGATGTCCCGACCGGCACCGGTCTCCCGGAACTTCCGAATAGCCGATGACCGGATGTTGTTCGT
>Ga0126307_10001435_pt1 | contig 15713 bp, 15 predicted proteins | sample Plot28_FD_89955 | JGI IMG/M metagenome (GOLD analysis project Ga0126307, IMG submission 89955) | Serpentine soil microbial communities from UC McLaughlin Reserve, CA, USA - Plot28 | ecosystem: Environmental > Terrestrial > Soil > Grasslands | place: USA: UC McLaughlin Reserve, Lake County... | reverse complement strand
GTCCTCGCGGGGGTGGCGATGCTCGGTTTGAGCGCGATCACCGATTACGAAGGCGGCCTGCTGGCGCGGCTGATCCCGATGCGCACGCACCTGATGGGTGATGCGGGGCTCGGGCTTCTGCTTGCTGTCTCGCCCTGGCTGTTCGGCTTCGCCGATGAAGGCACCAACACCTGGCTGCCGTTCCTCGCGATCGGCCTCGGCGAGATCGCCTCGGCGGCGACAACCGATCCCCAACCCGGCAAGCGCAGCCGCCGTCGTAGCACCGCTCGTAGCGCCGCCTAGACGAGTTGCTCAGGCAGGGAGCTCGGCGGGTGGCGAGGCTGGTTGCTGCAGATCACGATGAAGATCGCTCCGACTGCGCGACGTGAGGCGAGGCAGCGGTGACGGCCGCAGTAACGCTGGCCGGGCTGACCTTCGGGAGAGTGGGGGAACGTAGGCCAGGCGCGCCGCTGCCTCGCCTCTTGACTGTACTCCTTTGTAATCGTTAATTGAAGACGCGCAGGCGTTGTTGTCCGGGAGCGTCTATCCGTATGGGCGCGCCCCGAGAGCTTGGCGGCATCTCGATGCGACCTTGCTTTGAAAGCTCCCAAGGGGAACTGGGTGACTGGCGGCACGGTCGTGGGCGCGCCCCGTCCTAGCGGCCGCGAACGACGCGCAATGCGAGCGACTCGGCCACTCTTGAGCGGCACGGTCCGCGCACGGCCCGAAGGCTGCAGCGAGCAGCGGTGCGCGGACGCCGGTTCCGTTTGTTCGCGCCGCGGAACGAGCAGGCCTCATCTGCAGGTTCACATCGACGATCGGGGGCTCGGATGTTCGGAGGAAACGGTAGAAGTCGAGCGGTGATGGACGCCGCCGAGGAGCTCAGGAGCTACGGCGGCGACGTGCTGGAGGACGAGAAGGCTCGACGGCGCGTCGTGGCGGCCCTGACCGCCGGTCTCGCCGCGCGGCAGCGAGCGAAGCGGCAGACCGGTGTCTCGGGGCTCCTCCGGCGCCTCGTGGAGGATCCGGTGCTCCGCGCGAACGCGGTGACGATGCTGGTGTCGCTGCAGCAGGCGCGGCAGAGGGTCGAGCGGCGGCGCAGCCACAAGGTACGCAACGTCTTGCTGCTCCTCGGCGGAGCCGGCGCTGCGACGGCGGTCGTGGCTGTTCCGACCGTGAGGGGACGTGTGCTGGGGCTCGTCGGGGGCACGAAGCGGCTCGGCTCAGTCGCTGCTGGCTCTTCGCCGACGACGATCACCGAAGAGATCGAGGTCGATGCGCCCTTGAGCACCGTCTACAACCAGTGGACGCAGTTCGAGAAGTTCCCGGAGTTCATGGAGGGCGTCGAGACGGTGGAGCAGCTCGACGACACGCGCCTGCGTTGGGTGGCGAAGGTCGCGGGGAAGCGGGCCGAATGGGAGGCGAAGATCCTCCACCAGGACCCGGACGAGCGCATTGGCTGGCAGTCCACGGACGGCAAGCAGACGACGGGCACCGTCACGTTCGAGCCGATCGGCGACGAACGGACGCGGATCCGGCTGGCGATGACGTACACGCCGGAAGGGCCATTCGAGCGGGCGGGGTCGGCGGTGGGACTCGACAACCGCCGAGTCCGCGGCGACCTGGAGCGGTTCAAGGAGCTGATCGAGCGCCGCGGCGCCGAGAGCGGCGCCTGGCGCGGCGAGATCAAGGGCGGGAAGAAGACGTCCTCTCCCAAGGCCGGATGAAGAGGATAGGGGCCCGCCTCCCGGGCGGGTCCCTTCTCATCACGTCCACATCATCGCCCGTCCTGGCGAGGGGTTGGCGCGAACCTCCGCGCCGACGGCCGGAAGCGGTTCGAGGAGAGGGCCTTGGTTCCGGCTAACCGAGCGACGAGCCGGTAGTGGCGCTTGCATCGGGCGCGAGTGTGCGACCGAGATTGGGTCCTGCGATGGTGGCGCGGTAACGGGTGCCGCGGGAGCCGGGCGGTACGAGGAGTCGGAATGTTCCGTCCGCTCGCGGGGCGACTCCCGTGACACGGCGCCAGCCAGGTTTGGGGCAGGCATAGCAGTCGAGGTACGCGAAGATGCGATACCGGATCCCCGAGTTCGTGCGCGAGTAACCGGCGACCGGCTTCCCCTGAAACTGTGCTCGCCCGACGAGCCGCTCGCTGCCCGCAGCCGGTTCCGCCGTGAGCGCGATCGTGGTTCTCGCGCCCTTCCAACGAGAGAAGTGAAGTTCAACCGGCCCGCCCGCTTCCACGCGCCACGTCTGCAAGGCGTAGAACGTCCCATCAGGTCCTCGACGCACCACCCTCGCGAACGGCAACCCCGGAATCGACGCCGGCCGGCTGACGTCCGGCGTCGAGATCCGACCGCCAGGAAGGTAGAGGCCGACGGCCGGCACCAGGAGCGTGCGCCGCGACCCCCCGGCGCTCCAGCTCACCTCAGCATTGCCAAGCGCGTCGACCCGAAGCGCTGGACGAGCGGCGTTCTTCGCAATCGAGATCGAAGCCGACGTGGTTCCCGCCGAACCGAGCAGTACCACGACGAGCACTGCCGCTGCTCCACCTGTCGCCCTCGAGCGCATTCCGATCACGCCCATACCCGGCGGGGCAACAGCAAAACAGCCTCTGCTGATTCCCGCTCGCGCCTCGCAGACGCCGAGACCGACGATGTGAATGTTCGAGTGAGGCGCTGAAGGTCGGTAGTCGCTCACATCCAGCGCGTCCGCACGGGGACGTGCTCTCTCACCATCCGTAACTCACGTACTCGCCTGCCCAGCCGGCTCTGCCTGGGCAAGCGAGTCACTACCGGGTTAGCGGGTTTTCCGTCCCTCGCCGTTCTACTCGGCGATCACTCGCCCCCGGTGCTCACATCGAGTCCGCGTAAATCGCCTCGGCGACCACTGCGCCGGCGCCGAACTTCTCGACCACGACGTAGCAGTCTCGATTGTCGATGATCGTCTCGACCTCGGGAAAAACGTGCTCGGGAAGCACGAAAAAGTGTGTCGGGTTCTGGCGGATTGATTCGTACTCACCCTGGGCGAGCTCGATGTAGGCACCGCAGGCGGGGCTCGCGCACTCACAGAGGAAGCTGAGCGGGCGGGCCGTCGTCTGCGCCTCCGCGATGTGCTCGATCTCTTGATTGACGGCGCGGAACAGCGCCTGGTTTTTCCCGAGCCGGACCTGGCGGGCCTCGAGCGAGTCGCTGGCCATCGCAATTCTCCTACTGCCCGGCAAGTGGCTGCGGGCTTGGCCGCCGGTGAGGACTCGCGAGACGCGACGCTCGCACGTGTCCGTGAAGGACTCAGAGGCTCTCACAGCGTACCGCCTTTCGGCCGCCGGTGGGGTCGCGCGACCGATTCTCAATGCTCGGCTTCGGCCTCATCGTTCAGGAGTGCACGCTCCAGCCCTTCGAGGCGGCTGCGTCGGTCGTGGAGGACGTTCGCGCAGGCGCGGAGCACGAGGTCGTCGCCGCTGACGCCTCTATCGAGTGCCACGTCGATGAGCGTGCGCAGCGTCTGGACATCAAGTTGCAGCTCGTCGATCTCGCGATGAACGTCGCCCATACGAGCTTCTGCGTTGAACGGAGCGCCGGCAAACCGGCGAGCCACCTCGGGCCGATGTCCGAAATGGGACGAGACGTGGTGCTTCGGCTCTAAGAGAGGCGCCACGCCCGTTGCTCGGGCGTGGCGCGCTCAGTGGCCGAGGACCTCCGGCCTGTCAGCCGGCCTCGACGAACTGGATCTCGTCCAGCTCTCCGGGTGCGTACTGCTCGACGATGTCGAGGATCCACTCGATCACCGGGTCGGTGTCGGTGCGGAAGACGAAGCCAGGCCCGCCGCAGGTCTGTCGGTTGAAGCCAAAGCCCCAGGAGGTGACACCGACGATCAGGTTCGAGCTGAGCCCGCCGTAGAACACGGGCCCGCCGGAGTCGCCGAAGCAGCTGCCGCCTCGACCGCCGCCGGCTGATCCGCCCAGCGCCAGGTTGAAACCAGCGGTGTTGCGGCTTTCGTTCAGATTGACGAGCTGGGTCAGGGCCATCAGCCGCTCCCGGAACGAAACCGTCTTGACGGGATTGGAAAACGTGAGTCCGTAACCGGAGATGGTGAAAGTGATGTCCTCCCGCCCGCGCGGGCTGGTAAGCGTGTCCTCGAGGAAGCCGGCTGCAGCCAGCTGCCCGTACTCGGGAAGCTCGACCGCCTGGTCTTCGGGCAGGATGATCAGCCCGACGTCGCGGATGTTCGGGAAGTCGCCGAAGTTGTCGAAGCCGAAGTCGAAGAGCAGCGTCGACTCGACGCACAGCGGATCCTTTTCCAGGCACCGGTTCGGGTAACCGGTGTTGGGATCCTCCGCCCCGGTCACCGGGTCGAAGGCACCGCCGACGTTCTGATGGAACCAGATCCTCGCCAGCACCGGTGACTCCTCGGCGTCCTGATCGGTGCAGTGGCCGGCGGTCAGGAACACACGGTCGGTGATGAGGGCGCCGGAACAGCGCCACAGAAATTCGCCGTCCTCGTCGTAGAAGCCGACGAGGCCGACGTACGGGTGTTCGAAGTCCTTGACGAAGTTCCCTGTGACCGCGCTGCCAGGCGTGACGGCGATGGCCAGAGTGGTGACCAGCGCGGCGACGAGAACGAACAGCTTGCGCATGAGCGCCTCCCCTCTCTACGAGTCTCAGAGCGAACCGCAAATTTCCTTTGCGGCGTCCGGCTAAACCCTCCGGCCGAACTGAGCAGCTCCCTCACGTAACGATCGCTCGAACGGAGTCAGGTGGCTGGCTGCTGGCCGTCGCCGTGGAAGACGGCTTCGACGTTATTCCCGTCCGGGTCAATGACGAACGCTGCGTAATACCCGGCGTGGTAGTGCGGGCGAAGACCCGGCGCGCCGTTGTCGCGGCCGCCGGCTTCGACAGCGGCGCGGTGGAACTCGTCGACGGTGGCTCGGTCGGGTGCGGCGAAGGCCACATGAATGGGAGCGGCCGGGGGTTCCCCTTCCTCGATCCAGAAATCTCCACCACCCTCGATGGCGAACCCAGGCCCCCGCGAGCTCTCCACTACCTCCACTCCGAACGGCTCGAGGGCCTGCTCGTAGAAGGTGCGGCTGCGTCTCTCGTCACGTACTCGCAGGGCCAAGTGGTCGATGAGGGGAAGCGTCACGGGCCGCGACACGCCCTCTATCTTAGGGCGCGACCTCCGGGGAGCAGATCGGCTAGCGGGTTGAACTTTCGCGACCGGAGACCCTCAGGAGTCATTCCCGAACGCTGGCCCAGGCGGCGCTACCCCTCGCCGTCCCAGTAGCCGACGCCACTTGTGCGCCTGACAATCAGGTCGTCTTCCGCATTGCCGGTCCAGATGGCGATCTTGCCGCTGTCCGGATAGACGCTCGCGGCGACCGTGCTCGTGTTCGAGAACATCAGCACACGAGCTGCCGAGTCGCTGTCGTTGCGCACTGCATGAGCACCTCCGGGGCCCGGCGGGAAGAACACGAGGTCCCACGGCTCGAGCCCCTCCTCGCCTTCTGGATGGCGCAGCGTCGGCCGGCCGGCGAGCACGAGCAGCCACTCCTCCTCCGGATTCTCGTAGTGGTACGGACCGATCGCTTGGCGCGGCGGCAACTCGTAGATGCTCATCCCCGTACTCGCTGCGCCCACGAGCGCGCCCAGTCGCGCGATGCCCGCACGGAATCCCGCCGGGAAGTCGGGGAAGTACTTGAACTCGGGCGCGGCAATAGTGACCTTCTGCACGGTTCTGGCGGTCATGGAGCTCCTCTCCGTCCGGACTAGAACCAGTACGACTCCGCGGAACCGACGAACTCATCGCAGCAGTGATCGGAGGTGGGGGCATTCCCGAACACCGGCCGGAGTGCGATCCGGCGCTATGGGCCGGACGACTAGCACCGCCGCTTCACGGGTATCCGGTCGAGATGGCGCCGTCGGGCGTTTCCACTGAGTCGCTCGTCCACCGGGCGCTGCCGATTTATCTCGGGCTGCTCTTCGCCATCTTGACCGTCGTCGCGGTTGTCCTCCTGTTCATGGTCCGCCACGTTCTGCTCGTCCTGTTCGTGAGCGTGCTCCTCGCCGCGGCGCTGACGGGGCCGAGCGAGTGGCTTCACCGGCGCATTCGCCTGCCGCTCGGGCTGGCTGCGGTGGTGATCTACCTCGCGTCCTTCGCGGTCATCGTCGGCATCGGCTGGATCGTCGTGCCCCCGCTTCTCGGCCAGGTGGTCGAGTTCGCCGACCGCGCGCCGGAGTACGCCGAACGCTACGAGGGAGTCCGTGAGGCGTACGCGGAGCTTCGGGAGGACTTTCCGGCGCTGCCGCCGTTCGAGGAGCAGCTGTCGCGGTTGGGAAATGCGATCCTCGACCGCGCAGGCGAGCGGGCCGCCGCGCTCCCCGCCGACGTCTTCTCGATCTTCGTCGACCTGCTTGCGGTGTTCTTCGTCTCGCTGCTCCTCCTCACGAACCGGCTGCGGATGCGTGACTTCGTCCTGTCGTTGACGCACTCCGAGCATCGGCGTCGCACCCGCCTCGTGCTCGACCGGAGCTGGCTGCGGATCGGCGGTTACCTCCGCGCGAAGGTGATCGTGATGGCGATCGTCGGGGCGCTCACGTACCTCTCGCTGATCGCGATCGGAGTGCCCTTTGCGATCCCGCTGTCCGTGATCGTGGCCTTTGGAGAGTTGATTCCGCTCGTCGGCAGCTGGCTCGCACGCATTCCACTCCTCGCGATCGCGGCGCTCGACAGCCCGCGGACCTTCGTGCTGACGTTCCTGGCGTCTATCGTGATCCAGAATCTTCAGGGGTACGTGATTTCGCCGGTGATCGAGGGCGATCAGCTCGACATCCACCCGCTGCTCGTGTTCGTCGCAGTCCTCGCGGGCGCCTCCCTCGGCGGCGCCGTCGGGGCGTTCGTCGCCGTCCCTGCCGCGGCGATCGTCGACCTTGTCGTGCGGGAGGTCGTCGTCCCGTGGCGCCGTGCGCAGCTCAGGGGGTCCGCCGCCGCCGTGCCGCGGCGCCCCACGACACACGCACCGTGAGGGTACTGACTCAAGTGGTCAATGTATTCCCACCCGTACCGTGAGCGAGCTATTCTGCCTGTGGAGTGAGCTGGCGCTTCGCCATTCTCCTGCCCTACGGCGTCTTGGCGGCCGTTGTCGCCGTGGCGTACGGATTCGATGGCTTCGCGACCCTGATGTACTTCTACTTCATTGCGGGGGTTTGGCTGGCTTTCGTGCTTGCCTGGGGCTCACTCGCTCGAACGGCTGGCCGCCGAAATGCTGAGCGGGTGTGGCGGGCAGGCCACTGGCAGTGGTCCGATCGGCGGCCCAGCAGCGGCCGCTAGAGCTAGCCCTAGCCGCCGAGGTCAAAGGTCGTGCTCTTGCGCTAGCCGCCCGCAGCGTCTCCGCTCGCCTCTGCGAGCGAGGCTCGAAGGCTGCGTCGAAATTTGAGCTGACCGCTCGTTTATGGTGGCCGCGATGCGGTCGCGGTCTGCGGTTGGGTTGGGTGGGGTTGCGGTGTTGGCGTTGGCGCTGGGGTGGGTTTTGTCGTTGGCGACGACGCGGGTGAGGAATTGGTTTGTGATGTCGGACGAGCTCTACTACGAGCGGCTGGCGATTTCGGTCGCCCAGACGGGCTCGTTGCTGCCTCGCGTTCACGGCGAGATCGTCTCGAACGTGAACCAGCTCTATCCCGTCCTGCTCTCGACGGTGTACGGGAGCGGGAACGTCCCGGGGAGTTTGGAGGGGGCGCATCGGTTGAATGCGTTCGTGATCGTGGCGGCGGCGGTGCCTGTCTACTTGCTGGCGCGCCGGGTCGGGGTGGGGACGATCCTGGCTGTTGTCGCTGGTGGGTTGGCGGTTGCGGTGCCGTGGGTGGTGCTCTCGTCGTTTCTGCTCACGGAGGTGGTCGCCTATCCGGTGTTCTGTTGCGCGCTGCTGGCGCTCGTGCACGCGGTCGAGCGGAGGTCGTGGGTCTGGGATGGGGTCGCGCTCGCCGCCATCGCCGTCGCGGTGTTGGCGCGGACGCAGTTCGTCGTCCTGCTCGCTGTTCTGCTCGTCGCCGTGGTGGCGGAGGCGGTGTTGAGCGTGGGGGTGCGCGGTGCGGGAGGGGAGTTGTGGCGGTCGCGGCGGCCGTTCGTTTTGCTTTATACGGGGTTGCTCGCGGTGGTGCTAGTCGCGGTCGCGGCGGGGAATGGGTCGCGCCTGCTCGGCTCGTATTCGGTGACGGCGGAGAACGTTCGGGTCGACCTCGAGCTGGTGGAGCTCGTTTTCGCGCACGTTGCCACGATCGCGCTCGGGCTCGCGATTGCTCCCTTTGTGGTCGGGTTGGGTTGGTTGCTCGACCGGATCAGGCCGTCGGCGGCCCGGGCCGAACGGGCGTTTGCCCTGGTGGGGGTGTCGGCGTTTGTGCTGCTCGCGGTGCAGGTGGCGTCGTTCACGCAGCGCTTCGGCGCCGGTCTGGTCAAGGAGCGCTATCTCTTCTACGTCGCCCCGATCGTGATCGTCGCGCTCGCGGCCGCGCTCGGATCGGGGACCTGGCCGCGCTGGTGGGCGCTCGCACTCCCGGCCGCGGTCGCGGCGCTCGGGTTCGCCTCGATCCCGGTGCGCAGGTACGAGAAGCTGAACGTCGACACGCCCGTCGCGATCCTCAACGACGCCTTGCTCGACCTCGCGAGAACCGAGACCTGGGCGCGCCTGCTGCTCGTGCTCCTGACCGCCGTGCTGCTCCAGGCGCTCCTGCTCGCACGAGCGTTCCTGCCCTGGCGCCCGATCGCGGCCGCCGTCGCCGCCCTCGCCCTGTTCACGCTCCCGCTCGAGACCGCCTACGCCTTCGAACGCCTCTTCCGCGTCAACGGCACCAACGGCCTCCCGATCACGCTCGACCAAGGCACCGTCTTCAACTGGATCGACCGACACGTCGGGCCGAGCGGCCGCGTCACCGTCTTCAAGTACCCCGTCGCCGGCGCCGACTTCTGGGCTGGGCAGGCGTACTGGTGGGACGTCGAGTTCTGGAACGAGAGCGCAGTCCGCACCGCCGCGGACATGTCGCTGCCCGACGCGAAGCACTGGTCGGTGATGTTCGATCAGCGGACGGGCGCGGCCCGCGACATCGTCCCCACGCGCTTCGCACTCGTCCACGGCACGGACGTCCGTTTCCGCCTCGCCGGCAGCGTGCGTCTCCTCGATCGCGACGCGTACCTCTTCGAGACGGAGCGGCCGTGGCGCGCGACCTGGGTCGCAAACGACATCTGGTCGGACGGCTTCACGCGCCCGGACACGCCGGCGACCGTGACCGTGTTCGCACACCCGGGGCAGGAGGGGTTTCTGCAGCGCCTGCTCAGGGTCAGCATCGCGTCGGCCGATCCGGAGGCGCCGATGTCCGTCGTCGTTCGTTCGAACATGGGCCATTGGAGCGCCGAGATCGCTCCGGGGAGGTTCTTCGAGCCTCAAGTACTGGTGTGCGTTCCGCCCGACGCCCCCGAGCGCGTGACGATCGAGACGCAGGAGAACACGCTCGTGCACCCCGACCCGACGAAGACGGCGCCTGAAGGGCGCGTCGACCGCCACGTCGGCGTCCTGATCCGATCGATCGAGCTCTCCGGGGAAGCCTTCCCGCTCGGCCGGTGCCCCGGGGCGCGCTAGAGGACCCCAGTACCGGACGGGCGGAGCGCCGAGACGCATGCGGCCACACGCCCGGCGCTCCACCGCGAGGAGGGGCGAAGCTCCTCACCGTTCGCATCACCGGCTGCGCGAATTGGAAACGCTCAATCCGAGTGCGAATTGTTGTCACAACCCGAGCGGAGCTCCGGACGCGCACGCAGCCGCGCGACCGGCGCTCCACGTTCAGGCCGTGACGCGCCGCAGTGCACGGCGGCTCGTCGTCACCCGCTCACCCGTGTCGAGGAAACGAATCAGCACCGTGCCGAGCGCGCCCGGGCTTCGACCACGCAGCGGCGGCCCTGCAGGGCCGCGCGACGCTGGTCGTTGCCCCAGGCGAAGAAGTAGACGCACTCGGGTCGAGGCAACCCTTAGGGGTTCCAGCTGTCGCGGACCAATCGAGTCACGAGTGCGACGATCGCGAGCAGCAGCGCGCAGACGAGCATGACGAGCGCGATCGCGGCGAACGCCTCGGTGCCGGTATCGGGTTCGAGCGCTGCGGGGATCGGGAGGAAACCGGCCGAGTCGTCCTCGCCGTTCTCGACGGCATCCGCACCCGCCTGGAGAGGTGGACGGAGCGGCGCCGCCGGACGCACCGTGGGCGGGGTGGGCGGCGTCTCGCGAACGAGAATCCGGGCGGCCGTCTCACCCGGACTCTCGGCGATGCTGCACGCCGGGCGGGGCACAGAGTCGGGCGCCGGCTCCGAAGGCGTTCGTGAGACGACGCGCACGAGCTCCGCCGGCGCGTCAGCGTCCACCCGGCGCGTCGGGGAGAGCGAGAGCAGGTAGAGGCCCGGGTCGAGGCGCCGTCCGTGCACGCGGCCCGCGAAGTACACCGTGTTGGGGCCGCGGCGGCCGCGAACGGGGATGACGCCGGCGACCCGGCACGAAGGCGCAGGCCCGCGGACGACGAGCAAGATGCGCCCGGCCTTCGGGAGCGTGAACGCGAGCCGGACGCTGAGGCGGCGTGCCGTCCGTCGTTCGCTTGCCCGGAGCCGCTGCGAGCGGCCGGTCGAGCCGGTCGTCGTGCCACCGCTTGCCGTTGCCGAGCCCGCGCCCGAGGAGCCCCTCGAGGCGGACGGCGGGGTTGAGGGGCGTGGCGTCGACGGCGATGCGGCCGGCGACGTGTCGCTCGGCGCCGGCGCGGGCGGAGGGATGGGCGGCAGCGTGCCCGCCTGCGGCGGCGGCAGTGGCGCCGGCAGGATCGGGGCTGTCGTCATCGTCGGGACGGACGGCAGCGGGAGTGGGGGAACCGGAACCGGAGCCGGAAGGGAAACGGTCGTCGTGGGCGGCGGCGGCAGCCCGGTCGTCGGCAGGGGCGGCAGCGGCAGTGTGGGGAGCACTGTCGTGACGCTCGTGACCGGCGGCAGCTCCATGGCCTGCCCCGACTGTGTCACCACGTGCGCGGCGACGAACCCGCCGAGGCCGGCGGTCAGGGCGAATAGCCTTCCGAGCCGGGTCACGTGCCGCAGATCCTCCGCAGAGACGTCTGCGGCTACAACGGCCGGCGTGCCTGGCGAAGTGCGGTCGTCCGCTACGAGAGCCGGTCTTCGCCCTCCTCGGAGGTGGCCGGCTCCGACGAGGGCAGCCCCGTCGGGTCGGCGGGAGGCGCGGGTGGTGCGACCGGCTCCTGCGGATGGTCGTCGGCGGAGTGATCCTGACCCGCGTGGGCGTCCGCACCCTCCGACGAGCTTGCTCCGAACAGTGACTTGATCCTGTCGAGCAGCGACATGTAGCGGCTCCCCTGTCGAGGTGAAGCCCGATCCTAGGGAGCAGGGGCTTCCGCCGCAACGGAAGCCCCGATGAATTTCTCGCCGCTGGGGGCCGCTACGTCAAGCCGTGTTGAATGGAGCGTCTACTCGTCGGGCTTCTTCTGCTCCTCGCGGAGCTGACGGAACTCCTCCGCGATTTCTCCCAACTCCTCGTCCGACGTGTGCTCGAGGCCGATCAGGTGCGTCCGTGCCTCCGAGAGGCCGCGGATCAGCTCGTCCAGCTTCAGCTGCATCACCGCCATATCGCGGTTCTGGCTGAACTGGATCAGGAAGACGATCAGGAACGCACCGATCGACGTCGCCGTGGCGGGGAAGACGAGCCAGGCGTCGGAAAAGCCGACGAACGGGCCGACCACCAGCCAGAGCACCATCGAGACGAGCGCGAGCAGGAAGGCCCACGGCGAGCCGACCACATCGGGCGAGCGGCGCGCGAACCGGAGCAGGAACTTCATCGCGGGCGCGTCCGCGTTGCGTCCGCGAGCTCGGCTGCGTGCTCGAAGCGGCCGCCCGGCCGGCAGAGCCACACCTCGTGCGCAGGCAGCGCCTCCGGCTCGAGCCCGGCGGAGCGGGCCATCGCCTCGACGCCTGCGACGTTCGGAACCCACCAGTTCGTCTCGTCCTCCGCGAGCCTCCGCTCGACGAAGGCCATCTTCGGCCAACCGGAATCGAGCAGGCGCGCCCGCTGGTTGAGCCGGAGATCGCCGGGGGTGGGCGCCCGCTCGGCGCCCGGGAGTGTCAGCGTCTGCAGGACGAGCAGACGACGGACCCGCCGCGCGACGAGGTCGAGCCCGAGCAGCGGATGGCGGAGGTGGTAGAGCACGCCCATGAAGAGCACGAGGTCCCACTGCTCGTCCGTGTCAGTGAGGTCGTACACGCTCGCTCGGCGAAACTCGACGCGATCCTGGAGTTCGAGCCGGGCGGCGGCCCAGCGCGCCTGGTCGAGGTAGCGCTCGTCGGGGTCGAGCCCCGTCACGCACGCGCCGCGCTCCGCGAGTGCGAACGAGTAGAAGCCGGCGTTGCAGCCGATGTCGAGCGCCGTCCAGCCGTCGAGACGATCGGGCAGGTGCGGGGCGATCTGCTCCCATTTGAAGGCGGGGAAGTCGCCGAGCGGGTGGTCGGGGGCCGTCTGGCGGCCGTCGGGGAGGTGGAGGTTGTGGAACCACGGGGCGAGTGCGGCGATCTCGGGGTCGTGACGTGCTTCCGATTGGAGCGTCATGCCGCCGCGCGCGTCGCCTCGGCGACGAGCTCCTCCAGTTCGCACGCTCGTCGCTCGGCCGTGTGCTCGGCGAGGACGCGGCGGCGCGCGCGCAGGCCGAGGCTCCGACGCGCCTCCTCGTCCAGGCGCAGGTGCCGCTCGACGTCGTCGGCGTCCCGCGCAACGAGGATCTCGCGGCCGGGCTCGAAGAAGGCGTCGAGGCCCTCCCACCAGTCGGAGACGATCGGCACCCCGCACGCGGCCGCTTCGAACAGCCGCACGCTCGGCGACCAACCGGCCCTGATCATGTCCGCGCGCGTGACGTTCAGCGTCACGCGCTGCGCGCAGTAGAAGGCGGCATGGTCGTCGGGAGCCACGTTCTCGATGCGTTCGACGTTCGCGGGCCACTCAATCGAGTCCGGGTACATCGGCCCGGCCGCGACGAACCGGCGGGTCGGCGCCCGGCGGGCGGGCTCGAGCAGCAGCGCCTCGACCGTGGGCTGGCGATCGTCCGAGTACGTGCCGAGATAGCCGAGCTCCCACCGCACCGGCACGTGGGCGGGCGTATAGCGTCTGGGGTCGACGAGGCACCAGAACGGCCGCGCGCGGCGAGCGCCGAGCCGCTCGAGCAGGGGGCCGCCGGTGAAGGAGAGGTAGAGGTCGAAGCGCGGTACGAGCCCGCGCGTCAGGTACTCGCAGTCGCCGCGCTCGAGCGCCGCCGCGGTAACGGGCGTGTCGATGTCCCAGAAGGCGACGACTCCCTCGGCAGTCGCGAGCGCCCACTCGGCCACCTCGATCCCGTCCGGCACGTAGGAGCCGAGAAGGACGAGGTCTGCGTCGCGCATCTCGTCGGCCCAGCTCGCCAACTCCTGCACCGATTCGTAGAGCTGCACCCACGGCGCGGCGAAGTCGCGAGCGCAGGCGTACCAGGGCTTGTTCCGCTCGAGAAAGAGCACGTCGTGGCCCCGCGCGCGCAGTGCGCCGCAGAGCGCGCGGTAGTTCGTCGCGTGCCCGTTGCCCCACGAGGAGGTGATCGAGAGCCCGAGCACGACGATCGTCACGCGGGCACCCCCAGGAGCGCCTCGACCTGCTCCGCGCGCTGCGCGTAGGTGTGCTCGCGGAGCACGCGGGCGAGCGCAGCGGCGCCGATCGCACGAGCGCGTTCATCGTCGAGTTCGTCGACGTGGCGAGCCACGTCCGCGCCGTCGTGCGCGACGAGCACCTCGGCACCGGGCTCGAGGAAGAGCTCGATCCCGGACCACGCGTCGGTGATCAGGCAGGCGCCGGCGCCGGCCGCCTCGAAGACGCGCGTCGCCGGCGACCAGCCGTTCGCGACCATCGAGTCGCGCGTGACGTTGAGCACGGCCAGCGGCGTCGAGTTGAGCGCGTTGTGCTCCTCGGTGCCGACGTGGCCGAGCAGCGAGACGTTCGTCGGCAGCTGCTTGTCCTCCCAGCCTGAGCCGCCGAGGAGGAACGTGCGGGCCGGCGCCAGAGCTGCCGCCGTCAGGAAGAACGCGTCGACGCGCGACTCGCGGTCCGGAAGGCGGTTGCCAAGAAAGGCGAGGTCGCAGGAGAAGCGGTCGTCCTGATCGACGGGATGGTGCGTCTCCGGGTCGACCGCGTTGTACACCGGAACGCAGTCGCGCGCGCCGAGCGCGAGGTAGCGCTCGACGACCGGGTCGCCGCCGCCGTAGGTCAGGACGAGGTCGAAGGAGGGGAGGAGGCGGCGCAGCGAATCGCGTTCGTCGGCCTCGAGGCGCGCGAGCGTCGCGGGAGCGTCGACGTCCCAGAACACCCGCGCCGGCCCGTCGAGCGACGCCACCGCGCGCTCGAGCTCTGCGTCCAGGACGCCGACACCGCTGGCTTTGACGACGAGGTCGGCGGACGCGGCCCCGCGCACCAGCTCGTGCGCCCGCTCCTCGGTCGGATCCCACACGACGACCTCGGCCCACGGCGGGTCGTCCATGTCGCGGTGCGCCTGCCGGTCGTACGCGTCCGGCTCGAGGAATGTGACCTCGTGCCCCCGCTCGGCGAGCGCGCGAACGATCCCACGGTAGTAGGTCGCGGCCCCGTTCCAGTAGGACGAGACGAGCGACGAGCCGAAGAAGGCGATCCTCATGCGGCGGCCGACTCCCGTACGCCCAGCTCGGCGAGGATGCCGACGAGGGCGTCGGCCCGATGTGCACACGTGTGGCGGGCGAGGACGGTCTGGCGGCCGCGCCGGGCAAGTGCCTCCGCGAGCTCCGCGTCCTCGACCACCGCGCGCAGCTGCCGCGCCATTTCTGCGCCGTCGCGCGCGACGAGGTAGTCCTCGCCGGGCGTGAAGAGGCCCTCGACGTCGTCCCACGGTGCCGAGACGAGCGGGATCCCGCACGCGAGCGCCTCGAACGGGCGGATCGTCGGGATCCCGGGCAGCGCCTCCACGTACGGCCGCCGCGGCACGTGGACCGTGGCGCGGTGACGCGCGAAGACCTCGGGCACTCGATGGTTCGGGAGCCAGCCGCCGAAGCGGAGCCCCGAGCGAGCGACCTCCTGGAGAGCGGGCAGCGGGTAGCGGACGCCGTGCGCGGTTCCGGAGAGGCCGAGCCGGCGGGCCGGCTCGAGCAGGAACTCCCGCAGCTCGGCGGCCCGTTCGCCGTCGCCCCAGTTGCCGATCCAGACGAGGTCGCGCACGCGCTTCCCGTTGTGCGGACGGAAGAGCTCCACGTCGGCGGCCTCGTGCCAGGTCCACACCCGGTCGTGCCACCCGCGCTCGCGGTAGATCGTCGAGATCGCGGCGCCGTACGCGAGCACGCCCGCGTACCGGGAGAGGTCGTAGCGGCTCATCGCCTCCGGTTCCGTCACTGCTCGGTGGTGCGTGTCGTGGAAGAGCGCGGTGACTCCGCTCGCGCCCACGGCGGCGACCAGCCACGGCTCGTTCCACTCGTGGACGATCGCCGCGTCTGCTCCGGCGAGGGCCTCCGCAACGTCCAGGTCGCGCGTGTACGTCCGGCTCTCGAGGCCGGGGAAGGCGCGCGCGTAGTCGACGAGCCCTCCTTGGTGCTCGCGGATGAGGTTCGTCCGGCTCCAACCGTCGAGCGGCTCGTAGACGACGACGTCGTGCCCGAGGCGGCGCAGCTCGCGGACGACC
>Ga0126307_10001434_pt1 | contig 15718 bp, 13 predicted proteins | sample Plot28_FD_89955 | JGI IMG/M metagenome (GOLD analysis project Ga0126307, IMG submission 89955) | Serpentine soil microbial communities from UC McLaughlin Reserve, CA, USA - Plot28 | ecosystem: Environmental > Terrestrial > Soil > Grasslands | place: USA: UC McLaughlin Reserve, Lake County... | reverse complement strand
GTCGGCCGGCGGCGCGGTCCTGATCGGGCAGGTCGAGCTGTCCAACGGCGTCGGTGAAATCGCCGCTCCGGCCCGCCCCGGGCCGCCGTACGCGGCCGTGCGGCTGCTCGTCCGGCTGCATGGCCAGCCGCTCGGCTTTGTCACGCTGCCGCTGGTGGACGGCCGGCTCGCGGCGTCTGCGATCGCCGAGCAGGTCTCCGAACGGCTCCACAGCCAGATGAATGCCCATCTGGTCGAGGACGCGCTCGAGCCGGTCGCCTCGATCACGGCGGCCGGGGTGGGGGCGGTGCGCGATCCGCCCTGCCGGCGGCGACCGGCCGGCGGCCCGGGCGAGCCCCTGGTCACCGTCGTGGTGGCCACCCGGGACCGCCCGCAGCGCCTCGACCGCTGCCTCGACGCGCTGGCCGAGGTCACCTACGCACCGTTCGAGGTGCTGGTCGTGGACAACGCCCCGTCGACCCGGGAGACGCTCGCGCTCGTCCGGCAGCGGTCTGGCGTGGACGCGCGGGTCCGGTACGTCCGGCAGCTCCGCCCCGGGCTGTCGTGCGCCCGCAACCGGGGGCTGGGTGCGGCCCGGGGCGAGCTGGTCGCCTTCACCGACGACGACGTGGTGGTGGATCCCGGCTGGCTCGACGGCGTGGTCCGGGGCTTCGCCCGCTCCCCATCGGTCGCCTGCGTCACCGGCCTGGTCCCCTCGGCCCGCCTCGACACCGCAGAGCAGCACTACTTCGACCGGCGGGTCTCCTGGGCCGTGAGCTGCACGCCACGCCGCTACGACCCGCACGCCGACCTGCAGGCCTCACCCTTGTACCCCTATGCCGCCGGACAGTTCGGGACCGGCGCCAACTTCGCCTTCCGCACGGCGGTGCTCCGCGACCTGGGCGGATTCGACGAGGCGCTCGGGGCCGGCGCGCCCGCCGGCGGCGGGGAGGACCTCGACGTGTTCGTCCGGACGATCCTGGCCGGGCACACGATCGCCTACGAGCCGGCGGCGATCGTCTGGCACGAGCACCGCGACGAGTTCGGCCAGCTCCGGCGCCAGCTGTTCAACTACGGTGTGGGGCTGGCCGCGTTCGCCACCAAGTACCTGAGCGACCGGCGCACCGCCCGCGACATTCTCATCCGGCTGCCGGGAGGGCTCCGCCACCTGCACAGCATCGCCAAGCGGGTGGAGCGGCCCGCTGAGCTGCCCCGAACTGTCCTGACCGCGGAGCTCTTGGGCCTCGCCTGGGGGCCGATGGCCTACGGCCTGGGGCGCCAGCGGCACCGTCGCCGTTCCGCTGGCAGGATGGGCCTCCCGTGAACGCCATCGACCGGCGAGAGCGGCTCGAGAGCGTGCGATCCCCCGAGCCAGGAGCCCGATCCGCGCCGGCGTCGAACCGGCGGCCGCGCTGGCCGCTGACCGCCCAGCTCCTCTCCCTGTGCGCCTGCCTCGGGCTGTGGTGGCTCTCCATCAGCTGGATTCGGGTGGGAACCCTCGACGACTACGGCCTGCTGCCGGTCTTCCCGCTCAGCTTCTTCGCGGCGCTCGCACTCCTCGTGGCCAGCTTCGTCGCCGCCCTGCGCTCTCCCCGACCCAGCGAGGTGGTGCTCGCCGGCCATGCGCTCGCGCTCATCGTGTTCCTGCACGGCACCATGCCGCTGCTCTTCCCGGAGCCCTTCTACCCGTGGGTCTACAAGCACGTCGGGGTCGCCCAGTACATCGACCTGCACGGCCGACTCGACGCCTCGGTGGACATCTACCAGAACTGGCCGGCGTTCTTCGCGCTGAGCGCATGGTTCGGCCGCGTCGCCGGCACACGGCCGCTCGAGTTCGTAGCCTGGGCGCAGGTCTTCTTCAATGCCTGCAACCTGGTGCTGCTCCGCTATGTCTTCGGGTCCTTGAGCCGCGACCTCCGGCTGATCTGGGTCGCGGTGTTCGTATTCTTCTCCACCAACTGGGTCGCCCAGGACTACTACTCGCCCCAGGCGTTCGCCTTCACGCTCTCGCTCGGACTCGTCGGCGTGATCCTCCACTGGCTCCTGATCGCTCCGGACCGAGCGTGGATGGCCCGCTGGCTCAACCGCGTCGCCGCGTTCATCGCCCGGCTCGGGCGGCGGCGACGTTCCGGCGCCGTCCCCGAGGACGAGCCCGCCGGCAGCCAGCGCGTCGGCAGGCGGGCGGCGCGCAACATCGCCATCGCGCTGTTCGCCGTCATCATCACCACCCACCAGCTCACCCCCTACATGCTCATCGTCGGCCTCGGCGTGCTCACCTTCCTCGGGGTCGTGCGTCCCCGCCTGCTCGTGGTCCTGTTCACCGCCATGGCCCTGGCCTACCTGCTGCCGCGCATGGACTTCATCCAGCGGTACTACGGGCTGCTGGGGTCGGCCGGGGAGCCGCTCCAGAACGTCCGCACCGCCGCCGCCGGCCCCCACGGGCTGGGCGGGGAGCCGGGCCGGGTCCTGTCCGCCCATGCCGCACGCCTGCTGAGCTTCACCATCTGGGGGCTGGGCCTCGTCGGGGTCATCCGTCGGCTCCGCGCCGGCTACAAGAACCTGGGCGTCGCCGCCCTGGCGGCCGCGCCCGCCGTCATCGTCCTCGCCGAGACCTACGGCGGCGAGGCGATCTACCGTGTCTACCTGTTCTCGCTGCCCTGGTTCGCCCTGCTCACCGCCTTCGCGCTGCGACCCGGCGGAGACGACTGGTCATCGGCGAGGGCCGTGGCCCGCCTCCTGCTGCCGCTCGCGCTACTGCTGGGGCTGTTCCTGCCCGCGTACTTCGGGATGGCGGCCACCAACGAGGTGCGCCCCGGCGAGGTCGCCGCCAGCCAGTACTTCTACGACCACGCCCCGCCCCGCTCCGTGCTGATGATCGCCGCACCTCAGTTTCCGGTCCGCCTGGCCGGCAACTACGACCAGTTCCGGCTGACGATCGGCGAGACGCACCCCAGCCTGCTCACCGTGAAGCCGTCGCTGCGGCACAAGATGCTCGGGGACCGCCACGTCCCCGTCATCGCGAAGGTGATGCGGAACTACGGCGGAGGCCAACCGGTCTACCTCGCGGTGAGCAGGAACGGCAAGGTGACCTCCCAGATCCTGCACCTGCTACCGCGCGGCTCGCTCGACGAGCTGGAGCGGGCCATGTCGCGATCCAGGCACTTCCGTATCTGGTATCGCAACGCCGACACCACGATCTTCCAACTGGTGCAGGCGCGCCCCGCCGGGGACCCGTCCAATGGAGCAACGAGCCGGTGACCTCCACGCCCTTCCAGCGACCGAAGCGAGGCAGGCGCCCTCGTGTGCTCGTCGTCGAACAGCCGGGCGAAGGCGTCTGGGGAGCGCAGCAGTACCTTCTCCGCCTCGCGCCCCTGCTGGAGGTCAGAGGCTACGACCAGATCCTGGCCGCCCCGGAGAACAGCGCGGTGGCGAGGGCATGGCGCCAGCAAGGCCGTCCCCACGTGCATTTTCCCGTCCCGCCGGTACGGAAGATACGGCGGCACGGCGACCAGGGACCCTTGTCGCCTCTGCTGCTCGCCCGCGAGCTGGCCCGGACGGCGGCCAACGTCCGCCGCATCGCCGCCCTCGGGTCCGCGCTGCAGGTCGACTGCATCCACGCCAACGCCCACTTGTCGCACCTGGAGGCGGCCCTGGGCGGCAGAATCGCCGGCCTGCCGGTGGTCCTGCACCTGCATGAGGTCATCCCGCCGGGCATCGCCGAGCGGTTGCGCGCCGCGGCGGTCCGGCTCGCCGACGCGTCGGTGTCCGTCAGCAAGGCCGTGGCGGACCGCCTGCCCGAGCCGGCCAGGAACCGGGTCACGATCATCCAGAACGGCGTCGACCCGGTGGCGCTGGCACCCGGACCGGCGCACCCGGACGTCCGGCGGGAGCTGGCGGCCGACCCAACCGCCCCGGTGGTGCTCTCCCTGAGTCGCCTGGTCCCTCACAAGGGCGTCGACCAGCTCGTTCGTGCCGTTGCCGCCCTTCCCGGCGAGCAGGCACGGACCCAGCTCGCGATCGTGGGTGCCACCAACCTGCACCCACCGTTCATGGCCCACCTGCGGGCGCTCGCCGCCGAGCTGCTCGGCCCCCGGGTCCGGTTCCTCGGCCCCCGCAAGGACATCGCCGCACTGCTCCGCACGGCCGACGTGTTCGCGCTGGCCAGTTCCCGCGAAGGCCTCCCGCTCGTCCTCCTGGAGGCCCAGGCTTGCGGGACCCCGGTGGTCGCCTACCCGGCCTCGGGGACGACGCTGGAGGTCGTCTGCGACGGCGAGACCGGGTTGCTCGCCCGCCAGGACGACGTGGCCCACCTCGCCGCCTGTATCGCCCGGATCCTGACCGACGCCGATCTGCGCGCCCATCTAGCCCGTGCGGCCAGGGCGCAGGTCGTCAGCGCCTTCACGCTGGAGCGGCAGGCCGACCGGCAGGCCAGGCTCTTGGACGAGCTGGTCGCCGGCGGTCGGGGCCACCGTCGCCTTCGGACCAGGTCGGCGATGCAGCAGGGGTTCACCGTATGACCGGCGGATCCCGCGGTCAGCGGTCCGGCGCCGGCGTAACCGGACCGCCGCGACCGGCGGTGGGGCGGAAGCTGCTGCGAGGGCTGCGGACCCCGCTCTACCGGGACGCGTTGGCGCTGCTGCTCAACAGCGGTGTCACCTCGCTGATCGGCGTGGCCTACTGGGCCCTGGCCGCCCGGCTCACCAGCGCCGAGGTGGTGGGTCTCAACGCTGCCTTGATCTCGGCCATGGTGGCGCTGGCTAGCCTCAGCCACCTCGGCCTCGAGGGCGGTCTCAGCGGCTTCCTGCCCCGGGCCGGCGCGGCGACGGCCGCCCTCATCAAGCGGGCCTACGTGGTCGGAACCCTGCTTGCCGTGGCGCTGGCGACGACGTTCGTGGTGGTGGCGCCACGCATCTCCACCCAACTACGGGATCTGCATCGCCCAGGCGTGGCGACGCTGTTTGTGGCCGCGGTCGTCACGTGGTCGCTGTTCAGCCTCCAGGACAGCGTCCTCACAGGGCTTCGGCGGGCGGTCTGGGTCCCACTCGAGAACATCGCCTACAGCGCGCTCAAGCTCGTCCTCGTGCTCGCCCTGGCTGGTGGCCTCGCCGGCTACGGGATCCTGGTCTCCTGGGTCATTCCTGCGGCGCTTGCTCTGGTGCCGGTGTCACTCGCGGTCTTCAGGGTCTTCATCCCTGCTCACCTGAAGGCGTACGGTGCCGAGCCAGGCCGGGGGATCAACCTTTTCGGGCGCTTCGTTGCCGGCGATGGCCTGGGGGTGCTGCTCGCGCAGGTTACCGCCACGCTGCTGCCTATCCTCGTGGTGGAGCGAGCCGGCGCCGGCCCGGGAGGGCGCTTCTACATCGCCTGGATGCTCGCACAGTCGCTGGACCTGGTCGCCGTGAACGTCGGCATGTCCTTGACCGTCCAGGGCGCCCACACCCAAGATGAGCTCCCCACCATGTTCCGACGCACCCTGGTTCGGACCTTGCTCCTGGTGGGCTTGCTCGTGGGCGTCGGTGTGCTTGCGGCTCCACTTCTTCTCACCCTGTTCGGCACCGCATACGCGAGCGCATCGGTGGACCCCTTGCGGCTGCTGTTTCTCGGCTCGCTGTTCCGGGCCGTGGTCACCCTGGCCATCTGCGCCGCCAGGGCGGAGCGGCGACCGTCGGTCGTCATTGGCCTCCACGGCAGCCTGGCGGTCATCGTCCCCATGTTGGCGTGGCACTTGATCCCACGGCTTGACGCCGCCGGCGCGGCTCTGGCCTGGACGATCGGCCATGCCGTCGTCGCCGTCCTGGCCGCCTTCCTGACCAGGCACCTGCTCGGGTGGCGAGAACAACGGCGACCAGCTCTGCGCACGCTGGTCGACCACCATGCGTCGGAGGCTCCGTGACCGGTCCCGTGATTCTGTGCGTGAACCACTGGCATGACGACAACAAGGGTGACAGCGCGATCACCCAGGCGACGCTCCGGCTTGTCCGGGCCCGATGGCCCTCGGCAATGCTCCGGGTCGTCACGGCACACGAGCCGGACAGCCCGGGAGCCGACACCGCCGTACGCCATATTCGGCGCGCGTTTCCCACGATCGCCAGCGAGCCATCGCTGCTCCCGGTGGAGACGGCCTCGCGGCCACCCTCGCTGGTCCGGTTCCTGCCCAAGGTGATGGCGCAACCGTTGTCGGCCATCTCCGGGGCAGCGGTTTGGATACTCCGGTTGCTCCCGTACCTGCTCGCACTGCCTGTCGGGCCACCGGGGCGGGTTCGTACCCGCCTGCGGGACGTCGATCTGGTCGTGGCAATCGGCGGTAGCAACCTGCACGACAATCCCGACGTCCTCGCGCCATTCAGTGTTGCCAGGCTGCTGGTCCTCCTCTATCCCGTCTGGGCGGCCGGCCGCCTCGGCATCCCGACGGTGCTCTTCGGCCACACCCTCGGACCCTTCCCGAGGCGGACCGCTCGGCGCTTGGCCAGGTACATGCTTCGGGAGGTTCAGGCCACACAGCTCAGAGAGGGACGGTCACGTCCGGCGGCGGCGATGCTGGGCCTGCGGGAGGTCAGTGTCGGTCCTGATGTTGCCCTCGCCCTCACTCCCGACCCGAGCCCTCGCGTCCACCGCATCCTGTCCGGGCTGCCCGAGGCCGCTACCGATTCGCTTGTCCTGGTCGTCCGGCGGCATCCCCACCGGCCAGCAGCGGCGAATCAGCGGCTTCTTGCCGAGTTCGCGTCCCTCGCCCGCGGCATGCTTGAGCGAGCGGAGGTGCGCCAGGTTCTCATTGTCCCGCACGTGTTTGGCCCGACAGAGATCGAGGATGACCGCCCCCTGTCCCGCGAGCTGTTGGCGATCCTGCAAGGCTATCCAGTCCACCTCATCGAGGACGACCTGACTCCGGCTGAGCTGTCGGTCCTGTACGGAGCCTGCCGGCTGGTGGTGAGCGTGCGGCTGCATGCGGCGATCCTGGCCATGGTGGGGGGCGCACCGGCCTTTGCCATCGCGTACTTCACCGCCAAGACCCAAGGGGTCATGGAGCTGTGTGGGTTCCCCCACGGATGGGCGCCATTCGACCATGCTACGAAGGCGACGATCGAGGCCCAGCTGCCGGAGCTTCTGGCGCCGGCGACCCGTGGGCGGCTGTACCATACCGTCCACGACGGCCGCCTGCTCCTTGCTCAGGAAGTCGGTCGGTGGCGACTGCAGCCAGGCGCGGCCCTCCCCGAAGACCCGCATGATCCCAGTACACGCCGTCCAGCGCAGGGACTTGCCTTCGGACTCCTGCCGCGGTCGAGTGGCAGTTCAGGAGGGGGGAGGCGTGACCTATGAAGGTGTGAAACGCGGGGAACGCGACCGGGTCCCTGGAGCTCGGCGGGGTCCCACTGTTTCGTGCGGCCCCACCCTCGGTTCAGCGTGCCCTTCTCCTGGTGGGACGCCAGACACCCGGCCGCAGCGTTCGATGGGGCAACCTGCGAAGGTTGCGGCCTTCAGCGACCGACACGGCTACGACCGGGAACACCGGTTGACCGCTACTATATCGAGCGATTTCAGAGTGAACACGCCGAGCGGATCCGCGGGAATGTCCTGGAGGTCAAGGACGCGAGTTATACCCGCCGCTTCGGGGCCGAGGTGCACCCATTCGTCGTCGATATCGACAGCGGCAATCCTGAAGCGGATTTGCACGTCGACCTGAACGTTCCGAGGAGCCTGCCGGCCGAGTCCTTCAACCGCGTGATCCTGACCCAGGTCCTTCAGTTCCTTCACCCGAGACGGCGCTTGCCAACCTGTGGGCATCGATTGCCCCTGGCGGGGCGTTACTGCTTAGCGTCCCCTCGATGGATCGCCTCGACCCGCACGACCACACCATCGACTTCTGGCGGTGCACCCCCAATGGACTGGCCGAGTTGCTCCGCAGAGCGGAGATATGGGGGTTCGTCTCTGGCTACGGCAACGTGCTGACGTGCGCTTCTGCCATGTGGGGGCTGTCGGTCGAGATCTAAGCGCCGAGGAGCTGGACTTCGCCGACCCGCACTTTCCCTGGTAGCCTGCGCCTATGCCGAGAAGCCGGGTGAACGGCGGGGCTATTCGCGGGTGGCTGATCATCATGCCGCTTGCTCTGAGTGCCGGCGCCCGGGCGGCCCGCCTCGACGAGTCGTCGCCGCTGATCCTGCTTATCGGTGGCTTGACGCCATTCCTAGGCCCGCCGGCGCTGGTGGCCCTCGGGATCAGGATGCAGCAGCGCCGGTAGCCGCTAGCGGATGCCGACGAACGGCGCGGGCGGGGATGGGCGACGACCTGGCCACGGAACCGATGGCCGCTGCCGCCCTTGATGCGCCTGGATCACGTTCTGGTATCGCCGGAGATAGGTGTGCGATCGGTCAGGGAGAGGGTATCGGCCAGGGCAGTGCTCACCGGCCAATCATCGCCGACCTCGTCCTACTGCCGTAGACGCTACGGCTCCGTCTCGGCCTGTCGTCTGCAGGGGCGGCTCGGGTCGAGACGGCGTCGGCCGAGAGGAACGGCCGCCTTCAGGCCAGGCGCCACCCAGGACGATTGGTGAGGTACGGGCTGGCTCTCTATGAGGAGGGTTCATAGGGCAACAGTGCCGTTGAGGATTTGTGTCGGTGCTGGATAGTGGTGCTGCTCAACTCTCTATCGCCTCCTGGTTGGGAGGAGCAGGTCGGGTCGAAGCGTCCGGCTGGCCCATCTCAGTCGAGGGTCGTCTGGCGACCAGAGCCAACGGGGGCCTTGCCGGCGCGAAGAGGACTTGCGTGGTGAGCATGTGCCAGATGGCCTCGGCGCGCTTGCGGGCGACCTCCACGCGGGCGACCGCGGGGCCGCGCTGTTTGCCTACCGCTGCCTGGTGTGCTGGTAGTAGTCACGATAGACAGAATGGCGGGCGGCGTGGATGGCAGCTTCGACCAAGGCCCACCGCAGAAGGGGAGCCGTTGCGGGCTACCGGCCTCCGGTGGTCTCGACCACCGGACTGGTAAACACCAGGACACAGCCCGGTGTAGCCGACCAGCCTCTTGGGGCTGGCCAAGCGACCGATGTCGCCTAGCTCGGCGGCGATGGTGTACCCCAGGACCCAGGCGATGCCGGGGGCCGTCATCAGCAGGGGCACAGACGTGGTCGGCGCCCAGCCGACGAAGTGCCCGCTCGCAGCCGTGGACCTGGGCGTCGAGGTGGTCGATGAGCGCGACCGCTGCGGCCGTGGTGCCTGCCCCAGGGTTCGGGCAACCTCAGCCGGGCCAGCAGCGCTCGACCGCCCGCCCCGAACAGGTCCGAGGTCGCACACGGCCGCCCGAAGGCCAGCAGCGTGGCATGGACCCGGTTCTTGAGCGCGACCCGGTGACGGACAAGATGCAGCCGCCACGAGCTCGCTCCCGCTCCGCCCGCACCGCCGGGGTCGGCAGCCAGATCGCCGGGACCAGATCGCGGCGGGCAAGCTCAGCCAGCACCCACGCGTCGATCCGGTCGGCCTTGCAGGCCAGTGGGGCCAGGCCCTTGACCGTCTGCCCGTCGGCGATCCGGACCTCCCACCCGGCCAGCTCCAGCTGGTCATGCACGAACCGCGCGCCATTCATCGACTCGATCGCCGCGACCACCGGCTCGCCGAGCAGCGCCAGCTGCCGCGCTAGGCCCGCCCCGAGGCAGGGTGACGGTCAGGCCTGAGCAGCACAGGGAGATCATGGCGATGACAGCGGCGGCACCGTGGCGGCCGTAGCCGCCGTGGTTGATGAGGCGGATCTTGGAGTTGAGGCGGCGCATCTCGGCCTGGAGAACCAGCTCGACCGCACCCAGCTCCAGGCGCCGCCAGCGCCGGGTCGACTGGTCATCGACCGCGGCGGTCGACCAGCCGCACGGGCAGGTCAGCCGCCGCGCCCGGCGGCGCGGCACCACTACGATCCCGGTCGGGAGTGAATGCCACCCCGATCACCTCGCCGCCGGGAGCACCGTGTGCATGCCATGGTGGCGCGCGTGTCGCTCCTGACCGAGGTTTTGGGTGGCTTGGCAGCTCCCAAACCTAGACGGACGACGCGTGCGCGTCCGCTGGTACTCACCAAACGAGCGGACACCCTCCCGGGGATCAGTCCCACCAGTCGGCTCAACCCGCCACCGACCCCACAAGAGCCCGACCGGTCCCGGATATTCGACCAGCCCATGGCTGCTTGGGGACCCATCGATAGATCGGTTTTACATGGTGTCGCTGGCACGGTGAGGTCCCTCTCTCAACGCAGGCGTACCGTTCGAACCTCGGCTGCAACGGCAGTGGTCTGGTAGTGTCCGTGCGACAAGGACCGATTGGCTCATCCGGAGGATACAATTTCTAAGGTAATAGAACTTCTTTCTAATGCGGCGGTCGGCGTGAGACTCCTGGCTCAGGACCGACGAGGCTTGTCGTTGATCCGGCGAGTGCGTGCCCAGCGGCTGACGTACCTGTCTCCCGCCGCCCTCAGCGATCTGAGACGACGCATGCAGGAGCTTGAGCAGGAAAGGGTTGTAGGCTCGGTGATCGAGGCGGGCTGCGCTCTTGGGGGTTCAGCCATCGTGCTGGCTGCGTCCAAGACCAGGGCGCGGCCAATGTATGTGTATGACGTCTTCGGGACGATCCCGCCGCCTTCCGACGCAGATGGGGAGGACGTGCTCCGTCGCTATGAGGAGATCGTCGCGGGAAGATCTAAAGGCATCGGCGGGGACACTTACTACGGCTATGAGGAAAACCTGCAGGCCAAGGTTAGAGCTTCCTTCGCCCGATTCGGCTTGGCGGTCAACGAGCACGAGGTGCGTCTCATCGAGGGGCTATTTCAGGACACGATCCGACCTGACGGCCCGGTCGCCTTGGCCCACATAGACGGGGACTGGTACGACTCCGTAAAGGTATGCCTTGAGCAAATCTGGCCCAGGCTTGTTGTCGGCGGGGTGGTTGTCATCGATGACTACGACGACTGGTCGGGTTGCCGGACCGCAGTCGATGAATTCCTTGGGGACCGCACGGACTTCTGTGCCGAGCGATGGTCACGCCTTCATCTGGTCAAGCTCAGATAAGCTGCGTAGCATTGTACCTCTCCAGGTGCCAGTGGCTCGAGGACGAGTGCTGGCAGCGCAGCTCGCCGGTGATGAAGCGGCCGCCGGGGCTGGTTGGGCTGGAGGATGACGTTCTCCCGGACCTACCCGCTCACCGTCTGGGCCCGACCGTGCAAGTAGCTGTGTTTGACGCTGTGGTTGACCCGGCCACCGACCCTCAGGCTGATCATGGTAGTCGTCGAGCGGGCGATGGCCACCAGCCACACTTTCGCTGGTTGAGACCGCGCCCGAGCACGCCGAATTCGTCGTCCAGCTCCCCCGCACACGATCGCTTCCGCCACGGCCTGGATCAGGTCGGCTGGAGGGCGGCTGCGGCTGCGGACGGCGGGACATGATCATCGCTGATATTGTTCTACCCTATGTCACTTCAGCTCTGTCCCGCTACGAAAGGATTGCTTACGGGATTCTATCTCAATCGATTGCACGAATTCGGCGTTCAGAATGTATCAAGCGCTACTACATCGAGCGGTTCCTTAGCGAGCACGCCCAGCGGATCCGCGGGAGCGTCCTCGAGGGCAAGGACGCGGGCTACACCCGTCGTTTCGGGCGCGGGATGCGCCCCCACGTGGTCAACATCGACCGGGACAACCGCGACGCCGACCTGCATACGGACCTGAACGTACCGGGCAGCGTGCCGATCGGGTCCTTCGACTGCGTGATCCTGACGCCTGTCATGCAGTTTCTCTTCCCCGAGACGGCGTGGCCAACGTCTGGGCGTCGCCAGCCCCCGGTGGGGTCCTGATGCTGACCGCCCCCTCGCTGGCCCGCGTCGACCCGCACGACCCCGGTACCGACTTCTGGCGCTTCACGCCCAACGGGCTGGCCGAGCTGCTCCACCGGCTCGGGATACCGGCGTCCGTCGCCGGGTACGGCAACGTGCTGGCGTGCGTCGCCTCCCTGTGGGGGCCGTCGGTCGAGGAGCTCAGCGCCGAGGAGCTGGACGTCGCCGACCCGCGCTTTTCCCTGGTCGCCTGCGCGCACGCCGGGAAGGCGAGGTGACGCGCCCGCCCGTCGTCGACCAGCGGGCGTCGGCCTCTCGTGCGAGGCTGCTGGCGGCGATCGGCTGGCTCATGGTCGCGCCGCCGGCGGTGAGCGCCGGCGCCCGGGTGGCACGCCTGGACGAGTCGTCGACGCTGCTGATCCTCGCCGACGGCTTGACGACGCTGCTGGTCCCGCCGGCCCTGCTGGCGCTCGGGATCGGGCTCCGGCAGCGTAACCGGGCGCTGACTCTCCTGTCGGCCGCGACCGCCGCGGTACTCCTCTGGACGACCATCCCCGCGATCGGCCTGCCCGACCAGGCGCCGCCACCGGCGGGGACGTCGCCGGCGTTGCGGCTGTTCAACGCCAACCTCCATGCCGCCAACCCGGACGTCGCGCCGATCGCAGAGGAGATCCGGGCCGCCGCCCCCGACCTCGTGGCCCTGCAGGAAGTGGACCACGACGCCGCCGCCGGGCTGCTGCGGTCCGGCGTGCTGGCGCGCTTCCCGTACCGGGTGACCGAGATCCGGAACGGACCGCCGGGCATTGCCCTCTGGTCGCGGTTCCCCCTCGCCGACCCCGAGGTGCTGGACACCGGCGGCATGCCCCACATCAGGGCCACTGTCGTCCTCGGCGCCCGCCGGCTGCGGTTCTACAACGTCCACGTGGTCGCCCCGGTCGGGGAGGACCGCGCTCGGTGGAAGGCAGAGCTCCGCCGGGTCGGGGAGGAGCTCCGGCGCGAGCGTGGACCGCTGGTGGTCACCGGCGACTTCAACGCCACCCGCCACCATCCCAGCTTCCGGCGGCTCCTGCGGCACCGGCTGGCGGACGCCCACGAGCGCCGCGGGCGGGGATGGGCGGCGACCTGGCCGCGGGACCGATGGCCGCTGCCACCCCTGATGCGCCTGGACCATGTCCTCGTCTCGCCGGACATCGGCGTGCGATCGGTCAAGGAAGGCCACGGCCAGGGCAGCGACCACCGGCCGATTGTCGCCGAGCTCGTGCTGGGTCGGGCGCTGCAGCGCCCAGCCGGCTGGATAAGAATGCCGTTCAACGCCTAGATATACCGGCTGTGACGGCGGGTCTTCCGGCAAGCCGCGCATCAATTCCTGTCGCCGCGCGCTGACCTGGAGATCCTCGAAACCGGATTCGGGCACCGCGCTGATGCTCTCTTGGAGATTGCCAGACCCTTGACCGCAGCTGTTCCGGCGCCCAGCCGACGCTTTGCCATCCGGTAATGATCCGTGATAAAAGCATGACCGACCCGTCGGTCCCCCCAGACCGGCACCAATCCGTTCGCGGCGGTCCCTCAGGTGCTCGCCCGCTTGGCGCCAGGAGGTCAGCCATGACCAGCCACCACCAGCGCCGGCGCCGACCTCGCGCCCGTCGCCTTGCCGGCGGAGCCGGTGCGGGCAGCCGCGCTCGGTGCCTCGGATTTGCTCGTCCGACATTGTCGGGGCGGGCACTGGCGGTCGTCGCCTGCGCAGCGAGCCTGGTCGGCCTCCCGCTGACCCTCCCGAGCTCGATCGGAGTGCGGCAGTCCGCACCGCAGGTGGCTGTCGCGACGTCGGCGGCGCCCACGACCCTGCCGCAGACATCAGGCACCTTGCGGACTTCAGCAACCCGAACGCGCCCACGGACGGCGATCGGCGCCGCGGCATCCACCCGGGCCACCACCGCGACGACCAGCGGCCGGCGCCTATCCGCGCCCGCGGCGGCGGCAGGCTGGGTCAACGTCGTCAACGACCAGTTCGATTCCGGCGGGGTGCCGCCACACTGGCACCGGTACGACAAGCCCTACGGCTCCGCCCCGCACAACTGCCCCACCCCGTCGCACGTATCGGTGTCCGGCGGCTCGATGCACCTGCTGATGCGGCACGAGACAAGCGGCCGGTGCGGCGCCGGCTGGTACACCGCCGGCATGATGCTCGACAGGGCCTTCGCCAGCGTCGACCAGCGAGTGACCGTGCGGTTCCGCGTGATCAGCGGCGGGGTCAGCGGCCACCACATCATCCCCATGCGCTTCCCGCCAGGTACCCCCTGGCCCCAGGGCGGCGAGGAGGACTACTGCGAGGGCAGCGGATCCGGCGGCTGCTTCACCTTCCTGCACTACGGGGACAAGGCCACCACACAGGTCCTGCGTCGCCACGCCTTCGACCTTTCGCAGTGGCACACGGTGCGGTTCGAGCGGCGCAACCACGTCGTCAAGGCCTACATCGACGACCTCAGGACGCCGGTCTGGACCCACCGTGGCTCGTCGAGGACGCTGCCCGACACTAAGAAGCAGGTAGTGCTGCAACAGGAGTGCCAGCCCTCAGGATGTCCGGCCGGCACCGCCGGCACCGAGGACATCCAGATCGACTGGATCACTGTCGACAACCCGGCCTGAGAAAGGGATGTGGTGAACCCGACCCGAACGCTGCTGGCGCCCCTGTACGGCAGCCGGAGCTGGCTCCTGAAACAACAGTGGTTCACCAGCCGGCTCTTGCCGGCGCTGCCGCGGTCGCTGCGATGGACGCTGCGCAAGCTCTACTTCGCGCCGTCGGACCTGATCGAGCGAGTGCTCAACAATCGGGACGAGCTGGTCCCTCCCAGGTCCTCGATCTTCACGGGCTCGGTCGACGATTTCCGGAGCAGCGGCGAGGCGCTTGTCCGTCGTCTTACCAATTCTGGGTATCTGACGCCGGAATCGAAGGTCCTGGACATAGGTTCCGGGATGGGGCGCGTCGCCGTGGCATTGATTTCCTACCGAGACGGAAACGGGTGCTACCAGGGTCTCGACATCGTCCCGTCAGGGATCAAGTGGTGCAGCGAGAACATCTCCTCCAAATACCCGAACTACTCCTTCACGTTGGCTGACATCTTCAACAAGGAGTACAACCCCGCCGGGCGGCTCAAGGCCTCCGAGTACCGCTTCCCCTTCGATGGCGAGACCTTCGACCTCGCGGTGCTCGCATCCGTATTCACCCACATGCTCCCTGAGGACATGCGGCACTACATCGCCGAGGTCGCCCGGGTCCTCAAGCCGGGCGGCACATGCTGTGCCAGCTACAACCTTCTGGACGCCGAATCGCTCCGCGCCATGAAGGAAGGTCGGGGTGCGTTCCGCTTCACACGCCTCGGCCCGCACTGGGTGGTCGACGTCAACGTCCCGGAGTTGGCGGTCGCCTACGAAGAAGACTACGTCCGGAAGCTGTTCGAGGAATACGGGCTGTCGTGCACGATCTACCACGGCTGGTGGTCGGGTCGTACGGACACATCGCGCGAGCCGCCTTGGTTCCTCGATCAGGACGAACCGGACTTCCGGTACTTCGATCAGGACTATGTGCTCGCGACCAAGGTGCAGGGCGGGACAGCATGACGAGATAGCGCCGGGCACCAATTCAACGGTTGGACGATTGTGTGCTCGGCGGCTGGCCCTGCCCCTGGTCGCCACCGTCGCTGGGCCGGGGCCCACCCTGACCTTGTCCCTGCCCTCCGGGCGGCTGCTTCTCGTCTCTCGACTTTGGGTCACCTGGCCGCGCGCCGTTGCAGTAGGCAGGGATCCTGCTCTCGCCCCCGGCCGCATCGGCCAGCCGCTTGAACGCGGCCGCATCCATCTTCTTCCCGTAGGCCTTGTCCCGGCTGGCCAGGTAGGCTTTGCAGAGCCCTTCCCTGTCCGGTCCGGCTCCCTTGGGACTGAATC
>Ga0126307_10001433_pt1 | contig 15727 bp, 16 predicted proteins | sample Plot28_FD_89955 | JGI IMG/M metagenome (GOLD analysis project Ga0126307, IMG submission 89955) | Serpentine soil microbial communities from UC McLaughlin Reserve, CA, USA - Plot28 | ecosystem: Environmental > Terrestrial > Soil > Grasslands | place: USA: UC McLaughlin Reserve, Lake County... | reverse complement strand
TCGAGCGGATCGTCAGGGAAGCCGCCTGCCCGGTGATTGTGCTGATCCACGCCCCCGACCCGGAGTTCGTCCGCGAGGCGTCCAAGCGCGGGGTGTTCGCCTACATCAGCGACGGCGACCCCGACGATCTCCAGAACAACATCGACATCGTTCTGCGTCGCTTCGCCGAGTACCACGACCTCGAGGGAGCGTTCGGCCGCCGGGCCACGATCGAGCGCGCCAAGGGGATCCTCATGGAACGCCACTCGGTCGACGACACGGACGCATTTGACATGCTGCGCCACCAGTCGCGCACTGCGAACCGCAAGCTCGTGGACATCGCCACCGCGGTCGTCGACGGGCACGCCCTGCTGCCGAAGCACGCGGCCGACCCACCAGACTGATCACGCCGACTCGTAGCTAACGTTCGCGGGACCGCATGCCTCGTCCCGTGCTTGTCGCAGTCGATGACGATCGTGAGTGTCTTAGCGCGCTCAAGCGAGAGCTTGGTGACCGCTACTCGCGCGACTACCGGATCGTCTGCACGGCCTCGCCGAAGGACGCGCTCGCGACGCTCGAGAAGCTGGCCGAGGACGGCGAGGACGTGGCCCTCGTACTCGCGGACCAGTGGCTCCCCGGAACCACGGGAAGCGAGCTCTTCGGGCAGGTCCGGCGCCTCCACCCGCACGCGAAGCGCGGACTGCTGATCACCTGGGGCGGCTGGGGCGACCCGGCCACGGGCCAAGCGATCTTCGACTCGATGGCGCACGGGCGGATCGACTACTACGTGCTGCGGCCGTCGCACTCCCCCGACGAGGTCTTCCACCACACCATCTCGAGCTTCCTGCTCGAGTGGGCGCGCGACCGCCGCGTGGCTCCCCACACGATCCGCGTGGTGGGCGAAGTCTGGTCCGGCCGGGCCTACGAGCTGAGGGACGTGCTCGGCCGCTGCGCGATCCCGCACTCGTTCTGCCTAGCGGACTCGAACGAGGGACGCACGCTGCTTGCTGGCGCCCAGACCGGGTCCAAGCTGCCGCTTGTGATCTTTCCCGACGGAAACGTGCTCGCCGACCCGACCAACGCGCAGCTGGCCCAGGCAGCGGGCGCTGCGGTGGATCCCGAGCACACGGATTTCGACCTGGTGATCGTGGGCTGCGGTCCAGCCGGTCTCTCGGCGGCCGTATACGGCGCGTCGGAGGGGTTCAGCACGCTCGTGGTCGACGACGGCGGCATCGGCGGGCAGGCCACCTCGAGCTCGCTGATCAGGAATTACCTTGGCTTCCCGGCCGGCATCAGCGGCGGCCGCCTGGCCGAGCAGGCATACGAGCAGGCGTGGGTGCTGGGCGCGAAGTTCGCGTTCATGCAGCGGGCGCTCGACCTACGGCGCGAGGGCGACCAGATCCGCGTGAGCCTGTCCGGCCACAGCGGCGTGCGAGCCCGCGCGGTGATCCTCGCCACGGGCGCCAGCTATCGCCGCCTCGGCGTTCCGGACCTCGAGGCGATGAACGGCGCGGGTGTCTTCTATGGCGGTCCGGCCTCGGAGGCGCCCGGGATGGCGGGCCACGACGTGTACGTCCTCGGCGGAGCGAACTCCGCGGGACAGGCCGCGCTCCACCTCGCGCGCTTCGCCCGGCGCGTGACGCTCGTCGTCCGCGCGGAGTCGCTCGCAGTTGGCATGTCGCACTATCTCGCGCGCGAGGTGCAGGCCAACCCGAACGTGGAGGTCAGGCTATGTACCGAGATCATCGGCGGCGGCGGCGAGGACGGATGGCTCGACCACCTCGTGCTACGCGAGCTCACGACGGGTCAGGAGGAGACGGTGCCCGCCGTGGGCCTGTTCCTCATGATCGGAGCCCACCCGCACACGGACTGGCTTCCCGCTGAGGTGAGCCGCGATCCGCGCGGCTTCGTCCTCACAGGAGGCAACCTGCCGACGCGCGCCTGGCCGCTCGAGCGGAGCCCATACGGACTCGAGACGACGATGCCGGGCGTACTCGCAGCCGGCGATGCCCGGCACGGATCGGTCAAGCGCGTGGCATCCGCGGTGGGCGAGGGTTCGATGGCGATCCAGTTCCTCCACGCCCTGTTCGCAGCGGACGGCCTCGCGCGCACCGAGCCTCGACCGCAGGCGGTCTCCTAGCGGAGCGGCAGGGGCTGCCGTACAGTCGACGCAGGACCGCACCATTGTGGAGGACACATGGGCCAGGCAGTTTTCGACACCGCCGCTCTGGTCGATTTCGGTGGCGAGCTACTCAGAGACGGCGACCCCGGCTACGACGAGTCGCGACGCGTCTTCAACGCGGCGATCGACCGCAGGCCCGCACTGATCGCTCACTGCTCGGGCGTGGTCGGCGGTGGAGTTGCTGAAGGCGTACCGCGGCTTCATGGAGGGCGCCCCGGACGAGATCTGCGGCGGCTGCGCGATCCTGTGCGCCCCGCCCGAGGAGTTTGGGACTACCACCTGCTAGGCCCGTGGGCCGACGCCGCCGAGGCCGAAACCAACATCGAGTGGCCCCGGAGCTTCGACGCCGCCATGGCGCCCTTCGCCAAGCCGGGCGTCTACGTGAACTTCGTGGGCGACCGGAGCCCCAGCGAGGTGGTGGCCGGCTTCGGATCGGAGAAGTACACGCGCCTTGTCGCGGTCAAGGAGGAGTAGGACCCGGAGAACCTCTTCCCGCAGCAACACGAACATCCCCCGCCAGTGACTAGGGCGAGCCGTGCGCCAAGCCGTCCAGCAGTCGGGCGAGGGCTTCAGGGTCCTCGGCCATGGCGAAGTGCCCGCCCGGGATCTCGATCGCGTCGATGCCCAGGAGCTCCCGTGCCATGAAGCGCTCGAAGGACGGCTCGAAGAACTCGTCGTCCGCCGCGTAGATCAGCGCGGCCGGAACGTCGGGATGGTCACTCAGCGGGTAGTCGTCGGGCGGCATCGCCATCGGGCGTAGTCGCTGTGCGAGCTCGCGCGCCGTGCCGGGAGCCAGCCGCGGATACATCACCTCGATGGCCGCTTCGGGGTCCCACGCGCTCGTGCCATCTGGCCGGCCCGGGGGAAATGGGAAGCCCTCCCGGAAGGCGCCCGGTGCTCCGTCCGGTGGCTCGAACCCTCCCATCCGCGGGCACAGGTGCACGACCAGCGACACCGGCCTCGCCGCTGCCACGAGCGGCCCGAGCGAGGAGCTCTGCGAGTGAGCCACAACGATGACCGGGTCCTCCACTCCGTTCAGAGCCTCGAGCGCCGGCTGGATCCGCTGCTCGTATGTGGCGATGGGAACGTGAAGCGGAAGGTTGGGCGCGGTCGTCGTGTGCCCGAGCGCCTCGAGAGCCTCCGTCACGCGATCCCAGCAGGAACCGTCGTGCCAGGCGCCGTGCAGCAGCGCGAATGTCGCCATCAACGTGGTCTAACAGGCGCGAACCGCGGACGCCAGTCGCGGGTCCCCGCATACTTCCGGCTCGCGATGGCGCGAGAGTGAGCCGGGGAAGCGGTTCGTACTCAGGCGCTTGCTTTGTCTAGCAGCTGCAGCAAGTCGTGGGCGGCGAGCTCGATGTCCTTGTGGCGCCACTCGGCCGCCCGGTAGTGGCAGGCGATCAGCCCCATGCGGTGCACACGACGGAAGTCTCCGTAGACGAACGCGTACCTCGCCTTGGTCTCGTCGGCGGCCCCGTCAGTGAGCCCGAGATGCCATTCCCCGTACTCACCCCACGAATGCGACTTCAGAAAAGCGTTCTCGTCGTCGGCGCGAGGCTGAACCTCGCCCCAGTCGCTTTCCAAGACGTACTGGCGGGCCTCGATGAGCCGGCGTGCGCGGGCGACGCCGCTCTCGTTGACCGAGTAGGAGGGCACGCTGGCATCTTGACGCATCGGAGAGCCTTCGACCGATCGACGTAGCTCACGCTTTTGATGCACCGACCGCCGTCAAAGGTGAGCAGATGTGCGAGCGGCAGGTCGACCGCGACGCCGCTGGCCCGGCCCACTGCGCGCGTATGCAACAGCGCGACGACGCTGTCACCGGCGTCCACGAACCCCTCGGGCTCGTGCCTGAATTCGGCCCACTCTTCGGCGAGCGATCCCAGGTAGCCGCGGATTCCGGCGTGACCCCGCACCGGGTGGCCTCCGAGCGACGAGAGGTGCGGATGCCACTCGACCTGCGGATGGCACTCCGCGACCACGGACTCCACATCTCCCCGGTTGCGAGCGTCGTACAACCGGCGCGCCGCCTCCACGTTTGCTGGCGTCATCTGCGCGCGGGCGGGGCCTGGGCTACCCATGCCTGAACCCCACGGCGACCAAGTACTCCGCTTGCATCAACAGACTGCCGTCCGTGGCTTTGTTACGGCGCTTTGCCATGGCGTAGATCTCCTCCCGGCACTCCTCCCAGCGTCCCTCGGCGGTGAGGCGCTCGCGGGCCTTCAGGGCGGGGCCGTAGTTGGTTTCCATGAACACCACGTGCGCATGCGCAAGCTCGGGCTCCGCGTTCCTCCAGGACCGCGCAAGACGACGCGCGCCAACCCGGCCGGGCTCACCGCTCGCCAACTCGAGGTCCTGGCTCTGGTCGTCGAGGGACTGACCAACGCTGAGATCGCCGAGCGGCTGATCGTGTCCCACCGAACCGCCGAGCACCACGTGGCGGCCGTGCTGACGAAGCTCGGCGCCGCGACCCGGCGGGAGGCTGTGCGTCGGGCCTCCGAGCTCCGGCTGGTCGGAGGGCTCTGACCGCCACGCCGCCACTCGTTCTTGCACCGGGGAGAGCTGGCGGTTACGGTCCGAGGGGATCAATTGCCGGCGCTGGCCCGTCGGCTGTTCACAGCACGACTCGCCCCCGAGAGACTCGATTGGAGTTCCATGTCTCGATTTCGACGCTGGCTGCGCCGCTCCGGAGGGCGTCACGATGCCGAGACTGCGACGCGCCTCGACCTCTGCGCCGAGTGCGGCGAGGGATTCGTGTACCCGGTCAGCTGGAGCGAGTCGGGGCCGGCCGACTGGTGGCTGCATCTGCGCTGTGGAAGCTGTGGTGCGGCGCGCGAAGTGGTCGCGAGCAATCACGCCGTCGAGGCGTTCGACCGCCTACTCGACGGAGAGATGGACATGATCGAGGCCGCCGCCCAGCGGCTCGCGCGCGAGTCGTTCTTGGCTGAGGCGGAGACCTTTGGCGCCGCTCTGCGACTGGACCTGCTGAGCGCCGACGATTTCCGCTGAGCCGTAGGCGGCTCCTCCTTCAGCGAGTACGAGGCGATGCCGACACGCCCTGGGCACTCAGGGCCGCCTCGACGGCGGGTTCGAACCGTGCCCGAATCGCCGCTGCGGCCGCCCGCTCTTCCCCGGCGATGCGCGCCGCGATCCGGGCGGTCTCTTCATCGCCGGCTCGCCGGGCTACGCGCAACAGCTGCTCATAGGCGGCGATCTCGAGGTGCTCGAATGCGAAAGCGAAACCGGCCAGCTTTGCCGGCGTGTCCGGCTGGGCGCCGAAGAAGGCTCCAAGGTTCACTCCGCCCACGCGCAGCAGCGCGCTCTTGAAGCGGGAAGGGCGCTCCCCCCGGGCCTCGATGCGTGCGCCAATTGCCATCTGCTGGGAGCGCGTCTCGTCCAGATGGTCCGAGAACACCTTCTTCAGGTTCGGATCGCCCGCGATCGCCTGCCCCTGCTCGAGCAGCTGTAGGGCCTGCGACTCGATAGCGAAGGCGTCGGCCAGGTACGTCCCCAGCTGCCGTCCTAGGTCCTCGGGGGCGACCTCGCGAAGGGAGGCGTCAACCGCCCGGTCGAATCCCGCGGCGAGGCGCTCCGCCATGGCCGCCTCTTGGTCACGGATCGAACATGCGACTGCGGCCGTTTCCGGGTCGCCGGCTCTCTCGGCGACGATCGAGAGCAGCTCGTAGGCCGCGAGCTCCATGTGCTCATAGGAGTACGCGTGGGCTACGAGCTTGCCCGGGGTGTCGGGCTGTGTGCGCGCGAAGAGCACCATGCCGACGCCACCGGCACGGGCGACGATGTCCTTCAGCCGCGACGGGTCGGCCGCGTGCGCCTCGAGTCGCTCGCGCACCCGCCGCTCCTGGTCCTCCGTCTCGACTATGTGTTCCCTGAACGCGCGCGCGAGCTCGTGATCCCGCGCCATGCGGGGTGCCACGCGAAGCTGCTGGAGCGCTTGTACCTCGATCGAATGGACGTCCGTCAGGTGTTTGGTGAGCTGTTCCTCGAGCGTTTCGGGCATCTCGCTTGCCTACCCGAGACCGCAGCCTTTAGACGGCCACGGCGTACGGCCGGGCTTCAGCTGCCGCCGCCGCGATTCGCCCGGTGGCTCCATCGAGTGCCCCAGCCGAGAGGAGCGTCGTGGCTGCTTTCGCCACGACGCGTCCCGTAAGGCCGCCAGCACGGCGGACGCGCACGGACGCCGTCATCTCGGCACCTCCGTCGGCAGGCGCCAGGTCGTAGCGCACGTCCAGCCCGATCGGCCCCTCGGCCGAGAGCTCCAGCCGGCCCGCATCGGCGGCGTGTACCTCGACGTCAAAGCTCACGGGCACACCCGCGAGCCGACCGGTCACTCTCGTCCGAGTACCGGTCGCAAGGTGCCGGCTGTCGAGGCTGTCCACACTGAAGTCGACGGGGGACCAGCGCCGGATCTGCTGGGGATGCGTGAGCACGGCGAGCACCTGCTCCGGTGTCGCGTTCGCCTGCGCTCTGGAGGTCCACCGGTTCATGGGCCGACGCTCGCATTCAGACACCTCCGGTTGTGAGCGATTCAGCACAGTGAACGCGTCGAGTCGGCTCCATTCGGGCGGCGTAGCCACGAATGGGTGGCAATCCGCTCCCATCGGGTTTACGGTGGCCTGCGGTCGATCGACTCTGGAGGGTTGTGAGCCGAAGGCATGCAGTGGCGATTGCCGCCGCCGTCCTGGCGGGGACGGCAGCGGGGGCGACCAGAGGTATCGCCCGACGGGAAGAAGATCGCGTACACGTATTCGTTTACCGAGTCGCGCTACGAGCCTGGTTGCGATTGCGTCTCCACCGCACCGTCGCTGAACACTGCCTACACGTACTCGAATCGCTTCGTCGACGATCCCGACAAGGAGTTCGGGCACATGCGGTTCTACCACCGAGGCTCGTGGATGGGCAATCAGAGGTTCGTTGCCACGACCCCGAACCTGTACGACTACGCCGGCAACGTGCTGGACACCGTTGCGGTCGACCCGCTCGGCGGAGGGGCCGACTCCTACGAGACCTGGTTCACGGAGTGCACTGAGTGCAGCAGTATCCAGACACTGCAGAAGTATCCGCTCGACGAGGCGGAGCTCACGCGCAAGCGAGACAAGGCCGTCTTCGTGGCCGGCGACCTGAACGCCACCCGGGCAGGGTCGATGCTGTTCATACACCCACTACCACAGCCGCCGACGGCGATTCCGCCGCACTTCTGCCGTATCAACGGACCGAACGGCAAGTTCACCAGCCCGAGCTGGGCGCCCGACGGCAGGTCGCTAGCGTGGGTTGACCGCAGCGGCATCTGGGTCGGCAAGCTCGGCAACTTGGATGGAGGCAGCTGCGAGGTCAGCAAGCGCCTCGTGGTCCGGGGCGGCGCGTCGCCCGACTGGGGCCCCGCTAGACCGTGACCAGGATGGGCGCGGCTGGGTCGACCACTCGGATGTGAGGCACGGCGCCGAGAGCACCGGTGCCCGCTATACGGGCCCGGGCCGGGACGTCTAGCGGAAGCACTCCTATTGGAGTTAGAGTCTGACTAGTCGATTGGTCCCGACGGCTCGGATTGGTGGTGGCTCGATGTTGAAGTTCGATCCGGAGTTGAATCTGAACGACGACGGCGGAGTCGTCGCGCGGGGTCCGGTGGACCCCTCGAACGAGGAGATAGTCGAGCTCTGCGCCTGGGTCTTCCAGCGCCGAGACAGCGACGCCGCCGCGACCGAGATGACCCATAACGCACAGCATCTCCTGAAGGGCGAGCATCTTGGGAAGGGCATGGGCGAGCTCGAGGTTGGGACGGACCACTGGTCGATGGAACTCGCGCAGGTCGGGGAGGGGGAGCCCTTGGATGAGGGAGAGGCCTTCGCGGTAGCCGTCGCCATGACCAGCGAGAACGGCAAGCAGCGGGTCGTGTGGTGGGGGCACCCCGTCAAGCTCACGCGGTGACGCTCCGTCACTGAGTATCCGCGGCCGCGCTGAGCTGCGAGCGAGCGCGTTGAGCCGAAACGACATCCCCTTTCTGCCGGTATAGGTCTAGCGCCGCGCGGGTCGCGTCATCCGCCTCGCTGGATTGGCCACCGTGCCGAAGGACCACGGCGAGGTCGAGCAGCGCATCCGCGCGGATCGTTAGTAGGTCGGTCGGCTCGGCGAGCCGCACGGCCTCCCGGGCGAGTGCCTCCGCCTCGTTTCCACGCCCTTGTTCCGCGAGGAGCTTCGCGCGCACGCCCCGCCAGGTCACCTGGGCCGAGAGATCGTTCGTGGCGGCTGCTCGCTCGCTCGCTTGGCATAGCTCCTCGGCCTCCTCGTGGCGGCCCTGGGCATACACAACCTGTGCGAGCATCGCCGCGGTCCCGGCAAGCAGCGCCTTCTCGCCCATTTCCTCGAGCCTCTCGTAGCCGCAGCGAAGACGTTCCTCAGCCGCCGCGGGCTGCCCGGCCAGCATTTCGACAAGCGCCTCCTGCTGCGAGACCGCCGAGTGCAGGCCACCGAGCTCGCCGAGGATGTGGTCACTCGCGTCGACAAGCATGCGAGCCTCGTCGACGTCGGCCTTCATCGCATGCAACGGCGCCAGGGCGCGAAGCATCGAGGTGAGCGCCACCGGGCTGCCGTGCACCTGCTCCTGTAGCTCCTCGCAGCGCTCGATCGCCTCGGGCACGGGGGTGGGCCCGAACACGGCCGCCGACGCGCGCCAGTCCAACACCTCGAACAGCGCCACCTCGTTGCCTGCACGGCGCGCGTGTCCGGCGGCGCGCCGCCAGGCCTCGTCCGCTGGGGCGACGCGGCCCTCCACCCACGAGTGCTCCGCCCATAGAGACCACGCTCGGCACTGGCCGAGCTCGTCGCCGTGCGCTTCCAGCACCGGAAGGGCCGACTCTGCGACCCGTCGTGCGTCGTCGATTGGCGCGCTGGTCTCCGCCTGGAGTCGCACGAGCTCGCGCTCCACGCATGCGCGGGCCTGGAGGCGCGGGTCTTCGCCAGCGTGTTCTATGGCCTCGCCCAGGATCCGGTCGGCGTCCGCGAGCCTGCCCGCGTCGAAGAGCGCGGCGCCCAGCTCGGGCAGGAGCGCGGTGCGCGCGGGATCGTCCGGCGCTAGGAGTGAGGCCGCCTGCTCGAGCAGACGCGCACCCACGGGCAGGTCGCCACGCACGAGCGCGGCGCGCGCGGCGGAACCGAGTCGCTCCGCCGCCCCGGTCGCGAGCATCCGCTCATGCTCGCCCACCAGGCCGAGTGCCGCCCGATTCCGGTATGCCTCGCCGAGGTGTTGGCCGATGGCCTCGTCTCGCACGCCCTCCCGCCGCTCCAGCCAGCGAGCCACTCCCTCATGAAGCTCTGCGCGCCGCTGCTTTGGCAACCCGTCGTACGCCGCCTCTCGGATGAGCGCATGGGCAAATCGGAAGGCGTCCTCGTCCGGCAGCTCGGACCGGTCGGAGCGAATCAGCTGCTTCTGCACGAGCGAGACGAGGTTGCTCGCCGTGCTTCCTTGCTCGCCCTCCGGCAGCTGCTCTTCCACCGCGCCGACGTAGAAGCTCCGGCCCTGGACGGAGGCGTCTTCCAGCAGTGCCCGCTCGCCGGGCGCCAGGCGGTCGATGCGCGCGGCCAGTACCGCCTGGATGCTCGAGGGCAGGGCGCCCTCGCCGTCTTCAGCTCCCACCGCCACCAGCTGCTCGAGGAAGAGCGGGTTACCCTCGGCCGTGCCGACGATCCGTTTCGCGGTCCCCGACCCTAGTTCGTCGCCGCCCACGCTCTCAACCAGCCGGCGCGCCTCCGCCTCCGATAGCGGGTCGAGGAGCAGCACCGATCTGTTCGAGTGCGGCGCTCCCCATGCGGCGCGCGTCTCCAGGAGCTCGGGCCGGGCGATGCAGACGAGCAGTATCGGATGGCCGCTCGAGAATGCGACGAAGTACTCCAGCAGGTCGAGCAGCGTTGGCTCAGCCCAGTGGACGTCGTCGACAACCACCACGAGGGTCCGCTCTCTCGCCACCTGCTCGAGTAGCCTGCGCACCGCCAGGAACGTCTCCTCTGCCTGAGCCGCTCCGTCGGACAGGCCGACCGCAGCGAGCACCAGCTCCGTAATCGCTTCGTCGCCTTCGAGCAACTCATTGACCAGCTGCCGCGGGTCGTCTCCCCCGAGCTGCCGGACAATCTCGGCCAGCGGGCGATATGTCACGCCATCCCCGTACGACAGGCATCGGCCGACGACGAGTCTGGCGTCGTCGTCGACCTCCGCGACGAGCTCCTGAACGAGACGAGACTTGCCGATCCCGGCGGGGCCCACGACGGTCACCGCATGGCAGGTCTGTTCGTCGCGCGCGCGGCTGAAGGCAGCCCGGAGCTGGTCAAGCTCCCGCTCCCGCCCCACGAACCGGCTCCCGGGCGGACGGAGTGGCGCCGGCTCCTCGTCCTGCAGCTCGAGCAGCCGCCACGCCTGCACCTTCGCCTTCCGCCCCTTCAGCGCGAGCGGCTCGAGACGTTCGGCGCGGACATCGCTCTGGACCAGGTCGTAGATGTTCTCGCCGAGCAGGATCTGGCCCTCGGGAGCGGCCCCTTCGAGCCGGGCGGCGACGTTGAAGGCATCCCCGGCGGCGAACGGCGACCGGCGCGCGCCGGAGCTGACGAACACCTGCCCCGACTCGACGCCGAACTTCATACTGATCCGGAGGCCCCGGTCTCGCTCCAGCTCGGCGCTCAGCGCCGCGCCCGCCTCGCGCATTTCAACGGCCGTCCGTACCGCCCGGAGGGCGTCGTCCTCGTGGATCTCGTTTTGGCCGAAGACGCCCACCACCGCATCGCCGATGAAGCCCTCGACGGAGCCTCCGTGCCGCTCGATCACCGCGCTGCAGACGTCCGTGTACCGGTCGAGCAAGCCGTGCATCGATTCCGGGTCGAGCCGCTCGGCCAGTCCGGTGGATCCCACCAAGTCGGCGAAGACGACGCTCACCAGCCTGCGCGCGGCGCGCGTGGGGTCGGTGTCGAGCGCGACGACCTCGGGGCGGGGCCCCGGCGGCGGGGCGCCGACCACTGGCTCCGGCAGCACTTCGATTGGCTCGAGCACGGGCATCGCGAGCGCCGGGTCCTGCGCCAGTATCGCCTGCTCCAGCTCACGCAGGCGGCCCCCTGGCTCGATCCCCAACTCGTCCACGAGCTTCCGGCGCGCATCCTGATATGCCTGCAGCGCGTCGGCCTGGCGGTCGCACCGGTAGAGCGCGAGCATCAGCTGCGCACGCAGGCGCTCCCGATAGGGGTGCTCTGCAATCAGTGCCTCGAGCTGTCCGATCACCTCCCCGTGGCAGCCCAGTGCAAGCTTCGCGTCGATCAGCTGCTCCAAGGCGGCCATCCGGAGGTCGTCGAGACGTGCGACCTCGCGTTGCGCGAAGGGCTCGTAGGCGAGCTCCGCGAGCGGGGCGCCGCGCCACAGCGACAGCGCCCCGTCGAGCGTCGCCGCCGCTCGCTCCGGCCGGCCCGCCGCGAACTCGCTGCGGCCCTCGTCGACGAGCCGCTCGAAACGGTGCGAGTCCACGCGCTCGGGATCCACCCTCAGTTCGTAGCCGCGCTCCCTCGTGACGACCTCGGCGCCGTCTTGCACCGCACCCGCCAGCGCCTTCCGCAGGCGCGAAATGTGCACTTGCACCGACTTCGCGGCGGTGGGCGGCGCCCGCTCGCCCCAAAGCTCATCGATCAGGCGGTCCGTGCTGAGCGTCTCATTGGCGTGCACCACGAGCAGCGCCAGCAGCGCGCGCTGCTTGCTGCCGCCGAGTGCGACCGCGCGGCCCTCGTCGAGAACCTCAAGCGGGCCGAGTATTCGGAAGTCCATTTGCCAGTGGGATGCGAGCCGGTTAGGCCACCGTAAAGCAGCCGCGGGCGCTCGGCAAGTCGCCATCACCGCGTCAACGCGTCCCCTTGATACGCGCGGCGACTACAGCGGGGGAACAGGTGCCGATCCGGGCCGACTTGCGCGCCATGCCTAGTGCTCGTTGCCTTTGAGGCGCGGCGCCCCGCCGCAGCGGTGGCAACCGCTCGACGAGGCGCCCGGTGGTGCTCTGGGCGCCCGCGCCGGGACGCGAAGATCGCTACCGAAGGCTCGAAAGCGGACGCGTTGTCGGTACCGTTTACCCTGCTCGTGCGCGCGAGCGCGATCGCCCGATGCACTCCGCCGGGCCCCAGCGTCGAGATCCGCAGTGGATCGGTTCGATGACGGGCCGCCGGGCACGCGCGGTCGGATCTTGTAACGACTTCAGGGAGGAACACCGTGGCACGAACGAGAACCCAGGGGCGGCGGGAGGCCGCGACGTCGCGACGGGGCCGCTTTGCTCGCGGCTCCACCGATCAGGCTCACTCGCCGCGACGCTTCGCGCGGAGTGCCGGTCAGACCGAGCCTGCACGGCGCTTCGGACGTGCTTCGGCGGGACCCAGCGAGCGCGCGCCGCGCAGACGCCGCCGGCAACCCGAGCAAAGCGGCACTCAGAAGCTGATGCACGGGATCCGAGGCATGCTTCCCGGCGGCGGCGGAAAATCGTCCGCCGGCCGGCGCGCGGGCCGGTCGATCCCCGGAGTGGGAGGTCTCCTGAGCTCGCTCGGCGGAACGAAGAAGCGGGGCGCGGGGCGGGGTCGCAAGCCGGCGATGGTCGGCTTGCTTGGAGCGGGCGCGGCAGGCGCTGCGGCGGCAGTGGCAAAGCGCCGCCATGGCTCCCGTTCCCCACAGCCTCCGGAGAGCGACGCCAGCGGCACGTCCGAACCTCAGACGACGCCGACGGCGACTCCGGCGCCAGCTCACCGAGCCGACGCGCCGACGCCGGCTGAAACGGCTGATCGCTCCGACGACCCCGTCGGGGATGAAACGACCCGCAAATCCGAGACCCCGGCGGAGGGCGACCAGCGCGCCTAAGCCCGGCCAGCGTCACGGGCGAGAAGTGGGCGCGGCTGGGTTCGAACCAGCGACCTCTCGCGTGTGAGGCGAGCGCTCTCCCGCTGAGCTACGCGCCCGGGAGAGGGACCATTGTAGGCGGCTCGCGATACTGCTCGGCATCGAGTCACGGCGGCACAATTACGGCGAGCGGCGGGATCAGTTCGGCGAGCTCACCACTCCGGACGGCGGCGCCTCGCCCTGGCCTGTGGCGGTTCTGATCCACGGCGGCTTTTGGCGTGCGCGCTACGACCTGCGGCTCGAAGACCGACTCGTGGCCGACCTCGCGGAACGCGGGTGGGCGGTGTGGAACCTCGAGTACCGCCGGCTCGGATGGCGCAGCCGCGGCGGCTGGCCGGGGACGTTCGAGGACGTGGCCTCCGGTATCGATCACCTAGGCAGGCTCGAGGCGCCCCTCGACACGAGCCGTGCCGTTGCCATCGGCCACTCGGCGGGCGGCCACCTGGCGCTTTGGGCGACCGCTCGTCCGGGCCTCCCCCCGGGGGGCCGGGCGCCGAGCCGACCCTCCGGCTCGCCGGCGCGGTCGCGCAGGCGGGCGTCGTGGACCTTCGCGAAGCCACGCGCCTTGGGCTGTCGCGGCGCGCTGCACAGCGCTTTCTCGGCGGCCCGCCGCGCAAGCTGCCGCGCCGATACGACCTCGCCTCGCCGATCGAGCGCCTCCCGCTGAACGTGCCGCAGCTGCTCGTGCACGGCGACGCCGACGAGGTCGTGCCCGTCGAGATCTCGCGGCGCTATGCCCGGCGCGCGGCCGGGGCAGGTGACCCGTGCGAGCTGGTCGACCTGCCCGGCGTGGGGCACATGGAGCACCTCGACCCAGACACCGTGGCCTGGCGGACGGTGGCGAGGTGGCTGGAGGAGCGATGACCGATCGGGCCTACGCGGAGCGGCTGGACGCCGAGGACCCGCTCGCGCTGTTCCGCGAGCGCTTCGTCTTCGCAGACCCCGAGACGATCTACCTCGACGGCAACTCGCTCGGCCGTCTGCCGCTTGCCACGCGCGAGCGTCTCAGAGAGCTGACGGCCCAGTGGGGATCGGAGCTCGTCCGCGGGTGGCACGAGTGGATCGACCTCCCGGAGCGGATCGGCGATCTCCTCGCGGCCGGCGTTCTAGGCGCGCGCTCCGGGGAGGTGATCGTCGCGGACTCCACCACGGTGAACCTCTTCAAGCTTGCCGGGGCGGTTCTCGACACGCGCCCCGGCGCGATCGTCACCGACTCGGAGAACTTCCCCACCGACCGCTACGTGCTAGACGGCCTCGCCCGCCTACATGACCGCGAGCTGCGCGTCTTCGAGGCCGACGCGGTGGACGGGCCGCAGCCGGACGACGTGGGGCGCGCATGCGCCGGCGCCGACGTCGCCCTCGTGGTGCTCTCCCACGTGGCCTACCGCTCCGGCGCTCTCGCAGATATCGAGCGGATCAACGGAGCCGCCACTCCGGCTCCGGTGCTCTGGGACCTCTCGCACTCCGCGGGCGCGCTTCCGATCGAGCTCGAGAGCCGAGGGGTACAGCTGGCCGTGGGCTGCACCTACAAGTATCTGAACGCCGGCCCCGGCGCCCCGGCGTTCCTGTACGTCCGCGAGAAGCTCCAGGCGGATCTGCGCACCCCCATCCAGGGATGGTTCGGCCAGCGTGACCAGTTCCGGATGGAGCGTGCCTACGACCCGGCACCAGGCGTTCGAGGCTTCCTCGCAGGCACGCCGACGATTCTCGCCCTTGGTGCCGTCGAGGAGGGCGCGAAGCTCACGGCAGAGGCGGGCGTCGAGCGGCTTCGCGCCAAGGCTGCACAGCTCACGGAACTCATCGTGGCTGTCCACGACGAGCGCCTCGCCGAGCTCGGGTTTCGACTCGGAAGCCCGCGCGACCCGGCCCGCCGCGGCGCCCACGTGAGCCTCGCGCACGACGAGGCCTGGTCGATCTGCCGGGCGCTGATCGAACGCGCACGCGTGATCACGGACTTCCGCGGACCCGACTCACTTCGCCTCGGCGTGCCGCCGCTCTACACGCGCTTCGCCGACGTCTACGAGGCCTTGGAGCGCCTGGTCGACCTCGTCGAGCACGGCGAGCACCGCGATGTCGACAGCGGGCCGCTGCGGGTGACCTGACTAGAGCGCGATGACGGCGTCAATCTCGATGTCCGCGCCCTTCGGCAGCGCCGCCACGCCGATCGCCACGCGGGCGGGCGGCTCGGGTCCCTTGAAGAAGGCTCCGTACGCGTCGTTCACGCGCGCGAAGTCGCCCATGTCGGTGAGGTAGACGGTGCAGCGCACCGCGTCGGCGAGCGAGCCGCCCGCCGCCTCGCACACGGCGGCGAGGTTCTCGAGGCAGCGGCGCGTCTGGGCCTCGATGTCGTCCTTGACGATCTCCCCGGTCGATGGGTCGAGCGGAATCTGGCCCGAGCAGAACAGCAGGCTGCCGCTCCGTATGCCCTGGCTGTACGGGCCGATCGCTTCCGGGGCCTGGTCGGTCGAGACTGATTGTCGTAGTGCCATCAACACAGCCTATGCCGCAGGCGCTAGCCTCTGCATTGGACCGTGCTAGGCGGGGAATTAGCGGTGCCCTGTCACCTGCAATCCGCTCTAGCAGGGCTGAATTCCCGTTCGAGGGGCTTCGGCTCTCGGGGCCAGTACGCCGGACTGAGGCGTCGATGG
>Ga0126307_10001432_pt1 | contig 15749 bp, 14 predicted proteins | sample Plot28_FD_89955 | JGI IMG/M metagenome (GOLD analysis project Ga0126307, IMG submission 89955) | Serpentine soil microbial communities from UC McLaughlin Reserve, CA, USA - Plot28 | ecosystem: Environmental > Terrestrial > Soil > Grasslands | place: USA: UC McLaughlin Reserve, Lake County... | reverse complement strand
GAGCCCGTCTTCGAGGCACCGGAGCCCCAGTCCGTCTTCGAGGCACCGGAGCCCGAGCCGGAGCCGGAAGCAGCGCCCGAGCCCGAGCCTGTCTTCGAGGCACCGGAGCCCGAGTCCGTCTTCGAGGCACCGGAGCCCGAGTCCGTCTTCGAGGCACCGGAGCCCGAGTCCGTTTTCGAGGCGCCCGCGTACGAGGCACCCACGGTCGAAGCGGAGCCCGAGCCCGATCCCGAGCCCGAGCCTGTGCTCGAGCCCGCCGCGACATTCGAAGCACCCGCTCCGGCGACAGAGGTCGAGCAGCCGGCGCCGGCCCACGAGGCGCCGCCCGCACCGGAACCGCTCGCGCCGCTCGCCACCGAGCCCGCTTCGCCCCAGTCTCGTCCAGAGACGAACGGCCAGGTGCCCCACGATCTTGAGGACGACCTTCTCCCTCCTGGGCCGGTTCCTTCCGCTGCCGAGCCGGTCACCACCGAGACGGCGCCCGAGGAGCCCGGGCCCGCGGCCCTGAACGGATCGGGCTTCACCGTCTCCGTCCGGCTGACGAGCGGCGAGCGCCTCACGGTTTCCGATTGCGCCGATATCGGCGAGGCGAAAGGCTACGCGAAGGCGCTCACGAAGCAGCTCGGTACGACCGAGCCGGACGACTGGCCCTTCGTGAACGGACGCTTCCTCAAGCCCGACACCATCGTCTCCGTCGACATCGAGCCCAGCTAGCCGGGCAAGAGCGGCGACGACGGACGCGTCGCCATGCCCCGCCGCTCGGCGAGCGCCTCGAGCACGATGACCGTGTCCGCGACCGGGATGTCCTCGAGATACGCGTCGCGCGTTTCGAAGGAGTCGAGCACGGCAACGCAGCCGGCCGCGTAGGTTCCGGCATCCCCGACTGAGAGGCCGGCAATGGCTTCCGCGACCGGGGCCGGAAACGCATCCTCGTCCGCGGCCCGCAGGATCTCGGCGAGCTCGGCCGCCTGGCGGTCTTCACCGAGGACGAGCCGGGCGAGCGCGACGGCGTAGGCGCCGACCGGCGAGCCGCCGGCGACGGGATCCTGTTCGAGCGCCCAGCGGGCATCGCCTTCCGCGGCCTCCCAGTCCCCGGCGAGGATCCGCGACTTGAGCGCGCCGATGAGCCTTCCCCAGCTCCCCGGGGGCGCGTCGGGCCAGCTCTCCCGGTAGCGCTCGGCCGACCGCGTGAACCAACCGGCCGCCTCCGCGGTCCGGCCTTGCATGAGGCGCGCGAGCGCGGCTCCGCCGGCGGCCATCGCGGCACGAACGAGTTGCTTCTGCCTGGGATCCGGCTCGTCGGGCATGCGGGCGAGAGCGTCCGCATAGCGCCGCGCCTCTCTCTCAGCGTGCTCCTCCCAGGCCACGCGCGGAGCCTAGCTCCGCACGGCTGTCGGTTCCCCCTTTCGGGGGAAGGCATTGGCAGGATTACCGCCGACAATTGTCATAGCCGTTGACGCACCGGGAGCCCCGCCGCCGCAGTCGGGGCTCCCTTCGTTAAGGGGCGACTAATGGCCGCTTCGGCCCTTGTCGGGATCGAGGGAAAGAGTGAGAATGCGCTCGAGGCGACAACCGTCCTCGTTCGAGGGTTGAAATGTCGACAAATGGCGCTGGCGAAAGATCACTATGGGCGATCTACCACCCAGGGAGTACCAGCGACAAGAGCCGCGAGTGTCCCAAGCCCAGCGCAAAGCGCCATCAGCTTGAGTCGCATGGAGCCGTCCTTTCTCGAACGATTGACAGCTCCTGGGCCCAGGAATTTGACAACGTGAGGTTATAACAGGTTCCGGATGCCAAGACAAAAGTCAACTCACGTCGACAATCCCGCTGCCGTAGGCGGTCGCCTCAAGCTCGCCCGCGAGAAGGCCGGCCTCAGCCAGCGCCAGCTCTCCTTTCCGGGGTGCTCGCCCGCGTACATCTCGCGCATCGAGTCGGGCGACCGCATCCCGTCGCTCCAACTCCTGCGCGAGGTCGGTCGCCGGCTCAGCGTCTCCGAGGACTACCTGGCGACAGGCTCGGACGTTCGCGGCGACCGAGGTGGAGTTCTCGTCGAGGCCGAGGTCGCACTGCGCCTGAACGAGCTCGACGAGGCTGAGCGTCTCTATTCGTCGCTGCTCGAGGGCACGCCGCCCGCGCTCCGCGCCGAAGGACTGGCCGGGCTTGGGCACGTCGCGTTTCGCCACGGCGAGCCGCGGAAAGCGATCCCGCTCTTCGAGGAGGCGCTATCGGTTTTCGGAGTGGACGAGACGAGCCACCCCGACCTGGCCGACAGCCTCGGACGCTCGTTCGCAATCGTGGGAGAGCTCGAATCCGCGATCGGCGTCTTCGAGCGCTACCGGGAATCCGCCGCGCGGCAGGGGAATTCCTTCCAGACCATCCAGTTTTCAGTGCTCCTCGCGCATGCGCTGATCGACAGCGGGAACCTCGGTCGGGCCGAGGAGCTCCTCGGCTCCGCGCTCGCGCTTGGCAGCGGCCTCGAGAGCCCGAGTGTCCGCGCTCAGCTCTACTGGTCGCAGTCCCGGCTCCACGCGGAGCGCGGCGACCCCGTCACAGCGGCGCGATTCGCTCGAAGCGCACTGGAGATCCTCCGCCTGACGGAAGACACCTATCGCACCGCGCGCGCGCACCAGCTGCTGGCTCATCTCGAGCTCGACCGGGGCAACGCGCAGGACGCCCTCGACCTCCTCGAAGAGGGCTGGCCGCTTCTCGAGCAGAGCGCCAACGGCCTCGAGCGGGCGCAGTACCGGCTTGAGGAGGCGCGCGCGCTCGCCCGACTCGGCCGGAGCGAGGAGGCGGCGGCGCTGGCCATGCAGATCTCCGGGCTCATCGCCGACGCACACCCGGAGGACGCGGCGCGCAGCTACTCGGTCCTCGCGGGGGTCTTCGACGACTTCGGCGACCGGGGCCGGGCGCGGGAGCTCTACGAGCTCGCTGTCGAGCTCCTGGAGCCGCGCAACCCGAACCGTTTCCTCGTCGACGTCTACTCGCACCTTGCGGACATCGCCGAGTCGGATGGGCGCAAGGAAGAGGCTTATGAGCTGATGAAGAAAGCCGTGGGCATGCAGAAGGGAGTAGCCGAGGCTACGCCGTCCTAGGCCTGCACACGCCGAACTAGGGTATATTTCGAACAGCCGCGCGCAACATTCACGCGCCGGCATCCTCGTTTCATCTTGCAGCGCACCTCGCGCTGCACCCTATGCACGAAGCAATAGACCAACGGACCCTTCCTGGTGTGGAAGCGGACGGCTTGGCCGCCGCGGCCCGTCGCGCCGAAGCATGGGCGGGCGAGCCCTTCCTCAGGCCCGACGAAGACCCGGCCGAGGCGCTCGCGGAGGGCCGCGCACGCCGTCGCGCACTCGACGACGCCCTGGCGGAGATCAAGGCGGGCCGGCGCACGCCCTCGCCCTCGTGGAAGATCCGCTACGCGCTCATGCTCGGCCTCGAACGTGAGCTGACCGATCACCCGCCCCGGCTTGCGTCCGGCACCGAGCTCCGCCGGCATCAGATCGACGCGCTCGCCGGGATGCTCACCGAGCTGATCGCGCGCCATGAAGAAGAGGCCGAGAACGGGAACGGGAACGGCCACGCAGCGGAGGAACCGGAAGAGGACGAGGAGCGCGAAGACCAGGACCTGGAGGACGAGGAGGGCGAGCCCGTCCAGCAGGACGACCCCGGCGCCGTGCGCCGCTTCCGCTTCCGCCACCCGACGGCCTCCGGCAAGACGATCGCCGCCGCGGGTTTCGTCGAGGCGGCGCGCTCCATGGGCGTGCTCATCCTCACGCACCGCCGGCTTCTGGTTCAGCAGTTCACGCGCGACCTGACCACCGAGGGCTACGCAGACCGGCTCCGCCCGGCGATCGAGGACGGGCAGGAGCCGCTTCGCGGCAACCCGGTCACGATCCAGACGTACGCGTGGTTCGCCCGCCACGTCGACTCGATCTCGAAGGGCGCCTACCAGCTCGTGATCTGCGACGAGGCGCACACGGCTCTCGGCGAGAAGACAAGCAGTGCGATCCGCCGCTTCGCCGACCCGATCTACATCGGCATGACAGCTACCGAGCAGCTGATCGCGAAGCAGGTCTCGGACGTCTTCCCCGCCTCGGTCGACGACCTCCCACTCGCGGATGCAGCGCGCCGCGGCCTCATAGCCCCGCTTCGCTGCCTGCGCGTCCCGCCCGCCGCGGCCGTTGCGTCGGTGCCGATCGTCGGCGGTGACTACGACCAGGACATCCTGGCCCGCGTCCTCGACCACTCGGTCATCAATCAGGCCGCCGCCAGCCTCTACCGCGACCGCTTCGGCGAGACGCCCGGAATTGTCTACGCCGCCGGGGTCGAGCACGCGTACAATCTCGCGCGCGAGTTCCGTGCCGCGGGCCTGAAGGCGGAGGCCGTGAGCGGCAAGACACCGCCGCTCAAGCTGGCCGAGACGCTCGCTGCCTACGAGCGCGGCGAGATCAACATCCTGATCAACGCGATGCTGCTCGCGGAAGGCTGGAACTCACCTCGCGCCACGGTCTGCATGCATCTCGCGCCGACCGCGAGCCGCCGCGTCTACCAGCAGCGCATCGGCCGGGTCATGCGGATGCATCAGCGCAAGGAAGCCGGCGTCGTCGTCGACTTCGTCCCGGACGCGGCGACCCACAACGAGCGCACGATCACCCTCCATTCGCTGCTCGACGCCGACTTCTACCGCCCTGGCGCACGGGTGACCCCGGCGCCGCGCAGGCGTGTCCAGCGGCGCGCCCGCCGCAAGCTTTCTCCGGCTCCGTGGCTCGTCCCCGTCACGCCGGACGTGCGCCGCCGCGTCGCGGTGATCACCCGGGAGTGGGAACGCGTCGACCCCTCGAGGCTCGCGGAAGACGAGCAGCTCCTCTGGGCTTCGATCGCCGGCCGGCAGCTCCGCTTCGAAGAGCGCCAGCATTTCGCAGAGAAGCTCGCCAAGGCCTCCCGCGAGTGCCGCGAGGCCTTCCTGATGAGCTGCGCCGCCGAGAACCCTAACCGGCGCCTGCGCCTCTCAGCCCTCGGCGATCGGGTCGCCGTCAGCGTCGACCGCGCGAGCTTCGACGACTTGGTCACGATGATCACCTCGGCGCCGACGTGGGAGAAGGACCGCGTGCAGGGCGTCCGCATCCTCCTGCGGGCGATCGGCGAGGGGAAGGTGGACGCACCGGAGGAGATCCTCTCCCGCTGGACCTGGCGGCTCGCGCGCGCGACGCGCAAGCTGCAGGACCGGCGCGCCGGCTCGGATCTGCCGGAGGCCAAGCGCCTGCTCGGTGCCCTGACGAACTCACGTGGGCACCGGCACGAGGAGAACGCGGCGCGGCTCGTCAACGTGGCGCTCGAGCAGCCGATCCACGTCGCCGTGGCCCTGCTCGCGTCCGCGGAGGCCTACACGCCGACCGCGCAGCAGCTCATCGACCGCATGCGCGAGCGTCTCGGGACGATTCAGGAGGTCGCGAACGCGCTAGCGGACAACCTGCCGGCTCCGAAGCAGCATTCCGGCAAGTCCCGCCGCCGCCGGCGCAAGCGGAAGCAGAAGGTCGAACAGCAGAAGGCGGAGCAGCAGAAGGCGCAGAAGGACAAGGCATCGAATGGGAAAGGCGACGCGAAGAAGCCCGAGAAGAAGAGGTCCGAGAAGCCCAAGCCCAGCGCCGAGCCGGCCGCCACCACCGCCGATTAGCTAGGCCCCGTCCTCGTCCTCTTCTTCTTCGGCCGTTCGGGCCTCGTGCTCGCGCAGGAAGCGCGTCAGCTCCGCGGCGAGCGAATCTCCTGAGGGAACGTCGAGCTCGTCCCCGAGCGTGTCGCGCCGCGCCTCGAGCTCCTGCACGTACGCCTCGGTCTCCTCGTCGGCCGAGACGGCCTCGCTGACCTGCTGCTCGTAGGCTGCGGAGGCGCGCTCGAGGTCTGCGAGGTCGAACTCCGTTCCGAGGAGCCCCGCCAGCCGCTCGCAGAGGGCGAGCGCGGCGCGGGGGCTGGCAGCGAGCGAAGCGTAGTGCGGAACCGCGGCCCAGAGACTCGCGGACGAGAGGTCCGCGTTCCGGCAGGAGTCGTGCAGAACGCCGACGATCCCGGTCGGCCCCTCGTAGCGCGAGGCGGCGAGGCCGAGCTCCTCGACGAGCTTCTGGTCGCTGGCCGAGCCCGTCACGGGAGCGGGGCGCGTGTGCGGCACGTCGGCGAGAAGCGCTCCGAGGGTGACCACGAGCTCCACGTCGAGCTCGCCCGCGAGCCCGACGATCTCGTCGCAGAAGGTGCGCCACCTCAGGTTCGGCTCGATGCCGAGCATGAGCACGGCATCGCGTTCGATTCCCGGAATGGGAGCGTGGTAGAAGACCGTCTCGGGCCAGTCGATCCGGCGCGTGATTCCGTCCTCGAGCGCGACGTGCGGACGCGTGGCCTGGAAGTCGTAGAACTCTTCGGGATCGATGTTGGCGAAGCGCCGCGCCTCCCACGCCTGGGCGAGAAAGCTCGTCGCGAGCGAGGCACCCTGCGCGCCGTCGTTCCAACCCCGAAAAGCCCCCACGAGCACGGCGCGGCGAAGGGTCGGGCGCCGCTCGATGCGGAGATGGCCACCGATGGAGGGAGTCTACGGCAGTACCGGCCGCGACCTGAGCAAAAGCCTGGCGGCGAGCGCCACGACGCCGACCCAGACGGCGGTCGCGAGCGTCACGTGCGCGAGCACGAGAGGCCAGGGCAGGTGCTCGCGCCACTGGATGTCCCCGATCGTCATCTGCACCAGGAGTAAGCCGAGGACGCCGGCGGCAAACATGAGGTCGGCGCGCGCCTCCTTCCGGTGCCAGAGGAGGGATGCGACTATGCCGACGAACGCGATGGAGAAGATCCCCGTGGCGCCCACGTGAATGTGGAGCGCATCAGGCAGGAGCCCGTAGCGCTTGATCTTCTCGCCCCCCGAGTGCGGGCCGGCGGCGGTGACGAGGGTCCCCGTGACGATCAGGACGAACGCGCTCGGCACAAGGACGACGGCGAGCCAGTTGGACGCGAGCGGCGGATGCTTGACGACACCGCGCACGAGGTCGTGCGCGCCGAGGGCGACGACGACGGCTACCGCGAGGGCGAGCAAGGAGAGGAGGAAATGGGCCATGACGATCAGCGGGTGCAGCTCGACGAGCACGGTGATTCCTCCGAGGACACCCTGGAGGAGCACCGTGATCGGCAGCGCCCATGCCGCCCAGAGAAGCCAACGCGGGAGCCGCTCGACGCGGATCGCTCCGATCGCGGCCGCGAGCGTGACGAGGCCCACGACGAAGCCGACTCCGCGATTGCCGTACTCGACGAGCGCGTGGAAGTTCTTTTCCGGGAGGAAGGACGAGCCGCAGCGCGGCCAGTTGTCGCAGCCGAGCCCCGAGCCGGTGAGACGCACCGTCGCGCCCGAGACGACGATGAGGAAGAGCGCGGCGAGCGCGGCGTAGGACAGCAAGGCGAAGGTCTCCGCCGAGATGGCGAAGCGCGCCCGGGAGACCGGCGTCGTGTTGGCTTCCATCAGCCGAGGGCTAGGCCGGTTCCTTCGACGACCTGCCCGATGCGGGCGAGCGCGAGGCCGGCGTCCGAGAAGGCCGCCTCGAGCACCACGCCCTTCTCGGCCGGGAGCGAGACCAGGAGGCCGCCGGCCGTCTGCGGATCGAAGCCGAGCGTTTCGAGCTCCTCGGGGAGCCCGTTGAGCCGCGCCGCGCCGGCGACGAACTCCCGGTTCCGCTGGTCGCCGCCGGTGCGAAGGCCGCGGCGCGCGACGGCCAGGGCCCCGGGAAGAGCCGGGATGGATGCGGGGTCGAGCACGATGCATACGCCGCTCCGTTCGGCCATCTCGTGCGCATGGCCGAAGAGGCCAAAACCGGTCACGTCGGTGACCGCGGATGGCTCGAAGGGGCGCAGGGCCTCGGCGGCGCGGTCGTTCAGCTCCGTCATCGCCGCGGCCGCCGCCTGCAGCTCCTCGTCGCCCAGGACCTTCTTCCGCACGCCAGTAAGGACGAGCCCAGTGCCGAGCGGCTTCGTCAGATACACGGCGTCGCCCGGCACGGCGCTGCTTTTCCGCCAGATCGCGTCCGGATGCGCCGTGCCGACGACGGCGAGGCCGTACTTCGGCTCGTCGTCGCGAATGGTGTGGCCGCCCGCGAGCAGTGCGCCGGCCTCCTCCACCTTGGCCGCTGCCGCGTCGAAGACCGCCCTCACCGACTCGAGCGGGAGCTCCTCCGGGAAGGCGGCCACGGAGAGCGCGAGAAGCGGCTTGCCTCCCATCGCGAAGACGTCGTTCAGCGCGTTGACCGCCGCGACGGCACCGAAGAGCGCGGGGTCGTCGACCATGGGCGGAAAGAAGTCCGTCGTGAAGATGAGCGCGCGCTCGTCGTCGAGCTTGTAGACCGCGGCGTCGTCCGCGGGCGAGAGCCCGACGAGTAGGTTCTCCGAATCGGCGGGCGCAAAGCCTGCGAGGAGCTCCTCGAGCCGGCCGGCGGCGTACTTGGCCGCGCAGCCTCCTCCGGCTTCGAGACTCGCGAGTCGCGCAGTAGTCTCCACGCGATGGAGGTTACCCCCCGCACGTTTGGGTGTCAGAGCATGACCGGACGGCTCGAGCGCGTGCTCGTGAAGCCGCCCACATCGGGCTCCTGGGCGGCCTGGAGGGCCTACGGCTGGAGGGCGGAGCCCGACCCGGCCGGGTTGGAGGCCGAGCATGAGGCGTTTCGCGGCCTGCTCCAGGAGGCCGGGGCAGAGGTCGTCCTCGGCCAGACCGGCGACAGCTCGAATCCGGACGTTATCTACGCCTACGATCCCGCGCTCGTCACCGATTCGGGCGCAGTGCTCCTCATGCCCGGCAAAGAAGGACGTCGCCGCGAACCGGAGGAGATGGGCGTCGACTTCATGGAGGCGGGCGTGCCTCTGGCCGGCCAGCTGCGCTTCCCCGCGACCGTCGAAGGCGGGGATACCGTCTGGCTCGACGAACGCACGCTGCTCGTCGGGCGCGGCTACCGGACGAACGACGCCGGTATCCAGGGCCTCCACGAGCTCCTCCCCGACGTGGACGTGATCAGCTTCGACCTGCCCCACTATCACGGGGGCGGCGAGGTGCTCCACCTCATGTCGTTTCTCTCGCCGCTCGACCGCGACCTGGCTGTCGTCTACCTCCCGCTCATGCCGGTGCGGCTCGTCGAGCTCCTCCGCGAGCGAGGCATCGAGTTCGTCGAGGTGCCGGACGACGAGTTCGAGTCGATGGGCCCGAACGTCCTCGCGCTCGCGCCGCGCGTTGCTCTCGCGCTCGAGGGCAACGACGAGACCCGGCGGCGCATGGAGGCGGCCGGCGTGGACGTGCGCACCTACAAGGGAGACGAGATCTCCCGGAAGGGCGACGGCGGCCCTACCTGCCTGACGCGCCCGGTCCTGCGCTCCTAGCGAAGCAGGAAGCCGGTCCCGAGCTCGTCCCGCTCGTCGAGCAAGAACTCGTGCTCGCCCGTCTTGTGCGCGCTCCCTTCGACCTCCGTAATCACGGCAGGCCGCCCGGCCACCTCGGCGTCACCGACGACCCGCGCCGAGAACGCCGTTCCGACGATGCTGTCGTGCACTAGCTCCTCGCCGCGCGGAAGCTCGCCGTCCACGTCGAGCAGGGCGAGGCGGGCCGACGTGCCGCTGCCGCAGGGCGAGCGATCGACCTCTCCGTCGGCGAAGACGGTGACGTTCCGCTGGCGGAGCGGCGGTCCGTCTTCTATCCGCTCGAAGAAGATGGCGCCGTAGATGTCGCGGAGCTCAGGCTCGAGCGGGTGGACGAAGTCGTGCCCGGCCTCGAGCTCTCGCTTGATCTCGCGGCCGAGCTCGATGAGGCGCGGCAGGGAGTCCTTGTGAACCGGAAGTGGCGATTCGACGGACGCGTAGAACGCGCCTCCGAAGGCGACTTCGGCGGGGAGCCCTCCGGCCTCGAGCCCGCGCGCCTCCACGTACGAGGGCACGTTCGTGAAGCGGACGCTCTCCACACGCCCATTCCGCACGGAAGCCACCGTTTCGAGCCGGCCCGAGGGCACGTCGACGACGACCGCAGTCTGGGGCTCGACGGCCGCGATCAGGCCGCTCTCGAGCGCCCAAGTGACGAGCGCGATCGTCCCGTGCCCGCAGGCGGTCGAGTAGCCCGCGTTATGGAAGAAGACGACGCCGAGGTCGGCGCCCGCATCAGCCGGCTCCGTGACGAAGCAGCCGTACATGTCCGCATGCCCGCGCGGCTCGTGGACGAGCAGCTTGCGGACGTCATCGAGCAGCTCGAGCGCGGATCGGCGCTTGTCGAGGATCGTGGCGCCCTCGAGCGGCGCCACACCGCCGGTGACGATGCGAAAAGGCTCGCCGGCGGTGTGGTAATCCGTCGTCTGGACTACGAGGCCGTCTACGAGCCCTTTTCGATCGGAACGTCCACGAGATTGCCCCATTCGGTCCATGAGCCGTCGTAGTTTCGCACCCGTTCGAAGCCGAGCAGCTCGCTGAGGACGAACCACGTGTGTGCGCTGCGCTCGCCGATGCGGCAGTAGGCGGTCACTTCCTTCTCGGAGGTGATGCCGTTGCCGCCGTAGAGCTCGCGAAGCTCGTCGGCCGACTTGAACGTTCCGTCGTCACGGACGGCGCTCGCCCACGGGATGGAGACGGCCGAGGGAATGTGCCCCGCGCGCTGGGCGCCTTCCTGCTCGTAGCCCGGCGGCGCGATCAGCTCCCCCGCGTACTCGCCCGGCGAGCGGACGTCGACGAGCCCGCGGTCGTCGGCTCCGAGCCACTCCCGCACCTGGTCGCGGTACGCGCGGATGGACTCGTCCCGCTCCTGCGCCGAATAGCTCTGCGCGGACGGAGAGGGCACGTCGGTCGTCAGCTCCCGGCCCTCGTCGATCCACTTCTGGCGGCCGCCGTCGAGGATGCGGACGTCGCCGTGGCCGTAGACCTTCAGATACCAGTAGGCGTAGGCGGCGAACCAGTTGTTCTTGTCTCCGTAGACGACGACGGTGGTGTCGTTCCCGATCCCGAGGCCGCCGAGGAGCTGCTCGAAGGTCTCCCGGTCGACGACGTCGCGCTCGACGGGATCCTGCAGGTCGTCGCGCCAGTGCAGCTTGACGGCACCCGGAATGTGGCCCTCTTCATAGAGGTCGGGGTTCTCGTCGACCTCCGCGACGACGACCCTGTCGTCGCCTCCGTGCTCCGCGACCCAGTCGCTCGTGACGAGGACGGGCTTCGCGTATCCATTCTCTGCCATTGCTACCTCCCGATCACTTCAATTGTTGAAGCGATCCTACCACCCTCGTCGCGGCCTCGGCTATCCTCGGTACATGGGGAGCCTTGGGGATGTGATAACGGGTGAGATCGTCGCAGTGGCCCCCGAGGACACACTGGGGGAGGCTGCGGAACGAATGGCCGAGCAGGGCGTGGGATCAGCGATCGTCCTCGATTCCGGCCGCCTGATCGGGATCCTCACCGAGCGCGACCTCCTGAAGGCGGTCGCAGGCCGCGTCCACACGAGTGAGGCACGCGTGCGCGAGTGGATGACGGCAGACCCGATCACCGCCTCGGAGGGCGACTCCGCGGACGAGGCGATCAGGACGATGCTCGACAACGGCTTCAGGCATCTGCCTGTCGTCGCCGCCGGCAGGACCGTGGGGGTCGTCAGCCTGCGCGAGCTCATGCGGGCCGCATTGCAGGTCGACGCCTGACCGACGGTAACCCCGGGTACGGCGCGTTCCCGCTCTAGAGAAGCTGCGCCGCGATCAGGCCAGCTGCGCCGAGCCAAAGCCCGGCGAGGGTCCCGATCAACGGTGCGAGTGGGCGAAGGGAAGGACGCGGTTCCATGTCGAAGAAGAATTCTCGGCTCGCGCGCCGCAATACTTCGACGCGGAACTCGTGCATCCTTCCCCCCGCCTAATGGCCGTCGAAGAACCCGACCCAGTGGCCCTTGCCCAAGAAAGCGGCCACCATCACGAGAAGAACGAGAAGCTGAACTTGACGTGCCGTCACGCGATCACCTCCTTTCCCTAGAACCGGAAGTCCTGGAGTGCCTCGGCTGCGCGCCGGTACAGGTGCGCCGCCTCGAGGTCCTCGCCGCGCCGCACGGCTAAATCGCCCTGCGCGATCCATGCTGCCGCACGGTGGCTCGCGGAGGAGAGCTGTTCGAAGCTGCCCTCCGCCTCCTTGAACATGGTGTCTGCCTCGTCGAGCCGCTCCTGGTCGAGGAGGGCCCGGCCGAGGACGAGCTGGGCGTTGCCGATCTCATCGAGGTGGTCGACACGGCCGCCCAGTAGGTCGAGAGCGTGCCGCGCCTGCTCCTCTGCGAGCTTCGGCTCGCCCGTGCGCAGGTGAACCTGCGCGAGGGACGAGACGACGTGGCCGGCGTCGGTATTGTCGCCGACCTCGAGGAGAACCCGATAGGCGTCCTTGAGGTGCTTGATCGCCTCCTCGGGCTTCCCGAGCTGAAAATTGAGTCCGCCGAGGTTGTTCAGGAGCTTGCCGACGTTCGACTGGTCGGCGAGCTCCTCGTACTGCGCCTTGGCGCGCTCCGCGTACGAGCGGGCGAGCACCCAGTGCCCGGTGCGCTCGGCGATCAGCGAAGCCTGGAAATAGTGGTGGGCGACCGTGCGCCGGTCGTTCAGGCTCTCTGCGAGCTCGAGCGCGCGCTCGACGTCCTCGCGCGCCGCTTCCCAGTCGCGCTGGCGCCGGTAGCAGCGCGAGCGCCAACCGAGAGCGTTCGAGCGCAGGCGATCGGCCGGGAGGCCGGAGCGCTCGGAGAGATCGAGTGCTTCGCTGAAGAGCGCCACTGCGGTGGAGATCGAAGAAAGCTTGTAGCGGCAGACACCGAGGCGGTAGAGCACCTCGGCCCGATCGACGTCGCTGAACGTCGGCGATTCCGTGAGCTGCCGTGCGCGGTCGAGGAGTCCGATGGCCGACCGAACGTCGCCGAGCGACATCCGCGCCCAGCTCTCTGCGAGGAGAGAGCGGAACTCGAGCGACGGAACCGCGACGGTAGCGAGTGCGACGCCGAGCTTGTCGATCTCGGCGACGGCCTCTTCGAACGAGTTCGACTCGAGGGCTGCCTCGGCGCGGGCAACGACGCTCTCCACACGCTCCCGCTCGCTCGAGGAGACTCCGGTCTCGAGGAACGAGGGATCGACGCCGAGCCTGCTCGCGAGCCACCCGACGGTCTCACCTGTCGGGCGGGTCTTCCCGCGCTCGATCTGGCTGACGTACTCCTTCGAGAAGCGCTCGCCGGCGAGCGTCGTCTGGGTCAGCCCGCGCGCGATGCGCAGCTGGCGGACGCGCTCGCCCATCGAGGTGCGGGCGGCTGAGGCGGTGCGGGTGGCGGTGAGTTGATCGTGCATCTAAGTGAACTATACGGGGGAAAATTTACTTCACAAGGCTACTTGACTTCTGGTTCGGCTTGGCTATAGTCCGACCTACCTCGCATTCCTGCCGGACGCCAGGCAGAGGAGTGCGGGAGGCGCGCCAGATTCCCGGCGACACCAACCCGGAGGCATCGGCTGGGCCGCAGAGCCGGAGCTTCCGGGTTGTCGCCTGGAAGGACGCAAAAACATGGACGAAGTGTCGGCCCTCCGGGCCGCTTCGTCTATCCCTCTAACGGGCAGCGCGTCACGGGGCCTGAAGCGGGCCGCGAAGCCAGGCGATCCTGCTTTCCCGGATGGCAGGCCAGGTGTCCTGTAGGAGCGCCCCCACGACCTCGTCGGCCATCGTGAGGAGCCCGAGCGCGATGGAAATCCATGCTTCGGCGTCCGGATCTCGCTCGGGCGGCACCCCGCCGGCCTCCTGGGCACGCCGAATGACGTCGGCCACGTACTCGTGCACCTCGTGCATGTGCGCCCGCATGTAGATAGCGATCTCAGGGTCCACCGAGGACTCGGCCAGGGCCTGCACCCAGAGCGGCGAGCTGCGCGGACGCTCGGCCTCCGATTCGACGAACGCGCGCCCGATTGCGGAAAGCCAGAGCCCCGGATCGGTCTCGGCGGCGAGCCGCTCGGCCCAGAGCTCCTTCACCTGCTCCCAGCTCCAGTCCATGCAGGCGAGATAGAGCGCGCGCTTCGACGGAAAGTGGCGGTAGAGGACCGGCTCGGTCACACCCGCGGCGCGGGCGAGGTCGGCCGTCGTCGTGCCGTGGTAGCTTCGGCCTGCGAACAGACGGCAGGCCGCGTCGAGAAGCGACGCACGCCGCTCCTCGGCGGGCATTCGGATGGTACTCACGCGCCTTCGAGGAGCGGTTCATCGACGTGCCGGTACTTCCGCACTGTCGCGACCGAGAGGATCGCTCCGACGAGCGCGATGGCCGAAGCCACCTGGAGCGCGTGCTGATAGCCCGTGACGAAGCCTGCGGTGGCCTCGGGAGTCCCCGGAACACCCGTCACGAAGGCGGCGACGATGGCGCCCATGACGGCGATTCCGAGCGCGCCGCCGACCTGGCGCATGCTGTTCAGGACCGCAGACCCGACCCCGGCCTTGTCGATCGGGACGGAGCCCATCGCGGCGGCGGTTGTCGGAGTCATCACGATCGCCATCCCGAATCCGCCGACGAGGAGACCGGGGAGGAGATCCCAGAAGTTCGACGTCTCGTTGAGCCGGGAGAAGATCAGGAGCGAGATCGAAAGCAGGATCATCCCGCCGCCCATGAGCCAGCGCGAACCGACGCGGTCCGAGTATTTCCCCGCGGCCGGGGCCACGAGGATGATGAGGACGGTCATGGGCAGGAACGACGCGCCCGTCTGGACGGCTGACCAACCGAGGATGTTCTGGATGAAGAGCGAGTTGTAGAAGAAGACGCCAAACATCGCGAGGCCGACTAGCAGCATCACGGAGTTCGCGCCCGCGAAGGTGCCGTTCCTGAACAGGCTGAGGTCGAGCATCGGCGCGCGCTGGTGCATCTCGAGCAGGATGAACGCGACGAAACCAAGTACGGCCAGAGCGAAGAGCCCGAGGATGCGGGGCGACGTCCAGCCATAGGTGTTCGCCTCGATCAGGCCGTAGGTGAGGGCAAAAAGGGCGATTCCAGAGCTCACGAGCCCTGGAAGGTCGAGGCGCTGATTCGCCGAGGTGTCTCGGGATTCGTCCACGACGAGCCGAGTGACGAGGATCGCCAGGATCCCGATCGGGACGTTGATGAAGAAGATCCAGTTCCAGCTCCAGTGCTCGGTGATGAGCCCGCCGACGAGGGGCCCGATCGCGAGCGCCATCGCGGAGACGCCCGCCCAGATGCCGATCGCCATGCCGCGCTGCCGCGGCGGGAAGGTGGCCGTGATGATCGAGAGCGTGGCCGGGTTCATGAGCGCGGAGCCCGCGCCCTGCACGACCCGGGCGCCGATCAGCCAGCCCGCACTCGTCGCCAGGCCGCAGAAGAGCGAGGCGATTGTGAAGATGACGAGGCCGGCAATGAAGATCCGCCGGCGGCCGAGCAGGTCGGCGAGCTTGCCGCCCGTGAGCATGAGGACGCCGAAGGTGAGCGCGTAGCCGTTGAAGACCCATTCGAGCTCGGAGATGCCGATGTTCAAGTCACTCTGGATCGACGGCAGGGCCACGTTCACGATCGTGTTGTCGAGCATGATCATGAACAGGCCGAATGCGACCGCCCCCAGCGTCCACCACTTCCTGTTCTCCGGGTCGAAGATCTTCGCCTTCATCCATGCCTCCTCGATAAGTTAGTGCAAACTAAGCTAGCAGCAAGGCAGGTGGCTCGTACACTGGTCGCGCATGGCTGACGTCGTCTGGCGCCCCGACGCGCGCACGCTCTC
>Ga0126307_10001431_pt1 | contig 15754 bp, 19 predicted proteins | sample Plot28_FD_89955 | JGI IMG/M metagenome (GOLD analysis project Ga0126307, IMG submission 89955) | Serpentine soil microbial communities from UC McLaughlin Reserve, CA, USA - Plot28 | ecosystem: Environmental > Terrestrial > Soil > Grasslands | place: USA: UC McLaughlin Reserve, Lake County... | reverse complement strand
ATATGCCCAACTATAACTTAGTTTCCTGTCCTTGATAACTTCAGTTATTTTACATAAGTGCAGGAACTTTCTTCCTTCATTCTCTCCCCAAAACTGAAACGTAAAGCCAACCTCTGGCCTAAACGCTTCGAGATCAAAATACCATTGCTTCATATCATCTTTATCCGAAATGGCTTTCCACACCCTGCTTATAGGTGCATTCACCATTACTTCTTTAACTACTGGTATTGTGCTTTTACTTGTTTCCATCTTATTTTAATTTAAGTTATTAAAGACATTTCCTATTACCCATAACACCATGCTTATCATGATTTTTTCTTTCCCCTGGGTTCACTTTCCAAAAAGTCTTTCAGGTTACTCAACTTCACGCACCAGAACTGGCTGTATCGTTCTGTCCATGCGGCCACTTCCTTTAGCTTGTGTAATTGTGCTTCGCAATACCGCTCCCTCCCCTGTTGTCGTATCATCAGCAAACCGCATTCAGTTAATATCTTAACATGTTTTGAAATGGCTGGGCGACTTATATCAAAATTTTCGGCCAAAGCATTCAGCGTTAAAGGTTGTTGGGCTAATAAACGAATAATATTTCTTCTTGTAGGATCGGCAATAGCCTGGAATACATCTCGTCTCATAATATGTAACTGTTCGGTTACAAATGTAATGAAACTCAGGATCACACAATGATTAAAAATTTTCTTCTGAGGTGATTAACGGGCTGATTAATAATTTCAACAACTATACCTGGGTGCTAATAGAAAGAGTGTTGGAAGTTGTTCACCCTGGGGTAAGCTTTTTGATGGTAATCTATTATGAGAAGCAAAGCCCATATCAAATCGCATCCTCTTCATCCCATTTTGATAGCCTTTCCTATTGCTTTTTTTATTGGAGCTTTTGCCTTTGACCTTTTATCATTAATAACCGGTAATACAAATCTTTGGCAAACCGGTTATTACCTTGGCATCGCAGGCCTCATAGGCGCTGTTCTTGCCGCAGTGCCGGGGGCCATTGATTATTTTTATACGGTACCTCCGAAAAGTTCTGCAAAGAAAAGAGCTACCCAACATGCCATTATCAATCTACTCAATACAGCCCTTTTTGCTTTTATTGTTTATTACAGACGTATGGACAACCCCAATGTGTATACGGTACTGGCAATGGAAGGCGTTGGCATTGCTTTGCTATCTATCGCTGGTTGGATGGGAGGCACTCTTGTTCATAGAAACCAGATAGGTGTTGATCACCGTTATGCAAACGCCGGCAAGTGGAAAGAACAATATATTGATGCGCAGAATGGAAGAATAGAAGTTGGTGCCATTGATGAATTGAAAACAAATGGAATGAAACTGGTGCATATAAATGAAAAACGTATTGTTATTGCCAAAACCGAAAAGGGACACGTGGCTTTTAACGATCATTGTACTCACCGTGGGGGATCACTGGCCGATGGTGCTTTGATTTGTGGTACGGTGCAATGTCCCTGGCATGGCTCGCATTTCGACGTTGAAACGGGTGCTGTAAAAGCAGGACCTACAAAAGAAAATATCGCAATATATACAGTTGAGGAGAAAGATGGCAAGGTTTATTTATTGATATAAACTATGCATAACCTTAAGCCGACTAAAGAAATTAACCTTATTAATTCCGCTGATTTGTCTTTGGCACATTCATTTCTTGAAAAATAGGTATGTCATGGGACCGGGCAAAAGCAGTAGATCATTTCATGAAGCTATATAGCAAATACGATCCTGATCAATATAAGTTCAGGCACGACGCCAATAATTTAAAAGGCGTACATGATGCCGAATTAGCCTTAAAGAGATTATACATAGAATGTGCTTCCGCAGCAGAAAAAAAAGAAACCCTTTTAGCTAAGCTCGATTACCTGATCAAACATGGGGCAGAAGATACAAAGGCCTTTAACGGAGCTGAATATAAAAGCATTATTAAATTAGAGGCGTCCGATCTCCATAAACAAATAGAAAATGGCAGCCTGTTTTTTTAGACTTATACTATCAAACTTGTTTTATCGATGATACTGGAGCATCCATTCATAAATGTTCAAACCGTTTTCTTTATAAGACGGATCAACGGCCCTTGTCCACGCATCATGTCCTCCATTAGGCCATATAGTTAGGCGTGGTGGTAAAAGAGGACCTAAAGAAGATATCTTGTCAACAAACCCTTTTGTACTTGAAACGCTTACCTGGGGATCATCGGCTGAGTGAAAAGCCCACACGGGTAATTTGCCGGCGACTATGGTTTGACATTTATTGGTAAATGCATAATCTGATGACACGCCCGCCATTGGAACCAGCGCTGCAAACTTTGACGAACTTTCTCCGGCAAGATCACAACTGGCCATACTTCCAGCACTCAGTCCTGAAAGATAAATACGATTGGTATCCACCCGCCAGCTTTTTTTTGCTAATTCTATGCAATCAGTAATATCGGCTGCAAGCGGAAAACTTTTCACCTGTGGCATCAACACAATAAAAGAATATTCCTTGTCATTAACGGTAAAAGTGCCCGGGAATTTTTTATCATTAATAACCTGTGCTACACCGTCCTTTAACAAGAGTGAAAGATCGCTGTTACCATTTCCTATTTGTCCCGCTCCATGCATATAAACTAATAAAGGATAAACCTGGGTAGTTTTGTCATAATTAGAAGGCAGCGCCTGGTAATACCCCCCTATTTTACTATTAATAGCTTTTGATGTAGCAGACAGGATCATATATATCGAATCCCTGGCAGAACTTTGGGACGGAGAAAGAACCCGGTCAACACTCGTTAGATCATTTTCTTTTTGACAGGATGACAATACTAAAAGCGCAAAAAAAACCTGGAATAACAGTGCAGCACTATTTCCATAAATCATTTTCATACATCACTCATTAAGGGATTAACAGTTTCTCATGGATAGTGCATACGAATAGTAATTGACAGTCCACGAAAATCATGCCTTTTATAAGTAAGTATACCCTTCCTTAATGAGCTGTTGCATTGACATTAAAACCACAAATTTGTTAAATGCTTATGAAGGTCAACAGTGTTTTACTGCATAGTGTGTTGAATAAATTGTCAGCATGAGTTTAATCATCTTGTTTGACTGTCAAGGAACTTAGAAATAACGAATCTGCTTTATGAAAATTAGGCTCAGCGGTTAACTATTCTGAGTCTACCAGTGAGTCACCGTGGCATCGTTTTAGATGAGCGTTAATACAGTCATTAAATTTATTTAACTATGAAAAAGATTTTTGCAATGGCCGTGTTGGCGGCAGCTCTTGGTTTTAGTTCGCCTTGCTTTGCGCAGGACACCACCCACCATGATGGCACTGTTAAGAAGGTAGAAAAGGGCATTGGAAAAGGTGCAAAAAAAGCAGGCAAGGGTGTTAAAAAAGGAGCTAAAAAAGTAGGCAACGAAACAGCCGAACTGGCTACCAAAGGCAAGGCTAAAGTAACGGACAAGAAGTCGGACGAGTGGGTAGGGCCTGAAGGACAAACAATTTATGTTGATGATGGTAGCAAGTATTACTGGATCAACGAAAAAGGCGGAAGAGTGTTTGTCAGCCGCGAACAATTAAAGACAAAACAAAAATAGCACAGCTGAAAAACAACCTCCTGTAAATACAGGAGGTTAATAAGCTATTGAACGGATAGGTCTCCCTCAATAGATATTGGTAATTATGAAGCTACAAGGATAGACAAAAAGCGGCAAAATTGCAAGCAATGTCAGCCCCCGGGCAGGATTGCACAGGTTTATAATTCTTCCATTTTCTTGTCTATCTTGGGCATGTATACAACCAATATCTTATGAAACTGGTAAGCCCCTATGCTTTACTGCTTTTTATCGTGTGTTCTTTTAATCTTCATGCACAGGATAGTTCCCGCACCGTCACCATAGATACATCTGCCGCTACTGAAGCCATGGCAGCGCAATTACTCTCGCGCCTGAACCAGGTTTACATTACATTGAATCGGATCAACTACACCACAGGCAGTAAACTCAACGTGCAGGATATCGAAAAGGAACTGACGGAAGTTTCAGTGAATCTTCGTGGCTTAAAAGAAAACCTGGCATCGGAAGACCGGACCTTAACCATCCGCACTTTGCAGATGTACGAAATATTGATAATAGAAATGCTTGCCGATCTGGAAGAATGGAGAGCTTTATTGCTTGAGTATGAAACGAAAGTACGCGGGATGACAGGTGAACTAGACGCCTTAAGAAAAGATTCAGCCTTTCGTAGGTTACGGCAGAACCAGGAACTAAGGGCGCAATACGGAGCACAGTTAAGCGCTGGAAGACAAAAGTTCAGGACTGCCGATAGTACATTAAAACTAAGCATATCAAAGATCACCTCGTTGCAAACAAAGATCTCAGAAAATTATATTGATGCTACTGAAGCAAGAAATAAAGTGCGACGTCAATTACGCATGTCTACTAACCGCACCTTCACCAAAGAAGCTCCCTATTTGTGGCAGGTTAGCTGGAAAACTTCAAATGATGATATCAGGACAAAGGCCGGCAAGTCCTACACAGCTGAAAGAAATGCCATGGGTTATTATTTCAGCAAAAGATATTGGAACCGTTTATTTCTTGGGTTAACCGGCCTGATTTTCTTTGGTTGGGTATTTTATAATTTCAGGGTCACTAAAAAATTACAACAACAATCTGCAACCCGGCCTTCTCAATTATTAAAGCCCATCCCTATAATAGCCTCCCTTATTCTTGTTTTTACATTGGCTCCTCTCTTTGACCTGTATGCCCCGGCCGTATACAACCAGGTAATGCAGCTGTGTTTATTGGTGGTTCTAACTCTTTGTTTTACCCGGCACTGGCCGAGGCTCTTATCCTGGTATTGGATGGGTGTTATAGCCCTGTTTTTATTATTTGGTTTTAGCCGGACTATGATCAATCCCGGTTTTATAGAAAGATGGACACTACTTATACTGAATGTAGTAGCGGCAGGGTTTACGGCGCTTTTCTTAAAACACCTCCAACAAATTGTATTTCCAAAGTTTGTTCGGCCTGTTTTGCTTACGGGCATCACCTTACATATTGCGGCTTCCCTCTTTAATATTTTTGGAAGAACAACACTTGCACAAACACTTGGGTCAACGAGTATATTTAGTCTGACCCAGATCATAGGGCTAGCTGCATTTATGCAGCTGGTTACAGAAGCTTTTTATCTTCAGGTACAAAAAAGCCGGCTTAGAAACAACATGCACACACCGGTATCTTATGAACAGGTAGCACCTAAGTTTAATAACATTCTTACGTTGGTTGTCATCATCTTATGGGCACTTGTTTTTGCCAGTAATTTACATGCATACGGTCCGCTCTATAAATCTGTAAATAAATTCCTCAGCGCGGAAAGACACCTGGGCAGCACTGCATTTACACTGGCCAACCTCCTGGTATTTATGCTGGTATTGTGGGTATCGTTTATTCTGCAAAAGTTTACAGGTTATTTTATGGGCATTGTAGACCAGGATAATATAATGAATGAGAACTTAGGCCGGAAAGGCAATAAGTTGTTATTTGCAAGACTGGTGATTGTGATCGCAGGATTTTTATTGGCTATTGCGGCTTCTGGTCTTCCGGTTGACAAACTAACGATTGTATTTAGTGCCTTAGGTGTGGGGATTGGTTTAGGCCTGCAAAACATAGTCAATAATTTTGTATCTGGTATCATCTTAATTTTTGAAAGGCCATTCCATATTGGTGATACCATTGAAATTGGAGGTAAGTTGGGTCGGGTAAAAAATATTTCTGTCCGCTCCTCAGTTATACAAACAGACAAAGGTGCCGAGATCATCGTGCCGAACGGAGACCTTCTTTCACAGCAGGTTATTAACTGGACACTTACCAACCGCCATGTAATGGCAGAACTCCGCCTTAACTTAACAGGTAGCCCCAATTTCAGAATGGTAAAGGCGCTTATCCTTGATATTATAAAATCCCAGCCGGATTTAATTACTCATAGACAACCGCAGGTGCTGATCGAAGAGATTACAAACACAGAGTTACTCATCTTAGTTCAATTCTGGATAAGTGACATCAATAGCGCCGATGAAATACAAAGCGAGGTTAAAACAAAGATCTACGCATGTTTCCAGCAACACGAACTACAATTAAGCACAAGACCTGTAACCTACGTAAAGCAGTTATAAAAAAAGCAGGACAAATTCTGCTTTTTTATAACTAATATTTATGCATTTTCATTTACACTTCCCATCTCTTCTACAATGATAAGGTCTTTGTCTTTTAGCCTTATGAAATCATCCATTAACAGGAACAACTCCCTGTTTTCAATAGTGAGAAAAACAATGCCCTGGTGGCCGCCTGTCTTGATATAATATTCTGCTTCCCGGTTGTGTATGCGTATTGTTTCCGGGTCGGTCAGGTCAATTGTCTCAATGTTTGTTACCTCCATAACCTGGTCTTCTTCAACGGGTATTTCTACGGTAGTTCCCTCGTTTGGCACAGGCATATAAATAAGGTCTTCCTCTGTCAAGGTCATTCCGTCCTTTACTTCCTCGTAAACTACACTTACATGCACACTCCCAATAATTACCTCGTCAATCCCTACTTCCGGATCCAGAATTTCTTCAGGATTATTGTAATTGATTACACCGGCTTGTTTGGCCTCTTCCATAATGTCCAGTAAATTATGGGCATACGCAAAAGCTTCTCTTCTTGCTTCCAATAAATTTTCTGACTTAAAAAATTTTTCCGAGTGAATGGCTTTATCGCTTGTCCACATCCGAACCATATATCCCTTAATGGTGTTCATTAAAATGTTTATTTACTAATAGTCAAATTGTCTGCCATTAAAACGCTAGGCGGAGATGGCCAAAGCAACCCGCGATGACCAAAGAAAATCAGATATAGCCAAACTTTTGGCTACAAAAAATGTGCACACTGTTCAGTTTGTACAGCATTTTCCTCAATTAGAATTGTTTTATAAGATCTGCTTCAACCTTGCATATTGCAGCAGGAGTATGGTCTTTGCGTCTTTGATGCCTCCCCTATCCATAAGTTGTAAAGCCTCATCGAAATCTAATTCTACAATTTTTATTTCTTCGCCTTCATCTGGGAGACCCCCGCCGGTTGAAACTTTTTGCTCTTTTCTATATTCAGCTGTATACAAATAAAGTAGTTCAGTTAACGAGCCGGCAGAAGTATAGGCTTCATATATTTTTTGCACCGCATCAATTGCATAACCGGTTTCCTCTTTTATTTCGCGAATTATAGTTTCATCAGGATCTTCACCTTCTTCCAATAAACCGGCACAGGTCTCTAAGAGCATACCTGTAGGGTTACCATTCAAATAGGTAGGAACACGGAACTGCCTTGTAAGGATAATGGTTCGTTGAGCTTTATTATAAAGCAAAGCTGTAGCCGCATTACCATGATCATATACTTCTCTTTCCTGTGTTTCCCAGGTGCCGTCTTTTTTCTTCAAATCGAAACTAACTTTCTTAAGTAGGTAATGTGCATCGGATAATATCTCCGTGTTCTTAAGCTTAACCTCCGCCATAGCAATTTTAATAATGTAAAGCAATTAACGTGCAGAGGTCAACACTGCAGATGCATCTTATACAAATAAGCACATGACTTTTGAGGAAGAATACTCGCAGCTTTCTTAATGTTGGTTGAAAAATTTGCGGCCAGCAATCTATAAATAGCCTTGGCAATTAACTGCACCGCATGTACATTTTATTTTTCCGTCATGATGTGTAGGGCCATAGTTACAGGTTAACTCTTCGTTGGGCGAAATGATTTTTAAGGCATAAAATTCCACATGATAATTAAATGTTCGCAAGTATGTATTCGGCTCGCACGAATGATTAATAAACCGTAACTCATTGCTTTTGCCGGATGCATCAATAGCCTTACCATTCCATAGTTCCACCATAGCAATAGATTCCCGCTCTTTTACTCTTTTACGGGCTAGTCTTTTCGATATTACTTCACCGCTCATGGAACCTATTTTTTTTCTGGCGGGGATCGATTCTTTAGCATATGTTCCCATGCCATGGATCTTGCTTCTGGCATTGCTGAGAGCATAATTGATCCTGCCTTTGATAAACATCGGGCAAAATTACTGTTGCGCTTTTTACGGAAAGCGTTTTAGCTTTACTATAGTATGAAAAAAGGTTTACTAATAATGCTGCTCTTCAATGCAGGAGTAATAGCCAGCGCACAGGACGAAACAGTAAAAAAATTAAGTACTGATGCCTCGGTAACCATTAAAAAGGAACCCGACACGGTACAAAAAGATTGGAAGAAAGGCGGCATGTATAATCTCAACTTGTCACAAGGTTCTTTGAGCAATTGGGCTGCCGGCGGTGACAACTTCTCAATAGCTGTTAATTCCATTTTAAACCTTTATGGTTTTTATAAAAAAGGAAAGCACAGTTGGGACAATACCCTGGACTTTAATATTGGTTATGTTCGTACAACCACCCTCGGTAGCCGTAAAAACGATGACAAATTTGACCTGCTTTCCAAATACGGCCGTGCCATTTCACCTAAATGGAATATTGCTGTTTTGGGTAATTTCCGTACTCAATTATTTAAGGGCTATACGTATCAAAATAATGTAAAAGCATTTTCTTCTACGTTTCTCTCTCCTGCCTATGTTTTAGCTAGTATAGGTATGGATTACAAACCTGGGAATCATTTTTCGTTATTTCTATCCCCCGCTACTGCCCGGTGGACAATTGTAAAAGATGATACTTTATCAGCAAAGGGTTTATATGGTGTTGAGCCGGGGAAAAACAGCCGATCTGAGTTTGGCGCTTTTGCTTCGGTCAACTATTTAAATGATGTAAGTAAAATTATTACCTATAAAGCAAGGTTAGACCTTTTCTCAAACTACACACACAACCCTGAAAAGATCGACGTGTTCATGACTAATGTACTTGCTATAAAATTATCAAAGGTATTGTCGGCCACGTGGAATGTTGACCTTATTTACGATGATGATGTAAAATTGTTTGGAAAAGATAACAAGTCTTCTGCGGTGCAGTTGAAATCATTAGTAGGATTGGGCTTACTGGTAAAATTTTAAGGGCTCTATTTCGCTGCTTTTCCAACAATTCCAGTTAAGACAGTCCCTCCAATTGCCTGATATAATCATATTGAAGGTCTTCATGCAAAGTACTAATAGCTGCTTTAATTTTTTTAAGTTGTGCCGTATATAAATTATTCAGTGCAGTGCTTTTTCGGAACGATATTTTGGAACTAAAAAGTACCATGCAGAAGTGAAGTAGTAATTCGACTTCTACCTGTTTGTTACCTGTGTAGCGGACGTATTTATTGGTCATTCGCAAGACCTTTCGCAAGCTTTTCTTTGCAAAATAGGTGCTCGCTGTATTGATGTCGGAAAAACCATTCTCAATTTCCTGCTTCACACTCCTTATATAGGCTTCCCTATCATCGGCCTCAAACAAGAGGTAAGTAAGCAGCTCTTTATTTTCTTTTTTAAATCGGGCAAGGCGCAGACATAGATCAACCAGTTTGGATTGAGATAGTTCTTTCAACTCCTGTTTTATTTCGTTACTGCTTGCAGCCTTCATGAAAACCTATTTTTAGTTGCGAATCTAAGTGAACAATCTTGTCATCTGTTAATTAAAACTGTCAGCCTTTCAATTATTCTATTTTGAGAAAATAAAAGCAGGACGCAAACAGCAACCTGCATAAAAGTTCGCCTCAAACATTGAACCTCAACCATTCTACAATCTATTTTGCTGCTTACATTTGCGCTTCATCCAAAACCATATAAGCATGGCAACTACGAAAAGATTTGCTGCACGGGATGCGACAGCTCTACCTGCGCCTTTTCAATTTCAAAAAGCGAAACAAGCCCTCATGATGTTCAATCAGAAATTTTGTACTGCGGTGTTTCTCATTCCATTCACCACGTAGGTATGAATGGGTTACTATTATCTGATGAAAGTAAATTAGAGGTACGGATTTATTATTGATATGCCTACATTATAAAACTTAAAAATGGAAAAAAGAAAATTAGCAACTGGTATTGAAGTAGCACCTTTGGCATTTGGTGGAAACGTATTTGGATGGACCATTGATGAAAAAACGTCTTTTAAATTACTGGATTCTTTTACGGGAGCAGGGTTTAACCTCATTGATACAGCAGATGTGTATTCTCATTGGAAGCCGGGTAATAAAGGCGGTGAATCTGAGACCATCATTGGCAATTGGATGAAGCAAAGAAGCAACAGAGACAAAGTAATTATAGTTACAAAGGTGGGAGGTGCCTTTGGAGATGGAAATAAATGTCTTGCCAAACAATATATTTTGAAAGCGGCAGAGGATTCCTTACGACGCTTGCAAACCGATTACATTGATCTTTACTTAAGTCATTGGGATGATTTAAACACACCGGTGAGTGAAACCATAGAAGCTTATGCTCAATTGGTAAAAGAAGGAAAGGCAAGAACCATTGGGGCTTCGAACCTCAGCGCTGAAAGATTACTTGAGTCCCTGCAATTCAGTACCGAAAATGGCTTGCCCCGTTACGAAGTTTTGCAACCCGAATACAATTTGTACAACCGCCAGAAATATGAACAGGAGTATGAACCGATATGTATAGACAAGGGTTTAGGAGTGATTAATTATTTTGCCCTGGCCAGTGGGTTCTTAACAGGTAAATATCGTTCGCAGGAAGATGCTGATAAAAGTACCCGGGGCGGTGGTATAATAAAAAATTATCTGAATGATCGAGGCCTACACATTTTACATACATTAGATAAAATAGCCGCCCGGTATCGATCAACTCCTGCCAGCGTTGCCCTTGCCTGGCTGATAGCGAGACCAAGTATAACAGCACCTATTGCCAGTGCTACTTCGGTAGAGCAATTAAAAGAATTGGAAAATGCAATTCAATTAAATCTGGACAATGAGGCAATGGATTTATTAAATAAGGCAAGTTTGATTCGTGAAATATGAGATTTAAAGAGGCATATAATGACATAAGTTTTGGCAAACGAACCTTAGTCCATCTTTTTAGGTATCATAATCCGGAGGCCTGGACGGGTGAGGTCAGACGGTTCTTTAAGTGTTTCGGGGTTTGCCGCTATGATCTGCTCTATGGAAACGCCATACCTTTTGGCTATATCAGGTAAAGTGTCTTTTTCCTCCACTATATATTCTGTAACGATACCCCCCGCTGTGCCTGCTGCTACCTGTTCATTGTAAGGCGCAGCGCTATTTCTGTTTCTATTCTCCTCCATGGTATCTGATTTTGAACAGATATAGTGTAAATATTATGCCATAAGTGCTCTAGGCAATTGTAAGGTCGTCAGCATGATGTTTTATTTGCAGGCAGGGGAAAGATCATTGGTATTGAACGGCTTTTTATCTAACTTTTCAAAAAAGAACTTATGCCTCAAAGCCGCAAACGCCATGGCCATCATGAATATCGAAAACCTTCTGATATTCCCGGTAAACAAAGAACAAAAGGCAGAGCCACCTGGGCAATACTTTTTGGCGTATTTGGATTATTGGTTGGCTTTTTTGCTGCAGGCGATAACTATATAGTATTGGCAGTTGGCACCTTATTAGGCACAATCATCGGCTATATGATCGGCAGGAATATGGAGAAGGAAGCATCGCATTGAGAATTAATTGATGAAGCACCAAAAATAAAAGACAAAGCCGTAAAAATGCTTTTTATACGCCTGGTCCTGAAGCTACCGTTATGATAGTTATTCTAAAAGCCTACAAAAGTTGGAAGTACAATTTGTTATGAGTAAAGTATGTGATCATTATTCAAAAGTTGAAAAAGAAAAATGGCAAGAATATAAATCTGTAATTGAAGGTGGAGGCCTGCGGTTGAATTTGTAAATAAAATCAAACCTTTTTATTAAGGCCAGAAAATTACTCAATAGAATTACCAAAGTACAAGAGTGCGACGCAAGTAAAGCTTTATAGTAGACGTTTAGCGGGCTACATAATCATCTTCTCTCCCTAATTTTACCGCAATCTTTCAAGTATGAGCATTCGCATTTTTATTACAGGAGGAACATTTGATAAAGAATATAATGAATTGACCGGGCAGTTATATTTCAATGATTCACATTTACCTGAAATGCTGGACCTTGGCCGTAATCTTGTTGATGTAGAATTAAGGACGCTTATGATGGTAGATAGCCTGGAAATGACAGACATAGACCGTGAACTGATTGCAGAACATTGTTTGAAAAGTCCTGAAGCAAAAATTATTATTACCCACGGTACCGATACAATGCCGGAAACGGCTCAACTATTGGCGCAAAAAATAAAAGACAAAACTATTGTGCTCACCGGGGCTATGATTCCTTATAAGTTTGGCTCCTCCGATGGACTATTTAATTTAGGAAGTGCATTGGCATTTGTACAAACTTTAGCACCCGGCGTGTACGTGGCTATGAATGGCCGCTACTTCAATGCTACTAACGTTAGAAAAAATAAAGAAACAGGCGTTTTTGAAGAATTGAGAAACGCTTAATCCGTTATTATGGATTTTGGCCGCGTTCCGCAAAATGGATTGAAACAAGTAAACTTTAGCTTGCCTCCCGAGCCCGCAATCAATAAAACAGTATTGAAAGGCAAAAAGGAAAAGGAAGTTGAAGTATTTATTGGTTGTGCCAAGTGGGGAAGGAAAGAATGGATTGGTAAGCTCTACCCGAAGGAACAAGGATGCTAACTTCCTGGACGAGTATTTAAAGCACTATAATTCCATAGAGCTAAATGCCACGCATTATAAATTGTACAAACCTGCTGAAATAAAAAAATGGTCTGACAAAGCAGGTGAGCTGGAATTTAAATTTTGTCCTAAAGTATATAATGGAATTAGCCATTTTGGTTCATTGAATGGTAAGAAATTTTTGACCGATGCTTTTTTGGAAAGTATTGTGGGTTTTAAAAATCACTTAGGCCCCGTGTTTTTGCAGGTGAGTGATAAGTTTGCTCCTAAGCGCAAGGAAGAACTGTATCACGATTTAGAAACTTTACCCAAAGACGTGCAATTTTTTTTAGAGGTACGCCACCCTGATTGGTTTATAGAACCCAACAGCAAGAACTTTTTACGGTATTGAAAAAACTTAACATTAGTGCCATTATAACGGATACTGCCGGCCGGAGAGATTGCTGCCATATGCATGTGACCATTTCTAAAACATTTGTCCGTTACGTTGGCAAAGTTTACATTCTTCTAATTATAAAAGAATCGATGCATGGATAGCAAGAATGAAATACTGGCTGGACAACGGCCTGCAGGAAATTTATTTTTTCTTGCACATGCATGATTAAGCGCTCTCCCCGGAATTAACGATTTACCTGTTACAACATTTAAATAAAGCCTATGGGTTGAATTTACAGGTACCCAAGTTTATTTAGAACAAACGAGAAGATCTAGGTAAACTGCTAAAACCGTTGTTTGGTAACTACTAAAAACTAAGATTTCTTTATTTCAATATCTTGCCATTACTTTTGAGGCTGGTTGATGTGTATCACCTGCTGTTAGAATAGTCATTTACTAAAAAATTATTTTATGAAACTCCACCATCTCCTTCTCATTTGCTTGCCGGTTTTAGCTTTTACTTCCTGTGTAAGCCGCAAAGAATTAAAAGCCGAACAGGACAAATATGCAAAGCTTAATAGCTTTTATATGCAGGTTCAGGATGATCTTAAAAAATGCCGTGATGAAGAAGCCGAGGCTTCCCGTCGCAAAGCCTTGTTGGAAACCGAGGTCACAGGCCTAAACAAACAAATTGATTTTCTGAAAGAAAATAACAATACGGTTCTGAGTCAATTAAAAGACCTTTCAGTTATTTCAGGGTCGCAGGCAGAAAGCATAAAAAAATCGCTTGATAATATTGGCGCCAAGGATAATTATATTCAGAGCCTTCAAAGTGCTTTAGCCAGGAAAGATTCGTTGAACATGGCTTTGGTAATGAATTTAAAGGGCGCCCTTAATGATGTCAATGATAAGGATGTGGAAATTAAAGTTGAGAAAGGAGTAGTATTTATTTCGATTTCTGACAAGATGCTTTTTAAAAGCGGAAATGCAGATGTAACAGATAAGGCGATGACTGTATTAGGCAAAGTAGCACAGGTATTGAACAGCAAACCCGAAATAGAATTTATGGTAGAAGGCCATACCGATAATGTAGCTATTAAAAATAATTGTATTGCTGACAACTGGGACCTAAGTGTAAAAAGGGCAACTACTGTAGTGCGTATGCTTCAAAATAAATTTGGCATTGATCCCAAGCGAATGACTGCCGGTGGCCGTGGAGAATTTATTCCTCTACAATCGAACGATACTGCTGAAGGCAAGGCCGTTAACCGCCGTACAAGAATTGTGATCTTACCGCAGTTAGATCAATTCTTCCAGTTGCTGGAGAAACCGCAAGGCACAAAACCTTAATAAGCAAAAGCCATCATGATGATGGCTTTTTTTATTTAGAACAGCCGCAATTGCACACCTTTAGACCTCTTTGGAGGCTTTGCATCACCAAAAATAGTTTTACCACCGTATTGCCAGCTCTCTTCTACTTCCTTTTGAATTAACCGTTGCAGCTTATCGGTTGGAATAAAATCTTTTTCTGCTTTGGCGGCAATTTCGTGAAGTCTTTTTAAAGCCTCGGTTTTATCTCTTTGGCCAATCTTTGCCTTATAGACCGCTTTCTGTAAAGTACTAATCACCTCATCATAAGTTTTTGTGGGCACAGGAAAAGGATGGCCATCTTTGCCACCATGTGCAAACGAAAACCGTGCAGGATCTTTAAACCTGGATGGCGTACCATGAATCACTTCACTTACCAGGGCTAATGATTGCACTGTTCTTGGACCAACACCTTCTAACAATAAGAGTTCTTCAAAGTCCTTTGGTTGTGTATTATGCGCTAACCAAAGTACAGAGCCTAATCTTTTGAGGTTAACATCCCTCGTGCGTACATCATGATGATTGGGCATTACAAGATGTTGAATTTCCTGCATCATCAATTGGGGTTTTTCCTGTGTTATGCTCAGCATAGCCTGCCTTGTAATATTGGCCTCTGATGCTGTAAGGTTTAGGATCTGGCCCTGGTTGGTACCACAGACCGCCGTGTGTGGCTCCTCTACAAATGACTGTACATGCTGCGAATGCCAGTGGTATCGGCGCGCCATTGCGTCCCCTTCCCGCATACCTTGTTGCACTACCGACCAATCGCCTTCATTACTGACAATAAAATTGTGAATGTATAATTGAAAGCCATCCTGCACCGCGGTATTGTCAACCTTCGCACTGAGTTTACTAAACCGCACCAGCTCATTGCCATTTAAACCTGTTTGCTCACCTACTAATAACAGCTCCTTTGGTGCATCTTTCGAAAGCTTGCCTTTGCCGCCGCAGATATAAATACCCAAATCTTTTGAATGAGGATTGATAGCTCTTTTTAAAGCACCCATTATAGAAGTGGTAATACCAGACGAATGCCAGTCCATACCCATCACAGCTCCAAAACTTTGAAACCAGAAAGGATCACTCATGCGGCTTAAAAATTCTTTCTTCCCATATTCTGTGATAATCGATTCCGTAATAGCAAAACCCAGTTTCGCCATACGTTCATACAACCATTGAGGGACATAACCATTGTGTAAGGGAAGGTCTGCAAAACCACTACGCTTCATCAGTTAAAGATACCCAATTAGGGTAGTTAAGGAGCGAGAAAACTGTTAAGAAACAAAGGT
>Ga0126307_10001430_pt1 | contig 15759 bp, 20 predicted proteins | sample Plot28_FD_89955 | JGI IMG/M metagenome (GOLD analysis project Ga0126307, IMG submission 89955) | Serpentine soil microbial communities from UC McLaughlin Reserve, CA, USA - Plot28 | ecosystem: Environmental > Terrestrial > Soil > Grasslands | place: USA: UC McLaughlin Reserve, Lake County... | reverse complement strand
CGACGCCGCCACCACCTGCGGCACCGACGTGAAGATGTGGCGCCGCGGCCACCCGATCCTGCCGCCGTACCCGGCACGCTTCGGGCACGAGACCGCCGGGACGCGAACCGACACCGGCGAACGCGTGCTCGTCGGCGACAGCGTCGCCTGCGGGCTGTGCCGGCCGTGCCGCGCCGGCCGGCCGCAGATCTGCCGCGACCCGCGCTGGATCCTCGGCGGCTTCGCCGAGCACATCGCCGCTCCGCACGCCGCCCTGCACCCGATCCCGGACGGCCTCGACGCAGCGGGCGCCGCGATGGCCGAGCCGCTCGCGGCGGCCGTCCACGCGGTCGGTCGCGCACCGGCGAAGGCGGTCGCCCCGGACGCCGGCGTCCTCGGCGGCGGACCGATGGGGCAGATGATCGCCGCGCTGCTCGTGGCCGAGGGCCGGACCGTCACCGTCGCCGACCGCCACCCGGAGCGGCGAGCCCAGGCCGAGGCGCTCGGCGCGATGAGCACGGACGCCCTGGCCGGCCACGACGTCGTCCTCGAGGCGGTCGGGCGCCCGGAGGCGTGGCGCGCGGCGGTCGCGGCGGCCGTGCCGGGGGGCTGCGTGGTGTTCGCGGGCGGCTGCGCCGCCGACAGTGACGCCCCGCTCCCCACCCGCCCACTCCACTACGACGAGCTCGACCTGCGCGGCGCGTTCCACCACGCGCCGGCCGAGGTCGACCGCGCGCTGGCGCTGCTCGCGGACGGCGCGGTCGACTGGCGCGGGCTCGCGACAGGTCCGATCGGGCTTGACGACCTGGCGGACGCGCTGGCCGCCGGGAACGACGGGCCGGCGCGCAAGTGGGTCGTGCTGCCGCGGTGACCGGCGCGCCGGGCTCGCGTCAGCCTCGCCGCTCGCGCAGCAGCTCGAGGATCCGCCGCGAGTCGCACACCGCCTCCCGCCCGAGCACGACCACGGGGACCACGCGCTGGCCGGTCAGCGCGTCGACGTCGTCGCGCGCACCCCGCCGCCACGGCACACGCCGCTCCTCCACCTTGTAGCCGTCCCGCCGGAGCTGCCGCGCGACCCGCCCGCAGGCACACAGCCGGTCGGTCGGCGTCCGGCAGCGGAAGAGGACGACGCGCTCAGGGGAGGAGCCGGCCACCGATCGCCTCCGCCGCGCGCGCCGCGTATCCGGCGAGCCGCCACGCCGCCGGCTGGGAGCGCGGCGCCCGCGCCAGCCGGTCGCCCAGCTGCTCCTCCCACCAGCGCACCGTCGCCTCGACCGTGTCCTCGTGCGGCCGCGTCGTCCAGCCGAGCTCGCGCTCCGCGCGCGTGCTCTTGCAGGTCCACCAATGCCCGGCGGCGCGCACCTCGGCCGGACTCGCGAAGGCGGGGAGCGGCCCGCGCGACCCCGCCTCGGCAAGGACGAGGGCGACCGCCACCGGCACCTCGAGCGCCGGCCCCTCGATGCCCGACAGTCGCGCGAGCTCGGCGAAGAGCCGGTCCCACGTGTAGTTGCGACCACCGAGGATGTAGCGCTCGCCGGTGACACCGCGCTCGTCCGCGAGCAGGTGCCCGGCGGCGACGTCTCCGACGTCGACGACGCTGACCGCCCCCGGCACGTAGGCCGGGATCCGCCGCAGCAGGAAGCGGCGCACCACGCCCGTCGACGTCGGCCCGAGGTCGCCGCGCCCGAAGACGTGCGACGGGCAGACGATGACCACGTCGAGGCCGTGCGCGGCGACCCGGAGCGCCTCGGTCTCGGCCGCGTGCTTGGAGACCGCGTAGGGGACGTCGATGGCCGGCGGGAACGGCGTCCGCTCGTTCACCGCGCCGCCGGGCGGCGCCGGGCCGACCGCGCCTATCGAGGACGTGTGCACCACCCGCTCCACGCCGGCGCGCAGCGCCTCCTCCATCACGATCCGCGTCCCCTCGACGTTGACCCGCGTCAGCTCCGCCGCCGGCGCGCGCAGGTACGTGGTGCCCGCCACGTGGAACACGCGGTCGACGCCGCGCAGCGCGCGGCGGAGCGCGGCGCGGTTCCCGAGCGGCGCCACGGCGAACTCGACGTCGAGTCCGGTGAGCGCCGCGCGCGAGGAGTCGGCGCGCACCGCGGCGCGCACGTCGTCGCCGCGCGCGACCAGCGCGCGAGCGACCGCGGAGCCGACGAAGCCCGACGCACCGGTGACCAGCGTCCTCCCCATCGGGCCGATTCTGGCATCCGGCCCGTTAGATTCCCGCGGATGCCGGTCGCCATCGTGCTCGACTCGACACACTACCTTCCGCGCGAGCTCGTCCAGCGGCACGGGTTCCACGTAGTCTCCCTGTACGTGCGCTGGGGCACGCCGCCCTCCGACACGCGCGAGGCCGAGCTGCCGGACTTCGACGCCTTCTACGACCACCTGCGCTCCGCGCGCGAGCTGCCGTCGACCTCGCAACCGTCCGTCGGCGACTTCCTGGCCGTCTACGAGCCGCTGATCGAGCGCGGCGACGACATCCTCTCGATCCACCTCTCGGGCGGAATCAGCGGCACCGTCCGCTCGGCCGAGCAGGCGCGCGACCAGCTGCTCGAGCAGGGCGTCGGCGCGGACCGCATCGTCGTGCTCGACTCCTCCACGGCCTGCGCCGGATACGGCTTGATGGCGATCGCCGCGCACAACGCGGCGCAGGGCGGCGCCGATCTGCAGGCGGCCGCCGCCGTGGCGAGCGAGGCGCGCCAGAACCTGAAGATCCTCTTCGCCGTCGACACGCTCGAGTTCCTGCGCCGTGGCGGCCGGATCGGCGGGGCGCAGGCGTGGATCGGCTCGACGCTCAAGATCAAGCCGATCCTCGCCATCGAGCGCGAGATCGTCCCGATAGAGCGCGTGCGGACCTGGGGCCGGGCGTTCGAGCGGATGGTCGACCACCTCACGTCGCTGCGCGAGGAGGGCAAGGACCGCTTCTTCATCCAGCACATCCAGGCGATCGACCAAGCCGAGAAGCTCGCCGCCCGGGGCGAGGCGATCTACGGGCGCCCGCCGGAGTTCATCGCCGAGATCGGCCCCGTGATCGGGGCCCACGCCGGTCCCGGTCTGATCGGTGTCACCGCGATGCGCGGCGACCTGCTCGGACCCGTCTAGCGGGCAGGACCGCGCCCGCGCGGGGCGAATCCGCCTTCCGATGGCGGTCTCGCCCACGCCCCTGCTCCCGGACCGCGGGATCATCAGCGCCCGGACCATCGTCCGCGTGGTGCTGATCGTCCTCACGATCATCTTCACGATCTACCTCGTGTACCTGCTGCGCAGGCCGCTGACGTGGATCTTCATCGCCGGGTTCCTCGCCGTCGCCCTGTCCGGGCCCGTCGCGTTCCTCGAGCGCTCCATGCGCCGCGGCTTCGCCATCGCGCTCGTCTACATCGCCCTGATCCTGATCCCGATCGTGCTCGGGGCGATGCTGATCCCGCCGGTCGTCGAGCAGCTCAACAACCTGATCGAGAACCTGCCGGGCTACGTGCAGGACATCCAGGACTTCGTCGAGCGCAACGACCGGCTGCGCCAGCTCGAGCAGGACTACAACATCACGGCGGAGCTCCAGCGGCAGGCGAGCAGCCTCACCGGCCGCGTCGGCGACGCGGCGGGGATCCTGTCCGACATCGGGCTCGGGCTCGTGAACTCGATCTTCGCCGGCGTCTCGATCATCATCCTCAGCCTGTTCATGCTCGGCTCGGGGCGCAGCTGGCTCGCCTGGTTCGCCCGCCGCCAGGACCCCGAGCGGGAGGTATGGCTCAACCGCCTGTTCGACCGGATCGGCAACGCCGTCGGCAACTACGTCGCCGGCGCGCTGCTCCAGGCGCTGGTGGCCGGCGTGCTGGCGTTCTTCGTGCTGACCATCCTCGGCGTCCCGTACGCCGGCTCGCTGGCCGTGCTGATCTTCGTGCTCGACCTGATCCCGCTGGTCGGCGCGACGCTCGGCGCCGTGATCGTCGCCATCATCACCCTGTTCCAGGACTTCCCGACGGCGACCATCATCTGGGTCATCTGGTCGATCGTCTACCAGCAGTTCGAGAACAGCGTGATCCAGCCGCGGATCCAGGCGCGCGCGGTCCAGATCCACCCGTTCATCGTGCTGACCTCGGTGCTGTTCGGCTCGACGCTGTTCGGGATCATGGGTGCGCTCCTGGCGATCCCGGTCGCGGCCGCGATCCAGATCGCCGTTTTGGAGTACAACCTGCTGCGCAACCCGCCCGAGATCGGGTCGGTCCAGGCTCCGCCGCCGCCGGCTCCCGGCCGGGCGTAGCCGCGGCTAGTAGCCGTCGCTGCTCGTGAAGAGCCCGACGACCGCGCCGATCCCGCCGCCGATCACGAAGCCGGCCACGGCAGCGCCGATCAGCAGGTTCTTGCGGTGCTTGCGGACCTGCTTGCGCCAGTCGGTGACCTCGGTCACCTCGGCGCGCAGCTGCTCCACGGCGAGGCCGAGCCCCGCGCGGTTGGCCTCGATCGAGCGGCGGATCTCCTCGGGCGTCCGGCCGGCGGCCATCTAGCCCTCCTTCGGGGCAGGGGTGGGTGCCTGGCGGGCGGCGATCGGCCCGACGGCGTGGTCGCCGGGCGGCGAGGTCAGCGTGCCCCTGATCAGCTGGGCCTCCTCGATCGCCATCGCCGGCTTCGGCGGCGAGCCCTTCTTGACGAAGCGCACCGCGATCAGGCCCGCGATGGCGCCGAGCAGCAGGATCAACACGCCGGTGATCAGGAACCCGGCCCACAGCGCCGTCTCGACGCCGAGCAGGTCGTTGATCGCCCAGGCGAGGGCGTGACCGAGGTAGATGAGGGCGAAGACGGCGAACACGCCGGCGACGATCCCGAAGGCGGCGCCCTTGGCGAGCTTGATCGCCTTGTCGGTCATCTCCGCCTTGGCGAGCTCGATCTCCTCGCGGACGAGGAGCTGCGCCTTCTCGGTGACCTCGGTGACGGCGCGTCCGAGGTCGCTGGTCGGCTGCTCGGTCATCATCCGCCCAGCTTCTTGAGGATCTGGGCGAGCACGAAGCTGCCCGCGAACGCGGCACCGATCTGGACCTCGGGGCGGTTCGCGAGCTCCTCGGCCCTGGCCCTGACGTCGTCCGTCCCGGCCGAGCCGGACGCGAAAGCCCCCGCCGGTTCCCCGGCCAGTCCGGGCGCGGCGCCGGACACGCCCTGACGCGGCGTCGGCGCGGCGCCGGCGGCGTTGCCCGCCTGCTCGCGCGCGCGGTCGGCCTCCGCGACCGCGGCCTTGCGGCGCTCCTCCGCCGCGGCGACCGCGGCCTCCTTCTCGGCTTCAGTCTTCTCGGCCGCCTTGCGAGCGGCCTCGGCCTTCGCCTCGTCCTCTTCGGCGCGGCGCTGGTCGGTGATCGCGATCTCCTCGCGGATCTCCGCGGCGCGGGCCTCGGCGGCGGTGCGATCTGCCTGCGCGCCGGACTCGGCGGCGCCCGCGGCGTCCTGCGGGGTCGGGTTCTCGGTGCTCACTCGGGGGGATCTTCCCCGAAGGCCCGGACCCAAATCTGGTGGGCGATCCTCGACGTCGCGATGGAGGCGAGCGCGCCGAGCCCGGCGAGCAGCCCCGACCACATCAGCCGCTTGACCATGTCATTGTCGGTCATGGCGCGTCAGTCTAGGCAGGCGCGCCGTCATGATGCGGTTCGAGCCCGTCGCAGATCGTGTCGACGATGAAGTGCTTGGCCTGCTCGTAGTCCTCGTCGCCCTCCTCGAGCAAGCCGAAGATCCAGCCCGTGAGCACCTGCTCGATGGCGCCGTAGAAGGCGAGCGCGGCGAACTGCGCGGTCACCGCGTCGCGGAACGACCCGTCCGCCTGGGCGCGCGCGACGATGTCCGCGATCCGCTCGTACGCCTTGCCGATCTCGGGCAGATGGGTGGCCCCGAAGGTGTTCGCCGCCCGGGTGACCTCGACGATGATCACCTTCATCAGGTCGCGGTCGTAGCGGTAGGAGTCGACGATGAATGAGGCGATGGCGAACAGCTTCTCGCGCGCCGGGATCGGCCGCTCGTCGATCTCGTCGATCGCCGCCAGCATCAGCTCCCAGCGCTCGAGGAACAGCGTGTCCAGCACCTCGTCCTTGGACCCGAAGTAGTGGTACACGAGCCCGTAGGCGACACCGGCCTCGTCGGCGATGTCCGACACGCGGCAGGTGTGGAAGCCCTGGCGCGCGAAGACGCGGACCGCGGCGTCGAGGATCAGCCGCCGCTTGTCGACGGCCGCGGCCTTCACGCGCGGACCTCGTCGGGCCAGCGGTACGCGTGGGGCTGCCGGTTCGCGAGCGACGGCAGCTTCGCGCGGATGCCGCGCAGCCGGTCGAAGTCGAGGTCGGCGAGGATGAACGTCTCGAAGTCCGGCGCCTGGGTGAGCACGATCCCCCAGGGGTTGACGATCATCGAGCGACCGCCGGTGCGCATCCCGGGCGCCGGCTCCCCGACCTGGTTCGCGGCGACGACGAAGCACTGGTCCTCGATCGCCCGCGCGCGCAGGAGCACCTCCCAGTGGTCGCGCGTCGTCGTCTCCGTGAAGGCCGCCGGCACCGTGACGACCGTCGCGCCGCGGACGGCGAGGATGCGGAACAGCTCGGGGAAGCGGAGGTCGTAGCAGATGGTCAGGCCCAGCGTCTCGCCGTTCGCGAGCTCGGACACGACCGGCTCGTCGCCCGGCGCCTCGTGCTCGGACTCGCGGTACTCGCGGCCGCCGACCTCGACGTCGAACATGTGGATCTTGCGGTAGCGCGCGCGGTCCTCACCGTCCGGGCCGACGTGGACGCTCGTGTTCGCGCCGCGCTCAGCGCCCTCCACGCGCTCAGCGACCGAGCCGGCGACGAGGTCGATACCGAGCTCGCGCGCCGTCGCGCGCGCCCAGGTGAGCGCCGGGCCGTCCGCGAGCGGCTCCGCGCCGGCGGCCGTCTGCTCGGTGGTGCCGAGCACAGGCCACTTCTCGGGGAGCACGACGAGCTGCGCGCCCTCCGCCGCGGCGGCACGCGTCAGCCGGTCGGCCGCCTCCAGGTTGCGGTCGCGATCGGGGGTCGAGCTGAGCTGGACGGCTGCCACGCGCATGGCGTCACTCCTCCGGAGACGCAGATTGACTCGTCAGTCGATCACGGAGACGCGAGGATACCCCGCGATGCCGTTCGCCAAGGACTGGACCTGGGTTGGGGCGTTCGGGCCCGATCTCATGCTGTGCGCCGCGACGGTGCGCGTCGGCCCGTTCCGTGCGGCGTGGTGGGCGGTGTGGGACGGCGAGCGGCTGCACGAGCGCACCTACCGCCGCCACGGGCCGGTCGCCGTGGCGCCCGAGCAGGTGCGGGTCCCGGGCGTGCTGGACCTCGACCTCGAGCCGGGAGCGCCCTGGGCGGCGCGCACCGGGCCGACGTGGACGCGCAAGCGGCCCGCGCGCGTGCGCGGCACGGCGCTCGGCCGCGCGGTCGACCTGCCTGGGCTGATCGACGAGTCCGCCGGGCGCCATCCGCGCCGCATGGCCTGGCTGTGGTCGGCCGGCGCCGGCGCGCTGGCGGACGGCCGCGCCGTGACCTGGAACCTCGTCGACGGCCTGCACGACGGCGCGACGGGCTCTGAGCGCGCGGTCTGGATCGACGGCGTGCCGGAGGAGGTCCCGCCCCAGCGCTTCGACGGCCTGCACGGCGTCGGCGACCTGCGCTTCGACGCCGTCGCCACCCGCGCGCGGCGTGAGGAGCTGCTCGTCGTCGCGTCGGACTACGAGCAGCCGTTCGGGACGTTCACCGGGTCGCTGCCGCTCGGCGGCGCGCTGCGTAGCGGGTTCGGCGTCATGGAGCGCCATCGCGCCCGCTGGTGACCCGCCGCAGCTCCTCGAGCAGCATCTTGGAGTGCATCGCGCCGATCAGCTCGCGCAGCGGCTCGCGGCCGGCGCGGACGATCTCCGCCGCCCGGCCCGGCTCCACGTCGCCGAGGCGCTCGAGCAGGACGGCGGTCTCGCGGGCGACGAGCGGCGCGAGCGCCTCCCGGTAGCGGAGCGTGTCGTACACCGTGAAGCCGAGCGCCTCGTCGTAGCCGCCCGCGCGGAAGCGGACGATCGCGTCGATCACCGCGACGTCGTCGGGGTCGTAGCCGTCGGCGCCGGGGGTGAGGACGCCGAGCTCGGCGAGCCGGTCGAGGACGTTGTCGGGCAGGTCGACGGCGCTGCGTGGCGTGCGCGGCGGCCGGTCGGACAGCAGCTCCTTGATCAGCCGGAGCGGGAGATACCGCTCCTCCTGGAGCCGCTTGATCAGCCGGATCCGGTCGACGTACTCCGGCGGGTACCAGGCCATGTTGCGGCTGGTGCGGACGATCCCCGCCTCGTCGCCGAGGAGCCCCTCGCGCAGGTAGTGCTTTATCGTCGCTGCCGAGACCCCGGACGCGTCGGCGAGCTCGCTCATCTTCAGGCCGGGGCGCGCGCTCATGCGCGGAAGCTCCCGGCGCTGACGTCCTCCGTGCCGGCCACCGCGCCCGCCGCCTTGAGCGCGGCGACCGCCGCGCCGTCGTAGCCGGCCGCCGCGAGCACGGCATCCGTGTCTGCGCCGAGGGACGGGCCCGGGCGCGTGCCGTCCGGCGGCGTGCGCGACATGCCCACGGGCGGGCCGAGCAGCCGCACCGGCGCCGCCGCGCCGGGCTGGTCGACCTCCACGATCGCCTCGGGCGCGCCGGCGAGCGCCTCACCGAGGGCGCGGACCGGCTCGAGACAGCAACCGTGGGCGTCGTCGAAAGCCGCCCACGCGGCCCGCGTGCGGGCGGCGAAGATCGCCTCCAGCTCCGGCACCACGGTGGGATCGGTGTGGCGCTCGAGGAGATCCGGGCGCTCGAGGCCGGCGCACAGCGCGGCCCAGAACTTCGGCTCGAGCGCGCCGAGCGCCACGTGACCGTCCAGGCAGGCGTAGGTCCGGTAGCAGGGCAGTCCGCCGGCCAGCTCGAGCTCGCCGCGCCGCGGGGTCGCGCCATCGGCCAGGTGGCGGGCGGCGACCATCGCGAGCCAGCTCTGCGCGCCGCGGGTCATGGAGACGTCGACGAGCTGGCCCGCGCCCGAGCGGTCGCGCTCGCGCAGCGCGGCGAGGATCCCGAACGCGGCCATCTGCGCGCCGCCGCCGAGGTCGGCGATCTGGACGGCCGCCGGCAGCGGCGAGCCGCCGCGATCACCCGTCAGGCCGAGGATCCCGTTGCGCGCGAGGTAGTCGATGTCGTGGCCGGGCCGGTCGCGGTCGGGCCCCTCCTGGCCGAAGCCGGTGATGGCGCAGTACACGAGCCCCGGGTTCTCCTGCCGCAGGCGCTCGTACCCCACGCCGAGCCGGTCGAGCACCCCGGGGCGGAACGACTCGAGCAGGACGTCGTGGTCGCGGACGAGCCGCAGCAGCACGTCGCACCCTTCCTTCACCTTCAGGTTGAGCCTGATGGACCGCTTGCCCCGGTTGAGGGAGAGGAACAGCGCGGAGGCCGCGCTCGGCTCCACCCCGTCGACCTGCGGCGGCGCCCAGCGGATGTAGTCGCCGAGCCCGATGTCCTCCACCTTGACAACGTCCGCCCCGTAGTCGGCGAGCAGCAGCGAGCAGAAGCCGCCCGGCAGCAGCCGCGAGAGGTCGAGGACGCGGATGCCTGCCAGCGGCCCGCTCACGCCGACGGCCTCAGGAGCGCCCGTGCCTCGTCGACCGTGGCGACGCGCCGGCCGCTGTCCTCCGCCATCCGCCGGGCGCGGCGGACGAGGTCCCCGTTCGAGCGCGCCATGGTGCCGTCGGGGAGGTAGAAGTTGTCCTCCAGCCCGACGCGGACGGAGCCCCCGAGCGCCAGCGCCGCGGCGACGAGCGTCCACTGGGTGCGCGAGATGCCGATCAGCCCCCAGTGGCTGTCGGCGGGGAGGTTGTCGACCATCGCGGCGAGGTTGCGCGCCGTGGGCGGGACGCCGCCGAGGACGCCCATCACGCAGCTGACGTGGAGCGGCGGGTGCAGGATGCCCTTGTCGATCAGCGGCTCGAGCGAGCCGACGTGGCCGAGGTCGAAGCACTCGTGCTCGGGCTTGATGCCGAGCTCGTTCATCGCCTCGAGCAGCGCCACGATCTCCTCGAACGGGTTGGCGAAGACCATCGCGAAGACGAAGTCGTGGCGCTTGCGCGAGTACTTCGCGTAGTTCATCGAGCCCATGTTCAGCGCGGCGACGTCCGGCTCGAGCGCCCGCAGGTAGGCCACGCGCCGCTCGACGGGCACGCCGACCGCGCCCGTCGAGAAGTTGATCACCACGTCGACCTCGGCGGTGATCGCCTCCGTGATGGCGCGGAAGTCCTCCACCTCGTAGCTCGGCACGCCGTCCGGCGTGCGGGCGTGGATGTGGATCATGCTCGCGCCCTCGTCCACGGCTCGGCGCGCCTCCGCGGCGTACTCGGCCGGCGTGTACGGGATGGCCGGACACTGGTCGCGGTTGGCGACCGCACCCGAGATGGCGCAGGTGAGCAGGACGGGATCCTCGACGGCCAAGTGGTCTCTCTTCGGAAGTGGGACGTTCCACCTCTCACTCTGCCGGACCGGCCGCCGGGCGGCAAGCGGGAGCGGCGACGCGCCGGTCCGGCGCCCTCGCGGCCGTCTGCGCCGCGGGTTAGGATGCGCGTCACGATGACTCCCTTGCAGCCCGTCCTGCACCCCGAGGCGATCGCCACCTACGCCTCCTATCCCGAGGCCCAGGCGGCGGTCGACAAGCTCTCCGACGCCGGCTTCCCCGTGCAGAACGCCCAGATCGTCGGGCTCGACCTGCGCTCCCTCGAGCAGGTGACGGGCCGCCTGACCACGGGCCGTGCGGCGCTCGCGGGCGCTGCGTCGGGCGCCTGGTTCGGACTCTTCATCGGCCTCCTGGTCGGGCTCTTCACGCGCGGGCCGGAGTGGATCGGCCTGATGATCGGCGGCCTGCTGATCGGCGCGTTCTGGGGCGCGGTGTTCGGGTTCATCGCCCAGTGGGCGACGCGCGGGCAGCGCGACTTCTCGTCGCTGCGTACGACGGTCGCCGACCGCTACGAGGTCCGCGTCGCGCACGACCACACCCTGCGGGCGCGCCAGGTCCTCGGCCTCAACGAAGGCGTGTAGCCCTCGCGGGCCTGCGGCCTGGCGTCAGCCGGTTCACAGGCCGCCGGCCGCCGGCGACCGATGGATCCGGCGCGCGCGCCGGATCAAGACCTTGTGCATGCGACAACCGCACAAGGAGCCCACCATGACAGCGCCCCGTACGGGCTGGGTCATCGCCCTCACCGCCATCGGCTCGCTGATGGCGGCGCTCGACACCCTCGTGGTGGCGAGCGCGCTCAGCACCATCCAGGCCGATCTCGGCGCCTCGCTCGAACAGCTCGAGTGGACCGTCAACGCCTACAACCTCAGCTTCGCCGTGCTGCTGATGACCGGCGCCGCGCTCGGCGACCGCTTCGGTCGCCGGCGGCTCTACGGGCTCGGCCTCGCGATCTTCACCGCCGCCTCCGCCGCTTGTGCGCTCGCGCCGGACGTCGGCTGGCTGATCGCCGCCCGGGCCATCCAGGGCGCCGGAGCGGCGCTGCTCATCCCGCTCGGGCTCGCGCTGCTCAGCGCCGCCTTCCCGCCCGCCAAGCGAGGCGCGGCGATCGGCGTGTTCAGCGCGATCACCGGCGTCTCGGTCGCCCTCGGCCCGCTCGTCGGCGGCGCCGTCGTACAAGGCATCAGCTGGGAGTGGATCTTCTGGCTGAACGTTCCGATCGGCCTCGTCGCGCTGCCGTTCGTGTTCGCCCGCATGCAGGAGAGCTTCGGCGGGGACCGGTCGATCGACCTGCCCGGCCTCGGGCTCGTGACCGGTGCCGCGCTCGGCCTCGTCTGGGGTCTGGTGCGGGGCAACACGTCCGGCTGGGACAGCCCGGAGGTGCTCGCGTCGCTGATCGCCGGCGCGGCGCTCGCGGGCGGCTTCGTCGCCTGGCAGCTCCGCGCCCGCGCCCCGATGATCCCGCCGGCGCTGTTCCGCTCGCGCGCGTTCAGCGCAGGCAACGTGGCGACGTTCTTCGTCTTCGGATCGCTGTTCGCCGACGTCTTCTTCTACTCGCAGCTGCTCCAGACCGGGCTCGGCCACGATCCGCTCGCGGCCGGGCTCCGGCTGATGCCGTGGACGGCCACGTTCATCACCGTCGCGCCGGTGGCCGGCAACCTCGCCGACCGGATCGGCTCGCGGCCGCTGCTCGTCGGCGGGCTGCTGCTCCACGCCGCCGGGATGATCTGGCTGGCGCTGATCGCCGAGCCGGGCATGGCGTACACGTCGCTGCTCGGGCCGTTCCTGCTCGGCGGCGCGGGCGTCTCGATGGCGATCCCGGCCGCCCAGACCGCGGTCCTCGCCGGCGTCGCGCCCGACGCGCTCGGCAAGGCGGCGGGGGCGAACAGCATGCTGCGCGAGCTCGGCGGCGTGTTCGGGATCGCGATCGCCGCCGCGGTGTTCGCGGGCGCGGGCAGCTACGCGTCGCCGCAGGCGTTCATCGACGGGTTCGGGCCGGCGGTCGGCGTCGCCGCCGGGCTGGCGCTGGCCGGTGCGGTGGCCGCGCTCGTGCTCCCGGCGCGGAACACGGCGCTCGCGGTGCCCGCCCTGCAGCCGGAGGAGGCATGATGCGCCGGGTGCGCCCGCGTCCCCTCGTCCACCTCGAGCTCCACACGGGCGACGCGCCGGCGGCCGGCGCCTTCTACGCCGAGCTGCTCCAGTGGCGCTCGGAGCGGGTGTCGTCGTACCTGACGATGGACGTGGGCGCGCGGGTCGGCGGCGGCATCACCGCGTGCCCCGTGGGGGCGCCGGTGTGGCTGCCCTACGTCGCGGTCGCGGACGTGTGTGCGACCACGGAGCGCGCGCGCGAGCTCGGCGCCACCGTCCTGCTGCCGCCGAACGGGCGGCGCAGCGTCGTCGCCTCGCCGGCCGCCGGCGAGGTCGCGCTGTGGGAGGCGGGGCGATGACCGAGCAGCAGCTCCTCGACGCCGCCCGCGCGGGTGACGAGGACGCCTACACGCGGCTCGTCGCCGCGCACCGGCGGGAGCTCCACGCCCACTGCTACCGGATGCTCGGCTCCTCCGAGGACGCCGAGGACGCGCTGCAGGAGACGCTGCTGCGCGCCTGGCGCGGGCTCCCGCGCTTCGAGGGCCGCAGCTCGGTCCGGTCCTGGCTCTACCGGATCGCGACGAACGCGAGCCTGCGGCTGGCGGAGCGCCGGCGCCCGCTCGTCCTCCCGAGCGATCAGGGCCCGCCCTGGGACCCGCACGCCGAGATGCCCGAGGCCCACCCGGAGCCGATCTGGCTGGAGCCGCTGCCGGACGCGCCGGAGGCCTACGAGGAGCGCGAGAGCGTCGAGCTGGCCTTCGTGGCCGCGCTCCAGCTCCTGCCCGCTCGCCAGCGCGCGGTGTTGATCCTGCGTGACGTGCTCGGCTTCTCGGGCACCGAGGTCGCCGAGGCGCTCGGGACGAGCCGCGCGGCGGTCGACAGCGCGCTCCAGCGCGCGCACGGGACGGTCGACGCGCGGCTGCCCGCGCGCAGCCAGCAGGCGACGCTGCGCGAGCTTGGCGATGCGGGACAGCGCGAGCTCACCGCGCGGTTCACGCGCGCATGGGACGCCGGCGACGTCGACGGCATCGTCGCCCTGCTGACGGACGACGCGACGATCACCATGCCGCCCTTCCCGAGCTGGTACGCCGGCCGCGACGCGATCGCCGCGTTCTTCCGCGGCGGGCCGTTCCGGACCGGCAACCGCTGGCGGACCGTCCCGACGGCGGCCAACGGCCAGCTCGCGGTCGCCGGCTACCTGCACGACGGCGACGCCTACGTCGCGCACGGCGTCCACGTCCTCGAGGTCGACGGCGACCGCCTCGCCGGCTGGACCGCCTTCCTCGGCCCGGAGGTGGTCGCGCGCTTCGGGCTCCCGCGGCGGCTTCAGGAGGAGACGCCGACGCCCGGCCCGTAGCCGAGCCGCCGCGCCTGCTCCGGGTCGACGATCTCGCGCCCGAACGGCGTGAGCGTCACCGGGATCAGCTTGAAGTTGGCGATGCCGAGCGGGATCCCGATGATCGTGATGCACATCAGGACACCGGTGACGAGGTGGCCGAGCACGAGCCACCAGCCGGCCAGGATGAACCAGATCACGTTGCCGACGATCGAGCCGGCGCCGGCGTCGGGCCGCCGGACGATCGTCCGACCGAACGGCCACAGGCAGAACAGCGCGATCCGCGCCGACGCGATCCCGAACGGGATCGTGATGATCAGGATGAACATGACGAGTGCCGCGACCGCGTAGCCCAGCGCGAGGACCAGGCCGCCGAAGATGAGCCAGATAACGTTGAGGAGCACGCGCACGCCATGACCGACCGTACCGGGTCCGTACACCGACCGGGCCGTTTGCCCGCCGCCGTGCGGCGCCCTAGCGTCGGCGGAACGGGGATGCGATGGGTTCTGCTGATGGCGCTGGTACTGGGCAGCCTCGCCGCGGGCTGCGGCGGCGGCGGCGGCGCGACGCCGGCGGCCGCCACGCAGAGCTCGCGGCCGGAGGCCGTCGTCCAGGAGTACCGGCCGTCCGACCGCCAACTCGACCTGACGGTGCGCTCGGACGCGCTCGGCCGGACGGCGCAGGTGCGGCTGCTCACCCCCGACGGCTGGAAGCCCGGCGCGAGCCGGCGCTGGCCGGTCCTCTACCTGTTGCACGGCTGCTGCGACACCTACGACAGCTGGACCCGCTCGACCGGCATCGCGCGGCTCCGCCAGCTGCGGGACGTGCTCGTCGTGATGCCCGAGGGCGGCGACGTCGGCTTCTACTCCGACTGGCTCGACGGTCCCGCGTGGCAGGAATTCCACCTGCGCGAGTTGCCGCGGATCCTCGAGGAGGGGTACGGCGCCGGTACGCGCCGCGCGATCGCCGGGCTCTCGATGGGCGGGCTCGGGGCGATGGACTATGCGGCGCGCCGGCCGCGGATGTTCCGCGCGGCGGCGTCGTTCTCCGGCGTCCTGCATCCGCTCGCCACCCCGGACCTGTGGCTCGGGCTCTTCGCGAGCTACACCGACGACCCGGACGCGGTCTGGGGGGACCCGCGGCAGGACCGGGCGAACTGGCGCCGGCACGATCCGACGGCGCTCCTGCCCGCGCTGGACGGCATCCCGCTCTTCGTCTCGGCCGGCGACGGGCGCCCCGGCCCGTTCGAGGACGGCCGGGGCGACATCGACCCGACCGAGGTCGAGGTGGGACGGGAGACCCGCGCGTTCGTCCGCCGCGCGAAGGCGCTGGATGTACCGGTCCGGAGCGACCTGTACGGCGCGGGCATCCACGACTGGCCGTACTGGCAGCGCGAGCTGTACCGCGCGCTCCCGCTGCTCCTCGGCGCGATCCGCTGAGACAGCGCGCGATGCGCGCCTTCACCTGCCCCGTGTGCGACGAGCGCGCCGACTACGGCGAGGCGCTGCAGCGCCACTTCGACGACGGGCCGCCGGACGACTGGCCCGAGCGCACCGTGAGCGCCTACGCGACCATGCACCGTGGGAGGACTGGGCCGAGACGTTCGCCCGGCTGCTGCCCATCCGCGACGCCATGCAGACCGCGGCGGCGTTCGGCATGACCGTGGCGGGCGCCGCGGTCTCCGGCGACCCCGCCACGCCGATCCGCGCCGTGATCGAGGACTGGCTCCCGCTCTCCGACGCGCTCAACGCGATGAACCAGAGCCTGGGCCGCGACGACCTCTACCCGTACGTCCTCACGCGGCCGGGGATCGACAAGCTCGCCTTCGCCGACGAGCGGGTCCGCACCCGCGCTAGCGTCCGCGGAT
>Ga0126307_10001429_pt1 | contig 15761 bp, 17 predicted proteins | sample Plot28_FD_89955 | JGI IMG/M metagenome (GOLD analysis project Ga0126307, IMG submission 89955) | Serpentine soil microbial communities from UC McLaughlin Reserve, CA, USA - Plot28 | ecosystem: Environmental > Terrestrial > Soil > Grasslands | place: USA: UC McLaughlin Reserve, Lake County... | reverse complement strand
TGCTGCTCGACGTCTACCCGGAGATCCCGCCGGACGGCCGCTACTCCGACACGCCTTGGCCGCTCGCCCCGAAGCGCTCGTTGACCACCTACGCGCTCGAGGAGGGCGGCGAGCGGCGCTTCGGCCACCAGGTCGCTGAGCTGGTCGGCAACGGCAAGGTCGAGGCGCTGCGCGGTCGCCAGGTCACCGGAAGCTCGTCGCGGACGCTCGACCCCGTGCCCGGGAGCGAGTTCGAGGTCCCGGCCGACCTCGTGCTGATCGCGATCGGCTTCCTCCACCCCGACCACGAGGGACCCGTGAACCAGCTCGGGCTCGAGCTCGACAAGCGCGGCAACGTCCGCGCCCCCGCCTTCCACACCTCGCGCGACGGCGTCTGGGTGGCCGGCGACGCGCGCGTCGGTCAGTCGCTGATCGTCACGGCGATCGCCGAGGGGCGGCGCTGCGCGCGGGCGGTCGATCGGCGGCTTCGCTCCGGCGAGACGAGCTGAACCGCTCGGCGAGCGCGGCGACGAGGCGGCGCAGGTCGTGCTCGGGTCCCGCGAGCTCGCGCTGAAGCGCGGCTGCGGGTTCGGCGAGGAGCCCGTCGATCGCGTCGAGCTCGGCCTCAGCGGCAAGGTCCGCGGCATGCGGCCGCGCCGCCTCGAGGAGCCGCTCGACCACCTCGCGGACGGGCACAGCGCGCCGGGCGACCGGGTCGAGGAGCTCGGCATCGACGCCGTCACGCGCCGCGATGAACCGGTTCTCCTCGAGGAGCTCGAGGGCGCCGACGAGCTCCGGCGCCGCGTAGCCCTCGAGCGCCTCGAGCCGCACGAGCGCCTGGACGACCGCCGCGAGCGCCGCGGTGCGATCGATCTCGCTCTGCGCGTCCATCACCCGGACCTCGACCGTCCCGAGCGCCGGCTGCAGGCGAAGGTCCCACCAGACGAAGCTCGGATCCGGAAAGGCGCCGCAGGCGACCAGCGTCTCGAGCCGCTCGACGTAGTCGCCGTAGTCGCTCCACTGGCGCGGTATTCCCACCCGCGGGAAGGCCTGGAAGATCGGTGTCCTCGCCGAGGCCATGCCGCTGTCACGGCCCTGCCAGAACGGTGAGTTGGCCGACAGCGCGAGCAGCACGGGCAGATGGGCGCGCAGCCGGTTCGCGGCGGCCACCGCGAGCTCCGGGTCGGGCACGGCGACGTGGACGTGGAGCGCGTAGGTCGGCTCGCGGCGGGCGAGCTCGCGCATCGTCTCGTGGACGTAGCGGTAGCGGCGCCCGTGCGAGACCTCCGTCTCCTCCCAGGTCGAGAACGGGTGCGTGCCCGACCCGGCGGCCGCGAGTCCGACGTCCGCGAGCTCGTCGGTCAGCCAGCGCTGAAGGTCCGCGAGCTCCGCGGCGACGTCCGCGGCGCGCGCGTGCGCACTCGTCTTGAACTCGGCGGCGGCGCGGTGGGTCTCGGCCGAGAGCGTGCTGGCGAGCTCGGGCGAGAGGCGCGGCTCGATGGTGTCGAAGAGCTGGGCGAGCCCCCAGTCGACCGGATCGAGCAGCATCGCCTCCTCCTCGAGGCCGACGCTGAACTCATCGCCCGAGAACCTCCACTCGGCCCATTCGGGCACCCTCCCTCGATCCATCGCGTACGGGGTGTACCCGCTCGGCCACCGAAAGATTGGCCGCAAGGTCCGGTTTTGGAGCCCGACCCCTTACACCAGGGCGAACCCGAGCCGAGTAGGTTTGGACGCTCGGATAGAAGGGGTTTTCGGCGCGAGCCCTAGTCTCCGCGGCCGAACACCAGACCCGCATCGAGCACGGGTCCCGCCTCCCTGCGGGCCCGTCGCCGCTCAGAGGAGGCGCAGCACTCAGATGACGACGAGGACCCGCCAGCACAACGTAACCGCGGCCAAGTGGAGCGCCAACGGCTCCGGACTCGGCGCGGCTGATCTCACCGACGAGAAGAACAACCCGTTCGGAGCCAACGTCTTCTCCGCCGCCGTGCAGAAGGACCGGCTCTCCAAGGACACCTTCTCCAAGCTTCAGTCCACGCTCGAGCACGGCGACGCCCTCGATCCCTCGACCGCCGACGAGGTCGCCGAGGCAATGAAGCAGTGGGCGCTCGAACGCGGCGCGACCCATTACACGCACGTCTTCCAGCCGCTCACCGGCCTCACCGCGGAGAAGCACGACTCGTTCTTCGAGCCCGACGGATCCGGCGGCGCGATCGCCGAGTTCTCCGGCACTGAGCTGATCCAGGGCGAGCCCGACGCCTCCTCGTTTCCGACCGGCGGCATCCGCGCCACGTTCGAGGCGCGCGGCTACACCGCCTGGGACCCGACGAGCCCGGCGTTCATCCTCGAGAACCCGAACGGCGCACTCCTCTGCATCCCGACGGCGTTTGCCTCCTGGACGGGCGAGGCGCTCGACGCGAAGATCCCGCTCCTTCGCTCGATGGACGCGCTCTCGAAGTCGGCGATCCGCGCCCTGCGGATCCTCGGCGACGAGGAGTCCCAGCGTGTGTTCACAACCGTCGGCCCGGAGCAGGAGTACTTCCTGATCGATCAGCAGTACTACTTCGAGCGCCCCGACCTGGTGACCACCGGCCGGACGCTGTTCGGCGCCAAGCCGCCGAAGGGCCACGAGCTCGACGACCACTACTTCGGCTCGATCCCCGAGCGGATCCTGGCCTACATGCTGGACACGGAGACCGAGCTGCGAAAGCTCGGCGTCCCGGTGAAGACCCGTCACAACGAGGTCGCCCCGGGCCAGTACGAGATCGCGCCGATCTTCGAGAACTCGAACGTCGGCTCCGATCACCAGCAGCTGATGATGCAGATCATGCAGAACACGGCCCGCAAGTACGGGCTGGTCTGCCTGCTGCACGAGAAGCCGTTCGCGGGCGTGAACGGCTCCGGCAAGCACAACAACTGGTCCATGGGAACCGACACCGGCCACAACCTGCTCGACCCGGGCGCGACCCCGGCGGACAACATGAACTTCCTGTTCTTCTGCGCCGCCGTGATCCAGGCCGTGAACAAGCACCAGGGGCTCCTGCGGGCCTCGGTCGCGAACATCGGCCAGGACCACCGCCTGGGGGCGAACGAGGCGCCGCCGGCGATCATCTCGATCTTCCTCGGCGCGGAGCTGGAGAAGGTCTTCAGCGCGATCGAGTCGGGCGAGGGCGACCCGCACACGCCGGCCTCCTTCCTCGAGCTCGGCGCCTCGGTGCTGCCGCCGCTGCCGATGCACGGCGGCGACCGCAACCGGACCTCCCCGTTCGCCTTCACGGGCAACAAGTTCGAGTTCCGGGCCCTCGGGTCGAGCATGTCGCTCGCCTTCCCGAACACCGTCCTCAACACGATCGTCGCCGAGGCGATCGACGAGCTCTCGGACAAGGTCGAGCAGAAAGTCTCGGCGGGGAGCGACGTCGCCGAGGCCCTGACCGATGTGGTCAAGGAGTCCTACGCCGCCAACAAGGCGATCGTCTTCGGCGGCGACAACTACGACGAGGCCTGGCACGCCGAGGCCGAGCGGCGGGGGCTGAAGAACCTGCGGACGACGCCGGACGCGCTCCCCGAGGTGCTCACGGACCCCACGATCGAGGCGTTCGGCAAGTACGCCGTGCTCTCCGAGCGCGAGCTCGAGTCCCGCTACGAGGTGTGGGTCGAGCAGTACGTCATGCGCGCCAACATCGAGGCGGAGACGGCGGAGTCGATCGCCCGCACGATCATCCTGCCGGCGGCCCTGCGCTACCTGGCGCTGATCGACGACGCCGAGGTCTCGGGGATCGCCGAGCAGGTGAAGCCGCTCGTCGAGGAGCTCAGTGCGGCGATCGCGAAGCTCGCCGAGGCGAACGAGTACCCCGACGGGGTCGAGGGCCTCGAGCTCGCCCAGTACGCGCGCGACAACCAGATCACGGCGATGGCCGAGGTGCGCGAGGTTGCCGACAGGCTGGAGAAGGTCGTCGCCGACGATCTCTGGCCGCTGCCCAAGTACTCGGAGATCCTCTTCGTCCGCTAGACGGCTGCGAACGGGGGCGACCGCCGGTGAGCGTCAGCCGCCCGCGGTTCCTTGCCCGGACCTGCGCTCGAGCGTCCCGTCGCTGACGACGCCCCCACCGCGAAAGTCGTAGTCGAGCTCCCCGCCGTCGGGCTTCAGGGTCACGGTGCCGCTCCCCTTGCACTCGCCGCCCGCGCCGCTGGTGATCGTCTCGCGGTAGCGATAGGCGCCCGCGCGGCGGCCGAGGAACTCCCAGCGCCCGCTGCAGTTGATGCCGCCGTAATGCACCTCGCCGCGCCGCTTCCCCGGCGGGGCATTGATCGTCGCCTGGACACCGAACGAGCCCAGGCCCTTCTGCTCGAGGACGCCGGCCCAGCGGCCGCGGATCTCGAAGGCCTGGCCGCTGTTTTGCGCCGTCGTCGTCTCGGTGGTCGCTGCGCCGAGGTCGGGCTCCGATTTCTCGCCGCACGCGGCGAGGACGAGGACTGAAAGCGCGATGGCCGCGCCTGTCTGGACGGTGCGCATGGTCGGGAGATCCTATGGATCGAAGTTCCTCGAGCGTTACGCGCCGATCGTTACGCCGGCGCTCGTTCGGGTAACCGATTCCGAGAGAGCAACCGAAGGAGAAAACATGGCGAGCGCAAGCCAGGAGACCGGTCAAGTCACCGGCACGGCGGACAAGGACTACAACATCATCTGGTTCACGGAGCAGTGCCTGAGCAACGTGCTGCGGCTGGAGCAGTACGTCTCCGACGCAGAGCGCGACGGCGACTCCGACCTCGCCGAGTTCTTCCGCAGGGCTCAGGGCGCGAGCCGAAAGGGCGCCGAGGAGGGCAAGGCCCTGCTTCGTCAGCGTCTTTCTAGCTGACCCCACTCAAACGCCCGCATGACGCGGGTCTCACGCACCAGGCCCGGCTTCCAGGCACGCGGAGGCCGGGCCTTCTCTTTGGCTCAGTCCGCCAGTCCGTAGAGGGTGCCGTGCTTGCGTCGCAGGTGCGCGAGAAGCGGCTCGGGGTCGAGCGGGCCGCCCGTGAGCTCCTCGACCATCTCCGCGGGCAGGAGCTTCGCGCCGTGGCGATAGAGGCGCTGGCGCAGATGGTCGCGCAGCGGCACGAGCTCGCCGCCGGCGAGCTGGTCGTCCAGGTCGGGCAGCGCCTCACGTGCGGTCTTCCACATCGAGGCGGCGATCACGTTGCCGAGTGAGTACGTGGGGAAGTAGCCGAACGCTCCCGCCGACCAGTGGACGTCCTGGAGAACGCCGTGGGCGTCGTCGGGCACGTTGAGCCCGAGGTGCTCGCGCGTCCGTGCCCGCCACGCCTCGGCGAGCTCGGCCGGGGCGAGGCGCTCCTCGAAGAGCTCGACCTCGAGCTCGAACCGAAGCGCGATATGGAGGTTGTAGGTGACCTCGTCGGCCTCGACCCGGATCAGCGACGGCCGGACGCGGTTCGCGGCTCGGTAGAGCGCCTCCGCGTCGAGGCCGCCGAAGCGCTCCGGGAACTGCTCGGCGAGGAGCGGCAGCAGGCGGCCGAGAAACGGGCGTCCGCGCGCCACCCAGTTCTCCCAAAGGCGGCTCTGGGACTCGTCGAAGCCGAGCGACACCGATGCGCAGAGCAGTGTGCGCTCGAGCTCGCGGCCGTAGCCGTTGTGGTAGATCGCGTGCCCGGCCTCGTGGATCACCGACCACAGCGCCGTCCCGATGTAGCTCCGGTCATAGCGCGTGGTCACGCGCTGGTCGGTGATCGCGATCGGCGTCACGAACGGGTGGACGGTCGTGTCCACGCGGACCTCGTCGGGGTCGAGCGGCAGGAGCGCGACGACGCGGTGCGCGAGCTCGCGCTGGCCGTCGACCGGGAACTCGCCGTAGAGCGGCGTGTCGTCGAGGTCCACGCCGCTTGCGACGATCTCGGAGAGGAGGTCCCGGGTCCCCGCCGCGAGCCGCGCCAGCACCGGCCGCACCTCCACGAGCGTCATCCCCGGCTCGTAGTCGTCGAGCAGCGCGTCGTAGGGATGCTCGGGCTCGAAGCACTCGATGTAGCGGCGCTTGAGCTCGACCACCCGCGCGAGATGCGGCAGGAAGCCGGCGAAGTCCGAGCGCTCGCGCGCGTCCTCCCAAGCCCGCTCCGAAAGCGACGTCGCGCGCGCGATCTCCGCCCGCAGCTCGGTCGGCACGCACCGCGCCTTCTCCCATTCGCGACGGGTCACCCGCGCGAGCGACGACTCGAACGAGTCGCGCGAAGCGCCATCGAGCTCTCCCTCGACCCGCTCCAGCAGCCGCCCGAGCTCGTCCGAGCGCAGCCGCTCGTGGCGCAGCCGAGTCAGGGTCGCCAGCTGCTCCGCCCGCGCCTCCGCCCCGCCCGGGGGCATCTGCGTTCGCTCATCCCACGCGAGCAGCGCCCGAGCCCGCCCGAGGTCCGAGATCTCACCGAGAACCTCGGTCAGCCTGTCAAGGGCGGGGGCGGCGACCACGAATGTGGGCTTGTACCGCATATAGCGGCTCAACCCCACATCGACGCGGTGATCGCAGCGCTTGCGGCGCGCCAACACGGCGTCGTGAGCCGGCGGCAGCTGCTCGCGAGTGGCATCACGCGCCACCAAATCGCGACGAGACTGATGGCGGGTCGCCTGCACGAGCTCCACCGCGGCGTCTACCTAGTCGGCCACACGATCCCGCCGAAGTACGCACCGGAGATGGCCGCCCTCCTCGCCTGCGCCCCGAACGCCATCCTCAGCCACCGAACCGCCGCCGCCCTCTGGGCGCTCCTCCCCTACCCAACCCCACCCCCGGTCTGCGTCACGATTCCGCCGAAGCGCACGCTCAGCCGCCCGCGCATCGAGATCCACCGCACACCCCTGGAGCGCCGCGACACCCGCCACCGCCAAGGCCTCGCCCTCACCAGCCCACCCCGCACGATCCTCGACCTGGCTGCAGCGCTCGAGCTCGACGACCTCGAAGCCCTGGTCGCCGAGGCCCACTACCGCCACCTCGCCACCGAACCGGAGCTGCACGACCAGCTCGCCCGCAACCCGGGCAGACCCGGCAACAAGCGCCTGCGCTCAATCCTCGACCTCCCGAACGGCCCCCAGCGCACCCGCTCACCGGCCGAGCGCGACCTCCTCGCCATGCTTCGCCGCCACCGGATCACCGGCTTTGAGACCAATGCCAGGATCCACGGCTACGAGGTCGACTTCCTCTTCCGAGAGCGGGGACTCCTCGTCGAGGTGGACGGCTACGACGCTCACTCCGGCCGCGCCGCATTCGAGCGCGACCGGCTGAAGTTCGCGACGCTGACCGCTGCGGGTCTCCGCGTCATGCAAGTCACCGGCCGGCAGGTCCGCCGCGACGAGCGCGGCGTCCTCGACCGCCTGCTGCGAGCGCTCGGCTAGTTGTCCTCGCCCTCGATGCGGCGCCGCGCCTTGAGCACGGCGGGGACCGAGCAGCGCACGACCTTGGCGATCTCGCCGTTCGGCCGGTCGGGATCGCGATCGATCTCGAACTCGATCAGCGCCTGGGTGCGGATCTTGGCCCGCTCCTCGAGCGTGGAGCCCTTGGGCGCATTGGCGTCGGCCGCCTCGGTGGCCAGCGCGCGGCGGCAGGACAGGCAATGGGAGAGTCCGCCCTTGCGCTCCCAGCCGGCGGGCGGACCGCGGCGCTCGTGCCCGGGCATCCACCGGCTGACGACGCCACAGCGCGCACAGCGCGACTCGGTGGTCGTGCCGCGGCGGCGAGAAGGCTTCTTGACCGAACGATGCGTGCCGGTATCGGCAATGGATGACATCTGCACTCCTTGTGTGCTGGTGAAGATCCGAGGACCCCGCACAGCACTCACAGGCGCACGACGGAACGAACTCGGGTTGGGGGCCGAAGGCTTACGACCCGGGCACATGAAGGTATCAAATCGAGCTTGATCGCGCCGAGAATGGCTTGATCAAGCCAGGTCCTATACCGTCGGCGCGGCGCTCGTTCGGACCTGAGATGCTCGCGCCGTGAGCTACCTCGACCTGGCCGACCGCTCGTGGCCCGTGCTCCGGCGCCTGATGGGCGGCCACACCGTCCTCTATCGCCTGAGCGGAGGCGCGATCGGCCACCGCGTACCGGGGATCAAGGGGCGGATGCTCCTCCTCGACCACGTCGGCGCACGCAGCGGGCGCAAGCGCACCGCGCCGCTCCTCTACTTCAGCGACGGCGAGAACCTCGTGCTCGTCGCCTCCAAGGGGGGCTTCGAACGCCACCCGGCGTGGTTTCACAACCTGCGCGCGAACCCGGAGACCACGATCCAGGTCGGTCGCGAGCGCCGCGAGGTGCGAGCCCGGGTCGCGACGCCCGAGGAGCGCGAGCGCCTGTGGCCGCGAGCGGTCGAGATCTGGCCCGGCTATGACTCCTACCAGGAGCGCACCAACCGCGAGATCCCGCTCGTCGTCCTCGAACCCCGGTTTCCAAGCGCACAGGCCGGGTAGGGCTAAAACACGGACATGAGCAGGGAAGATGAGGACATCATCGGCAACTTGAACCCGGTTTGCACCGAGGACAGCAAGCTTCCGCCACCGCCGGACAACTGCCTTCTCGATCCCGCGGAGCCGCACCCGGATGAGCCCGGGGCGCCGGATGACGCGCCCGCGATCAGGTCTCTGCGCGTCGCGCGCGCATAGCCGCCGCTGAAGCTGATCAGCTGGAACGTTGCGGGCCGGACGGCCCTGCTCGACGAGCAGGTCGCGGCGGTCGGGCGCCAGGAGCCCGACGTCGTCTGCCTTCAGGAGGTCCGGCCGTCGACCGCGCCCCGCTGGGCCGCGGGGCTGGCGGATGCCGGCCTCCCCCACGCGCTCGACTCGGCCCAATTCAGAAACGAGCGCCGGCTTTTCAACCTGACCGCCTCGCGCTGGGAGCTGATCGAGCTGCCGGCCGTCCCGGCACCGTTCCCCGAGCGTGTCCTCTCGAGCGTCGTCGAGGCACCGTTCGGCCTCCTCGACCTCCATAACGCGCACGTCCCGCCGGCCCAGAGCCGCGGCTTCGTGAAGGTCGAGACCTGTGAGGCGATCCACGATCGCCTCGCCCGCCCCTCGGAGCGCGCGCGGATCCTCTGCGGGGACCTCAACACACCGCAGCGCGAGACCCAGGAGGGCGAGGTGATCACCTTCGCCGAGAACCATCCGCAGTGGCTCGAGCGCTGGGACGCGGTGGAGCGCTCGGTGGTCGAGGGCCTCGCCGAGTGGGGAATGGTCGACGTCTTTCGCCTCCTGCACGGGTACGAGCGCCAGGACGTGAGCTGGGTCTTTCACACGCGCGCCGCGCGCCGCGCCGGCTTTCGCCTCGACCACGTGATCGCCTCGCCCGAGCTCAACCCGGTGTGGTGCGACTACCAGCACGGCTGGCGCGAGGGCGGCCTCTCCGACCACTCGGCGATCGAGGCGATCTTCGAGCCCGGTGGTGCCGGGTAGATACACCGGGACCCGGATCGACGAGGAGGTACCGATGGCTGAGGTGAACACGCTCGAGGAGAAGCTCGCCGAGGTTCTTGGTCTCGCGCAGGCGGCGCAGGGAGCGACCAAGAAGATTGAGGCGCTGGTCGATGACGACGAAATCAAGGAGCGCCTGCGCGAGATGCGCCAGGAGGCCGAGGAGACCGAGCGCCGCTGCACCGAGGCGGCGAGAACGGCGGCGAGGAGGGCATCCGCCAGCTGGTCTCCTGGGCAGTGCCGATCCAGGAGGCCGCTCGCCGATCGAGACCGTGGTGCAGGGCCTGATGCGCCGCTGAGGGGCCGCGGGGGCCCGACAACGGTGCCGGGCGGTCGGTTGCGAACTCTGGCTCGCGCCGGCCGCCCGCAGGCCCTGCTCGACGAACCTTCCGGCGCCCTAAACCGGTGCGCGCCGCTCGACCGGGTAAGTTGCAGACGATGACGACGAAAGCAGAGTTCAACGCGGAGGAGTGGCAGCAGGTGGCCGAGGGGCCGGCGCTCGCTGGGCTGATCGTGATCGCCGCGCAGCGCGGCGGCACGATCCGCGAGAGCGTCCACATGGCCCGCGCCTATACCGAGGCGCGCAAGCTCCACGGCGACACCGACCTCCTCGGCGAGGTCGTCGCGGCGCCGCCCGCGATCGACACGAAGCGATTTCAGACGCACGAGGCGCTCCGCAACACCGGCCTCGCCCGCATCCGCGACGGGGTCGCGCTGCTCGAGGCGAAGGCCACGCCGGAGGAGCTCGAGGAGTACCGGCGCTTCACGCTCACCGTCGCCCAGGCGGCCGCGGAGGCAGACAAGTCCGGTGGCTTCCTAGGGATCGGCGGCGAGCGGGTGAGCGAGCCGGAGAACGCGGCGCTCGATCAGATCGCCGAGGCGCTCGGCACCGCACGCAGCTGAGGGTGCTGGTCGCGGGCGTCGACCTGCGCCGCGAGATGGAGCGGCTGCGGGGATTGGCGGCATTCGCGGACGGCGAGCTCGCGCGGACGCCGCCGAAGCTCAAGGTGCGCCGGGCGAGCAGCCGCCCGAACCGGCTCGGCTTCGCGATCCCGTCCGAGTGGCGGATCTCGGTGACCGACTATCCCGGGATCCGGCCCGGCGACGCGCTCGAGACCCTGCTCCACGAGCTCGTCCACCTGCACGTCGGCCGGCAGCCGGGCGCCCACCGCTGGCACGGCCCGCTGTTCAAGCGCACGCTCGCGGCCGCGATGGCGGAGGCGTACGGGGTCGACGCGCGGCCGCGGAACACCCTGCACGGCGTGTATGCGGAGGCGATCGAGCGGCGGCGGCTCAGCGGCGGCGAGCAGCTCGCGCTGCCGCTAGCGGCCTGAGCCGCCTCGGCGTCAGCTAGCGGCCGCGGGCGCGACCGCCTCGGCGAGGGCCTCGGCCTCCTCGAGCCGCCGCTCGATCAGGTCGAGGCCCGAGCCCCAGAAGCCGGGATCGGTGAGGTCCACGCCGACGATCTGCCCGAGCTCCTCGGGCGAGCGCGAGCCCCCGGCGCGCAGGAGGTCCAGGTAGTCGTCGACGAACGCATCCCCCACCTCCTGGTAGCGGCCGTAGACCGAGAACGCGAGCAGGTTGCCGTAGGCGTAGGCGTAGACGTAGCCGGGGGTCGAGATGAAGTGCGGGACGTAGGACCACCAGGTCGCGTAGCCGTCGGTGAGCTCGACCGAGTCGCCCAGCAGCTCCGTCTGGGTGTCGACCCAGGCGCCGTTGAAGGCGTCGACCGGGAGCTCGCCGCGCTCGCGCCGCTCGGTGTGGACGCGCCCCTCGAAGCGGTTCATCGCCACCTGGCGGAAGATCGCCCCGACGATCCCGTCGAGTGAGTCGGCAAGGAGCGACAGGCGCTCGGAGTCGTCGGGGGCGCGATCGAGCATCCGGCCGAGCACGATCGCTTCGCCGAAGATCGACGCGGTCTCGGCGACCGTGAGCGGGGTCGAGAACTCATAGATCCCCTTGGGCTGGGCGAGCGTCGCGTGGACCCCGTGGCCCAGCTCGTGCGCCATCGTGAGCACGTCGCCGGGGCGCGAGGTGTAGTTGAGCATCACGTAGGGGTGCGCCGACGGGACCGCGTAGGAGCAGAAGGCGCCGCCGCTCTTGCCGGGCGCCGGCGGCGCATCGATGTAGCGGCCGGTGAAGAACTCCTCGACCACCTCGCCGAGGTCAGGCGAGAAGCCGCGGTAGCAGTCGAGGACCAGCTCGCGGGCCTCCTCGTAGGGCACCCTCGTCTCCGAGCGGGCCACGGGCGCCATTCGGTCGTAGTCGGCGAGCCGCGGCAGGCCGAGCAGGCGCGCCTTCAGCCGATACCAGCGCCGGGGGATCTCATAGCGCGAGATCACGGCCTCGATCAGGGCCTCGACCGACTCGTCGGAGGCCTCGTTGGCCAGGTTGCGCGAGGCGAGCCAGTGCTCGTAGGAGCGCAGGCGGTCCTTGGTCGCCTTGTCGGCGAGCAGGGTGTTGTAGATGTAGCTGCGGGTGCGAAGGCCCGGCTCGAGCGCCTCGGTGACGGCCTCGGCCGCCTCGCGACGACGATCGCGGTCCGGGTCCTGAAGCCGTGCAAGCACCTCCATGAGCTGTAGCGGCTCCTCCGAATCGGGGACCTTCACCGTCACCGCGGAGATCTGCTCGGTGAAGAGGCGCGAGAAGGCCGAGGGGCCCGTGACCGAGGTCTCGGTCAGGATCCGCTCCTCGGGCTCGGAGAGCTGGTGGGGGCGGTAGCGGCGAAGCGTGGTCAGGTGATGGCGCCAGCGCTCGAGCTCGGGCGAGGCGAGGAGCTCCGCCGCGCGCTCCTCGTCCAGCAGGTTCCACTCGAGGTCGAAGAAGAGGAGCTCGGTCTCGATTCGCGCGCCGCGCTCGCGCACCGACTGCATGAGCGCACCGATCTCGGGCGAGAGCGTGTCGACCGCGAAGGCGAGCGAGGCGTAGGTGCCGGCCCGCCCGGCGAGCTCGGAGAGCTCCTCGAGCTTTCGCATCGCCTCGGCGATGCCGGCCGCGTCGAGCTGCGCGACCTTGCCGCGGTACTCGGCGGCGAAGGAGTCGGCGAGCTCCTGGGCGCGGTCGAGCCTGCGCAGGGCGCCGTCGGCGCCCTCACCGTCGACCAGCGGCTCGAGGTCCCAGCGCGCCTCCTCGAGCGCCTCGTCGGTGGGGGTCGCTGTTGCGGCGTCCGTCATGGACAGAGCAAGATAGCCAGCGGGAACCGCCGCCCCCCTGGGCCTGTAGAAGAGACGCAGTGGAGGACCGGCCACTGGACGAGGCATGGCTCCTGGCGCGAGCCCGGGGCGGCGACGAGGAGGCCTACAGGCAGGTGGTCTTAAGACACGAGACGATCGCCTTCCGGACCGCCTGGCTGATCACGCGCTCGGCGGCCGACGCCGAGGAGGCGGCGCAGGACGCGTTCGCCAAGGCCTACCGGACTCTCGACCGCTTTCGGCCGCAGGCGCCGTTTCGGCCGTGGCTCCTGAAGATCGTTTCCAACGAAGCGCGCAATCGCCGCGCCTCGGCGGCCCGGCACGAGCGTCTGACGGCACGCGCGGTGGAGGAGCGCCGCGAGGACGACGCGGTCCCGTCGCCCGAAGCGGCGCTCCTCGACTCCGAGCGCCGCCAGCAGCTGCTCACGGCGCTCGACCGCCTCGGCGACGCCGACCGCACCGTGATCGCGTGCCGCTACCTGCTCGAGCTCTCCGAGGCCGAGACCGCTGCCGTGATCGGCAAGCGCCCGGGCACGGTGAAGTCGCGGACCTCGCGGGCGCTCGAGCGCCTGCGCGCCGAGCTGGAGGAAGCCGATGCCTGAGCTCGAGCGCGAGCTGCGGGCCCTCGCGGCCGCGATCGACTATCCGCCGACGCCGGACCTGGCCGGTCGGCTTATTGTCCGCGCCGGGCCGGCCAGGCTTCCGCTCGGGCGGACCCTGGCGGTCGCGGCGGTGTGGCTCGCGCTCACGTCCGCGGCCGTACTCGCGGCCGCGCGCGACGTGGCGGATTCACTGCGCGATCTCCAGACGGTGAGCGGGGCGACGATCCAGCGCGTACCCGAGCCGGCGCCGCAGGCCACCCCGCGCGATCTCGAGGTCGGCCCACGCGCGACGCTGCGCGAGGCGGCCCAGGACGTCGCCTTCCACCCACTCGTCCCGCGGATCGGCGGCGGTCCGGACGAAGTCCACGTGCGCGAGGCGCCGGACGGCGGCGAGGTCTCGCTCGTCTACGGGCCCCGAGCGGATCTCCCGCCTGCGATCACGACCGGCCTGGGCCTGCTCGTGACCGAGTTCCGCGGCGATCTCGCGCCCGAGTACCTGACGAAGGTGGCGCCGCAGGCGACGACGGTGAAGCGGGTGCGCGTCGACGGTGATCGCGCCGTGTGGATCGCGGGCGCGCCGCATTACTTCATCTACGGCGCCCCCGGCGGCCGGATCGCCGAGCGCGACCTTCAGGTGGCCCAAAACGTGCTCCTGATCGAGCGCGGCCGGGTGCTGGTGCGGATGGAGGGTGCGTTCAACCGCGCGACCGCGGTCCGGCTCGCGGGAACCCTCTCGCCCTTCGAGCTGTAGGAGGGGTGAGGAGGAGAACTACATGCTCAGACGCCCGTCATCCATCGCTGCCCTCGCAGTCGCCGCCCTGGCGCTGATCCCCGGCACCGCCGCGGCCAAAGGGCTCGAGAAGGCGACCGTCTGCGGCGCCGACCACTGCGCCGCGGTGGACGAAGACAACCTCACCGCCGCCCTGCTCGAGGGCGGCTCGCCGTCAGATCCACCGCCTCGATCGCAGGGCTGGTACCGCGTCCGGCTCGCGCTCGGTGACGGCAGGCCGGGCGGCCGCGTGTTCGAGACCTTTACGATCAACGTCCTCCCGCAGGCCGGCTACATCCGCAGCCGCCAGGAGCTCGGTGGCTCGCTGTGGAGCGACATGAGCGCCGAACAGCAGGCCGTCTATCGGGAGGTGACGCGATACATCACCCCGCTGCCGGCCGACGACCTGAAGGGGCTCACGAACCCGAAGCTGCCGGCCTCGAACGCGGCGCCCCCGGCCGCGCTCGCCGACGACGACGAGCAGGTCTCGAGCGGGTTTCCGTGGCTGATCGTGGTCGGCGGCGTCGCCGGCCTCGGCGCGGCCACGTGGGCACTTGTGCTCGCTCGACGCCGGCCGCCGCGCAGCGACTCCGCGCCCGCAGCGCCGCTGCCTCGCTGAGTCAGGCGTAGGGTTAGCGATCGGCGCTTTCGGGCAGTCCGGGAGCAACCCCAATGAGAGGAGCGAGCATGCTCGCGATGACGCGGTCGGCAGCGGATGCGGTGGAGGCGATCGTCGGCCAGCCCGAGGTTCCCGAGAGCGCCGTGCTGCGGATCGTCGCGGGCGAGGCGCAGGAGGACGGCGCCGGCGCGCAGCAGGAGCTGACGATGGCGCTCGTCGCCGAGCCCGAGGACGGCGACCTCGTGGTCGAGGACGTGGCGATCTCGCTCGATCCCTCCAGTGCGGAGTTCCTCGAGGACAAGGTCCTCGACGCCGAGGTCGACGACGAGGGCGTTCGCTTCAAGCTCTACGCCCAGCCCGAGGAGGGCGTCTAGCGGCTCGCGATCCGCGCCAGCGCCCTGGCGTGGCGCCGCACCTCGCCAGCGCGGAGTGCCCGGCCCGGCAGCTCGACGACGAACGCCTTCGCGTCCATGGCCTCGTCCTGCCACGCGGTCGCCGCTCCCGGCGGCGTCGGGAAGCAGTCGCGCGCGGGTAGGCCCGAGAGCCGCGCGTAGCGAAGCGCGACGCGCCTGCCGCGGCGGTCGCAGGGGATCAGCGTGCGGCCCCACGGCTGGTGGTACCAGACGGTGATCTCGGGCCGCTCCCGGCGCATGAACCTGCGGACCGCGCGCGTCTCCGGCTCCGAGAACGACTGCGGCCCCGAGTAGTAGCCGCTCGAGGGCGGGATCGGCTTCCAGCCGGTGGCGAAGTTTCGGTTGAGGTCGACGCCATGCCGGTTGCCGCGCGTGCCCGCCGCGACGCCGTCCGGGTTCACGGTCTCGATCGTCCACAGCTCGACGCCGTCGGCGTCGCGGGCGTAGGAGCGGACGAAGCGCGCGACCCGGTGGCCCTGCGTCTCGTCGCCGTGGATCGAGCCGACGACGAGCATGCTCCGCCGCGCGTCCTGCTCGCCGAAATGGCGCGCGACGATCGGATCGCCGGCGACGGAGTGGCCGATCGTCTCGGGGTTGGGCGGCGCAGCCGCGACGAGTGCGGCCACGACGGCGATCCAGCCCGCTGAGATCACGAGCCCAGCGTACGCCGGGTCGCTCACCGAAGCGCGGGCAAGACCCCTTCGCCGAAGCGCACGTTTGACTCCTCGACCGCGGCCGGATCCGCGTCG
>Ga0126307_10001428_pt1 | contig 15766 bp, 15 predicted proteins | sample Plot28_FD_89955 | JGI IMG/M metagenome (GOLD analysis project Ga0126307, IMG submission 89955) | Serpentine soil microbial communities from UC McLaughlin Reserve, CA, USA - Plot28 | ecosystem: Environmental > Terrestrial > Soil > Grasslands | place: USA: UC McLaughlin Reserve, Lake County... | reverse complement strand
GCCCCTCTGGCACGCCTCTTCGAAGGCCCGGATCAGGGCCATCTCACGGTACAAATCTACGAGACGCTCCGAACTGGTCGCTATGGCACCATCGCCTTCGCGGGTCTCTACGCCCCCGTCTTCCGAGTGCTCGTTATCTGCCGACATCAACGGCCCCTTCCCTCTCAGAGGTACAAACCAAGAGAAAGAATACCAAAACCACGGGTTTCGTACGTATTCTCCACACGCTCCTATACCCTGCTTTGTGCCTCTCTCAACCACTCTCGCACGGCCCTGAACGCCCGGGTCCTGTGAGAGTCGGCGTTCTTGCCTTCGCCCATCTCCGCGTAGGTCATCGAAGACCATCCGGGGACGAACACGGGATCGTAGCCGAACCCGCCGGCACCCCGAGGTCTTTGCGCCAGGGTCCCAGGAACCTCACCCCTGAAGGTGCGCACGGTCCCGTCCGCCTCGGCGAGCGCGACGACGCACACGGCCCTGGCCGAGCGGTCCTCGCCCTCTGCGAGCATCCTGAGCAGGCCGTCGTTGCCGACGCTGCGCATGAGCCATTTGGTGAGCGCCCCGGGAAACCCATCCCACGCATCGACCATGAGCCCAGAGTCCTCTACGAGAACCGGAAGATCCGGACCCCCGAGGGCCGCACGGGCCGCGCGGACCTTCTCGGCCGCGACCTCGGCGGGATCTATGGCCTGTATCTCTGGCAGGTCGAGATCTGCCTCCTCGAGCTCGAAGCCGAGGATCTCCTGTAGCTCCCGGCGCTTGTGCTCGTTGGTGGTCACGAAGATGGCTTTCATGGCGTAGGAGTCTACCTATGCGGAAACCTCCCTGCACTAAAGAAAGAGTACAGAATATATGAGATGTAGGGAGAAGGGCACTGGTAGCGCCTATCAGCGGAAAGATGGGTTATGGGTAGCACAGTTCGAGGGCAAGTACCGCTATGCAAGGCCGGAAAAGGATGTACGTAGGAAGTTACGCCTGCTCCTACAGCAAACGGATACGGCCGTTAAGCCAACTAACCTAACGGTAGTTACTGCGCTGGACGAATACCTAGTGTCAGCACGACAGTCACTAAGACCACGTACAGTCACACGCTATGAGGTGGCTACTGAATCAGCCTCATTATTGGGACGGAGAACCAAATGAACCGCGCATCGAGCAGTAAAGGAGGCTGACACCCCCTCCGCTTCTGCCGACACCCGAAAGGCGGACCGACCAATCGGTTCATAATTGGACCGACCCGACTTGTAGCAAATGATATCATGCCATGAGATCTTTTGCTCCATGGCGCACAAAGACATAACAAAGCCTAACAAGTCGCGTGGAAAGGCTGTACCTTGGAGCACATAATGCTCCAAGGTACAGCCTCTTATGTTATGGGATGATATTTTGAGTGCAACCTAACCCTAGTCCGATTCCCCCCTCCTGGACTAGGGTTAGGTTTCTTGTTAGCTCCTACTAGTTCCATAAAGCGGAAGGACGCTCTACGCGCAGGCTGCGCTCTCTGCTAGTCCGCGTCCTCCCAAGCCATCAACTCTACTTCAAAGGGGTCTGCGCCCAAGGCACTGAAGGCAGCCACGAAAGAACTGTCAGAACTGTCGGACCTACGCAAGATCAAATAGGTCTGCATCACGTTCCAAATGATACCCGAACGGCAACCAGAACCCATTATGCCCGTCTACACTCTCATCCCCCACCAGCATAACTTCGAACGACTAAATCGCGATGTCCTCATCCACCACGGACAGGTCAGTAAGCCAGAACAACTCCGAACGCCCGTCCTCTAGCAGAACGTCCACAGCAACGTGTTCCGACTGCCCCCAGAGGTGCTGAACTGTGCCCCTCATACTGGCAGATTGCCTCTTCCAATGCCCATCCCTTACCCGCACCATCGTGCCTCTACGAGCTTCGTACGCTTGCAAGAACTTAAGCCTCCTTTGTCCTCGCTGTTGGGGTCATACACACTGTGTTGTCCAGACTCGCCCCACCACGACCTACCATCACGAAGGCACACCCCCAGAGCTACCATCGTCCAGACATGTCACGCTAAGAGCGACCCCTCTATCGTTCGCAGTTCGTGGTACCAGTACAGTTCAATGCTTCCGTCCGCGAAGCGCACGTCCATCGCCAAGTAGTCAGGATGACCGTACGTTCGCTCTATAGTGCCGACGCGTCCCTTACCAGCCCGCTTGGCTCCATCCAGCACTCCCACCAACGTGCCGATACGCGCTTCATGCGATTCCAAGGAGCTCACCCCCTTCTTCGTTCACTGCTCGAGGCCGGACCCATGACATTGGAGGAAACACAGGATCTGGCCCCAACCGTATTTCCTTTCCCGGTCGGGATATAGCACCTTACTACACGTCCTTTCTGTGCTCTGTGGCACTTTGTGTCCAGCAGCACTGAGCGATTCTGAGTATCTACTGAGACGCACATGTCAGTGAAATCCTAGTCCGAAGGCCTCCGCAAGAAGATAGTCGCCTCAGTACAGCGCGGTATGTCGAAGGCCTAGGCGAATCGCCTATTCGACGTGAGCTGTCGAAGCAGTATCAGGTGATGGACATAGCGGCACTAGCAGAATACTTGGGATACAAACCAAGCACCGTCCGTTCCTGCATAGCACGCAAGCGTTGGGACCGCGTGCCCGAACCTAGTGTGAATCTAACTGTATATCCCGTTTGGTATCTCGGAGATGTACGGGAATGGCAGAAGAAGGGGGGTATACGGAAGTAGTCTTGACCGTTGTTGACAGTTAGAAGGCGGGAGTTGGTAGCAGGAAAAACGGGGGACACCTACCACAGACTAGCTACAGTTTATAGGCTGTAGATAAGCTGCCTAATGTATAAGATGTGTGGCAGTGTATGAACACAGAAAATGTCGGATTAGCAGGGAATTTACGTATCTCCCGACGCTTGTGCTCGTTTGGTGGTCACGAAGTGGCTTTCATAGCGTAAGAGTCTATATTGGGGTGATTCTTTATGATACAGTCGCGTCCATGAATACTCGCACTAACTGCTTCGAGATGCCGCTCGAGCTCCGGCAGGTGCTCGCGGGGAGGCTCGGCCGGGGGAACCTTCAGACCGTCGCCACAGGGAGATAACCTTTGCCGCTCGTAGACCTCGATCGATTCGACTTCCTCTACGCAAACAGGGTCAAGGGCATGAAGTCGGCGGCGACCCGCGACCTTATGGCGACGCTCTCGCGGCCCGGCATTATCTCGCTGGCTGGCGGCTTTCCAGACACGAGAGCTTTTGGGGAGGAGGCGTTCCGTGAGATCTCCCGCAACATCGCCCAGGACGCGGCCCAGGCCCTCCAGTACGGGCCGACGGCGGGGCTCGAGGCTATAAAGGACGTCATAGTCGAGGTCATGGGCGCTGAGGACACGCCGGCGAGGCAGGAGGACGTCTTCGTCACCACAGGCGCCCAGCAGGGGCTCGACCTCATCGCCAAGGTCTTTCTGGATGAGGGCGACGCCGTACTTTGCGAGGGGCCGACCTACGCCGGGGCGCTCAACGCGTTCGCCGCCTACAGGCCGCGCATAGCCCACGCCCCGATGGACAGGGCAGGCATCATCCCCGTCGCGGCCCGCGAGACCTTGAAGAAGGCCCGCAGAGGGGGGCTCCACGTCAAGTTCCTCTACACCGTTCCCAACTTCCAGAACCCCGCTGGGGTTACGATGGTCGCCGAGCGGCGCAGGGAGCTCCTTGAGACGGCGCGCGAGTTCGACCTCGTGATCGTCGAGGACAACCCTTACGGGATGCTCCGCTTCGAGGGCGAGCCGCTCCCTTCGCTCGCGGCGCTCGAGCAGGAGGATGGAGACGTCGACAGGGTCGTTTATCTCGGAACGTTCTCCAAGATCTTCGCTCCCGGCGTCAGGCTCGGGTGGGTGCACGCCCAGCCGGGGATACTGCACAAGATCAACGTCGGCAAACAGGGCGCCGACCTCTGCTCCTCGAACCTCTCCCAGATGATGATCTCCTCCTACTTCCAGAACGCGGACTGGAGGGCTTACGTCAGGCGCCTGACCTCCATGTACAAAGAGCGCCGCGACGCGATGCTCGATTCTCTGGCCGAGTTCATGCCCAGAGAGGTCCACTGGACCCACCCCGAGGGTGGGCTCTTCGTCTGGGCCACCCTCCCCTCTTACCTGGACGCGACCGCGATGCTCCCCCGCGCCATAGCGAGAAACGTCGCCTACGTTCCCGGCGAGGGGTTCTACGGGGGCGCTCCTGGGACGGGCAAGAACAACATGCGGCTCAACTTCTCGTTTGTGGAACCAGAGAGGATCCGGCGCGGCATCGAGCTGCTCTCCGAAGTCGTCAGGGAGCGCATGGAGCTCAGAAGCGACCTAGAACGCGGCTCGCACCGAAAGGAAGGCGCGATACACGGCACTCGCTCCGCGAGCATCGATTCAGGCACGGAAGGTTAGGGGTCCCGTGGCACGCGTGGCCGTCCTGCGCGGTGGACACTCGATGGAGCGTGACGTCTCCTTCATCACGGGCCGGCGCGTCCAGCACGCCCTCGAACGCCTCGGACACGACGTTCACCCACTTGATATCGAGGACTCGACCACGGGGGCGCTGATGGAGATCTCACCCGATGCCGCCTTTATCTGCCTTCACGGTCCCGGCGGCGAGGACGGTACCGTGCAGGCGCTGCTGGAGACCCTCGGCATTCCGTATACAGGGAGCGGGCCGCTCTCCTCCATCCGCTGCATGGACAAGGACTACGCCAAGCGGGCGATGTGGGCAGCGGGGATCAGGACCCCTCCTTTCCGCACCTTCCTGAGAAGGGCGATGAACGAGATGGGTGCTTCTGCGGCGCTGGACGTCGCCGCCGAGGAGCTGGGTTATCCGCTCGTAGTCAAGCCTGCCAGGGAGGGATCGAGCTTCGGGCTCTCGCGGGTCGGGGAGCCTGGAGGACTGTTCGACGCCGTCTACGAGGCGCTAGGCTACGACGCCAAGATCCTGCTCGAGCGCTGGGTGGAGGGGACGGAGATCTCCATCCCCATCATCGAGGCGGCGGGCGAGGAGCCAAGAGCCCTCGGACTGGTCGAGATCCGTCCTCGCGAAGGCGCCTACAACTTCGAGGCGAAGTACACCCCGGGCGCAACGGACTTCGCCATCCCCGCCGAGATACCGTCCGAGGCCGCCTCACGCGTCGAGGAGATGGCGCTTACCGTCTACAAGGTCCTTGGCTGCTCTGGCTTCGCCCGGGTGGATACCATCTTCGCAGAAGGCACTCCCTGGGTCCTCGACGTGAAGACCATCCCCGGCTTTACAGAGACTTCTACCTTCCCCCTCGCGGCCGAGACCGCAGGCACCACCTTCGAGACGCTCGTCGAGATCATCCTCGACGCGGCGTTGCGCACGGAGGCAACGGCCAAGCTGTAGAGGGCGTAACGGTCCCGGTCTTTTTGCGTCTAACAGTACAAAGGCAACCTAAGTCACGGAGGAGGTCGAGTATGTCGGAGAAAGCCAAGGGAAAGGCCAAGGAGGCCTACGGCGCCCTGAGCGGCGACGAGGACAAGAAGGCCGAGGGCCAGGCGCAGCAGAGGAAGGCGGCGGCGAGGGAGGATAGGGAGCAACAGAAGCGGACCAAGGCCGAGCAGAACAAGGCCGACCGGGCCGAGAAGTCGCGCGACAAGCAGGAACGCAAGAACAAGGGTGGCCTACTGGGCAACCTGTAGGGATCCTCGCAGTCGCAATGCCAGGGGCCGGGGTCTCCTCACGCAGGCCCTGGCCTTTAGAGCGGTTGCAGACGGACTGTCTGCAAACCGCGCCTTCAGGCTACAGGTGTCAGGCTTCAGGAAAAGCCCGAACAGAGATCCGCCACCACGCGAGAGGACGCTCCGACTCATCGAAGCTCACTCGATGTGAAAACCGCTGTAGCTATCTTTTCCGTGGACTCTCTCCGTTGCGGTGGCGAATATCATTGACGGAGTGTGGTCTGAGACTCTCCCGGGTATGAGTTCACGTATCCCAGGAAAGGAGTGCTATGGTCAGGGTCCTGGTTGGACAAAAGAAGGGGGACAGGTTTCCCGGCTTCTGGGCCGAGTTTGAGGGGGAGGAGGTCAGCTCCTACAAAGACACCAGGGGAGAGAAACACATCGTCTACACACTCTACAGGTGCACCGCTTACCAGAGGGAAGCCTACCGCGTCCACATCGCAGACGAGGGCAATCCCGCCAACCCCGTCTACAAGTTGCTGCCCGTCTCCGGGGATCCAGACACCCAGGGTTCGAGCCCCGACTACACAGAGCCGTGGGATAAGGATCAGGTAGCGGCGAAGTATCCTTTGTTTCTCAAGGACATGGACTACTTCGAGGAGCGTCGCGTGGACCCGAGCCCGCTCGACGGTAATGACAATCCCTTGACACAACCCCCGATCGTTTAGGTCCGGAGCCGAAAGAGTACGCCCCTATCGAACGGCGGTCTTTCGGCGCGCGCGTGGATCTAGGGAAGATCCACGGCGTCACCCTGGCGTTACTTCGCCCGGGCTTGCTCGGGAGCCCGCCGTTCTCCTGCTCGGGCGCGGGGCGGGTCGGAATCCTTGCGCGGTGCACCCTTGAGGCTTGCGTGGAGCCGGGACGCTGCGACTATACTTCGGCCACATAGACATCGATTCCGAGGCCAGCAAACTGGCGGACTTATCATTATTGGAAGTCGAAGGGCTGCCGATCAGCGCAACGCAGGTAAACCCTCGAGAGGGCAGGGCCGTCTGAGAGTTTACGACTGGACAAAGAGCTGTCGCCGAGGGGTCACAACGGCCGAATTGTAGAGTTGCAGTATGAGCTCAGGTCACCCGAAACTGTACACCGAACTTGCCGACTGGTGGCAACTGGTCTCCCCAACCGAAGACTACGCTGACGAGGCCGCGTTTTTCGTGGAGCTTTTCAGGGCCGGGAACGTAGTGAGCGTGCTCGAGCTGGGCAGCGGCGGCGGTAACGTGGCGTGGTTCCTCAAGAAGGACTTCGCGCTCACGCTGACAGATATTTCGGGCGCGATGCTGGCTGAGAGCGAGAAGCAGAACCCCGAGCTCGAACACATCGAAGGCGACATGCGCACGTTGCGCCTCGGTAGGACGTTCGACGGCGTCCTGGTCCACGACGCCATCATGTACATGACCAGTGAGTGGGATCTACGCGCGGCCCTGCTCACGGCCTACGAGCACTGCAAGCCCGGCGGGATGGCGGTGATCGTACCCGACTGGGTAGCCGAGACCTTCAAACCTGAGACCACGCACGAAGGGGTAGATAGGGGTGATCGGGGCGTCAGGTACCTGGAGTGGACCTGGGACGCCGACCCGAACGACACCAAAGTCAACTACGAGTTCATCCTGGCCCTGAAAGAGGGCGACGAACTACGCGCCGTCGTGGATCGCCAGGTTGTGGGCGTCTTCCCGCGCGCTACCTGGCTACGATTGCTCGAAGACGTCGGGTTCGAGGCCGAGGTCGCCGAAGACCCCTCGACCGAGGGCGAACGCGTCGAGGTCTTCGTGGGCCACAAACCTCGATGATTGCGACCGCCTCGAGAAGCTCGCGGGGGATCGGGCGGGGCAGCACAGCATCAGGATCAACGACCAGTACGGGGTCTGCTTTACCTGGGAACAAGGAAACGCTTACGAGGTGGAGATAGTAGATTACCATCGCTAGAGAAGGAGACGGTGTGGCCGAGGAGAGTATTCATCCACCGATACACCCGGGTGAGCTCTTGCGCGAAGAGTTCCTCAAGCCGCTTGGCATAACACTCTACAAACTTGCTCAGGGCATCGGCGTTCCGGGGCCCCGCATCTACGACATAGTGCGCGAGAAGAGAGGCATAAGCGCGGATACCGCTCTGAGGCTCTCCCGCTACTTCGGCATGAGCGAAGGCTTCTGGATCAACGCCCAATCTCACTACGACTTGGAGATCGCCAAAGACAGTGGCGGAGAGAGAATCGAAAGAGAAGTGAAACCGCTCGCCTCGACCCGCTAGAGGCTACGCGAATAGAAGGCGCCTCGCGCTTCGGTGGTGCGGAGATCCCGCCGTTCAGACGGCGGTCTTCATGCCCCTCCGCATGAACTCATCGAGCTTTGAGAGCGCCGTCCTGGCCTGACGCTGCCTGCGTTCGGGTTTGCTCAGGCGTCTGCCGTTCTCCTTTTTCGGGACGGCGGGGACGAGGCCCCAGTTGGAGTTTATGGGCTGAAGGGTGCCTTCTTTGGTCGTTATGTAGTGGGCCAGCGCGCCCATCATGGTGCCGCGGGGCATGGTTAAAAGCTCCTTACCTTGCGCGAGCCTGGCAGCGTTCGTGCCCGCTATGTGGCCCATCGCCGCGCTCTCGACGTAGCCCTCGACGCCGGTGAGCTGGCCCGCGAAGAACAGGGGCTCGCTGCTCAGAACTTCTCTTATCCGCATGGTGGCATCCAACATGTGGTTCGAGGGCAGGTAGGTGTTGCGGTGCATGACGCCCATGCGGGCGAAGTCGGCGCTTTCGAGGCCTGGAATAGTCCGGAACACGCGTCTCTGCTCTCCCCACTTCAGGCGCGTCTGGAAACCGACGATGTTGTAGAGGCGGCCCTCGGCGTCGTCCTGCCTGAGCTGCACGACGGCGTAGGGGATCTCACCGGTTCGCGGGTCGGGTAGGCCGACGGGCTTCATGGGTCCGAAGCGGAGGGTATCCTTTCCGCGACGGGCGATGGTCTCGACGGGTAGGCAGCCCTCGAAGTACAGGTCCTCCTCGAAGTCCTTTATGGGGCTTAGCTCGGCGGCCGCCAGGTCCTCTACGAAGGCGTAGTACTGCTCTTCGGTCATCGGGCAGTTCAGGTATGCCGCCTCGCCCTTGCCGTAGCGGGAGGCGCGGTAGATGACGGAATCGTCCAGGGAGTCGCGGTGGATGATGGGTGAGGCCGCGTCGTAGAAGTAGAGCGTCTCCCCGGAGAGATCTTCTATCTTTTCGGCCAGCGCGTCCGAGGTCAGGGGACCCGTCGCGACCACGGTCGGGCCGTCGGGGATGCCTGTGACCTCCCTACGTACGACCTCGATGTTGGGGTGGGCGTGGACCGTCTCGGTGACGGCGCGCGGGAAGTCCTCGCGGGCGACCCCGAGGGCGCCGCCCGCGGGGACCGGGTTGGCGTCGGCGCTGCGTAGGATCACCGACCCCAGACGCCTGAGCTCCTCCTTGAGCAGCCCTGAGGCCGTCTCCAGGGAACGATTACCGAGCGAGTTCGAGCAGACGAGCTCGGCGAAGTGCTCTGTTCGGTGGGCGGGGGTCTCCTTGAGAGGCCGCATCTCCCACAACTCGACCGAGCAGCCGAGTTCTGCGGCCTGCCAGGCCGCCTCGCTCCCGGCGAGCCCGGCACCGATGATGGTCACTTTCGGCATCAAAGAAGATCCTCCGCTCGTGGCTGTGCAGAGAGGTTATTGTACGCCAAGTCAAACTCGTGCTCCGGAGGGGACCATCCCGAGTCGGGCAGCATCTATAATAGGGTTTCACAGAACATCTTCGGGAGGAGAGACATATGGGCAGGAGAAGAGACTACGACGAGGGCTACGAGGACGCCCGCAGGGAGATGATGGACCAGGAAACCGGCTCGCGGCGCGGGAGCGACGGCGCCTTTACCGCTGCCGTCTTCATCAAGTACACCGCCATCGTCATAGTCGTGCTCGTCATCGCCTACGTGGTGCTTCGGATCGTCGGTGCCATCCGGGGAGCGTTCTAGCAAGTCAGCTTGTCAGCTTGTCAGCTTGTTGTGGAGCATCTTCCTACCAGGCCGTGGCGCCGCCGTCCACAACGACGGTCTGGCCTGTGATATAGGCGGCGGCGGGTGAGGCGAGAAAGATCACTACCCCTTTGAGGTCCTCCGGGTTGCCGAAGCGGTGGAGCGGGATGCCCTGGAGCATCCGCTCTTCGAACTTCTCGATCAGGGCGCCGCTCATGCGGGTGGGAAACCAGCCGGGGGCTATGGCGTTGACGGTGATGCTGTACGGGGCCCACGAGGTCGCCAGATCACGGGTCATGGAGATGATGGCGCCCTTGGACGAGTTGTAGCCTACGGTCTGCATGTAGTCTGGGTGGCCGCCGACAAGGCCGGCCACGCTGGAGATGTTGATGATGGTACCGCCGGATCCGCGTTCGATCATGCGCCGCCCGGCCGCCTGGGACATGAGGAACGTCCCCCGCACGTTGACCCTTAGTACCTGATCGAAGCGCTCCAGAGGCATCTCCGAGGGCGGCGCCCCCCACGTGGCACCGCTATTATTGACGACTATATCGAGATTCCCGAAAGCCTCCTCGGCCTGCGACACGACCCTCTCCACATCCTCGGGGTCGGTGACGTCGCACTCGACGGCGACCGCCCTGCCGCCTGCCGCCTCTATCTCTTCTCGTACTTCCTCGAGCGGTTCTATCTTGCGCGAGCACAGCACGACCCCGGCCCCGGCGTCTGAGAGGGCCTCGGCCATATAGCGGCCCAGTCCGCGTCCTCCACCGGTAACGATGGCCGTCCTCCCCTCGAGACGGAAGAGATCCAGGGCGTTCAAAGCATTCTCCTCCTCGTACACGCCGGGCGGCGTTACTCTTCTCTCGTATCTGACCCGAAATGATACCGTCTAGAGGTATCAGGCATCAGGTGTGCCGCAGCGCGGCTTTCGTGTGCAGTGGCCGCCTCACCAGGAGCGAAGCTGGCTTTTACGCCTGAAGAGGCGCTCTCTCCTAGTATGCGGTGGCATCTATGACGATCGAGACCTGAAGCCTGTAGCCTGATGCCTCTAAACTATCGGGTCGCCCCGTTTCTCGAAGATGCGGAACGTTCCCGTGCCCAGGGCCACGAGTTCTCCATCGCCATTACGGACTTTTGCCTCAACGGTGGCGATGCGGCGCGTGCGGTGGACGACCTCAGCGGAGCAGGTGATCCTACCCTCCCTCACGGCACCGAGGAAGTGGACGTCGAGGCCGATGGTCGCCGTCCTCAGGCCAACGAGCGCGGCTACAGAGAGCCCCATCGCGTTGTCTATGAGCGAGGCGTAGACTCCGCCGTGCAGCGTCCCGTTGCCGTTGAGGTGGATGCTTTCCACATCTATGTGGCAGACAGCCTTCCCCGGCTCGACTTCCTCGACCTTGCTCCCTATGTGCCGCGAGAAAGTAACTCTCTCGTCGAAGTACCGCGCCAGTCGGGTCAGCTGGTCTTTGTCCATGTTCCCTACTGTTTCTGCCATCATCTCTCCTCCCGGCGCGATCTCAAGAACACAGCGGTAGCCCTTTAATCTTTCGGCCCGCCGGCGACGTAGAGTACCTGCCCGTTCACGAACGCGGCCTCTTCGGAGGCGAAGTACAGGATGGCGGCGGCCACGTCCTCGGGCCATCCCGCGCGGCCCACGGGGATACCCTGTATGCCCTGGGCGACGAAGTCGTCGAAATCCACGCCGAGCCTGGCCGCGGTCTCACGGGTCATCTCCGTCTCTATAAAGCCTGGGGCGACTGCGTTCACGGTGACCCCGTAGCGGCCAAGCTCGACGGCCAGCGCCTTGGTGAAGCCCTGAATACCCGCCTTCGCCGCGGAGTAGTTGGCCTGGCCGCTGTTGCCGAGCGCGCTCGTCGACGAGACGTTGACGATCCTACCGTAGTTCCTCTCGACCATGTGCTTCTGGGCGGTCCTGGTGCACAGGAACGCGCCGCCAAGGTTGACGTTCAACACGGTGCGCCAGTCCTCGTCCGTCATCTTGTAGAGGAGGTTGTCCCTCGCTACGCCAGCGTTGTTGACGAGGATATCCAGGCGCCCGTAGCGGTTCACGATCTCCCCGACGGCCCTTTCGACCTCGGTGCGGCTCGTGACGTCCACCCTCGTTGCGAAGGTGTCCATACCCTCGTTCACGAGTTGACGCGCCGTCGAGAGCGCGCCTTCCAACTTCACGTCCGTTAGGCACACCCGCGCACCCTCGCGGGCGAAGCGCCGCGCCGTGGCCTCGCCTATACCGCGTGAGGCCCCCGTCACCATCGCAACCCTGCCGTCGAGACGGCCCATGTACCTCCCTTCGGTCGGTGGCTTCAGGCTTCAGGTCTTGCTGATGGCCGTAGCCTGTGGCCCAATAATAATGGAACGCTGTGCCCATCGTGGCCGTGTTAAGGACGGCCACCCGCCGCACTATGATCCTTTTCGGATCGGTTGAAACATCAAAGTGGTACACATCGCCTGATGGTAGCGGTCTTTTCGCAGTGAAACCCTGAGACCTGCAACCTGATGCCTGAAGCCGCGGTTTGCTTTGCAAACCGCTCTAGACATCGCCCGTACGGGAGAGGTTTTCGGCGTGCATGATCAAAGTTCTTACCCGGTCGCCGAAGGTGGCGAAGCGGTCGTCCTTGGTCTGGCCGTTCTTATAGCGGGCGTAGATCTGCTGCAGGATTCCGGCCAGCTTGAAGTACCCGAAGACGACGTACCAGTGCATCTCGGAGAGGTCGCGCCCGCTCTCCTGGGCGTAGCGGTCGATGAGCTCTTTGCGGGTCATGAAGCCTGGCGTCACCGTCACGGTCGGCATGACGGTTTTCATTTCGTCGGGGTCGTTGGGTTCGAGCCAGTAGGAGAGCGAGACGGCGAGGTCGAAAAGCGGGTCCCCGACGGTGGCCATCTCCCAGTCGAGTACCGCACGTACAACCGTCAGGTCTTCTGGGTCCAGGACCAGGTTATTGAGCTTGTAGTCGTTGTGGATGATGGCCGGAGGTGGGCTCTCGGGGATGCCGCTGGACAGCCATCCCGTGAGGGGCTCGACCTCTCTTATCTCGTCGGTCTTGGCTTTTTCGAAGCGTGAGATCCAACCTCCCGTCTGCCGCTGCAGGAACCCATTGGGCTTGCCGAGGTCCTCAAGTCCCGCCTCCCTGACGTCGACGGCGTGCAGTTCGACGAGCCTGTCCACGACGGTTCGTGAGATCCCTCGGCACAGCTCCTCCCCGGGCTCGACGCCCTCGGGGAAGGAGTCGTCGAGCACCTCTCCCGTCCTCCGCTCCATCACGTAGAAGGGAGCCCCTATGACGGACTCGTCCTCGCAGAAGAAGTAAGGCTTGGGGGCGAGCGGGTAGACGGCGTTGAGCCTGGCCAGGATGCCCGACTCGCGGCCCATGTCGTGGGCCCGAGGCGGGACGGGGCCGAGCGGGGGGCGGCGCAGAACACCCTCCCAGTCCCCGATCTCTATGAGGTACGTCAGGTTGGAGGCGCCTGATGGGAACTGGCTGATCCTTGGTTCGCCTTCTGGCACGTCCTCCACGTGTGCCCGCAGATAACGCTCTACCGCTTGGAGGTCGAAGGCTTCGCCCTCGCGCACGGCTATGGTCTCGCTCATCCCCTCTCTCCCTGGACTGCTTCGAAGACGACCGTGGCCCCCGCCAGCCTCTCGGGCACGGGCTCCCGCCACGTCATCAGCACCCTGAGCCTCTTCAAGGGATCCTTTACCCCCGTCTCGTGAAAGCCCGCACCATTCTACAGAAACACGTCGTAGGGAACCTGAAGGACAGACCCGGCTTGCACCGTAGTAGGTGGGGTCTAGAATGGGGTGGAAAGCCTGTTTTGGCTCGGGCTGTGAGCGATCTGGAGGTGTGGTGAGTGATCTGGAGCGGCGGCAGGGGGAAGGCGACCGTAAAGGTAACCCGCACCTCTTCCTCTCACTGGGCGTCGGGTTCGTGGTCGCCGCTATTCTGGTCATAGTGACGTCTGGAACAGCGGCGGCTGGCCTACCCTTCGTGATCGCGGCCGCGGCCCTGCTTGGCAAGGGCCTGTCCGACATGCGAGGTCAGCAGCGCGCCGTGGAAGCGCCCGTCAGCAAGGAGCGGGAACTCCTGTCGGCCATCCGCGACAACGGCGGCAGCATTACGCCCGCGGAGGCGGCGATGGAGACCTCGCTCACCGTGCGCGAGGCAGACGGGATGCTATCCGAGCTCGCTGGAGGCGGGCACCTCGCGGTGGAGAGCAGGGGCGGAGCCCTGTTCTACTCGCTGCCGGGCAGACACAGCCAGGAGCTCGAAGGCCGATAGGAGCGGGTTTGAAATCCGCCCTTACCGGCCGATGAAACGCGGCTCACGCTTCTCGAAGAACGCCGTGACGCCCTCCTTGTGGTCCTGCGTGTAGCCGCAGAACGTCTGGCCCTCGGCCTCGCCCTCCAGGGCCGTCTCGAGGTCTGTCTCGAAGCTGGCGTAGAGTGAGTGCTTGATCCTACCAAGGGCGCCAGTCGGCATCGCGGCAAGCCGCTCGGCCAGGTTCCGCGCCTCTTCCGAGAGGGAATCGTCCGCTACTACCTTGTTGACGAGTCCTACCCTGTAAGCTTCTTCGGCGTCCACGGCGTCGCCGAGCATGCTCATCTCCATGGCCCTTCCGAGGCCGACGATGCGGGGCAACAAGAACGTGACCCCGGCGTCGGGCATGAGCCCTATCTTGATAAACGCCACCGAGAACCTCGTATTCTCCGCGGCGATTCGCAGGTCGCACGCGAGCGCTATGCCGACCCCCGCCCCGTAGACAGGACCGTGCAGGGCGGCGACTAGGGGCTTCTCGATCCCAACCATCCGCTTTACGAGGGGGCTGTACGTGCCGCGCAGGTATTCTCCGAGGTCGGGGTCTCCGTCGGCCTCCCTGACGACCTGCGCCAGGTCGGCGCCCGCGGAGAAACCGCGTCCCTCGCCCCGAAGGACGATGCAGCGGACTTCTTCATCTTCCGCGGCGCTACCGAGGACCCTAAAGAGTTCATCGTGCATCGCGCCGTCGAAGGCGTTTAGCTTCTCGGGGCGGTTCAGGGCGATGTTCGCGACGCCTCCGGCCTTTTCGAAGAGGATGGTCTCGTGCACTCGCGTGCCTCCTTCTTTGCTGGGAGGTGGCTAGATCTTCTCGGCCAGCTCCGCAAAGCGGTCGAGCGAGTCGGGGTTGCTGAGAGACTCTTTGCTTGCGGCGTCCTCTGGCGGGGTGCCGGAGAGGATCTTCTTGACCGGTACCTCGAGCTTTTTGCCGTTGAGGGTCTTGGGTACCTCGGGAACCGCGAAGATCTCGTTCGGCACGTGCCTGGGCGAGGCGTTCTCCTTGATGCTCCCCCTTATCCTGTTCCGGAGATCGTCGTCGAGCTCGACCCCCTCTTGCAGGACCACGAAGAGCGGCATAAAGGAGCTTCCGCCGTCCTTGGGGATGTCGACGACGAGGCTGTCGGCTACCTCCTCTACCCTATCTACGGCGGAGTAGATCTCGCTGGTCCCCATCCTTATGCCGCCGCGATTTATGGTCGAGTCGGAGCGGCCGTAGATCACGCAGGCGCCGTTCTCTTTTACCTTGATCCAATCCCCGTGGCGCCACACGCCGGGGTAGACGTCGAAGTAGCTCTCCCTGTAACGCTCCCCTTCCGGATCGTTCCAGAAGTAGATCGGCATGGACGGCATGGACTCCGTGATAACGAGCTCCCCGACGTCGTTTATCTGCGGGGTCCCATCTTCATCGAAAGCCTCGACCCTGGCCCCCAGGGAACGCGCCTGGAGCTCCCCCGCGCGTACCGGCAGGAGCGGTACCCCGCCGACGAACGCGGTGCACAGGTCGGTGCCTCCGCTGGTCGAGAAGAGCCACAGGTCCTCCTTGACGTGCTCGTAGGCCCACTCGAAGCCTTCGGGCGGCAGCGGCGAGCCAGTTGAACCGATGGACTCGAGGTTCGTCAGGTCGAAGTCTCTCTGCGGCTCTATCTCCGCTTTCATGCAGGCCGTGATGTAGCTCGCGCTGGTCCCGAAACAGGTCATGCCCGTGTTCTGTGCGAACTCCCAGAGGACGTTCATG
>Ga0126307_10001427_pt1 | contig 15786 bp, 14 predicted proteins | sample Plot28_FD_89955 | JGI IMG/M metagenome (GOLD analysis project Ga0126307, IMG submission 89955) | Serpentine soil microbial communities from UC McLaughlin Reserve, CA, USA - Plot28 | ecosystem: Environmental > Terrestrial > Soil > Grasslands | place: USA: UC McLaughlin Reserve, Lake County... | reverse complement strand
GCCGGGGATGTACGAGAGGGGCTGGGGGCGCGTCATCAACATCTCCTCCATCCACGGCATGGTCGCCTCGCCTTACAAGTCGGCCTACATCTCGGCCAAGCACGGCCTCGAAGGCTTCTCAAAGACGGTCGCCCTTGAGGGAGGGGCCAAGGGTGTCACATCGAATTGCATCTGCCCTGCCTACGTCAGGACACCGCTCGTGGAGAACCAGATCGCCGACCAGGCTCGTACGCACGGGATCTCGGAGGACGAAGTGGTCGAGAAGATCATGTTGACCGAGCCTGCGATAAAGCGCCTGATCGAACCAGAGGAGGTGGCCGAGCTCGCAGCCTTCCTCTGCGCGCCAGAGGCATCGTTCATAAACGGCGCGTCCCTCGTCATGGACGGTGGGGCGACCGCCCATTAGAGGACTCGTTCGTAGAGGGGAAAGGATAATCGTGACCGAAACTGCGGAAGGGACCCCGCTCTGGGAGCCTTCGGAACAGCTCAAAGAGAACGCCAGGATCTCCGACTACATGGAGTGGCTTAAAGACGAGAAGGACCTCTCTTTCGGGGACTATAACGAGCTCTGGGAGTGGTCCGTTACCGACCTCGAAGGGTTCTGGGGCTCGATCTGGGAATACTGCGGCATCACAGCCTCAAAGCCCTACGAGACCGTGCTCGGAAACCGCGAGATGCCAGGGGCAGAGTGGTTCCCAGGGGCTGAGTTGAACTACGCCGAGCACGTCTTGAGGCACGCCACAGACCGTCTCGACGAGCCCGCGATCCTGCACCAGTCCGAGGTGAGGTCCCTCGGCGAGGTGAGCTGGGGCGAGCTGCAGGAGAAGACCGCCGCGCTCGCAGCCGGCCTCAGGGAGATGGGCGTCGGGCGTGGCGACAGGGTCGCGGCATACCTGCCGAACATCCCCGAGGCCGTGATCGCCCTGCTCGCCTGTGCCTCTATAGGCGCGGTCTGGTCGAGCTGCTCCCCCGACTTCGGCGCCGGCAGCGTCGTCGACCGTTTCAAGCAGATAGAGCCTGAGGTCCTCCTCGCCGTCGACGGCTACCGCTACGGCGGCAAGGACTTCGACAGGATAGAGGTTGTTGCAAGGCTGCAAAGGGAGATACCGACGATTCAGAAGACCGTCGTCCTTCCTTATCTCGCAGAAGACCCCGACACGAGCGCTCTGGAGAGCGCCCTAACCTGGGACGAGCTCTTGGCCAGGCACGAAGGCGCGGAGCTCTCTTTCGAGCAGGTGCCTTTCGACCATCCGCTCTGGGTGCTCTACTCGTCCGGCACGACGGGTCTTCCGAAAGCGATCGTGCACAGTCAGGGCGGCATCCTCATCGAGCACCTCAAGAAGGCCGTGCTGCACATAGACCTCGGGCCTGACGACCGCTTTTTCTGGTTCACTACGACGGGCTGGATGATGTGGAACCTGGTCGTAGCCGGCCTGCTCACCGGCTCCACCGTTCTGCTCTACGATGGAAACCCTGGCCATCCTGACATGAACGTCCTCTGGCAGTTCGCAGAGAAGACAGGTATGACCTGTTTCGGGACCAGCGCGAGCTACATCACAGCCTGCATGAAAGCGGATATAGATCCGGGCGAGGACTTCGACCTGACGAACCTCAAGTCCATCGGCTCGACGGGTTCGCCGCTGCCGCCCGAGGGCTTCGAGTGGGCCTACGAGCACGTCAAGGAGGATCTGTGGCTCTTCTCGACCAGTGGTGGCACAGACATGTGCACGGCGTTCGTCGGCGGGGTCCCGCTCCTGCCCGTCCGCGCAGGGGAGCTCCAGGCCCGTTCCCTGGGGGCAAAGGTCGAGGCTTTCGATGAGGAGGGCAACCCACAGATAGACGACGTCGGGGAGCTCGTCATCACCGAGCCCATGCCATCAATGCCGATCTACTTCTGGAACGATCCAGAAGGAGAGCGTTACAGGGAGAGCTACTTCGATGTCTATCCCGGCGTGTGGCGTCACGGAGATTGGATCAAGGTAAAGGACGACGGCGCCTGCGTTATCTACGGTCGCTCAGACTCGACCATAAACCGCGGCGGCATAAGGATGGGGACCAGCGAGATCTACTCCGCCGTAGATAAGGTAGAAGAGGTGGCCGACAGCCTCGTCGTCGACGTCCCCAGGGAAGCGGGAAGCTCCTTCATGCCGCTCTTCGTGGTCCTGCAAGAAGGTGTCGAGCTCGACGACGATTTGAAGAACAGGATAAAGGGGAACATCAAGGAGAACACCTCGCCCAGGCACGTGCCTAACGAGATCTTCGCCGTACCCGAGATACCCAAGACCCTCAACGGTAAGAAGCTCGAGGTGCCCGTCAAGAAGATCCTCTCAGGCACCCCGCCAGAGGAGGCCGCAAGCAAGGAGTCTCTCAGCAACCCAGAGTCCCTTGACCGCTTTGTGGAGCTGGCCGATGAGATATAACCCGATAATCCGGCGCGCGGTTTTCGCGCCGGGCATCATCTTTCTAGTAACGATTGACTCTAACTCAGTAGTGGATTAGTCTGCTCGCAGCGATGGATGTTCAGCCCGCGAGGTTGTCAGGAACACGGCGTTTGAGGGGAGGCATGTATGACAGATTCTAGTGCGCAGGCGGCGGCGCCGAGTCCGTCCACGGTGCGAAAGGTAGCACTGGCGGCGATGGCCGGTTCGGCTATAGAGTGGTACGACTTCTTTATCTACCTGACGGCGGCGGCCCTGGTCTTCGGCCCGCTGTACTTCCCTGGTAGCAGCGAGGTCGCGGGGGTACTGGCTTCCTTCAGCACTGCCGCGGTAGGCTTCGTGGCGCGTCCTATAGGAGGCATCCTCTTCGGCCACTTCGGCGATAGGCTCGGCCGTAAACCAACCCTCGTCATCGCGCTGCTTACCATGGGAACGGCGACGACGCTGGTCGGTCTGCTGCCCACCTACGCCACCATAGGGGTTGCGGCGCCCATACTGCTTTTCGTGTTGCGCTTTTTGCAGGGTCTCGCCGTCGGCGGCCAATGGGGAGGAGCTGTGCTCCTGGCGACAGAGTACGCCCCCGAAGACCGACGGGGTTTCTACGGCAGCTTCGCCCAGGCGGGCGTCCCCGTAGGGCTCTTGCTCGGTAACACCGTCTTCCTCGTGATCTCGGCGATCGTCGGAGAGCAGGCGTTCGGGGCCTGGGCCTGGCGCATACCGTTCCTGCTCAGCATCATCCTGATCGCGGTGGCGCTCTACATACAGCTGCGCCTGGAGGATACGCCGGTGTTCAGGCAGCTCGAGGAGAGGCAGCATGAGGACGAGGAGGCCGAGTCCAGTTCGCCCGTGCTAGAGGTCCTTCGCGACCATCCCAAGCAGGTGCTGCTTGCGGGAGGCGCGTTCTTCGTCGTCAACGGTGGTTTCTACGTTCTTATCACCGGCATGCTCGATTACGGTACCAGAACCCTTGGCGTCTCCGAGAATGCCATGCTGACCGCGGTCCTGGTCTCTGCTGTTGTCGAGGGGATCGCGATCGTGGGCATGTCGGCCCTCTCAGACCGCGTGGGAAGGAGGCCCGTGTTCATGAGCGGGGCTGTGCTCTTGGGGCTCTGGGCTTTCCCCCTGTTCTGGTTAGTCAACACCGGGTCCATCCCCTTGATAATTGTGTCGCTCTGTATAGCGCAGTTCTTCCTGGGCATGATGTACGGGCCACAGGCCGCGCTCTTCTCGGAGATGTTCAGCGCTCGGGTACGCTACTCGGGAGCTTCGATAGGCTACCAGGGCGCTTCGGTCTTCGCGGGGGGCCTCGCCCCAATAATCATGGTCTGGCTGCTGGAGACGACGGGCACCTCGCTCTCGGTTTCGGTCTACATGTTCCTCATGGCCGCCGTCACCTTCTTCTCGGTCTACCTGATCACGGAGACCTACGAGGACGAGATGACCCGGGATCAGGTACGGGAGACCGAGGAGGAGGCCGCTACGACAGGATAGCGTCACCAACTGTGCCGTCTGTGTGCCCCCCGCATCCGGGGGGCACCGTTCTCGAAGGAGGGAAGTTGTACGAGACCGTGCTCTACGAAAAAGACGACAGGGTGGCCAACATCGTCCTGAACCAGCCCAAGAAGCTCAACGCTTTCGACGCCACGTTGCACGATGAACTGTACGCCGCGCTGGGCGAAGCCGCGGAAGACGAAGGGATCCGCTGCGTCGTCCTGCGCGGCGAGGGCCGCGGTTTCTCGGCCGGCGCTGACCTGGCGCAGATCGTTAGCGAGGCGGACGGAGACCCCGACCTCGGGGAATACCTGCGCGGCACATACAGCCTTCTCGTAAAGCGGATGGTCTCAATCGAGAAGCCCATAATCGCCGCCATACACGGTCCGGTCTACGGGGCCGGTGTGGGCATAGCCCTCGCGTGCGACCTGCGCATCGCCGCGGAGAACACGAAGTTCTCGGTGGCCTTTATCAAGATAGGCCTCATGCCCGACGCAGGAGTTACGTTCTTACTGCCCAGGGTCGTAGGTCTAGGTAGGGCTATGGAGATGAGCATGCTCGGCGACGCCGTAGGCGCCCAAGAAGCCTACCGGATAGGACTCGTCAACAAGGTAGTGGCAGAAGATTCCCTCTCGCAAGAGGCGCGGAACCTGGCCGAGCACCTTGCCGCGATGCCGACGGGGGCCCTGGGCAGGATCAAGCACTCCCTCTACGCCAGCTTCGAGACGGACCTCGAAACGGCCCTCGAACGCGAGGCCGAGGGCCAGACATTCTGCGGCTTTACGCAAGACCACAAAGAGGGCGTCACAGCGTTCTTCGAGAAGCGCGAGGCGAGATTCGTCGGACGGTAGGGGCGGGTTTCAAACCCGCCCCTACCCGCCCTCCAGCTCCGAAACGCGTCTGCCTGGCAGCGAGTAGAACAGCGCCCCGTGCCTGCTCTCCACCGCGAGGTGCCCGCCTCCCGCGAGCTCGGAGAGCATCGAGTCTACCTCGCTCACGGTGAGCGAGGTCTCCATCGCGGCCTCCGCCGACGTTATGCTGCCACCGTGGTCCCTTATCGCAGACAGGAGCTCCCGCTCCTTGCTGATGGGTGGCTCAACGGCGCGCGGCTGACCCCGAGTGTCGGATAAGCCTTTACCGAACAAGGCCGCCGCCGCGATCACGAAAGGTAAACCTGCCGCCGCTGTTCCAGAGGTCACGATGACCAGAATAGTGGCGATTACGAACCCTACGCCCAACGAAAAGAAGAGGTAAGGATTGCTTCTAGTTTCGTCTTCCCTGCGCTTCCGCCGCTCCGGCTCGCTCATCACGCCTCCAGATCACTCGCAACCCGAAATATGGGTGTTCCGCGTTATTCTAGACCCGGCCACCCACGGTGCAAGCCGGGGCTGCCGCTCTCGGTCCGGTGCGACGCGTTTCTGTAGAATAGTGCAGGCTTCCACGAGACGAAGGTCGACGATTTCTTGAAGAGACTTCGGATTCTGATGACACGACAGGAAGTGGTGCCTGAGAGGCTCTCTGGCGCAACGGCCGTCGTCTTCGACGTATTCATGGCGACGACGACACTGCTCACGATCCTGGAGAACGGCGCAAGGGGTGTCTACCCCGTGGCGAGCCTGGAGGAGGCAGACCAGGTCAAGGAGAAGCTCGACACCGGCTCGCTCCTGCGAGGCGGCGAGCAGGACGCAGCGCGTATAGAGGGCTACGATCTCGGGCCCTTCCCGGAAGAGTACGCGCGTGGGGTCGTCCGTGAGAAGGACGTGATCTTCGTGACCACCAACGGCACTCGCGCCATCGCCGACGCGGCTCCCGCGGACACGGTCCTCCTCGGAACCCTCCGCAACGCCGGGGCCGTAGCCCACCACCTCGAAGCCTCGGGAACCGACTCTATCTACCTCATCTGCGCGGGCGCAGGGGGCCGCTTCAACCTGGAGGACTTCCTCGGAGCAGCTACGCTTCTCTCCTACATGGATCTCGACGGTTTCGAGTTGAACGACGGCGCCAAGCTGGCGCTCGACTCCGCTGCACGCCACGGGGAGAACGTCTACGAGACGTTAAAACAGAGCCGGGCAGGACGATGGTTCGTCGATAACGACAGGATGGATGCCTTCGACTTCGTCGCAGACGTGGGCGCGAGCGGGCTTGTGCCCGAAGTCGTCGGAGGAAGGCTCCGACGTGCCGATGAGCGCGAAAGCCGCAGCCTACTCGGCATCTGCGACGCAAGCCAGGGAGGAAAGGGATGAGCGAGACCATAGCCGTGCGCGAGGGCGAGGCGTTCGACCTCGAAGCCGTCGAGCAATATCTGCGGGAACATGTAGATGACGTGCCAGAAGGCGAACTAAGGGTCAGCCAGTTCCCCTCAGGCGCCTCCAACCTGACGTACCTCTTGAAGATCGGGGACTGGGAGGGCGTCCTGCGCCGCCCACCGCTCGGCCCCGTCCCCCCGAAGGCCCATGACATGGGCCGCGAGTCGGGCATCCTGGAGAAGCTCAACGCCGTCTACCCGCTCGCTCCTAGGCCTTACTTCTTCTGCGAAGACGAGTCCGTCATAGGGACTCCCTTCTACGTAATGGAGCGGAGAACGGGGGTCGTCCTCGACGACTCCTTCCCCGATGGCGTAGAGTCCGACGAGGAGATGCGTCGTGGGATCTCGCGCACCCTCGTCGACACGCTCGTCGAACTGCACGCCGTCGACGTCCGTGAGGCAGGGCTTGGGGACCTCGGCAAGCCCGATGGGTTCCTGCAGCGGCAGACGGAAGGCTGGATCTCCCGCTACGAAAAGGCGAAGACCGACGAGATAGAGGAGGTCGAACCCCTCACGGACTGGCTAGCCCGCGACATCCCCGAGAGCCCACCCCCGACCGTCATCCACAACGACTACAAACTCAACAACCTCGTCCTCGACCCCGAAGACCTGACGAATATAAGGGCCGTTCTCGACTGGGAGATGGCCACCGTTGGAGACCCGCTCTTCGACCTCGCCGTCTCGCTCTCCTACTGGATCGAACCGGACGACCCCGACGAGCTCAAGGCCGTCATGCCGACCGTGACGATAACGCCAGGCTTCATGACCAGACAACAGCTTATCGACCGCTACACCGAAAAGAGCGGCCGTGACCTCTCCGAGATGCACTGGTACGTCGTCTTCGGCTACTTCAAGCTAGCCGGAATACTGCAACAAATCTACGCCCGCTACAAGAACGGCCAGACCACAGACCAGCGCTTCGCCACCTTCGGCGACCGCGTACGGACCCTGATAATCCACGCCGAAAAGCTCTCCCGTACAGGAGACGTCTAGTGCCCGGCGAAGCCGGGCAGCATTTCAGCCAGTCAGCTAGAAACCGCGAGGAGATGATTTGTTCGAAGCTGTAGTTCAAAAAGAGAGTATTTCGCTATCGAGCACAGGCCGCGATCCGACACCAAGAAGCTGAAATGCTGAAGTCTGACAAGCGGAGGCCGTAAGGCCGGAGCGTGCTGACTAGCTAGCGACGACCGAAGGGAGGCGCGACACATTGGGCCGTCTTGACGGCAGGGTTGCGATGGTGACGGGGGCCTCGCGTGGTATCGGCGAGGCCACGGCGCGGCGCTTCGCCCGTGAGGGCGCGCGGGTATGCCTCACGGACGTGAACCTCGAGGGCGCGCTCTCGACGGCGCGCCAGCTCGTAAACGAGGGCATGGACGCCTTCGCGGCCAAGGTGGATGTCACGAGCCGTACCGAGGTAGAGAACGCCGTCGGGGAGACCGTGAACCGATACGGGCGCCTCGACATCCTGGTCAACAACGCCGGCGTAACGAGGGACAACCTCCTCTACAAGATGACGGACGAGGACTGGCGCACCGTGTTGAACGTCCACCTTGGAGGGGCGTTCCTGTGCACCAGGGCCGCCCAGAAGCACATGGTCGAGAGGAACTACGGCAGGATCGTCAACGTCTCATCGACGAGCGCGCTCGGCAACAGCGGCCAGGCCAACTACTCCGCGGCGAAGGCGGGGATCCAGGGCTTCACCAAGACGCTGGCCGTCGAGCTTGGCCGCTACGGCGTCACCGTGAACGCTGTGGCCCCAGGCTTTGTGGAGACGGAGATGACCCGCGACACGGCGGCCAGGCTCGGCGTGGATTTCGACGACTTCGTCGCCCAGCGCGTACAGAGCATCCCCGTTGGCCGCGCGGGATGGCCCGAGGACGTGGCCGCCGCCATCCTGTACTTCGCCTCCGAGGAGGCCGCCTTCGTGAACGGACAGGTGATCTATGTCGCCGGCGGACCGATAGATTAGGGGTTGCCCTGCGCTGAATTCTGGAGGAGAGATCATGGAAGAAACAGTAGGAAACCTGGACAAAGACCAGTTGACTCGGCTCGCGCAGTACTTCGACGAGAGGGTTACTTTCTCGCGCCACATCAAGAGCAAGGTCGAGGAGGTCGAGCCGGGGAAGGCCGCCTGCCACATAGACGTGGAAAGCATCCACCTCAACGGCAACGGGACGCTGCACGGCGGCGTCTACGCCTCGCTAATAGACAACGCGATGGGGCTATCTGTGGCCGCGCTCGTAGGCCTTAGGACGGCGACCATCGGCCTCGACGTCCACTTCCTCGGCGCCGTGAGGGAGGGTAGGATCACCTGCTCTGCCGAGGTCGTCCACCGCACACGCCGCATCGCCACCGTCGAGGCCAAAGTTCACGATAGCGACGAAAACCTCGTTGCCCTGGGCACGGGCACCTTCCGCATCTTCGAAAAACGGGGAGACCCCATAGTCTAGAGGCCTCAGGGTTTCTCAGAAGACAGAACGACCGTCGCCGCAACCGGTGTAGGGGCGGTTCGCGAACCGCCCTCGCAACGAAGCGCCCCATGCCGACAACCTGAAACCTGATGCCTCTAAGCGGTATCATCTCGGGACAGGGAAGATTAACACCGCGCGGCGGTGTACGAGGAGGAGATATGTTCCGCACGGAGAAACCGTGGCTCGAGGTCTACGAGGCCGGAAATGTGGAGCCGGAGACGCGGATCTTCGAGGGCTCTTTGTACGAGCTGTTCAGGCATGCGGCCGAGGAGCACCTTGGGAAGAGTGCGCTGAGATTCTATGGCACGACCTTCGAGTTCGGGCGGCTGCTGGCCCTCGTCGAGAAGATGGAGGCGTCGCTCGCGGCGGCCTGGGTGAAGAAGGGAGATCGGGTCGCGCTCATGCTTCCGAACTGCCCGCAGTATGTGATCTCCTTCTTCGCGACCGTGAGGCTCGGGGCCATCGTCACCCAGATCAACCCCATGTACGTCGAGCGCGAGATCTTACACATCCTGAACGACTCGGGCGCCGAGACGATCGTCGTCTACGCGGACGTCTACGCGCGGGTGAAGTCAGTGCTGCCGGATACGAAAGTGAAGACGGTCATCGTCGTCGACTTCGAGGCCGAGCCGCAGGGACTCGACCCAGGACACAGCTCCTTCGGAAAGTTCCTCTCTACAGACGCCGACCCCGCCCCTGAGGTAGGTATTGATCCTGCCGAGGACGTGGCGGCGTTGCAGTACACGGGAGGAACGACGGGGGTGTCGAAGGGCGCTATGCTCACCCACCGCAACCTGGTCGCGAACGTCCAGCAGACTATCGACGTGTTCGTCCGCGATCCTGCCCAGTTCACGGGCCGCAAGTGCGTCGGCGTGCTACCTTTCTTCCACATCTACGGCCTAACCTGCGTGATGCTCTTCGGCATCAGGCTCGGCATCGAGCAGGTGCTGCTCCCCCGCTTCGACGTGCAGGAGGCCCTGGCGGTCTTCGAAAACGACCGGCCGACGATGTTCGCCGGCGTTCCCACGATGTACATGGCCCTCCTGGCGAGCGGCGCGGACCTGCGCAAGCACCACCTGCACGACGTAATGATCTTCAACTCGGGTGGCTCCGCCCTCCCCGTGAACCTGAAACGTTCTTTCGAGGAGAAGGTCGGCAAACCCCTATTCGAGGGCTACGGGCTCTCCGAGGCCTCCCCCGTGACGCACAACAACCCGCCTTTTTTGGGGCAGGGACGCGAGGGCAGCATCGGAATCCCGATTCCTTCGACAGACGCAAGGATAGTAGACGTCGAGACGGGGGAGACCGAGATGCCCATCGGCGAGTCGGGAGAGTTGATCATCAAGGGCCCGCAGGTCATGAAGGGCTACCTCAACATGCCCGAAGAGACGGCAGAGACGCTTAAGGGCGGCTGGCTCCACACGGGTGACGTCGCGAAGATGGACGAGGACGGTTACTTCTACATCGTGGACAGGAAGAAGGACATGATCGTGGCCTCAGGCTATAACGTCTACCCGCGTGAGATCGAAGAGGTCCTCTTCGAGCACGATGCCGTCGCCGAAGCCGTAGCCATCGGAGTCCAGGACGAGTATCGGGGTGAGACCGTCAAGGCCTTCGTAGTGACGCGGTCGGGCGCCTCGGCGACGGAGGAAGAGATTCTGGACTTCTGCAAGGAACGCCTCGCCGCCTACAAGTCCCCCAAAGCCGTCGAATTCCGCGAGGAGTTGCCCAAGTCCGCGGTCGGCAAGCTCCTTCGTCGCGTTCTCGCCGACGAGGAACGAGGGAGGATTGCGGCGGACCACCACAGGGTCGACCCGGCGTAGACAGGGAGGAGATTGCCTTGAACGCCCTTGATCTCTTCCGTCTTGACGGCAGGACGGCCATCGTCACCGGCGGAGGCCGCGGACTGGGCCGCTATATGGCAGAGGCCCTCTCGGATGCCGGGGCCGGCGTCGTGCTGTGCTCGCGCAAGATAGAACCCCTCGAAGAAGTAGGGAGCGAGATAGAGGCCGGAGGCGGCAGGGCGCTCGCCGTCGAGTGCGATGTCACCGACCCTGAGGATGTGGAGAGGGTCGTGTCGCGGGCCATAGAAGCTTTCGGGAGTCTAGACGTGGTCGTCAACAACAGCGGGGCGACCTGGGGGGCGCCGGCTGCGGAGATGCCCCTGGAGCGCTTCGATCAGGTACTCAGGGTCAACGTGCGAGGGACCTTCCTCATGTCCCAGGCGGCCGGACGGCGCATGATCGAACGCGGGTCCGGGGGTACCATCATCAACATCTCTAGCGTGGCCGGCCTGGTAGGCGGCCACCCCGACTACATGCAGACCGTGGGCTACAACTCCTCGAAGGGCGCCATCATCTCCATGACCCGCGATCTTGCGACCTCGTGGGCCCCGCATGGCATCACCGTCAACGCTATAGCTCCAGGCTGGTTCCCGACCCGCATGAGCGGCGGCCTGATCGAGAAGTTCGAGACCAGGATGCTGGAGGGCATTCCGCTCCACCGCTTCGGCAACCCCGAGGACCTCAAAGGGGTCGTGATCTTCCTCGCCTCCCCAGCCGCCGCCTACATCACGGGCCAGACCGTCGTCGTCGACGGCGGCGCAACAGCCTGGTAGCAGATAGTATTTCAGCATCTCAGCACGCTCAGGCTGGCGCCTTCGCTTGTCAGTTAGTCAGCCAGGGCTCAGGCACATGCGAAAGCTGACATGCTGACAAGCCGAAATATCACCTATTTGGGGGATGCCTCCGCCTCTGATATCTGGTATAAAATTATGATTGCAACATAAAGCTCAAATAAGGGGCACCGTAATCATCGACCGAACACGAGACGAAAGAGGAAGGACAACATGACCACCCAGGAACAAGAACAGACACGAGTCGCGTGGGACAGGTGGTCAGTCACTGCCGTGCTGGCCGCCGCAGGGATCGTCGGCCCGATCCTGTTCACGACGGTCGCCCTCGCGCAGAGCCTGCTCCGCGGGGATCACAGCCTGGTAGGGGATCCGATCAGCGCGCTGGCGACGGGGTCGAGCGGCTGGGTCCAGGACGTGAACTTCGTCGTGATCGGTCTGCTGCTGATCGCGAACGCGATCGGGCTACATCTCGGAGTACGACCGGCTCGATGGGGCATGGTCGGTCCCGCATTCCTGGTGCTTAGCGGGGTAGGTGGCGTGCTCGATGGCATCTTTCCCGCGGTGGATGCGAGTGGCGCCTTCAGCGAGGAGCAGGTGGGACACACAGTGGGCGCCTTCATGGCCTTCCTTGGCGCCGGAATAGGGTTCATCGTGCTGTCGCGGCGGTTGGCGCGCGATCCGGAGTGGCGCAGCCTCGCCACCTACGCGCTCGCGTCCGGTATCGCCATCGTGATCCTGGTCTTTGCGTTTGGTGCATTGGCGGAAGAGTCTGGCGCGCTGCTGCACCCGTTGACGGGCTTGTACGAGTGGGTAATGGTCGCGGTGTGGTTCATCTGCACGATCGTGCTCGCGTTCAGATTGCTACGTGTCACGCAGGCGGCTGGCACTCATTGACCACGACGACGGGTAGCCGACGATGAGCAGCCGAGGCGACCATGGGCCACACGCCCCATCCGAATCGATGGACTAGGATACCGGGGTGGATCGGCGGCTCACTATCCAGTCTGTCGAACTTCCCAACCGGGTGAGACTCCCCTACGTCGAGCAGGGAGACCCGTCAGGCGCTACCGTACTGTTCCTACACGCCATCGCGGATTCCTGGAGATCCTTCGAGCCCGTTCTGTCTTTTCTGCCGGAGTCAATCCATGCCTTCGCTTTGACGCAAAGGGGTCATGGTGATGCGAGCCGTCCCGCAAGGGCCTATCATCCCCGCGATTTCTCGGAGGATCTGGAGGCGTTTATGGACGCGCGCCGTCTCGAAGCAGCCGTTCTCGTGGGTGGTTCCAGTGGCGGCTTCGTCGCCCGGCGCTTTGCGATAGACCACCCGGAGCGAACTTTGGGGCTTGTGCTTCTGGGTTCGCCCGCCAACCTGCGAGACAAACCTGCCATGCAGGAGATATGGGACTCGACGATCTCGAAGCTGGCGGACCCGATCGACCCTGACCTCGTGCGCGAGTTTGCAGAGGGCATGCTGACCCGACCGGTGCGGCAAGCATTCTTCGAGACCATAGTGCAAGAGAACTTGAAGGCCCCGGCGCAGGTGTGGAGAGATACATTCAGAGGACTTCTGGAAGACGATTCCATGGGGGAACTCGACAGGATCAAAGCCCCTACCCTAATCGTATGGGGAGATCAGGATGCAATCCTTCCGCGAAGCGATCAGGAAGCTCTCGCGGCGGCGATCACGGGCTCGCGGCTCCTGGTGTATAAGGGCGCCGGACACGCCTTCTACTGGGAGGAGCCCGGGCGCGTTGCGTCCGATCTCACCTCCTTCATCGCAGAATTGGAAACAGGGAACAGCCCGTCGAAATCGAAGAAAAGGAGCAACACAATGTCGGTCGAGGGGAACAAAGAGACCTTCCGGCGCTACGTCGAGGAAGTCTGGAAGGACGAGAAGCTCGACATCGCGGACGAGGTCTTCGCCGAAACGTATCTCTCCCACCAGTCTGATGGCACCACTCTGGAGCGCGGCCCCGAAGACGTCAAGAAGTTCGTCATGGAGTATCGCTCTGCCTTCTCGGACATCGAAGACATCGTAGAGGACATGATCGGGGAGGGAGACAGGGTGGCGACCCGCTGGACGCTGCGCGTCACCCACACCGGCGAGTTCAGGGGCATCCCGGCCACCGGCAGGCGGATAAAGATCACCGGAATCGGCATATTCCGTTTCTCGGAAGAGGGTAAGGTCGTAGAGAGCTGGGATAGCCTCGATCAGCTCGGCATGCTGCGTCAACTCGGAGTCTCAGAGAATTAGCATTTCAGCAGATCAGCACTTCAGCTTGTCGCCGAATGACACCGAGACCGTTTGAACGGGAACGGGTTCTCGTTTGCGATGGTGCTCGTCGGCGCGTCTAGCGCGGGATTGGCGATAGTGCTGACCGGGATTGGGTAAGGGCGGTTTGCTGTAAGGGCGCTTCGCGAAGCGCCCTAGAACGCCCCCTGGATGACGCCGACGATTCGGAGCACCACGTAGGCGATGATGAGCACGACTATGACGATGGCAGCGTACTTGATAAAGACGGCGGCCGTAAAGGCGCCGTCGCTCCCGCGCCGCGAGCTGGTCTCGCGGTCCATCATCTCTCTGCGGGCATCCTCGTAACCCTCGTCGTATTCTCTTCTCCTGCCCATGTATCTCTCCTTTTAGGATGGTTCTATAAGACCTTATTATAGATGCTGCTCTGGAGCATAGAGCGGTTTGCAAATGGTCCCTGCCCCTTTGCAAGCCATCAGCTTGTCAGTTTCGTGTACTTGCTGACAGCTGAGGGCTGAAAGCTGATTGCGCGATACGCAGAGGGTTTACCCTCTGCGTATCGCTTCTGATTCGACTTGGCGTAGAATGACCTTCCTGCAAAGCCACGAGCGGAGGATCTTCTTTGATGCCGAAAGTGACCGTCATCGGTGCCGGGCTCGCCGGGAGCGAGGCGGCCTGGCAAGCCGCGGAACTCGGCTGTTCGGTCGAGTTATGGGAGATGCGGCCTCTTAAAGAGACCCCCGCTCACCGCACACAGTACTTCGCCGAACTCGTGTGCTCGAACTCGCTCGGAAACCTCGCCCTGGAGACGGCCTCGGGACTGCTCAAGGAAGAGTTGCGGCGTCTTGGGTCGGTGATCCTACGCTGCGCCGACGCCAACCCGGTCCCCGCGGGCGGTGCTCTCGGGGTTGCCCGAGAGGACTTCCCCCGCGCCGTCACCGAGACACTCCAGGCTCACCCTAACATCGAAGTCGTACGCAAGGAGGCCACACGCATCCCCGATGGTCCCACGGTGATAGCGACAGGTCCCCTGACCTCGGATGCGCTGGCAGAGAAGATCCAGGGGCTCTCCGGAGAGACGCTCTACTTCTATGATGCGGCCTCGCCCATCATCCACCGCGACTCCCTGGATGACTCCGTCATCTACCGCGCCTCCCGCTACGGCAAGGGCGAGGCGGCATACCTGAATTGCCCGATGACCGAAGAGCAGTACTACGCCTTCGTGGAGGAACTGGCGGCCGCCGAGCTCAGCCCCATAAAGCACTTCGAGGAGGACCTTTACTTCGAGGGATGTCTCCCCGTCGAGACCATAGCCCGCCGCGGAAAGGACACCCTCCGCTTCGGACCCATGAAACCCGTCGGCCTCCCCGACCCTAAGACCGGTGAGATCCCCTACGCCGTCGTGCAGCTCCGCCAGGACGACGCCGAGGGTCGCCTGTACAACATCGTCGGCTTCCAGACGCGACTGAAATGGGGCGAGCAAAGGCGCGTCTTCCGGACCATCCCAGGCCTCGAAAACGCCGACTTCGCCCGCATGGGCGTAATGCACCGTAACACCTACCTCCCCTCGAACCACATGCTCGAAGCCACAATGCGGCTGCGAGACGATCACAACGAGCCGCTCTTCTTCGCGGGCCAGCTCACCGGCGTCGAGGGCTACGTCGAGAGCACCGCGATGGGCCACATAGCGGGCACGAACGCGGCCAGGCTCGTGAAGGGCAAGGAGCCGATAACCATGCCCCGCGGCACCATGATGGGCGCCTTGGCCCACTACATCACGACCAAAGAAGGCACCCTCCAGCCCATAAACTCCAACTGGGGCCTCGTCCCCGCCGTACCGAAAAGAGAGAACGGCAGGCGCCTGAGCAAGCCAGAGCGCAGGCAACTCCAGGCCCGAACGGCGCTCTCTGTGCTGGATGAGTTCATGCGTGCAGGCATGAAGACAGCCGTTTGATCGGCCCGTCGCCGCGGGTCACCGGCGCGCGGGATAGTCTCCTTCCGTTCCGCCGCTTGCTTCAGCTACGTCGGGATCCGGCCTCGATTAGCCCCACAAGATGGCCCTCAGGGTCGGTGAACATCGCGATGCGCGGGCCGTCCGGCAAGTCCATAGGCTCCACCACCCGGCTCCCACCGAGACCCTCGATCTTGCCCAGCGTCGCCTCGAGGTCCCCGACCTCCACGTAGAAGGTGACGTG
>Ga0126307_10001426_pt1 | contig 15788 bp, 15 predicted proteins | sample Plot28_FD_89955 | JGI IMG/M metagenome (GOLD analysis project Ga0126307, IMG submission 89955) | Serpentine soil microbial communities from UC McLaughlin Reserve, CA, USA - Plot28 | ecosystem: Environmental > Terrestrial > Soil > Grasslands | place: USA: UC McLaughlin Reserve, Lake County... | reverse complement strand
TCCCCCTCAGCCGGGCCCGACGATCCCGCCGCCGCCCGCCACGCCTGCTCCCCCTCAGCCGGGCCCGACGATCCCGCCCCGCCCGCCGCTGCCGCCGCCCTGCGCCGCCCCGGCTCCGGCGCCCGCCACGGCCGACACCGCCGCCGTGGAGGCGGTGGCCGGCCTCGTCTCCGGCGAGCTGCCCAGCGGGTCGTTCTCGCTCCAGGTCAGCGGCACGCCGTCCGCGCTGTGCCTGCGCCTCGTGCTGCCGGCGGCGTCGCCCGCCGCCGAGGACACACCGGCCCACCTCGCCCAGCAGTGGCGCGTGAGCTCGGCCGACGGGCGCCACGTGGTGTGGGGCTACACGCCCGCCGACGTGACGCAGCTGCTCGTCACCGTGGCTGGCGGCCAGACCGGCGGGGGCACGGTCGTGACGGTCCCGACGGTGCCGACCTCGGTGGCAGGCGTCGACGGCCGGGGCTTCGCCGCCGCCCTGCCCGCCGGGGCGACGATCCAGGCGATCGACGGGCGGCGCGCCGACGGGACGGTCGCCCTCGTCGGTGCCGACGTGGCCGGGGCGGTCGGCGCCGTGGCCGGGTTCGCGCCCGACGCCACGGCCGTCATCGGCGCCGCGCCGCCGGCCTGAGCGCGCAGCCGGCGTGCGGCGACCGGTCGGGGCAGCGCCCCGTCGCCCATGCGACGGAGCGCTGCCAGGACCGTGGCCTCAGTCGGCGAGGGCCGGCTCGGGCACGCGCCCGGGCACGGGACGCTCGTCGGGCCCGGAGCCGCGGCCGGGGTCGAGGTCAGGCGCGGGCAGGCCGGCGCCACCCTCGATGTCGAGGTTCGGCAGGCGCCTGTCGAGCCACGCGGGCAGCCACCAGTTGCGGTCGCCGAGCAGCCGCATCGTGGCCGGCACGAGCACGACCCGCACCACCGTGGCGTCGACCAGCACGGCGGTGGCCAGGCCGAGGCCGAACATCTTGATCGTCGGGTCCGGCGCCAGCACGAAGGCGGCGAACACGCTGATCATGATCAGCGCCGCCGAGGTGATGACCCGGGCGGTGCCGGCGATGCCCTCGATCACGGCGGCCTCGTTGTCGCGCCGGTGCAGATACTCCTCTCGCACCCGGGACAGCAGGAAGACCTCGTAGTCCATCGACAGGCCGAAAAGGATCGCGAAGAGCATCATCGGCAGGAACGACACGATGGGCACGCTCTCCTCGACGCCGAACAGGCTCCCGCCCCAGCCCCACTGGAACACGGCGACGATGACGCCGTAGGCGGCACCGATCGACAGCAGGTTCATGGCTGCAGCCTTGAGCGGCACAGCGATCGAGCGGAACACGACCGTGAGCAGCAGCACCGACAGCACGATCACGCTGCCGATGAACCACGGGAGACGGCTCTCGACCCGCTCGGACATGTCGATCCACATGGCGGTCTGGCCGCCGACGTGCACGTCCACGCCGTCCTGGTCCGCCAGTGCGGCCGGGATGATGTCGTCGCGCAGCCGGTGGACGGTCTCGACGGTGGCCTCGTCCTGCGGCGAGGTGGTGGGGATCACCCGCACGACGGCTGCGGCGCCCGTGTCGGCCACGACAGGCGGCGCCACGGCGGCGACCCCGGGGTCCTCCGCGAGGGCCTCGCTCAGCGGGGCCAGGGCGGCGGCGCCGTCGGCTCCCCCCGGCAGTTCGGCCGACAGGACGAGCGGGCCGTTGAAGCCGGGCCCGAAGCCGTCGGACAGCAGGTCGTAGGCCTGCCGGGTGGTCAGCGACTCGTCGGCCGTGCCGTTGTCGGTCATGCCCAGGCGCAGGCCGAGCACCGGGGCCGTGAGCAGGCCCAGCACGACGGCGCCGAGAGCGAGGTAGCGCCATGGATGCGCGGAGACCTGCCGGCCCCAGCGGTGCCAGAGCGTCTCGCGCCCGGCGCCGGCCACCCCCGGCCCAGGGCGCAGGCCCGGCACCCGCAGGGCGTCGATGCGGTGCCCGGCGAAGCCGAGCAGGGCGGGGAGAAGGGTGAGGGCGATCGCCACCATGACGGCGACCGTGAGCGCGGCCACAAGGCCCATGACGGTCACGGCGGGGATGCCGGCGATCGCGAGTCCGCAGATGGCGATGACGACGGTCGTGCCGGCGAACAGCACGGCGGCGCCTGAGGTCGCGACGGCCCGGCCGGCCGCCTCCTCGATCGACATGCCCTGCACCAGGTGCTCGCGGTGCCGGGTGACGATGAACAGCGCGTAGTCGATGCCCACGCCGAGCCCGATCATCGTGGCGATCGTGGGGGCGACGGTGTTGACCTCGATGACGGCGGCGGCGACGGCGGTGAGACCCATGCTCGTCACGAGCCCGACGAGGGCGAGGCCGATGGGTAGGCCCATGGCGATGACCGACCCGAACGCGGCCAGCAGCACGACCACGGCCACGGCCAGACCGATCGCCTCCTGCCCGCCGAGCTCGGGCTGCACGGCCTCGGACGGCAGGTCGCCGCCCAGTTCCATGCGAACCGCCCCGGTGGCCTCGGCGTCGGCCGCCGTGGCCTCGAGCCGCTGGAACGCGGCGGCGCGGATGTCGTCGGAGGGCACGTCGTACTGGACGTCCGCGTAGGCGATGCGGTCGTCGGGCGAGCGCTGCAGCTCGCCGACCGCGCCGACGTCGGGCTGGTCGGCGACGTCGGCGAGGGCGGCGTCGACGGCGGCGGCCGCCGCCGGGTCGGAGAGCGTGCCGTCGTCGGCGGCGAACACGAGCTGGGCCGAGGTGCCGGCGGCGGCGGGGAACTCGTCGTCGAGCAGATCGAAGGCCCGCTGGGCCTCGACTCCGGGCACCTCGAAGGCGTCGGAGGTCTCGCCCCCGACGGTTTGGCCGAGGGTCACGGCGGCCAGGGCGACGACGACCCAGGCGAGGACGGTGAGGCGGCGGCGCCGGACCGCGGCCCGACCCAACCGGTAGAGGAGGAGCGTCATGCCGTCACTTTGTGACATATACTGCCAGTTGTCAACATACGCCACATGGCAGCTACCGTCACACGCCGGAGATTGGCAAGTGTCACAGCCTGATGCATTGGGGCATACTGAACCCATGTGCAGCGCAAAGTGTGGCCCCGGCCTGCGAGAGCGCAAGAAGCTCCGCACGCGCGAGGCGATCGTCGACGCTGCGCTCGACCTGTTCGAGCGCAAGGGGTTCGAGGCGACGACCGTCGAGGACATCGCCGCGGCCGCCGACGTCTCGCCCCGCACGTTCTTCCGCTACTTCGAGACCAAGTTCGACGTTGTCCTGGCGAAGAACGTCGAGAACGGCGAGGGCCTCGGCGAGCTGATCGCCGCCCGCCCCGCCGGCGAGACGCCCCTCGAGGCGGTCCGCCAGGTGATCCAGGCCCAGCTCGCCGGCCTGGTCGAGAGCGACGACGTCGCGCTGCGCGAGCTCAAGGTCGTGATGGGCACCCCCGAGCTGCGGACCAAGGCGCTCGACCACTTCCACGAGCACCAGACCGAGCTCCTCGAGGTCATCGCCGCCCGCCTGGGCGTGAGCGAGGACGCCCTGCCCGCCCACATCCTGGCCGGCGTCATCGGCACGTCGCTGTGGGCCGTCGTCGACCGCTGGGTGGCCGGCGGTGCCCATCCCGAGCAGCTCACCCCCATGATCGACGAGGCGTTCGAGATGCTGGCGCAGGGGTTCGACAGCTGCTGCGCCGCGCTCGTCGACGGCGCGGCCGGCGGGTCCGACCGTCCCGCCTAGGCCCGCCTGCCCGGTCCGCGCCGGCGGGCTACGGTCCCCGGCGATGACGGTGCGGGTCGGGTTCCTCGGCGCGGGGCTGATCGCCACCGCGCACGCCATCTCGTTGCGGCGCAGCGGCGCGCCGGTGGCCTTCGCCGGCGTGTTCGACCCCGACGCCGGGCGGGCCGCCAGCTTCGCCGGCGCCACCGGCGCCACGCCGGTCGCGTCCGAGGAGGCGGTGATCGACGGGTGCGACGCCGTCTACGTCTGCACCTGGACCTCCGAGCACCGCCGCCTCGTCGAGGCCGCCGCCGCATCCGGCCGCCCCGTCTTCTGCGAGAAGCCGCTGGCCACCGACGTCGACGGGGCCCGGGCGATGGCCGACGCCGTCGACTCCGCCGGCGTGGTCAACCAGGTCGGGCTGATCCTGCGCCGGTCGCCGGCGTTCGCGCTCGCCCGGGCGCTCGTGCACGATCAGGCGAGCGGGCGGCCGATGGGGGTCGTGTTCCGCGACGACCAGTACATCCCCACCCAGGGCATGTACGCCTCGACGTGGCGCGGGGACGCGGCGCTGGCCGGCGCGGGCACGCTGATCGAACACTCCATCCACGATGTCGATCTGCTCGAGCACGTCGTGGCCCCGATCACGTCGGTGTCGGCCCGCGCGTCGGAGTTCCACGGGCTCGAGGGCATCGAGGACGCGGTTGCGCTCACGATCGGCTTCGCCGGCGGGGCCGTGGGCACGCTCGTCTCGGTGTGGCACGACATGCTCGAGCGGCCGAACATGCGGCGCCTGGAGGTGCTGTGCGAGTCGGCGTGGGTGTGCCTCGAGAACGACTGGTCCGGTCCGGTGCGATGGCGGCGGGCGGGTGACCCGGACGGCGAGCGGGGCGTCGAGGGTGAGGCGCTGGCCGCCGAGGTCGCCCGGCGCCAGCTTCCGACCGGCAACCCGGACGCGGCGTTCGTCGACGCGGTCGCGGCGGGGACGGCCACATGGCCTTCGCTGCGCGACGCCGTGCGGGCCCACGAGGTGGTGGACGCGGCGTACCGCTCGGCCGCCGGCGGCGGTGGCTCTGTCGAGGTCCCCGCGCCCCTCCCCACCGCCTGACCTGCCGCACGGAGGGCGACGCCGCGCCCGCTGGGTTCTGCGCGTTCGTTATGCAATTGGTCCATCGACGCGCGGACGTCGCGGACTACGTGGCCGAGCTGGTCTCACCGGAGGTCCGGCTCATCGGCGGCCCTCCCCGCCCCACGCCGACGATCTCGACCGGGACGGAGCTGGTCATTGGCCGGTGCCGGCGAAGGCCAGCAGCTTCCCCTGGCCGATCTGGGTGAGCAGGCTGGCGGCGTCGAAGTAGACGCGCTCGTTCGTGATCCGGTCCCCGTCGAAGAAGAACACGGCGATGACGGGCACCCGGAAGTCCTTGCCGGTCGGGGGCAGGCCGTAGAGCTCGCCGAGGTTGGTACCCAGCAGGTCGAACTCGGCGATGATCGCGTCCTCGGCGACGTGGAACCGCACGTTGTCGTGGCGCTGGTCGGGGAACGCCGTGCGGGTCGTGCGGTAGTACCCCATGACCTCGTCATCGCCGTCGAAGACCTGGCCGGTCGCCATGATCTCGTAGTGCGGGTGCCCGTTGAACGTGCCCAGCGTGAGGTCGAACTCCTGGGTCACCTCCGTGCGGAAGTGCTCCTCGACGAGCTCGAGACGGCGCTGGCGGAGCTCCTCGGTGATCATCGGTCGCCTTCCTCCGGGTCGGCGTGCGGCATCTCGAGGACGATCTTCACGACCGCTCCGTTGGCGCGGAGCCGGTCGGCGGCAGTCTGCGCGTCCTCGAACGGGGACGACGCCGTGGAGCGTATGACGATTGCGCTGGATGTGAGCCGTGCAGCCGTAGAGGGGCGGCGCCTGCGCACAGCGTGCGGCCTGAGCGCCACGTCGTGCACAGCGTTCGGCCGGGGTGGGTCAGGTTGCGACGGCCCAGATGACCCAGACGAGGGCGATGGCGAGGGCGGCGCCCAGCTGCACGAGGGCGGCGAGGCCGAAGCCGGCGATCGTGGCCCGGGTGGCCCGCCAGGCGGCCGCTCCGTCGCCGGTGCGCTGCAACTCCCCGGCGTACACGCCGGCCACCCCGCCGACGGCCAGCCCAACGACGGGGATCACGAAGAACCCGACGATGGCGGCCACCACGCCGAGCAGTATCGACGACCTCGCCGCGCCGGCCGCGCCGGCGACCCTGGCCGGCACGATCCAGCCCGCCAGCGTGCCGGCGATGGCCAGCGCCGTGATCACCGCGAACGCCACCGTGCCGGGCCCGTCGAAGCCCTCGACGAGGCCGTAGACCAGCGTCGCGCCCCACGACAGGGCGATGCCCGGGACCATCGGAAGCAGCGTGCCCACGGCCCCTACGGCCAGGGCGATCGCCACGAGGGCGACGGGCACGATCAGCTTCCGGCGCCGGACGGGCCGGCGGCGGTCCCGGGCCCTGACGACCCCCGGTCGGCTGCGGTCTGCTGCCACGGCGCCATGGCACGCCAACCTAGATCGCCGCCATGCCCCTCGGCCCCCGACCGGCCGACATGCGGAGTGGAGCGGCATCCAGTGCCTGCGGCCGACGCGCCGACATTGCCGGCATTCCTCAGGGCCGACACGCACGATCGAGGTGCGGCCGGACGGGCGCCTGCGCCTGCACGAGACCTGGGTGTGGGAGTCGCAGCCCGGCGAGGGCACGAGCGTCCTCGACGAGGAGCGCCGACGCCCGGGTACGGCGCCGCCGCCATCGTCCCGGTCGCGCCGGTCGGCGACACCGCCGGTGTGAGCGTTGCGATGGCCGCCAGGGCCACCGCCATCAGGACCAAGATCCTCCGCATCGCCCGTTCCTCCTCGGCCGACCCTCGATCAGGCCGGCTCCGCCCCAACCGACGCACTCCCCCGCCGATCGGTTGACGGGCCGACGCCAGGCGGACCCGGCGGCGGGAGGGCGCCACGGCGGACCCCGGCGGCGCCATGGGAGACCGGGCCGGCGCCGCGGCGGACCCGGGCGCGGGGGGCGCCACGGCCGACCCGTCGTCGGGCTGGCGCCACGGCAGACCGGTCCCGGCGGCCCCGACGCCACCGCGGGCCGGTCGGCGGGCCGGCGCCGCGGCGGGCCTCTCGGCGCCGTGTGGGGGGCCAGGCCGGCGCTAGGGGCGGACGGCGGTGATGGCGAAGACCTCGACGTCCGCAACGTGGCCGCCGGTCGAGACCACCACGGTCAGGGCCGGGTCGGTGGCCCCGGAGAACGCCACCGTGGCCGCCCAGGGCGTGCCCTCGCCGCCGGCGGGGACGCAGCAGGACTCGCCTAGCAGCCCCGGCGACGACAGCTGGCGCACCTGTACCCGCAGGCTCTCGTCCACCCCGGTGATCCGGCCGCCGACGTCCAGGGGCGAGGCGACCGTGGCGCCGTAGCTCGGCGTCTCGAGGGTGAGCGTGTCGTCGCGGGTGCCGACGACCTCCCACGGCGCTCCGTCGCCCGAGCCGAAGCGCTCGAGGTGGATCTCGGCCGCCGGCGACACGCCCCCGCCGGGGGTCGCGAGGCCGACCGTGACCCAGGCCTCGGTGGCGCCCACGTCGCTGCCCACGATCCGGTCGATGCCGGCGAAGGCGAGGTAACCGGTCGTGAATCCCAGCGCCGTCGTCTCGGCGTCGAGGTGCCATGGTTGCACGCCGGTGGCCTGGTACGCCCGGCGCCAGTCGTCCACCTCGGTCGCCGAGCGGAACGGCCACAGTGGCGGGGCGCTGAAGGTGGCCGACCCGGAGTCCCCCGGCTTCGCCGTGGTGGCGCTCGAGTCCCCCGACCCGCCCGGCTGCGGGGTCGGCACCGCCGTCGTGGGCGAGGGAGCGGAGGAGGTCGACGGGCCCGCCCCACCGTCACCGGGTCCAGTCGTCGGTGGGGCCGTGGGCGCGGGGGCATCGGTGGTCGTCACGTCGTCGTTTGCCGGCCCGCCGGTCGTCACGGTCCGCTCGTCGTCGGGCTCCAACCGCGGGACGGTGACGGCCACGGCGAGGGCCGCGGCCACCCCGGCGCCGGCAAGCAGCGCGCGCCGGCGCCGGCGGGCGGCCCGCCCGCGGGCGCGGATCGTCGCCAGGCCTGCGCTGTCGTCGGGCTGCACGGCGTCGGCCTCGGCCGTCACCGCGGCCCGCAGGCGGTCGGCCACCTCGTCGTGGCTCATCGGTCCTCCTCCCCCAGCGTGCGGGCCAGCGCCTCCAGGCCCCGGTGCACGTGCACCTTCACCGACCCCGGCGTCACGCCCATGGCGGCGGCGATCTGGGCCTCGGACAGGTCGAGGTAGTAGCGCAGCGCCAGGGCCTCGCGCTGGCGGACCGGCAGTGCCCGAAGCGCGGCGATCACCCGGTCGTGCGCGTCGTGGTCGAGCAGCGTCGACTCGGGCGTGCCCATGGCGGGCGCCACGGTCCGCCGGGCGAGGTTGCGGTCGCGGACCTTGTGGTGGCGCAGCTGCGACCGCGCCCCGTTGAGCACGGCGCTGCGCAGGTACGCGGACGCCCGGTCGAGCCGGCGCAAACCGCCCCAGCGCAGCTGCAGCTTGACGAACGCGTCCTGCACGATCTGCTCGGCGAGCCCCACGTCGCCGAGCACCAGCGTGGCGAGCCGCACGAGGGAGCGGTAGTGCTCGCGGTGCAGCGCGGCGAGGGGGTCGCCGTCGGCACGCTCTGTGCCCTCGTCCCCGCGCAGCGGGACACTCATCGCCACCATCATCGCCGACCGACGCCCGAGCGGCCCGGTTGGTTGACAGTGGCCAGGATCGTCATGTTCTCGGCCTTCCGGCCACGGCACGACCGGCGCACGATGGCCGGCATGACGAGAGTCGTCTTCGTGGCGTTCGACGGATTCCAGCTGCTCGACCTCGCCGGGCCGATCGAGGTGCTGCGCACCGCCACGCTCGTGGGTGCCGAGCCGGGGTACGAGACGGTCGTCGCCACCCCGGACGGCGGTCCGGTGCACAGCGAGAGCGGCGTGCAGGTCGGCGCCGACGTGGCGCTCGCCGATCTCGTGGCCGGCGACGAACCGATCGACACGCTGGTCGTCGTCGGCGGCCTCGGCGCCCCGGCGGCGGCCGCGGACCCCGCCCTCGTCGCCGGCGTGGCGGCGCTGGCCGGCCGGGCCCGGCGCACAGCGGCAGTGTGCACCGGAGCGTTCGTGCTGGCGGCGGCGCGCCTGCTCGACGGCTACCGCGCCACGACGCACTGGGCATCCTGCGACCAGCTCGCGCAGCGCCACCGCTGCGTCGACGTGCTGGCCGACCGCATCTACGTGCACGACCGCGACCGCTGGACCTCGGCAGGGGTCACCGCCGGCACCGACCTCTTCCTCGCGCTGGTCGATGACGACCACGGCCCGGCGCTGGCGCACCAGGTGGCCGGTTGGCTCGTCGTGTTCGTCCGCCGCCCCGGCGGTCAGGACCAGTTCAGCGCCCAGCTCAAGGCCCAGGCCGCGATCACCCCGGCCATCGCGGAGCTGCAGCGGTGGCTGCCCGAGCACCTGGCCCACGACCTCACGGTCGAGACGCTGGCCCGCCGGGCCCACATGAGCACCCGCACCTTCACCCGGGCGTTCCGGGCCGAGACCGGCACGACACCGGCCGCCCACGTCGAGGCCCTGCGGGTCGAGGCGGCCCGGCGGCTGCTCGAGACCAGCGACCTGACCGTCGCCGCCGTCGCCGTCACCGTGGGGCTGCGGCGAGCCGAGACCCTGCACCGGGCGTTCCGCCGCCGGGTCGGGACCACCCCCGACGCCTACCGCCAGCACTTCGCGCTGCGGGCCTCGTAGGCGCCCACCACAAGGAGGCACACCGTGCAGATCGCCACCGCCGCCGGCGTGTCCTCCGGCATCGACCTGGCGCTCGTGCTGGCGGCCCGCCTGGCCGGCCACGAGGTCGCCCAGGCGATCCAGCTCGGCATCGAGTACGACCCCCAGCCCCCGTTCGACGCCGGAGCGCCGTCGAAGGCGCCGGCCGGGATCCGCGACCTCGTGGCGGCGGTCATGGCCGAGGCCGAGGCCGCGGCCCTCGCGTGACCGCCGTCGCTCGGACCAGATCCGTCCTGCCGTCCGGAACGCCGGTCACCCCACCGGCGGGACGTGCGACTCGACGTAGGCGGCGACCGCTCCGAGATCGGCGGGCAGGACGTCGTAGCGTTCCTCGCGGGTGAGCAGCCCCGCCGCCCGCTCGGGCAGCGCCGGGCGCTCGCCCGTGGCCCGCTGCACGGCGTCGGGGAACTTCGCCGGGTGGGCGGTGGCCAGGCACACGAGCGGCAGCTCCGGGTGGCGCCGGGCCCGGCGGGCGGCGCCCAGCCCCACCGCGGTGTGCGGGTCGGCCACGTAGCCCGTGCGCGTGTGCAGGTCGCGGATGATCGCCACCGTCTCGTCGTCGTCGACGGCCGCCGCCGAGAACACCGGGTCCCGCGGCACGCCCTCGGCCGCCCCGAGCGACCGGAACCGGGTCATCAGCTCGGCGGTCGCCGCGCCGTCGCGTCCCAGCAGCTCGAACAGCAGGCGCTCGTGGTTGGAGCTGACCTGGATGTCCATGCTCGGGCTGAGCGTGGGCACCACGTCGTCGCTGACCAGGTCGCCGGTGGCCACCCAGCGGGTGAGGATGTCGTTGCGGTTCGACCCCACGACGAGGCCCTCGATCGGCGCCCCGGCCCGCCGGGCGATCCACCCGGCCAGCACGTTGCCGAAGTTGCCGGTGGGCACCGCGACCTCGCAGCGGCCCACGGCGGCGGCCGCCGTCGCGTAGTAGGCGACCTGCGCCGCCACCCGGGCCCAGTTGATCGAGTTCATGGCCGACAGGCCCACCCGCTGGCGCAGGGCGACGTCCGCGAACAGGCGCTTCAGCAGGTCCTGGCAGTCGTCGAACGTGCCCTCGACGGCCACGTTGTGGACGTTCGGGGCATCGACCGTAGTCATCTGCCGGCGCTGGACGTCGGACACGCGCCCGGCGGGGTGCAGAACGACGATGTCGAGCGTGGGGCGGCCCACGCAGGCGGCGATGGCCGCCGACCCCGTGTCGCCGGACGTCGCCACCACGATCGTGGCGCGCCGGCCGCGCCGGGCCAGCTCTCGGTCGAACAGTCGGCCGACGAGCTGGAGGGCGACGTCCTTGAACGCGAGCGTCGGCCCGTGGAAAAGCTCCAGGACGAACGTGCCCGGCTCGACCTCGTCGAGCGGGCACACGTCGGGGTGGTCGAACGTGGCGTAGGCCTCGGCGACCAGCGCGTCGAGCTCGTCGCGCCCGAGCGAGCCCTCGACGTAGGGCCACAGCACCTCCGCCGCCACCGCGGTGTAGGGCCGGCCGGCGGCGAGCACGTCCGCCGGCAGGGCCGGCCAGGACTCGGGCACGTACAGCCCGCCGTCGGCGGCCAGCCCGGTCAGCAGCACGTCGCCGAACTCGAGCACCGGGGCCCGGCCCCGCGTCGACACGTACTTCATCGGTCGGAGTCCCCCACGACGCGAAGGACCGACGTGATGCGGTCGACGGCGTCGAGCTGGTGCAGGTCGCGGATCGTGGCCCTCAGGTCCGCCTCGCGGGCCTCGTGGGTGATGAACACGATGCGGGCCTCTCCGCCCAGGCCTTCCTGCTCCATCGAGCGGATCGACACGCCGTGGTTCCCGAGCGCCCCCGCCACGGCGGCGAGCACGCCCGGCCGATCGATGACGTCGACGTTGAGGTAGTAGGCCGAGCGGACCTCGTCGATCGGGCTGATGCGGGTCTTGGCGAGCGTCCCGACGCTGGCGTGGCCGCCCTTGGCCCGGTTGGCGGCGGCGTCGATCAGGTCGCCGAGCACGGCGCTGGCTGTCGGCGACCCGCCCGCGCCTCGCCCGTAGAACATGAGCTCACCCACGGCGTCGCCCTCGACGAAGATGGCGTTGAAGCTGTCGCGCACCGATGCGAGCGGGTGCTCGAGCGGCACGAGCGCCGGGTGCACCCGTACGGCGACCTCGTCGTCGTGGCGCTCCGCGATGGCGAGCAACTTGATCGTGAGGCCGAGCTTGCGGGCGTAGGCGATGTCGGCGGCGGTGATGCCGCTGATGCCCTCGCTGTAGACCTCGCCCTGGGTGACCCGCACGCCGAAGGCGATCGAGGCGATGATCGCCGCCTTGGCGGCGGCGTCGTGGCCCTCGACGTCGGCGGTGGGGTCGCGCTCGGCGTAGCCCATGCTCTGGGCCTCGGTCAGCGCCTCGGCGTAGGTGACGCCGGCCTCGGTCATGCGGGTGAGGATGTAGTTCGTCGTGCCGTTGACGATGCCGATCAGGCGGTCGATGCGCTCGCCGGCCAGCGACTCGCGCAGCGGTCGGATGAACGGGATGCCGCCGCCGACCGCCGCCTCGAACAGCAGGTCGACGCCGGCTGCCTCGGCGGCGGCGAACAGCTCGGCGCCGTGGTTGGCGAGCAGCTCCTTGTTGGCGGTGACGACGGGCTTGCCGGCCCGGACGGCCGCCAGTACCAGCTCGCGCGCCGGCTCGATGCCCCCGATCAGCTCGACGACGACGTCGATGCCGGGGTCGACCACCACCTCGGCGGCGTCGTGGGTGAGCACGCCGGGCGGGGGCTCGATCGGGCGCTCCTTGGCGACGCTGCGCACCGCCACGCGGGTGATGTCGAGCCGCAGGCCGGTGCGCGCGGCGATCGCCGCGGCCCGGGTGTCGACGAGACCGACGAGCGCCGCACCCACGTTGCCGCAGCCCAGCACGCCGATCCGGACGGGTTCAGGTGTCACGCGAGCATGCTACGGGCCGCCACGCCGGGGCTGGAAAGCGGTTGCGGGCCCACGGAGAACGTGCACGGTGCGTACGCCCCTCCGATGTGTAGGCACCGGCACCGACGAAGGCTCGGCGTAGGCGTCGCCGGCTCAGGGACCGACGTCGGTGCGGAGCAGGTCGTCGACGGTCTCGCGCCGCACCACGAGGCGGGCGTCGCCGTCGCGGGCGAAGACCACGGCCGGGCGCGGGACCTTGTTGTAGTTCGAGCCCATCGAGTGGCCGTAGGCCCCGGTGACCGGGGTGGCGAGCAGATCGCCGACGGCCAGGTCCGCGGGGACCCGGGCGTCGCGCACCAGCACGTCGCCCGACTCGCAGTGCTTGCCCACGATCGTGACCGCCCGGGGCCGGGACGCCCCGACGGCCCGGGGCAGGAACGCCTCGTAGCCGCTGCCGTAGAGGACGGGCCGGGGGTTGTCGCTCATGCCGCCGTCGACCGACACGTAGGTGCGCACGCCGGGGATCTCCTTCACGGTGCCGACCCGGTAGAGCGTGACGGCCGCCTGGGCGGCGATCGCCCGTCCCGGTTCGGCGTTGACCCGGCCGCGGATGCCGGCCGCCTCGCAGGCGGCGAGCACGGTCTTGCCCCACTCGGTGATGGTCGGGGCCTCCTCGCCGGCGACGTAGGGCACGCCGAGGCCGCCACCGACCGAGAGCTCGGGCAGCGCCAGATCGCTCACCCAGGGGGCGACGACGTCGATGGCCCGGTGGAAGAAGTCGGCGACGAAGACCTGGCTGCCGATGTGAAGGTGCACGCCGACGAGCTCGACCGCGGCCGACGCACGGCACCGGGCGACGGCGGCGGCGAGCGCCCCGGACGCGACCCCGAGGCCGAACTTCGAGTCGAGCTGCCCGGTGCGGACGAAGTCGTGGGTGTGCGCCTCGACGCCCGGCGTGGCGCGGAGCAGCACCTTCGGGACGCGGCCGTCGGCGGCGTGCAGGGCCTCGAGCCGGTCGATCTCGTCGAGGCTGTCGACGACGGTCCGTCCGACGCCGACCTGGCGGGCGTCTCGCAGCTCGGCCTCGCTCTTGTTGTTGCCGTGCAGCACGAGGCGGACGGCGGGTACGCCGGCGGCCAGGGCGACCTGCAGCTCTCCGCCGGTGGCGACGTCGAGGTGCAGGCCCTCGTCGTGGGCCAGGCGGGCCATCGCCCGGCAGAGGAACGCCTTGGCGGCGTACGCCACGCCGTCGCCGAACACCTCCACTGCCTCGCGGCACCGGGACCGGAGGTGGGCCTCGTCGTAGACGAACAGCGGGGTGCCATGCTCGGCAGCCAGGTCGGCCACGTCGCACCCGCCGATGGCGAGGCCCCCGGCCCGCACCTCGGCCGTGTCGGGCAGCAAGCGCCGGGGCACGGGCCCGTCGGGGGACTCGGTGAGCGCCGGCCCGCCGAGGGGCTCGGTCGGGGTCACATCGACTCCGGCGCGGACACTCCGAGCAGGTCGAGGCCGATGGCGAGGCCCACCCGCGCCGACTCGACCAGCCACAGGCGGGCCTGCGCGAGCTCGGCGGGCACGTCGGGGTGGATGACGTAGCAGTCGTGGTAGAAGCCGTGGAACGCGGCGGCGAGCTCGCGGACCCAGGTGGCGATGCGGTGCGGGGCACGGTCGGCGAGGGCCACGGCGACGGTCTCGGGCAGCTCGGACAGCGTGCGCAGCACCGCCAGCTCGCGGTCGTGGGTGAGCAGGCCGAGGTCGACCTCGTCGAGCGGCCGGCGACTCACGCCCTGCTCGGCCGCCACCCGGAGGATGCCGGCGATGCGGGCGTGCGCCATCTGCACGTAGAAGACGGGGTTCTCCATCGCCTGGCTGGCGACGACCTCGAGGTCGAACGTCTGCTTCGTGTCGACCGACTGGAGCAGGAACGTGAGCCGGGCGGCATCGGGACCGACCTCGTCGATGACCTCGCGCAGCTCGATCAGCTCGCCGGTCCGCTTGGAGAGGCGCACCGGCGCGCCGCCCCGCTCGAGGTTGACGAGCTGGATGATCGGAATCTCGACGGCGCTCGGGTCGAAGCCGAGCGCCTGCATCGCAGCCCGCATGCGGGGCACGTAGCCGTGGTGGTCGGCGCCCCACACGTCGACGAGCCGGTCCGAGCCCCGGGCCAGCTTGTCCCGGTGGTAGGCGATGTCGGGGAGCAGGTAGGTGGGCTCGCCGTCGGACTTGACGAGCACGCGGTCCTTGTCGTCCCCGAAGTCGGTCGAGCGGAGCCAGGTGGCGCCGCCCTGCTCGAAGACGACGCCGCGGGCCCCGAGGTCGGCGAGCGTGGCGTCCATGGCACCGCTGGCGACGAGCGACCGCTCGCTGAACCATGTGTCGAACCGCACGTTCATGCGTTCGAGCACCTCGCGCTGGTCGGCGATGGCGCGCTCCTCGCCCCAGGCGAGCGGGTCGGCGTCGTCGGGCATCTCGCGGGCCCACTCGACGATGTACTCGCCCTGGTAGCCGCCCTCGGGGACGGGCTCGCCGGCCTTGCGGGCGGCGAGCGAGGCGGCGTACTGCTGCATCTGCACGCCACGGTCGTTGAGGTAGGACTCGCGGTGCACGACGTGGCCGGTGCGCTCGAAGAGGCGGGCGAGCGAGTCGCCGTAGGCTGCGTTGCGACCGTGCCCGGCGTGGACCGGCCCGGTGGGGTTGGCGGACACGAACTCGACGTTGACCCGCTCGCCGTGGCCCAGGTCGGGGCGGGCGTAGCCGGCCGTGCCCTCGGTGACGACCAGCGTGAGGACGTCGTGGAGCCAGCCGGCGCCCAGGTGGAAGTTCACGAAGCCCGGGCCGGCGACCTCGACCTGCACGACGTGGGGCGGCGGGTCGGTGGTGAGCAGCTCGGCGAGCTGGGTGGCAAGCTCGCGGGGGTTGCGGCCGGCCTTCTTGGCGGTGGCGAGGGCGACGTTCGACGACCAGTCGCCATGCTCGCGGCGGGCCGGACGCTCCAGCGTGATCGCCGCCGGGGGCTCGACGTCGAGCTTGCCGAGGGCGTTGCGCAAGGACGATTCGAGGGCGTCGCGGATCATGGCCGTCCGGTTCCGTGGAAGTCTGGCAGTCGGTTAGGGGTCTCCCGATCGTATCGGCGCCCCCCGAGCGCCCTCGCACCGGTTCCCTCCACGGGTTCGGCGGTGCGGCGCCGACCCGCTACGCTCGCCCCCTCTGCCCTCGTAGCTCAGCGGATAGAGCATCGGCCTCCGGAGCCGTGTGCGCAGGTTCGAGTCCTGCCGGGGGCGCCGCTGATAGGGGCCTTGACATGGGCGAACCGCCTGGTCACGGCCCGCGCTCGTTTTCCCGCC